>VFQN01008805.1_pt1 | contig 10031 bp, 9 predicted proteins | sample 3512371 | NCBI WGS metagenome assembly VFQN01 (sample SAMN10412370, study PRJNA504923) | tailings metagenome | isolation source: Replicate 2 from Balatoc abandoned mine | place: Philippines: Itogon, Benguet | collected 2017-08-28 | reverse complement strand
CGCGGGTCCTCCATCGGCGTCAGCGCCTGCGCCCAGAGGCTGTCGCGGCGTCCATCCCAGAAAAGGAAGGGTGCCCGCGCCACATCGGCCAGCGGCATCGAGCGACGATTGGTCATGGCCAGCCCCACCGAACGCGGCTTGTCGTCCTGGAACTGACGATCGATGAGATGGCAGGTGCTGCAGGCCACGTTCCCGTCGCGGCTGAGCCGCTGTTCGAAGAACAGCGTCGCGCCGAGTGCTGCGGCCCGCGGCTGGTCGGCATAGTGGTTGCTGGGATCAGGCGGCAGCGCCGGGAGAGCCGAAAGCGAGAGCGACGCAACCGTCGCCTTCTCCGCCTCGGTCAGCCCCTCGGGCTGGCATCCGGCGACGACCGCCGCGAGAAGCACGGCGAAAACTATGGCGAAGGACGGCCGCATTGCTCCTACAGCACGAGGTTGAAAGTCACGCTGTCGTCGCCAGGCGACGCAGAGATAGCGAATTTGAGTTCCCACCAGCCGCTCATGTTGAAGCGCACGCCTTCGACTTTGTAGCGGCCGTCGCCGAGATAGCCCGTGACCTCGGGTGCCGTCGGCAGGCCATGTCCATGTTGCGGCATGCCGCCTCCGACCGTGATATGGGCGCCCTCGACGGGCTTGCCGTCAGGCGTTGCCAGGGTCAGCACCAACGCCTGCAGCGGCCCCTGCTGCATGGGCTCCATCTCGGGGGCCATCGCCACCGAATAGAGCCCCTTGCTGCTCGGCTTCGACCGGGAAAGGTCGAGTTCGGCCGGAGGCCTGATCAGGAAATGCGTCGCAGCGAGGCCTGCCAGGACGACAGCGACAAGGGCGATCGCGATCAGCACCGCTCGGCGCAAATTCATGCTCATGCTCCGCATTCACGGTCCCGATCTCTGTCGGGAAAAGTTGACGTACCGGAACGGAACGAATCCGGTTCGGCCATGGTCAGCCGATGCGCGGCAGTGTAGAGCGGAACGCTCAATCAGGGAGAAAAATTCCATGGCGCAACGCGGCGTGGCGTCGATCGGCGAGTGCATGCTGGAGCTGTCAGGCACGCGCGGCGACGAATGGCGAATGGGTTTTGCCGGCGACACGTTCAATACACTGTGGACGTTGCGCGCCCTGACCCCGTCAGACAGGCCGGCCGACTATGTCACGGCCTTCGGCGACGACCCCTTCTCCCGCGACCAGATCGCTTTCTTCCGCGAGAATGGCATCGGCATCGCGGCCAGCCCGGCGATCCCGGGCGCAAGGCCAGGGATCTACGCCATCAAGCTCAAGGGCGCTGAACGGTCCTTCACCTACTGGCGATCGGAGGCCGCCGCGCGCCGTCTTGCCGACGACCCTGCACTCCTGGCAAAAAGCCTTGAAAATCGCGCTCTTATCTACTTTTCCGGAATCACTCTGGCAATCCTGGAGGCTCCGGCGCGCAAGGTTCTCGTGCAGGCGATCGCCACGGCTCGCAAGGCGGGTAGCCTCGTCGCCTTCGATCCCAACTACAGGCCGCGCCTATGGCCGGACCCGGCGTCCGCGCGTGAGGCGATCGCCGACGCGCTCGCCGTCACCGATATCGCGCTGCCCACCTTCCCCGACGAAAAATCGCTCTACGGCGACGCCACGCCGGAAGCGACGGCGCTCCGCCTGCAGGCGGCGGGCATAAAGGAGGTGATCGTCAAGAACGGCGAGGATCCAGCCCTGGTTGCCGCGGGCCGCATGATGGAATCCGTGCCGGCCATAACCACCGTCGCCATCGACACGACGGGCGCCGGCGACAGCTTCAATGGTGGCTATCTCGCCGCAAGGCTCGCCGGCTTCGAGCCATCCGAGGCCGTGCGCCACGGCCACGCGGTCGCATGCGCCGTCGTCCAGGTCCGCGGGGCTCTCGCCCCCTTCGAAGTGCTGAAGGAAGCCTTCGAGGTTTAGTCCAACCTGAAGCGATACTCCGTCGTCTGTCGGTAGATCTCGCCCGGCCACAGCACCGCCTGCGGAAAATAGGGGCGGTTGGGTGAATCGGGCCAGATCTGCGGCTCGAGCGCGAGGCCCGCATAGGCCCCGTAACTCCGCCCGCCATGTCCTTTCGCCCCGGGCGCCAGCTTGTGGCCGGAATAGAACTGCACGCCCGGCTCGGTCGTCCACACTTCCATGTCGATGGCGGACTCCGCGCCCTGGACCCAGGCGGCCTGGCGGAGCGGACCGCGGCTTGCCGCGAGGCAGAAATTGTGGTCGTAGGCCATCTGCTGGCCGCCATTCTCCAGACGGATCGGCCGGGCATGGCGGAAATCGAACGGCGTGCCGTCGACGGGCTGCACCACGCCGGTCGGAATCAGCTCGTCGTCGACGGGCAGATAGGCCCCGGCGGGCAGCATCAGCCGATGATCGAGGATGTCCGAAGCACCACCGTCATCGAGATTGAAATAGGAATGGTGCGCAAGGTTGCAGAGCGTCGGCTCCTCACATGTCGCGCTGAGTTCGATCGACAGCGTGCCGGGGATCTTCAGCCGATAGGTGCAGTTGACGTCGAGCGCGCCGGGGAAGCCCATGTCGCCGTCGGGTGAATGCAGGGTGAAGGTGACGAAGTCGGGGCCGTGCAGTGCTACCTGCCAGACACGTTTGCCGAAACTCTCCTTGCCGCCGTGCAGCGTGTGCTTGCCGAGGAAGTTCCGATCCGTCTGATAGCGCCTACCCGCGATGATGAAACGCCCGTCCTTGATGCGGTTGGCGTAGCGGCCCGCGATGGCTCCCATATAGGGGGAATGAGCGGGGTAATCGTCGAACTTGTCGAAGCCGAGCACCAGTGGAGCCTCATGGCCCGCAAGCCGCAGATCCTGCAGCACGGCGCCCCAGTTCATGACGGCGGCCGTGAGGCCGCCGCCCGAGATGACAAATCGATGGACGGCTTCGCCCTCGCCGGTCCTGCCGAAGAGTTCGCCGTCCATGTCGGTCGGCCGCCTAGAGGCCGAGGCCGCCGATGCAGACATATTTGGTATCGAGATAATCCTCGATGCCCTGATGTCCGCCTTCACGGCCGAGACCGGATTCCTTGACGCCGCCGAATGGCGCCTCGACCGTGGTGATCAGTCCTTCATTGACGCCGACCATGCCGTATCTGAGCCCTTCCATGACCCGGAACGCACGGCCGAGATCGCCCGTATAGAAATAGCAGGCCAGGCCATATTCGGTATCGTTGGCGAGCCGCACCGCCTCTTCCTCGGTCTCGAACTTGAAGACCGGGGCAACAGGGCCGAAGATCTCTTCCTTCATGAAGCGCATCTTGGTGGTGGCGTCGGCGATGACGGTCGGCTCGTAGAAGGAGCCGCCGAGCGCGTGCCGCTTGCCGCCTGCAACCACCCGGCCGCCCTTGGCCTTCGCATCGGCGACCAGCTCCTCGACCTTCTCGACCGCCTTCTCGTCGATCAGCGGGCCTTGCTGGACACCGTCGTCGAGACCCGAGCCGATCTTCAGCTTCAGCGAGGCTTCCGCGAACTTCTCGACGAATTCGTCATAGACGCCCGCCTGCACGAAGAAGCGGTTGGTGCAAACGCAGGTCTGGCCCGAATTTCGGTACTTCGCCACCATTGCGCCTTCCACGGCACGCTTGATATCGGCGTCGTCGAAAACCAGGAACGGCGCATTGCCGCCGAGTTCCATCGACACTTTCTTGACCGTCGAGGAAGCCTTCTGGATCAACAGCTTGCCGACCTCGGTTGAACCCGTGAAGGTGATCTTCTTGACCAGCGGGTTGGTGCAGAGTTCGTCTCCGATCTCGCCGGCCGAACCGGTCACGACGTTGATGACACCCTTGGGGAAGCCGGCCTCCTCGGCGAGCGCGCCCCACGCCAGGCCCGAATATGGCGTCTGCGAGGCTGGCTTCACCACGACCGTGCAGCCGGCCGCCAGCGCCGGGCCGATCTTGCGCGACAGCATCGAGGACGGGAAGTTCCAGGGCGTGATGGCCGCGACGACGCCGGTCGGCTCCTTCGTCACCAGGATGCGGCGGTCGGCCCAGGGCGACGGCACGACGTCGCCATAGGTGCGGCGGCCTTCCTCGGCGAACCACAGCACATAAGCCGCCGAGATCGCGACCTCGCCCTTGGCTTCGGTCAGCGACTTGCCCTGCTCCATGGTCAGCAGCTCACCCAGCGTCTGCTGGTTGTCCATGATCGCGTCGTGCAGCTTGCGCAGCAGCTTGTGGCGCTCGAGCACGGACGTCTTCTTCCAGGATTGAAAGGCGGCGTCGGCTGCCTCGATGGCGCGCCGGGTCTCGGCCTTGCCTGATTTCGGCACGGTGCCGAGCTTGAGGCCCGTGGCCGGATTGATCACGTCGACGGTAACGCCTGAATCGGCCTGCACCCACTCGCCGTTGATCAGATTGGCCTGCCGCATGAAGGGGCTGGTTTTCTGGAGCATTGTTCCGTCTCCCGTCGGCGCCTCGGGGGTGCCGGTCTCTGTTCGTTGTCAAAAAGCCTGGCCGACCGCTTGTTTCCGTCGGTCATTCCGCAAGGCCGAGGCTATCAAATGGTATTACCCCAGCGCATGACGCAGGATCAATCGCTATGCGGTGGCATAACGCATTGGCACAACGAAAAAGTCCCGCCTAGCCGAACACCAACTGCGCGATCGACAGCCACAGCGGGGTCGTCGCCACTGCGGCGGCCGTCGCGATGGTCATCTGGTTGGAGGCCAAGGCCTGGCCCGTGCCAAACTGGATGGCGATCAGATAGGAGTTAACGCCTGATGGCAGTGCGGCCGTCGCGACCGCAACCTTTGCCGCAAGCGGCGGCAGGCCGAGCAGCCATGCCATGGCGAGCGTCACCACCGGCATCAGAAAGAGCTTGAGCACGGACAAAGCGAGCGCCGGCCGCACATTGCCCGATATGCCGAATTTCAAGAGGCCGAGGCCCATCGCGAAAAGCGCGATCGGGCCGGCGATTCCCGCCAGGGCGTCGACCAGCCGCGACGCAAAACCCGGCAGCGGCAGGCCGGTAAGCCGCCACATCAGGCCGGCGAGAATGCCGATGACGAGCGGATTGACGAAGAGCTTGTGCAGAAACGACTTGACCAGTGCCACAGGCTTCGTCCGCCTGTCTTTCTCGCTGCCGAACAGGCCGAAGAGGATGATCGAGGCGGCCATCATCGTCGGCAGGTGCACCGAAACGATCAGCGACAGGATCTCGACCCCCTCCTCCCCGAAGACGCCGAGCGTGAAGGGAATGCCGAGCAGCACGGTATTGGAGAACGCCGCCGCGACGCCACCAACGACGCCTGTCGCGCTATCGCGACCGAAAAGGCGCGTCGTCGTCAGATGCCCCGCCACCCAAGTGACTGCGGCGGCTGTAAAATAGGTCGCCCATAGCGCCCATGGCGCCGCCCCATGAAAGTCGGCCGAAACCATCGTGCGGAAAAGAAGCAGCGGAACCGCGACGCCGACCGCGAACTCCGACAGCGCATCTCCTGTTTCGGCCTTGAGATAGCCCGACCACCCGGCGAGATAGCCGAGTGCGACGAGCCCGAAGACGAAGATGACGGTTTCGGTCGATGAGGACATCGCCGCCGTGATAGGCGAGCGGGACGCGAACCGCAATCTTGGCGTGGATAAGTGGGAAGAACGCCCGACGGCGATCGGCCCTACCGCATCCGACAGCCGATGTCACAGCCTGCCTTGACGCAGAGTCCGAGGGCACATCTGCGCATCAGGGGCCGTCGTCGCCAGGCAATGTCGCTAATCATACTGGGACGGCTTACCGGCGGTTAATGTATTCAGTGGTAGGTTCAACGGAGATGGTAGAGCGCAGGTGACGGAGATGGGTGATCCATCGGGCCAATCGGAATCCGGTGCCCATCGGCCCTTTTCCGACCGTAGTCATCCACCGGAGTCCAGCCTCTATTCGCTCCTGGCCCGTCTGCGTCTGGCCCTGACGAGCCCCTTCAACGTTCGTACTGTTTGGCAATTGCGTCGGCAGATCGAGCACCAATCCGGATTGCTCCGCCAGGCGGAAGCCGCGCGTGCAGGCCTCGAGATTTTCGAGCGGGCTTCCGTCGCCGCGCGAATGGGCTTCTGGCAGTGCGAATTGCCCAGCGAACGATTGACCTGGAGCGACGGAACCTACGACCTGTTTGGTCTTCAGCGTCGCAGTGGGATCGTCCGCAGCGAGATCCTGAGAGGCTATTCTGAAGACTCGCTCGCTCGTCTGCGGAGAGTCCGCGGCAATGCGATAGAGGCTGGTTCGGGCTTCGGGCTTGATGCCGAAATCCGGATTGCCGAAGTCGGAACGCGTTGGATCAGAATATTCGCCGCCGTCGAGCGCCAAAACGGCGAACCGATCCGGCTCTTCGGTATCAAGCAGGACATTACCGAAGAAAAGAAACAACTCGAACGAATAGAGTATCTCGCGGGGCACGATGTGATGACCGGGCTTGCCAATCGCGCTCAGTTTGAAGCCCGCCTCGCTGAAACCTGTGAATCCGGGGAACCGGGATGCATCTTGATGCTCATCGATCTCGATGGCTTCAAGAAGGTCAACGATACTCTCGGGCATGCTATCGGCGACGAATGCCTGATCGAGATTGGCCGGCGTCTCTCAGCGGTGTGCGAGTCGGCCGAGTTGATTGCCCGCATTGGTGGTGATGAGTTCGCTGTGCTCTTCGGCCCAGACTCCAGCCCGCAAAAAGTTGAAGGGATCGCTCAGCGCGTTGCTCGCGCTGCAGAGGAGCCCATGAACTGCTCCGGCCGCGTTTTCCGGGTCGGCGCGTCTGTTGGTTATGCTTTCGCCGAGAGGGAAACGCCGACAGCTGTATTTACAAGAGCCGACCGTGCGCTCTACGCAGCAAAAGCGATGGGCCGCCGCGCTTTCTCGGGGCCTCAGCGGACCGCCTGATCGACGTCTGCATGTCCCGCAGGAGTCACATGCTTTCGTCGCAGTGGTGAGAAGGGCGCGACCTCAGTGATAACGCCGGAGCATCAAACTGACTGCCAAACTCCCAATGGCCTCCTACGATCATGGAACGAGAGATTACATAGACATCTCAGTTTGCGCCTATTCACATCGTCATTGCCAATTTAGCGACATGGAATTTTCTTGAGAGGCAACGAACAGATGCGGCTTCTCTCACTCGTGAAGGTCGGCGATCTATTGGCCGGGGACCTGCGGGCCTTTGGCGGGCCAGCGACGAGTGAACCGGTTGCAGGCCGTGTCAGGGCCGATCAGATCAGCATCGTGCTTCGCAACACACCGTTCGCCATGCTGGCGAACGGTGTCAACGCAGCGGTCCTTCTTCTGGCTCTGTGGGACACGCCGGACCGAACGCACGCCATTTTGTGGGCAATCTGTATCGTCGCGGCCGCTTGCTTCATAGGCTTTAGAGCATGGTCGTCGTATAGGGCGGTCAAGCCTAGAACTGTCTCTCGCCGTACAACACAGAATTTGGTCCGAAACGCCTGCCTGCTCGGCATATGGTGGGGAGCAGTACCCGTTCTGTTTTTCCCGGATGCGGCAAGCAACAACCAAGTCATAATCACCTGCCTCATCGCAGGGATGATCTCAGGGGGCGCCGCGATATTCTCGACGGTTCCGATAGCGGCCATCGTCTACACGATGCCGATCTTTGCCGGCTCCGCGTTTGCGATCGCGCGGGCGGGAGATACCGTCAGCCTCGCGGTCGCAATCCTGATGGTGAGCTATGCCGTGACGCTGCTTCGCGCGGTGCTTGCTCACGCATTCGAGTTTACGCGGCGGTCCATTCTGCAAGTGGAAAGCGAACACGCCATTCGTCGAGACCTTCTGACGAGCCTGCCGAACCGCCTCGGCTTCAACGAACTGCTCGACAGGGCGCTAGTGGACGCGCGGCAGTATGGCCAAAATTTCGCGCTGCTTTTTCTCGGCTTCAACAATTTCAGCAGTGTGAGTGACCATTTTGGGCGCGCAACAGGGGATGCAATTCTGGTCGAGATAGCGGCCAGGCTGCGTAAGGCGACGCGTGAGAGCGATAGCATCGCTAGGTTGGACGGCGACGAATTTGCGATCATCAAGGCCAGAGACGTCAGATCGGATCGACTGATGTCGCTGGCGGGCGAGATCATCGATTCCACGCGCCAGGCTTTTCTGGTCGAAGGGCGCGAAATCTACTGTACCGCCAGCATTGGCATTGCGCTGGCGCCTTCTGACGGCCTCGACGCCGACCGCCTCCTCAGGAGCGCCGACAGCGCGCTGTCCAGGGCCAAGAGGATTGCGCCCGGCACCATTCAGTTTTTCAGTCCGGACGACGACGACGCGGCTGCGAGACGACAAGCGCTCGAGCGCGACCTACCGTCTGCGCTGGCCGACAACCAGCTCTCGATGGTGTTTCAGCCGTTTCTTGATCTCGACCACGATCGAATCCAAGGCTTCGAAGCCCTCATGCGATGGCAACATCCAATCCATGGCGCCATCTCTCCGACCGAATTCATCCCCATCGCCGAGGAGACCGGACTGATCCACCCCATCGGGGAATGGGCCATCCGGACGGCTTTTGAAGCTGCAGTCCAGTGGCCCGACGACGTGCGAGTTTCCGTCAACCTGTCGGCAGTACAGCTGAGAGACAAGGCGCTATTGAACTCGATTCTGGAGATACTGGCCGACGTTGGCTTGGAGCCGGGGCGATTTGAGGTCGAGATAACGGAATCGGTTCTCATTTCCGATTTTCTGGAAACCCAGGCGTTTCTGGAATCCCTGAGTTCGCTATCCGCAACGGTCGCCTTGGACGACTTCGGTACCGGTTATTCATCGCTCACCTACCTTCGGAAGCTACCCCTTTCCCGCCTCAAGATCGACCGGTCCTTTGTCCAGGACCTACTGACCGATGCGGATAGCGCAGCGATCGTAAGATCATTGATCGGGCTGGCGCATGAGTTGCGGATAGGTGTCACCGCCGAAGGCGTCGAGACGCTGGAGCAACTCGATTATCTGCGCCGGATCGGATGCGACGAAGCTCAAGGCTATTTGATCGGGAAGCCTATACCCAAGGAGGACATCCCGGCGATGCTGCAAGGGCGCTCGAAGGCGAGCAGTGTTGCCTCGTAGTGTGCCTGGCTGCGATGACGTCACAGCGACAGGTCCAACAAATTCAGACGACCCCGGCGGTGTCGAAAAGCGCATAAGCCGTATCGCGAGGCACAGGGCCAAGCGCCGCTCGACTTGTCTTTCTCCTTCGTTTCGCGTCCCTATAGGGCTCAACCCACGAAGGGAATCGAATGATCCGACTTGCCGCCGCGCTCATCCTTCTGGTTTCGGCCACAGCTGCCGGGGCCACGGAGGCCGGTTGGGCGCTGCTTCGCGATGGCGGTCATGTCGTGCTGTTGCGCCATGCCATGACGACCGGATCGGCCGATCCCGCCAACATCGTCTTCGACGACTGCAAGACCCAGCGCAACCTGTCAGAGCGCGGCAAGCAGCAGGCCCGCAAGATGGGCGCGCTGTTCGCCGCCCGCGCGGCAGAGACCGAACGTGTGCTGGTCAGTCGCTATTGCCGGACCATGGAGACGGCGCGGCTCGCCTTCGACGACCGGTTGATCGAACCGTCGGACGCGCTCGACGTCCCTTCGACCGATCCGGCGCAGGCGCAAGCGCAGAAGGCAGCCGTGATGAAGGAGATTCGCGACTTCAACGGCTCCGGCAACATGGTGATGATCACCCATCTGGAGACGATAACCGCCCTCACCGGCCAGTCGGCCAGGGAGGGCGAGGCACTGATCGTGCGGCCGGACGGCGAAGCCCTTCACGTGCTCGCCCGCATCGTCTTCAACTAAGGCATGTCTCCCGAAGGGGTGCCGCGGCTTCGGGAAAAAGACATGCTCCAAATCAAGAACCTGTTGCCGCTCCACGGGGGAAAGACAGGCTGATCCGGCGCCTTGCCGACCGGATGCCCGGCACCCGGGAAGCAGGAAAGCGACGCATGGGAAGCCTGGACTGGATCGGCTGCGGCACCGCCCTGCGGCTCGTCCGCAGCAACTTCGCCCTTTTCCTGCCGGGAAAAACCGATTAGAGAGCCGAGCAAATCATG
>VFQN01008804.1_pt1 | contig 10032 bp, 10 predicted proteins | sample 3512371 | NCBI WGS metagenome assembly VFQN01 (sample SAMN10412370, study PRJNA504923) | tailings metagenome | isolation source: Replicate 2 from Balatoc abandoned mine | place: Philippines: Itogon, Benguet | collected 2017-08-28 | reverse complement strand
GCCCGGGGTTGCCACCCCGGGCTAGCGAAGGCGCCCTCCGGGCTGAAGGCCCGAGCCGGCCCCGTACCAACGACCAGCCGACTCAGCCCGGCAAAGGGTTCGGCGCCAGGAACGTGTCGGCCGGCTCGGTCTTCGGCACCACCACGATGCCGCCCTCGGTCACGGTAAAGCCGCGGCGGCGGTCGAACTCGAGGTCGTAGCCGAGCACCGTGTACGGCGGCAACTTCACGTCTTTATCGATGATCGCCCGGCGGACGCGGCAGTAGCGGCCCACGTCCACGCCGTCGAGCAGGATCGAGTCCTCGACGACCGAATAACTGTTCACTCGCACCCGCGGCGACAGCACGCTCCGCCGCACCTGACCGCCACTCACGATGCTCCCGGGGCACACCAGGCTGTCCAGCGCCTCGCCGCGGCGGGCCTGGCCCGGCGGGCCGTCGGTGCTGAACACGAACTTCGGCGGCGGGAGCTGCGGGTGGAACGTGCGGATCGGCCACTCGCCGTCGTACAGGTTCAGCACCGGGTCGATGTTGATGAGGTCCATGTTCGCCTGGTAGTAGGCGTCGAGCGTGCCCACGTCGCGCCAGTACGGCACGGCCTTGCGGTTCTCGTCGCGGAACCGGTAGGCGAAGACGCGGCGGCCGTCCTCGATCATCCGGGGCAGGATGTTCTTGCCGAAGTCGTGCTCGCTCCCCGGCTGGGCGGCGTCCTCGCACAGCAGCTCGAACAGCAGCCGCGTCGGGAACACGTAGATGCCCATCGACCCGAGCGCGTGGTGCGGGTCGCCCGGCATCGGCGGCGCGACCTGCGGCTTCTCCAGGAAACTCTTGGCCCAGTCGTCGGCGGAGGTTTCGATGATGCCGAAGTGGCGCGTCTCCGCGAGCGGCACCGGGATGCAGCCGATGGTCACGTCGGCGCCGCGCTCGCGGTGGGCGCGGATCATGCCGGCGTAGTCCATCTTGTAGATGTGGTCGCCGGCCAGGATCAGGATCAGGTCGGCGTCCTCGCGCTCGATCGAATAAATGTTCTGGTAGATGGCGTCGGCCGTGCCCTTGTACCACGTCTCGTCGATCCGCTGCTGCGGCGGCAGCACCTCGACCGACTCGCCGAGCTCGGGGCTGAGGAAGTTCCACCCGGCCCGGATGTGCCGGTCGAGCGACCGCGACTTGAACTGCGTCAGCACCAGGATGCGGCGGAGGCCGCTGTTGATGCAGTTGGACAGGGTGAAGTCGATGATCCGGTACAGCCCGCCGAACGGCACCGCCGGCTTGGCCCGGTCGCGGGTGAGCGGTTCGAGGCGGGTGCCGCGCCCGCCGGCGAGGATGACCGTCAGCACGCCCCGCATTCCTTGCTCCGCTCGTTCGGGGAGAGTCGCCGCGCTAGCGGCGGGGTAGTTCGTGGTACACCCGGGCGTGCGGGGCGGCCATCCGGTCGGCGGCGAACCGCTCGGCGGCGCGGGCCTTTCCCGACGCCCCGAGGCGGGCCGCGGCGCCCGGGTCGGCGAGCAGGTTGTGCGTCTTGGCGGCGACCTGCGCCTTCTCGCCGACGCCGACCAGCTCCGCGGTTTCGCCGTCCTCCACCACCTCGGCCACGTCGGGGTTGTTCCACGCGACCACGGGGCGGCCGGCGGCCATCGCCTCGAGGGCAAGGTTCGCCCCGCCGCGCGCCTGGAGCACCCACACCGCCTCGGCCAGGCCGAGCATCGCCGGCAGGTCGGCGCGCGGGCCGGGGAAGTGGACGCGGAAGTCGTCGAACGCCAGCGCGCGGCCGAACGCCTCCAGCCCCGCGCGGTCCGGGCCGGCGCCGAAGACGACGAGGCGTAGGTCGGCGAACGTGTAGCGGACCATGTCGAACGCCCACACCGCCGCCTTCAGCGACGCGCTCGGTTCGATCGCCCCCGCGGTGGCGATGAAGCGGGCGCCGTGCGGCAGGCCGATCTCCTTCACGAGCGCAGCCCGATCCGGTGGCGGTGGTGCGGCTTCGACGCCGAGCGCGATGCGCGTCAGGTTGTCGCCGCAGACGCCCAGCCGCCGGTAGCGTTCGGCCTCCGCCCACGACGCCGCGATCACCCGCTCGGCCCGCCGCAACGTCCGTGCCGTCACCCACCCCCTCACACCGCCCTCGCGATCGCCCGCGGCGGACGCGACCAGCGGCGGCCCGCCCCAACGGCTCAGCACCCGGCCGACGCGCACCGCCGCCGGTCCCCACGCATGAATCACGCGCGGGCCGGCGGCGGCGACCAAGGCCCGCAGACGGCGCCAGCCCGTCACGTCGAGCGGCGGGCGGAGCGGCGCCGCGTGAACGGCCACGCCCGCCGCCCGCAGCGCCGCCGCGGCCGGCGTGTCGGCCGTCCCGAGTACCACGACCACGGGCGTAAACCCGTGCGCGGCCAGCCGCGGCGCGAGGAGCGCGAGCTGGCGGGCGGCGCCGGTCGCGCCGAGGTCGGAGGCCAGGAGCAGCACGCGGTCGCCGGTCACGTCCCCGGCCCGGACAGGACGCCGATGTACGGCAGGTGTCGGTACTCGTCGTTGTAGTCGAGGCCGTAGCCGACCACGAACTTGTCCGGGATCGCGAACCCGACGAAGTCCGGCTCGAACGGCACCTCCTGCCGCCCGACCTTCCGCAGCAGCACGCCGACCTTCACCGTCTCTGCGCTGCGGTCGAGCAGGTGCGCCACCACGCGCGTCAGCGTCTTCCCGGTGTCGAGGATGTCGTCGAGCAACAGGACGTGGCGGCCGGCGAGGTCGGGGAGGAGTTCGTCGCGGATGACGAGTTTGCCCGCGGTCGTCGCCTCTCCGCGGTAGCTCGACGCGGTGATGAACGCGACCCGCAGCGGCAGGTCGATGCGGCGGATCAGGTCGGCCATGAAGACGAGGCAGCCGGTGAGGATGCCGACGACGGTGACCGGGCGGCCGTCGTGGTACGCCGTCCCGATCTCGGCCGCCATGCGGTCGACCCGCTCGCGGATCTGGTCCGCGGTGATGAGCACGTCCATCGGGACAGTTTCGACGTTCCCCGCGCCCGTTTCAAGTTTCGCGCGGCCGGATTCCGCACAGTCCTAAACTGAACCCGTAGTCGTGTCGTCGTGTCCGTGTGCGATCGCCCGCCCTTTGTGCCCGTGGAGCGCCGATGGCCAAGCGGCTCGATCAGGTTCTCGTCATCGACATCGAATCGACCTGCTGGGACGGCGGCTACCCGCCGAAGGGTCAGGCGAACGACATCATCGAGATCGGCCTTTGCCCGTTGGAATTGAGCACCGGCCGGCGGCTGGAGAAGCGGAGCATCCTGGTGCGCCCGGAGCGCTCGACGGTGAGCCCGTTCTGCACCCAGCTGACGACGCTGACGCAGGAGCAGGTGGCCGGCGGGATCGCGTTCAAGGACGCCTGCAAGCTGCTGGAGGACGAGTACTTCTCGCAGGCGCGGCTGTGGGCGAGCTTCGGCGACTACGACCGGAAACAGTTCGACAAGCAGTGCCGCGAGACGGGCGTGCGCTACCCGTTCGGGCCGAGCCACCTGAACATCAAGACGCTGTTCTCGGTCGGCCGGGCGCTGCCGACGGAGGTCGGCCTGCCGCAGGCGATGGCGCTGTGCGGGCTGAAGCTGGAGGGCACCCACCACCGCGGCCACGACGACGCCTGGAACATCGCCGCCGTGCTGTGGGAGATGATGAAGAAACTGCGGGGTCTACCGGGATGACGGAGGCGAACATCCGCTCCCGCGGCTGGGACGGGATGTGCACGTTCCTGATGAAGGAGCCGGTCAGTCGTAAGCGAATTCTGGCCTTCTGCGCCTGTTGTCGTTGCGTCTGGGATCACGTGAAGCTGGAATGCAACCGACACGCCCTTGTCACAAGCGAGCGCTTCGCGGACGGAGAGGTGACGAAAGAAGAACTGCTGACAAGTTGGCGAGCGGTGAGGTTTGAGCCGAGTGTCTACGCGGAGTGGTTTCTTTCCGCTGCCGGACCGGCAGAAGGCGAATTCGCCAGGCGAGCGAACCCGACGAACGACGAGCGCGGATTGCTGGAGGAACGTCTAACAAGCCGGACGTATGATCCCCACTCCGAGCTGAGCCGCCAACGAGTTGCGATCGGGTTTGACGTCTTTGGCCATCGGTTCCTGAAAGCCGACTTCGATTCCTCTTGGCGCACTGAAGCCGCCGTCGCCCTCGCCCGCGGGATGTACGAGTCGCGCGACTTCGCCGCGATGGCGGTCCTCGCCGACGCGCTCGACGACGCCGGTTGCGCCGACGCCGACATCCTCGCCCACTGCCGCGGCGCCGGGCCGCACGTCCGCGGGTGCTGGGTCGTCGATTTGGTGCTCGGCAAGGAATAGACCACCGTCAGCCGCCGATCGGGAAGCGCGCTAGCGTCACAGGCGTAGCGAGCACGCTTCGCGTCTGCCGGGGCGGAAGCCCAGGACCGCCCGCCTCTCGTTCCGCACGCACCCGGATCGGTGCGCGGCCCAACCGAAAGATCAACTCAGAGCGGGCGAGCGCCACAACGCCGCCGGGAGAGCGTACCTCGCCCCCGGCGACTTTAGCGGAATCTTCATCAGATTTCTGTTGCGTTCTGGTCCGCCCGTGGGATACTCCATCTCCTTCCTACCTACCGTCGCCCCGTTGGCTTCTTATCCCGCCTCCAGATGAGATCCCGCCCATGCGGACCGCTCCTGTCCCGAGCCGCGGCTTCACGCTGATCGAGCTGTTGGTGGTGATCGCCATCATCGCCATCCTCATCGGACTCCTGCTACCGGCCGTGCAAAAGGTCCGGGAGGCCGCCGCCCGGATGAAGTGCCAGAACAAGATCAAGCAGCTCACCCTCGCCCTCCACACCTACGAGTCCGCCCACGGGGTGTTCCCCGCCGGGACGGTCAACCTGAGCCCGGCCAGCGGGTCGATCGCCGCCGGCGACGACCCCAACGGCCGGAACGGCGGCGGTTCGGTCGGGATCGGCGGCCCGTGGATCTGCTACATCCTGCCCAACATCGAGCAGCCTACCCTGTACACGTACTTCGAGAAGATCCGGACCGAGCGGCCGGAGGTGGTGGACTGGTTCGGGAACTCAACCTACGCGGCCACCCCGATCGGGGACAAGCACCTCGACGCGATGGACTGCCCGACCCACCCGTTCAACGACGAACAACTGGCCAACGGGACCGGGATGGAGCACCTGGCCCGTGGGAACTACGCGGCCTGCTACGGGAAGGGCGGGTACGGGACCGTTCATACGAATAACGCGACCGTCGGCGGGATGTTCGGGAACAACTCGAAGACACGGATCACCGACATCGCCGACGGGGCGTCGAACACCCTCTGCCTGAGCGAGCTGAAGTACCGCCAGCCGAGCGCCACCGGGCCGTCGCTCCAGGACTCCCGCGGGGTGTGGACGTACGGGACGATGGGGGGGAACACGTTCACCACCCAGAACGGGCCGAACTCGACCGTGCCGGACGGGGTGTGGGGGTGCCGGAACTACCCCCAGGAGGGGATGCCGTGCGTCCAGGTCGGCTCCCCGTACGCGAACATGCACGCCGCCGCCCGGAGCTACCACACCGGCGGGGTGAGCGTGTCGTTCGGCGACGGGAGCGTGCGGTTCGTCCGCGACGGCATCACCCTCACCACCTGGCAGGCGTGGGGCAGCCGGGGCGGCAGTGAGACCGCGTCCAACGAGTGACCGCCGCGCCAGTCGCACCCCACACCCCGTCGGAGGTTGGTTCGATGAGGCGAGGACTCGTACTGTTCGTGGCGGCGGCCGCAGCGGCCGCAGCGGCCGCCGGCTGCGGGGGGCCGAAGCTCTACCCCGTCCGCGGCGTCGTGAAGCTCGACGGCAAGGCGATGAAGGGCGGCGGGTCGATCGCGTTCATGCCCGTCGGCAACCAACCCGGCCGGGCGCCTGGGGGCGAGATCAAGGAGGACGGCACGTTCGAGCTGTCCACCGCCAAGCCCGGTGACGGGGCGATGACCGGCGAATTCCGGGTGGTCATCCACCAGAGCACCGACCGGGAGCCGGAGGCGAAGAAGGACGGCGAGCGGGCCGGCAAGGCGGTGACCGTGGTCGGCGAGGCCGACCGCATTCCCGGCATCTACTCCGACGCGGCACGGTCCCCCCTGCGGGCCACGGTGGAGGCGAAGGACAACGCCCTGACGTTGGAGCTGAAGCGCGACGCCGAACCGCCGCCGGTCAAGGGGGCGGGGCGCGGCGACCCGCGCGGTCGCGCGTTCGCCGGACGGGTGCAGCTCCCGGCCGGCGCGAACTGAGGGGCGGTTCCGCCGTGCCCGCGACCCGCCCGGCCCCCGCCAGCTCCCCCGCTGGCGGGTGGCTTGTCAGCCCGTGGTTCGATGCCCTTCTCCTCGCCAACGTCGCCTGGCCGCTGGTCGTCCTGGCCCAGGTGGGGGAGGGGTTCGCCGGCCGGTCCGGGCTCCAATTCTGGCAGCTGTACTACATCACCGCCCCGCACCGGTGGGTCACACTCCTGGTCGTGTTCGCCGACCGCGACCGGTTCCGCCGCCGGCGGCTGGCGTTCCTCGGGGTCGCGGCCGGAGTCGTCGGAGCGTGCCTGGGTGTGTGGCTCACCACCGGCGCCCTGACGTGCCTGCTCGCGGTCGATTACGCCTGGAACGCGTGGCACTTCGCCGCCCAACACCACGGCGTCTACCGCGTCTACGCCCGCGCCGCCGACCCGCCCGACCCGACCGGCTCGGCTGCCGAGAAGTGGGGGCTGCGCCTGTTCCTGCTGTACGCCACGCTGCGGCTGGCGACCGCGACGTGGCCGGACGCCCCCGACGAGTGGCTGGGGCCGGCCGACTGGGTGGCGACCGCCGTCCCAGTATGGCTGGTCACCCGAGAACTCGTCCGCTCGGGGCCGGGGACGCGCGGTCGGACCCTGTACCTGCTCAGTGTGTGCGCGCTGTACGCGGCGATCCTCTGGGCGGTCCACGCCCGCCGCCCGGGGCTCGCCCTGTCCCTGGCCACGGCCTCCGCCCTGTTCCACGCGACCGAGTACCTGGCGCTCGTGAGCTGGTCGGTCCGTCGCCGGCAAGCGACCGACGCCGGCGGGATGGGGCTCCTGGGCGTGCTCGCGGCGCGGTGGGGGCTCGTGCTGGCCGTCTTCATGGTGGGCCTCGGCGCCGGCGGGTGGCTGCTCGACCACCGGTACGTCGAGTTGTGGCTCGGGATCAACGTCGCCGTCGCCTTCCTTCACTACGCCTACGACGCGATGATCTGGCACCGCCGGGCGTGACGACCGGTCGGGAGGACTTGTGGTGACACGTCAGCCGCCCCCACCGGCCGCCCGCGCCCTCGCGCTGCTCGCCCTCGCAGCCGGGTCGGGCGGGGCGGTCTGGTCGGTCGCCGTCGGCGAGTGGGACGGCGGCCGCGCCCCCACTCCCTACGCCTGGGCTGAAGTGGCGGCCGTCCAGGTCGGCTGTGCGGTGCCCCTGGCGCTCGTACTCGCCCTCCTCGTAACCTCGCACGTCTCGTCCGGCGGCGTGGCGGTGGTCGCGGCCGCTTCCCTCGCGGCCGGGCTCGTCGGTCCGACCGTGGCACCGCCCCCGGTTCCCGGGGATGTCCTCCGGCCCGCGGCCGCGCTGCTGACGCTCGCAGGGGTGACCCTGGCCGTGGCGGTGTGCTCCGACCGGCTCGCGGACCGGAGTCGGCTCGGGCAGCTCGCGGCGCCGGTCGTCCTGGGGGTCGCCGCCCTGGTCGTCCCGCCGGCCACGTTCGTCGACGCCCGCTGCCAGCACGACTTGGCGCGACTCGGCGAGTTGGTGGGGCAGTCGCGGGTCGGGGAGGCGCGGACCCTGGCCCGAGGGCTGACGGTTCTCAACCCCGGCCGCGAGTGGAACGGCCGCCCGGTGGGCGAGGCGGCCGCCGACCTCGACCGGATCGCGGCCCGACTCGAACAGCGGGTCGCGGCGCCCCTGCGGGAAACGGCGACACCGCGGGACCGTGTGGACCGGGGAGTCACCCTCGCAATGCTCGGACGGACGGACGAGGCGCTCGACGTACTGGCCGCGGTCGACGACCCGCGATTCACGGCCGAGGTGGGGAACCTCCGGGGGACGATCCACGAGGCCCGGGGGGAGTGGGCCGACGGGCTGGTGGCATACCGGGCCGGACGGGTGGCTTGGGAGGGGCGTCCGGCGGATCCGGCCCGGGACGCCGGGATCCTGCGGGCCGCGACCGGCGTCGCCTACTGCCTCCGGAAGGAGGGCCGGTACGCCGAGGCGGGCGCCGCCTACCGTGAGGTGTTGGCCCTCTCCCCGACGGCCGACAGTCACTTCCTGCTGGCCCAGTTCTACGAAGACGCCCAGCAAGCCGGTTCAGCCCGTGAGCACGCCCGGCGGGCGGCAGAACTCGCCCCCGGCCAATACGGCGACGCGGCCGACCGGCTGGTCGCGCGGCTGGCCGTCTACCAGTTCGGCTGTCTCGGGGTATACACCGCGGCGGGGCAGCCGACCGGTGGAGTCGGAGGTGCGGTCGGCACGCGAGATCTCGCGCGGTGAGCGGTGCCGCGATTCACCCCGGACGGGTATCGGGAGCCCGGCTGTGACCCGGGGGAATTTGGTTAGAGGCCGCCGAGCACCGCCTGACACGCCCCCTTCGAGACCACTGGTCGAACCGCTTGTACGCAGTGTTCCACTTGTCGAACCGGACGGGCAGGTTCCGCCCCGGGACGCCGGTCTTGGCCACGTAACCAGGTTCCGAAGCAACGACCTGGCGTTGCAAAGCCGTGGAAGCCGTTCGTCATCGCCCTGCCCGCCCCGCCTCGGGTGTGGAACTCGTCCCCGGCTTCCACGCCGCGGCAGAGCGGCCGGTCTCCCCCACGTTGCTCACCGGCGTGGTCAACCGACTCCGGGAACTCTTCGCCGGCATCCAGGTGTTCGACCGGGTCATCTGAGCGGCGGCTCACCCCCGAGCAACTCCGTCGCGCCCGGCACAATCAGGTTGAGCGGCAGGGCGTAGTACCAGGACCGGCCGAGCCGCTCGAACCCCATCCGCCGGAAGTACCCCCGCAGCCGCACCGCAGCCGCCCGCCGGTCGGCCTTCGATTCGTGCGACGGGAGCCACGACCTCGGCACCCCGAGGAGCCGGGCCGCGTCCCGCCGGAGGGGGGCGATGAGGCTCACCGCCAGTCCGCACCCGCCGCCGACGAGGTCCACGAACCGCCGCACGGCCAGGAGGCCGAGCTTGAGCTTCCGCCACCGGGGGTTCAGCACGACGTAGTCGAGGACAAGTAGGTCGGTCTCCGTCGCCTCGAACCGGCGCACGAGGGGTTCTCGGAATGAGTACCCGTCGGGCTCGTACAGCAGGGCGTGGAGGGCTTCCAACTCCTGGCTGTGGCTGTCGCACACGTCGAACAGCGGCTCGCCGGCGTTCTCCGCGAGGCCGGTGTGGACGCGCAGGGCGGCGAGCTTCCCGACCCGCGTTTCCTCACCGGTGGCGTCATCGGTGCAGGTGATAATGCCGACATAGGAGGAGACGAAGGCCGAGGGTTCCCCGTCGGGGTGGAGCGTGCCGCCCGTGCGGACCGTAATGTTGAAGCTCGCCACCGTGCCCTCCTGCTGACCGCTATCTTACCAGCCACCCGCCCCCCGAATGTACGCGCAAATGCCTTCGCGGGCGGGTACGATGGGTACGGGTGGGCCGTCCGGCCCCCCGCTCACGCCCCACCAGGGCAAAGGACCGCAGTGGCGAGCAACTTGTACGTCGGCAACATGGCCTTCTCAACAACCGAGGACACGCTCCGGCAAGTGTTCTCGCAGTACGGGACGGTGACCAAGGTGTCGGTCGTGATGGACCGGGAGACCGGCCGGCCGCGGGGGTTCGCGTTCGTCGAGATGAGCGACGGAGGGGACGCGGCCATCCAGGCCATGAACGGGGCGCTCCTGGACGGCCGGACGCTGACCGTGAACGAGGCCAAGCCGCGCGAGGGCGGCGGCGGCGGTGGCGGGCGCGGCGGCGGCGGTGGTGGGGGCGGTGGCGGGCGCGGCGGCTACGGTGGTGGGGGCGGTGGCTGGCGCGGCGGCTACGGT
>VFQN01008803.1_pt1 | contig 10036 bp, 14 predicted proteins | sample 3512371 | NCBI WGS metagenome assembly VFQN01 (sample SAMN10412370, study PRJNA504923) | tailings metagenome | isolation source: Replicate 2 from Balatoc abandoned mine | place: Philippines: Itogon, Benguet | collected 2017-08-28 | reverse complement strand
CGCTGTGGGCGGCCTGACACGGTCACGCATGTCGAGCCTGCAGCCTCTTGCGGCTGCCCGTTGCGGTAGCCAGAGTTTAGCGTGGCAAAGGGGTGCCGGCGACTAGCAACCAGCACCACAGCCATTGTTGTGCCAGTGCCGCTGCTTCAAGGACCCGTGTGTACTAGCTCTACACGAGGCGAAAAAGCGGGCAGTGTGCCCAGACAGCGTTGCCGGGCAGCCGCTGCGCGGTGGTGCTATGGAAATATGACACACTCGCACCACATGATTTCCCACATGGCGTACGGCCGCTTCCCCACGCCCAGGTCACCGACCTGGTCCAGCGTGTTGCTGCGGCCCAGCCCGTGTGGACCACCTCGTTGACGTGCACGAGGAGGTCGTGTTTTGCGTGCGACCCACATGCTAATACACACGCCTTAGTACACATGCACCTCACGCCCTGTGTCACCTGGTCCCGTGGGTTGGTTGCGGCCCACCCCGTGGACTACCTTGTTAACGTGCAAGATAAGGTCACCTTTTGCGCGCGACCCATACGCTAGTACACATGCCTTGATACACGTGCACCTCACGCCCTGAGTCACCTGGTCCAGCGGGTTGCTGCGGCCCAGCCCGTGGTCGATCTTGTTGACGTGCACGATGAGGTCGTCCGGCGCCAGCCGCACGTCGCCCCCGCCGTAGCAGGACGCCACGGACGCGGCCGTGAACTCTGACGCCATGCGCTAGAGAGGGCGTGAGGGGATATGGTGCAGTCAGCTCACCATACATACTGCTGGGATGTCCAAAACTGCATCCTCAACGTATCCATACTGAACAGCCCCATGGCTCCTACCTACCCGAAGCCCCCTGGCCACCTCACCTTCCTGCCGCGTACCCCTGCTCCCCTTTTCCCCCACTCCGGGTTGTCCCCAACCCCTAGCCGCACCCTCGGCCCTCCACCCCGCCCTCTCCCCCTTTGCATATCCCCCGCTCACGTCCCATCTGCCGTCCATGATGTACTCTGGCGGCACCGTGAACTGGTTGGCGTACGCGTACAGCTCCCGCCGCCGCAGCGCCGCCAGGATGTCCTGCGCCGTACGCAGCGAGGCGTCGGCGCCGTTGTCCAGCGCAGAGTTGAACAGCCCGAAGTTCTCAATGGTCTGCGGGGCAGGAGGGTGTCACAGGCCGCATCAATAGAATCAAGGGCGAAACACAGGATTAACTGTACAAGTGGTCGATGACGGGGCGTAAGCGTCAGTCCCCGTCCTAATGGCTGTTGGTGATGCAGCGATGAAATGCCATGCAGGATCAGCATGCAAGCGTGAAGGGCACGTGGCACTGGCAAGGTGCTAAGGGGTTGGGTAGCAGCGCCAGGGCCATAGCCGCTTTTTTTATCGGCACGGCCTGAGCCCAACATATGTCTTGGAACCACTTGCTCGGACAGCGGCCACAAGTGCGACTGTGGCTTGCTTGGCCAGGTGCATGCGACCTGCGAAGGCCCCCTCCCCTTGTGCCACTCACGTTGAGGATGGAGTCGTTGAGCTTCATGTAGTGCTGTGGGGGCCAGGGGGTGGGAGCAAGGGCAAGTGCGCTCAGGGTGTCGCCGGGGAGTGTATAAGGGGACGCAACTGCTAGGAGCAAGTGAGTCTTCTACCAGCACGGCGCACCAGCTTGCTTAACACGGATAGGATAGAGCCAAGGCCTGCCGCCTCGTGCAAGAACGCTGCCGGCTTGTGCCTCACCTCAACTTGCACATGTCCTCATCCACCGCACCCTAATCAGTACTCTGTTCCCCCACCCACACCCCCATCCCCACCCCCACCCCCACCCCCACCCCTACCCCTACCCCTACCCCTACCCCTACCCCTACCCCTACCCCTACCCCTACCCCCACCCTCGCCACGACCCACCCGCGGGTCTGCAATGTTGTCGGTGAAGCCCAGCGCCAGGTCCGCGTGCACCAGCGCGTCGCACACCATGAACTCCACGGCCTTGGTCTTCCTGCAGGTTGCGGGGGCGACAGTGTGGCCAGGGAGAGGGGGTGTCGGGGCGGAAGGAAGGAAGGCGGGTTGCCAAGGCCACTGCAAGAGTTGGGGCACTCTTGTTGATGCAAGGGGTGAGACCGGCTGTCCAAGGCAGGGCGCAGACGGCGTCATGTGTGCGGGCTGGGACAGTGGTGTACCGCAAAGCCAGGGATAGCTGGCAGGGGGTTAAACAACATGCCCTTCCCCCCTCTGGAAACAGCCCTCCCGCGGCTGCAAATCCACATGCCATACTTGTGCCCAGCGGCACACGACAATCACGAACCTCCCCCTGTGCGCTGGCCCTCATACCCCCTTCCCCACCTGGTTCCCTGGTATCCCCAGTTTCCCACCTGTGCGTGTACACGCGGCGGTGCAGCGACTCCCGCGCGTGGAACAGGTCGTGCAGGTTGGCGTACTCGGACCACTTGTAGCACACCTGGTCGTCCAGGACCTGCACGGGGAACGGGTTGAGGGCGATGTGGGAGTGGGGCGGCCGGCCATAGTGCATCGCTCCGAACGCTGCCAACTGACGGTTGCATCCCTCGGCGACCAGGCGGCAAGTACCTCCACGTTTCCGTTACACTCCTCGCTCCAGGAGCCCTTAGCTTAGCCGCCCCGTCCAGACCCATGCCCGCACGCTCCACCTTCCCAATACCTCCCCGGTACGGGAGCACGTGCTGAGAGCCGAGCCCGATGATGTCCACAATCACACGCGATAGGCAGTCGCACGTGTGCATACAACCCGCCGCTTTCCCGTAGCTTTGTGAGCTGCAGCAGGCGCTGTTAGCTCAACCTTGAAAGCCACAGAGTCACAGACAGCGGCGCACAAGGCACACACGCACATACCCCCGGGCCCCCCTCCCCCGGCCCCATACCTTTGTGAGCTGCAGCAGGCGCTGGAAGTCGCACCCGATGTTGACGGCGCACTGCAGCGCGTCCCGCTGCAGGTAGTCCACCTTGTCCACGTCCACCCTGTGTATTAGGAGGGAGGAGCGGGGATGTGCAGGAGCTTGAGCAGGCACAGCACGGCGGTGAAGCCCGCATCGAATCCAGCGCAATTGCCAAAGCTCAAGCTGTTTGGCACACGGAGGCTTCTCATAAGAGGCAACCTGTGGCCCGAATGTGCGACGCCTCCCAGTCCCTGGCTGTCTGTCCTGGCTCCCCCGCCCGCCCACCCGTTGCGGTGGTTGGCCACTATGTCGTAAAGGAACCGCCTGCCGGGCGGCGTGCGCAGGGAGCCCCCGTCGCCGTGGGGGTCGCCGCGGATGAGGTCCTTGATCAGCGCAGCGTCCTCCCTGCGGGGAAGGCGGGAGAGGTGAGGGGGGCAGGAGGCATAGGGGCAAGGTTTAGGCGTTTCTTACGTAGAGATCACCGCGAGCAACATGGTCCTTGGTCCTTCACGCTCTTGCCCTCCCACCCTACCCCGTCGTATGCAATTCCTTTGCGCATTCCCTGCCCCGGTCCCCTCCCCACCGCGTGATCTCCTCTATGCTGTTGTCCTCCAGCAGGTAGTCCAACATGCGCTCCGACATGACCTCGTGGTGCCTGTGTGTGTGTTGGGGGGGGGGAACAAAGTACTAGTAACGCGAGGTAGAGGTGGTAGTAGTAGTAAAAGTACGGGAAGAAGTAGTTCGACCCACTGTAATTGAGGTCCGCCTGCTGCTCCAGCTCCCATAGCGCCGCGCCGGCAAGCTGGCCGGCGCGAAAGGTCCGCGAAGCTCCAGTAGCGTAGTCTAAAGCGGCTGGTTTGGCCGGATTGCGTAGGTAGGGCCATTGGCCGGTGGCTGGGCTGATGGAGATGCGCGTGCGTGCACTAGGTTTCCCGTCCCCGGCTCCCAACCCAGACGCGTAGCCCCCGTGTTGTGAGAGCCGCTCCTGGTGGCGGCAGGGGGAAGGCACGCCGCTGCTTGCTGCTCCCTGCTGGTGGCCAAAATCGAGCCCACGCTGCCAAATTTCGCAGTGAAACGCGCTGCGCAGGCCTACAGGCATGCATTGCGACCAGGCGCACAGGTGTCGGCCCTGCCGCCCTTGCACGCGCTTTTTGCCATGCCGTATCCACGCCGCCCCCCTCCCTACCCACCACTCCTTCTTCCCGCGGCGCGGCAGGAACTCCCTCTCGAACACGTGGCTGAAGGGGCCGTGGCCCAGGTCGTGGCACAGGCCTGCAGGGGGTGAGGGAGGGCGGCATAGGAAGGACGGTGAAAACGGGGTTGCGTGGCGAGCGAGGCAAACCGGCTGCGCACGTTTGGCTGCTCTGATGGCCTTGCACTCACCAGCCGCCTTTGGGCGCGTGGGCGCACATGCCAGACGTGCGCGCCCTGCCGCTCCTGCCCAAGGCAGAAGCGAACTGAAGCGTACCTAGAACCCTCCCCTTTGAGCTACCATGTCTCTGGATTACCATGTATCGACCCTTCCCCTGAACATTTGCTCCCGCCATTGCCTGCCGGGGCCAGCCCACCCCTTCCCGCCCACGCCCAGCCCCCCGGATCCCTTGCTACCGTCCTCACCCGCCAGCCCCACGTTGCGCACGTCCCGCGGGTCCATGGAGACATCCCCTGACGCGCCCCCCTGCGTGCGGTAGATGCGGTCCGCCACCTCGTACGCCTAGGGCAGGGCGGGGAAGAGGAGGAAGTGGAGCGGGGCGGGGGACACGCTGGTTCAGATTCTTGCACCCCACATATGACATTGCAGCCAGGTACAGAGGGCATTCAGAAAGCCCACTACCACCACCGTACCCGGCATGACCCTACACACTGCGCGCGCTTCTAGCCCACGCTACCCTAGCCCACCCGCTCATGGCCTCTGCTACCGCTGTTGGTCGCTCTGCGGCTGCCCCACCTTGTACGCCACGCCCAGCGAGTGCTCGAAGCGGCTGTGCACCGCCGTGGGGAACACCAGGTCGGTCAGCCCCAGCTGCTTGAGGCCGCGCAGCCGCTGGAACTGGGGCGTGTCGATCACCTTGACGGCAACGGGGTCAAGCCTGGGGGTAAAGAGGGGGTCAGGTGAGTCGTGTGTAGCAACCTTATGGCAACGGTGAGTGACGGAACGGTGTTGGCAACCTTGACAGCCATAGGGTGCAGCCCGGGGTTAGGCAGGGGGCAAGGCGTGGGGAAAGGCGGGTGCGGATGTTGCTCTGACCTTGTGATGCGGCGGGGCGAACGGGAGGCGGCAGACTGTATGATGGCCGGAGGCTCAGCTTGCACGGAGCCGCGCGACCCACCGCACTACGACGTCCCCTCCCGCTGTACGACAGTGCCCCCCCGGTGTGAATTCCTCCTACAGCCACGGTTTGGCTTTGCATGTGGATCTCCTTGGCATCCGCACCCGACCTTGATGCCCCACGTCGCTGAAGCAGCAGACCCCATGGCCGCACCTGAACGTTTTGTGAACTGGGTCGCTGAATATCTTGCCGCGGGATGACCGGCCCGAGCCCGACCCGGCTGGCGCACGTGCGCTTGCTGCTGCCAGGGCGGCAGCACCTCCTCCGTCTGCCCCGTTGTGTGCTGCGGAGGCGGCCTGCGAGCCGCGCCCCGCAGCCTGCCCTGCCCGCCGGGTGTTGGCCCTCGGCCGGGGAGGGTGTTGCTGGGACTGTTGCTGGGGCTGGCTGGTGGACGGGCCGTCTGCCTGGTCTGCTGCTGTCGTCGTTGCAGCCACACGGCTGTTGAGGTCGTATGAGAAGCCGCCCAGGTCCATGGGCCGAAGAAGTTCCGCTTGCTGGCTGAACATTGGGATGTCAAATTCCTCGGGCGTCTCCTCTTCGAGCGGAGCCGCGTCCTGTCCAACCCCATGAGCAGCTGGAGGGCTTTCTTCATTTCCATTCATGTCCGCGTTCGTCACGCCGCAGGAGGCGTCTGCGCTGCGCCCCGTCTGCCTTGCCGCTTCGGCACGCCGACTGGAAGACTGTCTTCTAGGTAGCTCAATTGCAGGAGACCTAGTAACGTTGCTTGATGTGACTAAAGTCGCAGTGTGCCTGGATGAAGGCGCCCTGGGATGAAGACCCGCGCCAAAACGTACCGGTGACAGCTGACAAGGGCAAAAAATTGGTTGTCACACAGTAACTTCGTCAAAGTTGTATTTCAACCTCTGACGATTACCTGCCTTTGTTCCTTCCCGCTTCGCTGTGCAAACCAAAATGGCCAAGAAGAAGGGTGGCAACAAGGGTGGCAACAGCAAGCCCGCTGCTAAGCCAGAGGAGTCTAACAACAGTGGGGCCACTCTAGAGACGGAGAACTCCGTGGTGGAGCCCACGTCGGAGGCAACCTCGGCTGAGCCCAGCTCAAACAACCTGGAGTCTCTCGCAGCCCAGCCGGAGCAGCCTCAACAAGCACCAAGCTTTAACAACGCTAGCGCTGAGGGCGACGCAGCAGTGCGCGAGGAGCTGCAGGCTGCCAAGGAGAAGATTGCAGCGCTGGAGGCCAAGGTCTCTTCTCTGACGGAGGAGAACCAGCGCCTGCGATCATCTGCTACTTCGCAGCCAGCGGCTCCGGCGGTTGATCCGGCTCGCGTGGGGCACCTGGAGCAGCTGCAGAAGCGCATCGAGTCCCTCAAGGCCGAGCAGGCTGAGGCGGACGCTGCACGCGAGGCCGCGTGGCGCCAGCTCAAGACAGCGGTTGCGGACATTGCGCGGCTGGCTGCACCCGACGCGATCAAGGCCAGCACCCCCACTGCCGCTGGCGCTGCGGCCTAAGGGAGTGGGCTGTAGCGGGAGCGGCAGCAGCAGCCGAGGTGGGGGTAGCGTGTCCCTCCCTCGCCCTGCGGCGGCAGACGCGCGAGGGAGCAAACGTCTGCCAACAAAGCAGCAATGGCAATACGCAGCTGGTCAGGTTAGGCGGGCTGGATGCTGCAGGACTTGGACTCCGGAGCCACGTGCCCTGTGTGGCCTAGCAGCATGGGTGTAACTTATGTGAAGCGTACGGTAGGGTATCCATATTACGCCGAGGCGTACATGATTTGTGATCAGGTCAGGGCGATGTAGGTAGCGGCGGATCTGCGGCGGGTAGTACGGTGCTTAGGGTGCAGACGGATGGGCCAAAGGTGCAGGCAAGAGAGCCATGGGTTCTGGTCTACAGGTAGACATCAGCATGGCGTACCCCTTGCATTGAGGGCGTGCAGGACCGTTAGGACAGCCAGGGCTGTCGTGGTTTGCAGTAGCAGTATTTGTGGATGGCAGACAACTGTACCCGCACGACAGGCCAAGTGCAGACAAGAGCATGGACATGGTTGCGCAGCCTTGTTACGCTGCGCTACTGCAAACTGGTACTGGTAACACCTCCCGTTTGGATATGGTGTCTCGTGCGCAATACAGTTGCGCAAAGCGCAAGCCGGGAAGCGCTATGATGCAAGGTTCCTAAAGCGGAGCAGCCTGTCCCTCCTTGTGGACGCCGGGCAGGGCATGGGAGAGGGGCAAGGGCAGCACGGCGCAAGGCCAGCGAGGGGTGCAGCCGCGATACACTGCAGCGTACCAACGAGCATTGAGCCCACGTGCAGCGCAGCGACGTAGGGGTGCTTCCCACGGGCGCCCCGCCTTGGCACGCATTAGCCTGCGGGTTACTGGGACACGAACGCAGGGTCACGGTGTCAGCCGCTTGTAGCAGCTAACCGCAGTGTATTCTCCTTGCCTTGATTGCGTGCCACAGCACCTAGAATCAGTGCCTGGGATATGCCCGTTACGCTCAAACCTTGGCCAAGCAGGTGCATGCAGCCCAAGCAGGGGATAGCCCAACACAGCTTGCGCTGTGACGTGTCCAGAGTCCAGTGCTCCAGTCATACCAGACGTTGCCAGAGGTTCGAGAGGATGGGCGCACCGGCTGGTGTTGTACCTTTGTGACAGCAGCAGGGAATGCATGCAGGCTTGTGCGGCTTGGCTCAGCCAGGCAGGCAGTGATGGTGGCAGGCTGCGGCCACGTGCCCGTCAACACCAGAGCGCACGCGCACCCTGAGCTCTGAAAGGCTCATGCAGCAGAGCAGTTCTGAGTACCCAAAATGTAAATTCATCTTGTATATAGACGTAACGGTTTTATGCAGGCTTGGCTCACGACGCAGCTGTGGCAGACATACATAACAGATCACGCGCGAATACCGGTGCCTTGTCGCGTGTATACCGTACATGGCGAGACTATTTTGCACTGAAACTGCGCAGCAGTACAATATAAACTGGTCGTTGTTAGCAACGTTGTGCTGAGCGTGACGAATAGCTGGCACTGGGCACCCATCAAGCCTTCGTCACCTTCGTAAAAGTCAGCAGCAGCCGGCCCGCGGTCCCTTCCGGCCCTGCGCCATGCAGGACGACCAATATCCACCACATGGTTCGCAGTACCATACTTCTGCTGCTGACACTAGCTCTAACGACGCCGGAGGCTTCCTCATCCCGGTGGAGGTGAAGCCCTGCCTCGACGACCCAGCCAAGGGCCACGGCGTGTTCGCGCCGCAGGCCGTGACAGCAGGTACAGCCATATGGCGCCCAGGGCTGGTGCGCAAGCTGGCCCCACAGCAGGTGACGGAGCAGCTGGCGCAGCTGCCTTCCGACGAGGCGCACGTGTTCGTGCGGCAGGCCTTCGTGACGTCGGAGGACCCCGACCACCTGTGTGTTAACCCCACCGACCTGGGCCGCTTCATGAACCACAGCAGCGACCCCAACTGCCTTGCGGGCTACTCGGGGGGCACGGCGCTGCGGGACATCGCGGCAGGTGCGGCCCTGGGGTCCTCGGGGTCCAAGGTACCGGTACCTGTGTGTAGGGCAGGGGAGATAGCAGAGTTTACAGGAGGGCCAGGGTGTAAGCATGCAGAGTCCATGCACACCTAAGACCTTAGGGGCAGAACATCTCCTCCCCGTCGGGGGCCGCACATGATGCAACGCAGGGCAGGGGTGTAGGGCTGTGGGCCTGACGTTGACGTACCGGTTTGCTGCTAGCTGGTTCGTGCCTTCACCTGCAGCTACGGCTCCTGCCACTGCTACGATAGCAGCTGGCTCGCTTAAGATGGGCCCCAGTACCAAGTACTGGTATGTCCACAACTCCATCCAGCCCAAGTTCCGTCCAACAGCGGCATGGCATTTTGCCTGGACTGTCCAAATACTGGTGGCCACCACATGGTGCACGCAGGGGCGGAGCTCACGTGCGACTACGGCGTCCTGGCGTGCCCCGCCTGGTACCAGCAGCTGTGCAAGCAGCACGGCGTGGTGTCCACGGGGGAGGTGGTGCGGCGGTGCGGCGGCGGCAGCAGCTAGTGCGTGTGCGTGTGCGTGTGTGTTGCTGGGGTTCTGGTCATTGGCTTGGCACGAGCTCCAGCGCCTCCGACAGGACGGAGCAGGATGCGGCAGTTGGGATCATGAGATAAGCACGTCTCGTTAGACACTACAGCTGGTGCAGAGGGTGACCCGTGCGTGGCGTTAGGTAAACTATGGCTTGCAATGCTGACATGAGGCTAGGAGGAGGGCGCACCTGTCACTAACAGGGGCGGCGGCATGGTCAGGATCGCTGTGCGTGGCGACTGCACGTGCACAAGGATGGGAGGCGGCATGCACCGTAACTGGTGTGGCGATTCCGGCGAGCACTTGGTGCACAGTCCAAAATATATCGGTACGCACAACCACACATGTCTTGATGTGGTTCCCGCCACGGGAGCTCCCCTGGTTCCCGCTGCATACGGCATGCGTCCCTTGGGCCGTTGAGTTGCCAGGGCGCATGGCGAGAGCGGGCAGCGGGGTGTATCGCTCTGGGGGCCCAGAGCGCCGGTGTCGCCCTGCCCACACCCTTCTGGCCCACACAAGGCCGTGTGTTACCGGATGTGGATTCATGGTGCTCACCGACACAACGAGTGCCAGGGTCAACCGTGTCGGACCCAAATACCGGCACGTGCATTTCTTGGGCATGCCTTGCGACTGTATGCGAGCAGGTAGTCTTGTTCTTGTCTGTGTTCGTGTTCTGTCTTAGTTCTGCCGGCCGGCGTTAGGTGTGCGTCGCGTGTTTCTGTCAGTTGTCGAGGCCTGCCTTGCCATTGGTCGTACTGGCGTTGCTCTCGGCGCTGTTATCAGGGTC
>VFQN01008801.1_pt1 | contig 10040 bp, 9 predicted proteins | sample 3512371 | NCBI WGS metagenome assembly VFQN01 (sample SAMN10412370, study PRJNA504923) | tailings metagenome | isolation source: Replicate 2 from Balatoc abandoned mine | place: Philippines: Itogon, Benguet | collected 2017-08-28 | reverse complement strand
CGCTTCCTGGCTTTTCGGCGCCAAGCGGCCAAAGCACGGTACTTCATTCACATAGGAGGCCGAACTCGCGTGATGGGACTCGGTACTTCGTCCACGAAGCTTCGGTACTTCGTCCACGGGCAGGCTCGGTACATCATTCACCGAATCTCGGTACATCATTCACAAGAAGCAGCTTCAAGATGCTGATGAACCAGCAAATTTTGGTGCTCTAACTCTCTAACACCTACGAATCTTAACATCTTAACGGCGCTCGGGGCGGCCAGGCCAGCGGGAGGCGACCGAAGCCGCGGAACACAGGCCTCCGAGCAACGAGCGGAACGAGCGTCGCTGGCACCGTCGCCGAAACCATGGCAGAGCGTCCGCCCCAGCCCTGGCAGACCGTCCAGGGCCACAATCAGGCCCCTCATATCCGCAGGGAGAAATTGCTTGGCGGTGCTGCATATCGAGGCCGGATCGTCTGCCGCGGAGCGCGCAGGCACGCTCGCGCCGTTGTGCCGCCTCCTTTCCACCGGCCTGAGCGACCCGGACATTGTGAACCAGGGCAGGGCGCGGCGACATTCCTTCGGCGGGCTGCGGCATGCACCCGGGCTGCAGCTTGCAACCGCCATCTTCGAAGTGGCGCCACGGGTCCTGCCGTTACATGTCGATCTGCTCGAATGCCATCCGAACAGCGAGCAGCTGATCCTGCCTGTGCATGGCGTGGCGGAATGGGTGGTGGTGGTCGCACCCGATCGTGCGGGCGAGCCGGACCTCGATGGGCTGCGGGCGGTCCGGCTTTCAGGCGCGCAGGGCGTGATCTATGCGCGGGGAACCTGGCACCTACCGATCTTCCACGAGAGCCCGCAAACGGGCCAGTTCCTCGTCCAGTCGATGAAGGCGGGGCATCCGCAGGACTGCGTCGAGCGGGAACTGGGCAGGCACGGCTTCATGATCGGCTAGCGGGAGCACGGGCCGCGCATCATGGCCGCAACGCGGCGCTTCAGGCAGGACGGGCGGCGGTGATCGCCGCTTCCACGCTGGGCTCGACCCGGACGATCCGGTCGAACCCGGTCATCTTGAGGATCTGCGCCACCGATTCGGTCGGGCGCGCCAGCACGAAGCTGCCCTCCTTGCTAAGCCGGCGGGCGCTCACCAGGAAGACGCGCAAGCCCGCCGACGACACGTAGCGCACCTCGCCCAGATCCAGGACGATGCGGGCATGGCCGGCCTCGACCTGCGCGGTCAGCTCGCTTTCCAGCTGCCCGCACGACACGGCGTTGAGATCGCCGGCGGCTGCGATGACCAGGACGCCGTCCCGAACCGTGTTGCTCAGATCCATGTCCGCTCCCCGCCGGCGATGCCGAGCGCGGCCGATCCGCAACAGATTCCGGCCATGGCGCCCGCAACGCGTCCTCAATGCCCGCACCTGCCGGTCCGCGTCCAGACGAGACGTGGCCCGGCGAGCGGACGGGCCGTCAGCCCGCGGTCGATGGCTGCGGCAGCAGCGCCATGGCGGCGACCCCGTCGCAGGCCTCGTGGCTCAAGCCGAGGAAGTAGCGCAGGTCCCCGGCATATTCGTCCAGGTCGTAGAGCTTGAACCCTGCCTCGGCGAAGGCCGCGAACTCCGAATTTTCCGGCAGGTGGAAATATTGCATCAGCTCCGGGTCCTGCGGCCGGAGGGCCAGCGGCATGCCCGCATCCAGCCGGGCCACGGCATCCAGAATCGCCGGCACCCCGGCCTCATAGGCGCGCAGCACGTGCCAGAGCATCGAGCGGTCCGGCTGGATGGGCAGCGGCCGGATCGTGATCACGGGGCCGGTGTCGATCCCGGCATCGACCTGATGCAGGGTCACGCCGATCTCGCGCCGGCCCGCGAGCATCTGCCGGAAGATCGCGAACAGCCCGCCATAGCCGGGGAGGGGGCCCGGGTGCAGGTTCAGGATGCCGTGGCGCGGCAGCGCCAGCATCGGCGCGCGGAACACGAGGCTGAAGCGGCTGGACACGACCAGGTCGGGCCGGAATGCGCGGGCGCGGGCAAAGCCGTCGCCGTCGTTGATCCGGCGGATCGTGGCCACCGGGACCGTCAGGTCCTGCGCGAGCTCGCCAAAGGTGCGCAGCCGCGCCGGCCGGGTTGCTCCCTGCTCCAGCAACGGCAGCAGGATGGCGAGGGGCAGGTCGCGTTCCAGGAACTTGATGAGGCCGAGCTCCGGCGAGCTTCGTTCGGCAGGACGGACCCGCTCGGTCAGGAGCACCTCGACCTCATGGCCTTCCAGCGCCGGAAGAAGCCGGTTCATGGCGATCAGGCTTGGCAGATCCGCCTTGGTGCAGACGAGGATTCGCAAGACCGGGTCCCTCGCCATCCAAGAAAAACGACCTGGCCATGCCAGGATTTACGGTTCGGCGCGTGGCGCCGCTTGAAGCAGTGAACAGGTAGCCAGTATGGTTTCGGCTGTCCATCCGGTCCCGGATCCTTCCTTCCCGGCATCTCGCGGTGGCAGCTGCCGCAGGGTGGCAGTCGGATCATGAAACAGGTCGTCGCGGTCCCCGTGCGAGGATCGAGCCGGCGGCGGAGAGGCTGATGTTTTCCGGCACGTCCCTGGTCGGGCGCCTGGCCCTCACCGCCTTCGTCATCGTGCTCGCGAGCCTGGTGCTGTCCGCGACCCTCAACCTGCTGAAGTTCGAGAAGGTCGTCCGGCAAAAGGAGCAGGCGCGCTTCGAGTTTCTTGCCAACGACATCGCCTCGGCCATTCAGGACGGGATGCGGATCGGCCTGCCCCTCAGCGCGCTGCGATCGATCCAGCCGCTGATCGACCGCCGCCGCACCATCGACGCCCTGATCGACTGGGTCGTGGTCTTCGACGAGAACGGCCGCCGGCTCTACGCCACCGACCGCACGACGGCGCCGGACATGCCGGTGCCGGACGCCTGGCGCGATGCCCTTCACGACAGCTCCGCGGCCGCGCCGGCGGCGGTGCGCCTGGATGAGCCGGTGATCGTGGTGCCGCTCAGCAACCTGTTCGACCAGCAGGTGGGAGGGCTGGCGCTCGGCTACAGCGAGGACGGGATCGAGCGCACCATGGTCGCCATCCGGGTGATCCTCGGCCAGGCGATCCTGGAGGCAAGCGTGCCGGCAGCGATCGCCCTGATCCTCGGCGTGGCGCTCGTGATGCACCGGACGCGACGGCGCATGCAGGCGAGCGCGGCCGCGGTGATGGACGTGGTCAGCGATTCGGTCGCCGAACGTGCGCCGGGCACGGCTCCCATCGATCCGGTCGCCGGCATGGTGCGGGGGACGCTTGGCCGCCTGAAGAGCGTCGAGCGTAGCATCGAGCAGGTGGAAGCGCCATGACGCCAGCGGCGGGGGACCGCGCCATGCCGCGTGCAACGGCGGGCAGAACCGCCACGTCCGGCCGGGACAGCGCCGGGCTGATCGTGCTGGTCGTAGCAGTCCTGGTGCTCTCCACGCTCTACGTCGCCAACCGGGCGCTCGATGCATTCAACCGCGAGCTCCTGCCCCTGATGGACCGTGAGGCCGAGGCCGTCGCCAGCTCCGTGGCGGCCACGGTGGAGCGTGCCCTGGCGCTCGGCATGCCGCCGCACGAGCTGGTGGGCGTCGAGCCGTTCCTGGACGAGTTCCGCCGCCAGCTGCCCAGCCTCGGCTATGTCGCCCTGGTCGATGCCGAGGGCCAGTTCCTGCACGGCGTGGGGCCGGAACTGCCGGCTTTCCAGGCGCTGCTGGCAGACGGAAGGGTGGTTCGGCCGGACCTCAACCTCGTGCGGGCGGGCGGCGGCGAGGAGCGCGACCTTTCCTCCCGCTCGACCAGCACGACCCTCGACAAGATCCGCGATACCGCCTGGCCGATCGTGGTCGGCGACCAGGAGCCGCTGATCCTGCATGTCGGCTCCTCCAACAGCGCCTATGAGGCCCAGATCGCCGACGTGCGCTGGGACATCTGGATCGTCCTGCTGGTCTCGGTGCTCGCGACCTACGAGATCCTGATCTTCCTGCTGGCCCGCTCGGCCTCGGCGCCGATGGAACTGCTCGCCCGGGCGACCCGCGAGCTGGCCGCCGGCCGCTGGACCCGGACGGTGGCGGTGATCGGCTCCGACGAGAGCCGCCAGCTCCTGGCCGCCTTCAACCTGGCAGTGCGCACCGTCAACGAGGCCTATGCCCGGCTGCGCTGGAAGGCCGAGGAGATCGCGCGCGAAGGACGTCAGGCGAGCGAGCGGATCGCCCGCGAACTCACCGAGCTGAGCTCCGGCTTCCACTTCGCCCCCGAGCAGCTTGGCCGCATCAGCGCGCTGCCGGGCGCCGTCATGGCGCGCACGCCCCTGTTCATCTTCGTGTTCGCCGAGCAGGTGCCCACCTCGTTCATGCCGCTCTACGCCAAGGCGCTCTATGCGCCGCTCCCCTGGCTGGACCCGGCGATCGCCATCGGCCTGCCGCTCTCGGCCTTCGTGGCCGCGGTCGCCATCGCCACGCCGCTGGGCGGATGGTGGGTCGGGAGGATCGGCAGCCGCCGCGTGTTCCTCGCCGGCGCGGTGCCGGCGGTGCTCGGCCACGTCCTGGCCGGCCTGGCGGACGGGCTCGCCATGCTGATCGTGGCCCGGGTGATCACCGCGATCGGCTATGCGCTCGTCACCATCGCCTGCCAGCATCACCTGGTGAAGGTGGCCTCGGCGGGCCGGCAGGCCGGCAGCCTGGCGGTGTTCGTCCTAGCCGTGGTCACCGGCACGATCTGCGGCATGGCGATCGGCGCCGTCCTCGCCGACCGGCTGGGCTACACCAACACCTTCATGGTCGCGGCAGGCCTCGCGCTGCTGTCCGCGCTGCTGGCGGCATGGGTGCTGCCTTCGGAGCGGCCGGACAGGACCGGAGAGGTCGCACCGGCCACGGCGGTCGCGCCGGCAGGGCAGCCGGCCGGCGGGAGCTGGTCGCTCGCGATGCACTCGCCGCGCTTTCTCGCCATCGTCCTGCTGGCCGCCATCCCGGCCAAGATCGGGCTGAACGGGCTCGTCTACTACCTGGCGCCCTTGTACCTGTCGGAGGTCGGGGTGACGCTGCCGGCGATCGGGCGCACCATCATGATGTACTCGATCGGCATGCTGATCGCGATCCGCGCTGGGGCGTGGCTCGCTGACCGCCGGCATCTCTATCTCCTGCCGATGGTGCTGATGGGCCTGGCGGCGGCGGCGGGCGTCATGCTCCTGCCGACCCTCGGGATCGAGGCCGGCATGCTGGTGGTGGTGACGGCGCTGGGCCTGGGTCACGGCCTCGGCAGCGCGCCGATGCTGGCCGCCGTGCCGGCGCTGAACCGCGGCCCGGACGGCCCGCGCCGGGCCGCCCTGCTGCTGGGCTTCCTGCGCAGCGGCGAGCGGATCGGCAGCATGCTCGGGCCCATGATCGCGGCGACCTTGGTGGCGAGCGCTGGGCCGGAGGAGGCAGTGTTCTGGATCTGCCTGATCCCCGGCGGTGCCGCCCTGCTGCTGGCGCTGGTGGGCTTCCTGTCGCCGGGCCGTGCCCTCGTGCCGGCGCAGCCGGAGCAGGAGCGATGAGCGGCGTCATGCTGGGGAGGCGCAGCCTGCTGGCTGGCGCGGCTGCCGGCATGCTCGGTGCCGGCGCCGCGCGGGCGCAGCCCAAGGTCCACAAGATCATGATGATCACCTGGCGGGGCTGGGAAGATGCCTGCCAGGGCTTCGCCGACTATTTCACCGAGCGGAACATCCCGGTCGAGCTGATCCTGCGCGACGCGGCGCAGAACCCGGCGACGGTGACCCGCCATGTCCTGGAAGCCAAGGCGACCAGGCCGGACCTGGTCTACCTGTGGGGCACGACGACGGCGCTGGTAGCGCTCGGGCCCTACGACGCGGTGGATCCGGCCAAGCATCTCGCCGACGAGGTCCCGGCGGTGTTCAACATCGTGACCGAGCCGGTGTGGAACAAGATCGTTCCCTCGCTCGACCATCCGCGCCGGCGGGCCACGGGGACGCTGTACATCACCGCGGTCGCCCAGCAGCTGGCGACGCTCGCGGCCTACCGCCCGTTCCGGTCGATGGGCATCACCTACAGCCCGATCGAGGGCAACTCGCGGGCGGTGGTCGAGCTGCTCGGGCAGGAGGGCAGGCGCCTGGGATTCGAGCTGATCGACCGGCCGGTGCCGCTCGACGAGGCGGGCAAGCCGATGGCCTCCGCCCTCCCGGGCAAGGTGAAGGAGATCGCGGACGCCGGCGCCCAGTGGCTCTACATCGCGCCGGACAGCTTCCTGAACGGCAACAAGCTGCCGCTGACCGAGGCGGCCCTGTCCCTGGGGCTGCCGAGCTTCACCTCGACCGAGCCCTACATCCTCCAGGCCCATGCCCTGTTCGGCCTGGTCAGCCGCTATTATGCCGTCGGCCAGTTCACCGCATTCAAGGCGGAGCAGATCCTGCTGGGCACCGATCCTTCCGCCATCCCGGTCGAGCCGCTGGCGCGCTTCTCGCTGATCGTGAACGTGCAGACCGCCAACCGCCTGAAGTTCTACCCGCCCTTGTCCCTGCTCCGCTATGCGGAGACGGTGTAGAATGCTTCTGCGGGTCCGTCTCGTCCTGGTGCTGCTCCTGGTGATCGTGGTGATCACCGGGCTGGTCGCCACATCCGCCACGATCATCGCCGAACGGATCGGCCGCGACGCGAACCGCACCGAGCGGACTGCCCAGCTCAAGGTGTGGGAGGTGACGGTCCGTTCCGAGGCCTCGCCCCTGGTCCAGGTGCTGCGCGACATCTCGGACGACCCGGCCTTCAGCCAGTCCCTGGCGATGGGCGACCGTCTCACTGCCGCCGACCTGCTGGAACAGAGGGTCGGAGCGCTTGCCGACCAGCGGCTCTACGGCCGAGTCGACCTGATTGGACCGGACGGCCAGCTGACCTGGACCAGTGCCGGCCATGCCGAGGACCGGGCCATGGTCGACGTGCGCCGCCTGGCGCCCGAGGCGCGTGCCGGCGAGGGCATCTGGGTAGGGCTGCAGCCCCAGGCGGACGGCCAGCTGGCGCCCACGGTCGTCCGCTCCATGGAAGGCGGCCATCTTGCGATCAGTCGGCCGCTCGGGCCGACGCTGCTGGCGTTTGCCGAAACCTATGGCGGCAGCGCCTACCTGATGACGGAAGACGCGTCGCTGCTGGCCACCACCGACGAGCGGCCCTGGGCAGCCCTGCAGGACGCGTACCGCAGCGGCGACTACGACCCGGTGATCCCGGACGTGGACGGGCGCGTCTACAAGGCGCGCAGCGTCCAGATCTTCGACATGTCCGGATCGCCAGCCGGGCTCCTCCTGTCGGTGCGGGACGTCACCGCGGAGCGCGAGCAGCGATGGCTGGTGACCAGCATCACCGTGGTGACCTGCACGCTGGTCGTGCTGATCGTGATCGGCATGGTCTATGGCTGGCTGCGCCACAGCCTGGGCCCGCTTGAGGAGCTGGCCGTGGTCGTGCAGGCGATCGCGCGCGGCAACCTGCTGCTGTCGCCGGACCCGCCCAGGCGCAACGACGAGATCGGCGGGATCGCCCGGGCGGTGGTGGTGCTGCGCGAGGGCGCCATCGCGCTGGAGCGGATCCGCTTCCGCCATTCCCGGGAGCGGCGCCGGTCGGAGGCGCTGATCCGCGAGAAGATGCAGGAGCTTGCCGCTACCCTGGATGAGCAGGCCCGCCGCGAGCTCCAGCACGACCTTGCCCGGATCGAGGCGGAAAGCGGTGCCGCCGGCAGCGACGCCGACGGCACCACGCCGCTCGCGGTGGCGTTCGAGCACATGACCGCCCGGGTGCTGGCCCAGTACCGGGAGCTGTCGAGCCTCCTGGCGGAGCGGACCCGCGACCTGGAGCGGCTGAAGGAGGCCGTGCGCGAGCGGGAGGAGCTGGTCCATCTGCGCCAGGAGCTGTCGATCGCGCGTGCGCTGCAGCTCTCCACCCTGCCGGCGCGCTTCCCGGCCTTCCCCGACCGGTCCGACTTCGACGTCTATGCCGCGATGCAGCCGGCCGAGGAGGTTGGCGGCGACTTCTACGACTTCTTCCTGCTCGACGACGACAAGGTCGCGGTGGCGATCGGCGACGCCTCGGGCAAGGGCGTGGCGGCCGCCATGTTCATCGCGATCGCGCGCAGCCTGATCAAGGCCGCCTGCCTGCAGGGCGCCGGCCCGGCGGCCGCGATGCGCTTTGCGAACGACGTGCTGGCCCTGGACAATCCGCAGATGATGTTCGCGACGGCGGTGCTCGCGATCCTGGACACGCGGAGCGGCCAGCTGAAGCTGGCCAATGCCGGGCACAACCCGCCCTTCCTGCGCCGCCGTGACGGCAGGCTCGTGGAGATCGGGGATTTCCTGGGGCCGGCTTTGGGCGTCTCCGATCAGGTCGCGTTCGAGGAGCGGACGATCGAGCTGGACGCCGGCGACCTCCTGTTCCTGTTCACCGACGGCGTCACCGAGGCGGCAGACAGCCAGAAGCGGTTCTTCGACCTGCACGGCCTCGAGGGGGCGCTGTCCCGGCTGCACGCAGCCGATCCGCGCCGCGCGGTGGAGGATGTCCAGGCCGGCCTCGACGCATTCACGGCCGGGGCGGCGCAGGCCGACGACATCACGATGCTGGCGCTGGAATTGCGGGCGAGCAAGCGGATCAGGGCGATCGCCGCCTGACCCTGGCGGCGGTCACTTCTGGAGGACGGTGTTGGACACGTCGCCCGCCGTCTCGTCGATGACCAGGAGATGGACCTGGTCGTTGCCGGCATTCACCCCGAAATGCCACTGGTCCATCGCCTCGACGATCATGTCGCCCGGGCGGTAGGTGATTGTCTGGCCGGTCCCGACGTTGGTGACGTCGAGCGTGCCGGCCTGGACGAGGGCCAGGCGCGGGAACGGGTGCTTGTGCACGGGCAGCTTCGCGCCGGGTGCGATCCGGTAGTCGGAAAGGACGACATGCACGTCGTCCTGGGGCAGGACGATCGGCTGCCCGGACGCGGTGGTGGTGGCCGTGGCGAGCTTGTCCACCACGACCGGTGGCGCGTCGGCCACCTGCATCGGCGCGCACGCGGCAAGGAGGCTGGCCGTGCCGAGGGCGGCCAGGCAGGAGATACGGCGCATGTTCTGCTTCCCCGATCGAGCGTTGTTCTTCTGGGCGTCGCGACGCCGGCAATCATTCCTTGTCCTGCGCGTCCCCCGCAAGACCGGATTGTGCCGGGCGGGCTGCCGCGTTTCGCCGGTTTCCGCTAGACGACCGGCAGACCGCAGACGAGGGCTTCGATGATCCGCGCGCTCCTGTTCGACCTCGACGGCACTTTGGTCGACACCGAGCACCAGCATTACCGGGCGTTCGAGGTGACGTTCGGCCGGCTGGGCATCCCCTTCGACCAGGGGATCTACGACAGCAGGATCCTGGGCGGGGCCACGGCGACGATCGCCGACGAGTTCCTGCCGCATCTGCCGGCGGACGAGCGCATGCAGGTGATGGACGACAAGGAGGCGCTCTACCGCGAGCTCCTGGCCGACCTGGTGCCGCTGCCGGGCGTGGTGGCGTTCCTGGACCGCGCCGAGGCGATGGGCCTGCGGCGGGCGGTGGTGACCAACGCGCCGCCGGCCAATGCCGAGAAGGTCCTGGCCGGCGCCGGCATCCTCGACCGGTTCGAGGTGATCATCAGCGCGGTGGAACTGGCGGACGCCAAGCCCCACCCGCTGCCCTACCTGACGGGAATCCAGGCGCTCGGCGCCAGCCCGGAGAGCACGATCGCCTTCGAGGACAGCCGGGCAGGAATGCGTTCCGCGGTTGCGGCCGGGCTCAGCGTGGTCGGGATCACCAGCGTGCTGCCGGCGGCGGAACTCCTGGCGCTGGGCGCCAGCATCGCCGTCGCCGACTACCACGATCCCAGGATCATGGGGCTGCTGGAGGGGCGGCTGCCGGCGGTGGCGGGTGTGGAGGCCTGAGCGAACGCTTTGCTGCCGAGTACGCTGTTCATTAAATAACTGATATAAATTAACAAATCCTAGTCCTTGTGTTCGTTCGTGCAAAAGTGGCTCGTCGCCGCGGGCACAACCGCGGTCGG
>VFQN01008800.1_pt1 | contig 10041 bp, 8 predicted proteins | sample 3512371 | NCBI WGS metagenome assembly VFQN01 (sample SAMN10412370, study PRJNA504923) | tailings metagenome | isolation source: Replicate 2 from Balatoc abandoned mine | place: Philippines: Itogon, Benguet | collected 2017-08-28 | reverse complement strand
ATTATAAAATGGATGGAAGGACTGAATTTAGTCGAGCGACTTTAACCGTAAGGATAATCTAATAGAATGTCAAAAGAGTGTTGTTAAAGATTTGTTGAATATTCTTAAAAATTAATTATAAAGAAAACAAAAAGGATGATGATGATGATGATGATGATGCTCATCAACAAACAATCAATGAAAGCTATAGGTTTTATATTTCTATTAAGAATTATGATGATACCATACTATACTATTACTCATAACAACAACAACTACTACCACTCAAACCAAATCAAACCAATAGGAATAGATAAAGGTAGGTTTGGTTAGGTTGGGTGTTGTATATGTTGGTGGAAAAGAAATGAAAGTGGTGATGAAAGAAGTAATTTTGATGATGTGGTGAAAGAAAGCTCGTTTATAATAGATAAAGAGAGGGAAAGACTGCAGTGGACTGAATTTTATATCTGTTTCTCTTTTTGCTTTTCAATTATTTTTTTCTCATGATTATGATTTGCTTTGGTCGCCTTTAATAATAATAATAGCCATCACTATACTCGTAATAGATGGTAGTCATATACAACTAATAATAACAATACTGCTTTTAACAAGTAAAGATCAACAACTGAAAACAACAAGAATAATACTAATAACAACAACAACTCCTTACTAATAACACAATAACAACGGAGACAGGGAGTAGTATGTTACTTACACAAAAGAATGAGAATAATCAATGGTATTATAATGCTTGATACTTTGCAAGTTCTTTCTTTGCTTTCTCATTACCATTCTCTGCAGCAAGACGATACCATTTAATGACAGTATTTAATTTCTTTACGACACCAAAACCTTTCTCATAACAATAACCCATATTATACTGTGCTGGTGCATATCCTAATTCAGCAGATTGTCGATAATACTTCACAGCCATTGTATAATTCTTAGGTAATCCCATACCATTAAAGTAACAAAATCCTAAATTATTTAATGCTGGTGGATAATTTTTGGCTGAACTTTCTTTATAATAACGTACAGCATCTTCATATGATACATCAACACCTGTACCAGAGAAATAACAAAATCCTAAATAATATAATGCTGCTGCATCACCTTGTTCAGCAGATTGACGATACCAATAGACTGCTTCAGCAAAGTCTTGTCTTACACCATGACCATTCTCATAACATAAGCCTAGCTTACATTGAGCTGGTGCATATCCTTTCTCTGCAGATAAACGTAACCAGACAACCGCTTCTTCAATGTTTTGATCAACACCATTACCAAAGTAATAACATAACCCTAGATTATGTTGTGCTGCAGTATAACCACTTGATGCTGATGCTTTATATAACTTTACAGCTTCTTTAATATTCTCTTCAATACCATGTCCACGTTCATAACAATATCCTAAATTATATAATGCTGCTGCATCACCTTGTTCGGATGCATGTCGATACCATTTCACGGCAACTTCACGATCTTTTTGTACACCATAACCATGTTCATAACATAATCCTAAATTACATTGTGCACCAGCATGTCCATTCTCTGCACCTAATTTATAATATCGTAATGCTTCATCAATATTACGTGGTATACCTGTACCAGTAAAATAACAATATCCGAGATAAGCTTGTGCTGCATTATATCCTTGGGATGAGGATAGTTTATACCATCGAATAGCTTCACGTAGATCTTGTTTAATACCTAATCCTTCAGAATAACAGACTCCTAAGAGGTATCTAGCATACATGACAATGATATCAGAACCACGAGCGACAGCTTCTTGTAACCATGGGAATAATTCTTTACCAATCTCTTGTGCTTTCTTGGTATCCTTCTTCACACCACCTTGTCCTAATGCATACATTCTCATAAAGAATCCTTTGGCTAGCTTATCACCATTATTCTCGAGATCTCTTAAGGCCATGTAGGCCTCTGAACGATTACATTGTGATGCTTCATAGTAGAGTCTCGCCGTCTCATTCGGTAGCTTTGCCATAATATCAGAACCGTTAAGACCACGTTGGGAATAACGCTTTGATGATCGAAGATGATTAATTTCATTTTGATCTTTGGAAGTTGATATCATATATTCTAATATATCTAATGATGCATCATCATCAATACCAATATCTAATAAGAAATCTTTATTACGTAATAAACGACGACGTAATACACTAATATTAATGACACCATTGCGAATTAAGATTTCGGATACTTGGATTGCTTGTGATAAGGTAAATTTAACTTCAGTACGAAGGAAACGAGCCATTTGACTCTTTTCTTCCGCTGTTTGTGAATCTATTGGTGCTTTGTTAACACTGTAAGAGGTTAAATTAATACTGTAGGTTGAGCGATTTTCACCGGAAGGATTGTAGGTGGAGTAATTAGCGGATGAGAATTCAGCTTTTTGGAAACTAGCATGTTCATATTGGTCGTAGGAGACAGCTTTTAAGCTCTTCTTCATGACACTGTTATTGTTGTTGTAAATACTGCCACTGCTGCTACTTAATCCATTGAAGCCATTATGATGAGAACGACCGCGGAATAAATTACCACTCTTTGGTGCAGACTTTAAACGATCATTTTGTTTCATATAAGCAACAACTTCAATATCTTTAATCAATGATGATAGAGAGGAATCGGTGTATCTTGGATCACCACCTAAATCATTCTCTAATATCTCATGTAATGTCATTAATACACCCTCAGCACTTGGACGTAATGAACTTGCATTAATTGTAGGATCATAGGCAACACAAGCAGTGAATAAAGAATGTAATTTACGATTCACGGTTGGATTGGGAATAGTAATCTTCATTAATGCGTCAATCACTTGATCTTTAAAGTTATCAATTCTTGGGTTCTTACGTGTCATAATTTGAATGCCAGTCATGGCAAAGGAGAAAATATCCGATGATAAATCAGCAATCTGTCCAACACGTATTTCAGGTGCAAGGAAACAGATTGTACCAGAGTTATCATCAGCAGTAACATTCGATAGATGTTGTTTTGCTGGTCCAAAATCACATAATTTAACTTGAAGTTTTTCAAATAATAACATATTTTCTGCTTTTAAATCACGATGTTTAATTTCTCTTTCATGTAAAAATTTCATTGCATCAGCTAAATCTTTTAACCATGCAATGATTAATGATACAGGGAATTCATCAACTGTTGATTCTTTTAATAGTTTATCTAATGAACCATACGGTGCTAGTTCTAATACAATATGCATGTTATTATTATCCATAAAGAAACCATAACATGGTAAGATGGTACGATAGGCACCTAAGAATTTCATTAATATTAATTCATTTTCAACAATTTTTCGTTTGGAATCAGATAATGGATCATCAATATTACGAATGGTTTTAATAGCACATTTAAATTTACGTTTATAATTACCTAATACAACATCACCAAATCCTCCTTGACCAATTTTAATGGAGGAAATTAATACATCCTCTTGTTGCAGACGAAGTTGTGCAAGCATTCTCATTCGCTTTGCTGCTTGCTCGGAGGTCAAAGGCTCACCATGGATAAGTTTGGATGCTAAATTTCGATCTAATGGAATAGCATCAGAGATTTCACTGCTAAAGGAAGAGCCTGATAGTGCTGAAGTAGCAGAGGTTGCAGAAGTGGCGGAACCATCATCAGGGTACGATAAACTCTCACTGGATGAAGCAGGGGTCAATGTTCTTGGGACCAATGCAGTTGAAGTTGTGACTAAAGCGTTACTAGAAGTGGTATTGTTAAAGGATCCTTGGAGTCTTCGTGGGAATCTAATTTCTAACTCAGCGCGGACTTTATCTGTCTCAGCTTTCAACATTTTTGTCTCTGAGACAGTTAATGCCATGTGTTTGTTCAATGCTAAAAATTTAACAATAATATATTGATATGATTCGATATCTTTGTAAAGAGCAGTAATCAATCTCTCTTTTGATGGAACATGTTCAATTTCCTCTGCAACTTTGAAGTAACTAAATTGAAGCGTTTTGCGAATGTCCTGTGAGAAGGAAATGATTAGCGAAGAAAGCGGAGATTATTAGTGACAACTTACCTCAAAGTCTTCTGTTCGAATTTGATCATGATCAGCTTCCCCGCCGACATTAAGATCTTGTGCAAGTTTCAGCAAAACTCTGCAGATCTTACTGAAGTCCATGGAACATCCTTGGCGATAAGAGGCCTCGGTAATTCCGAAAAAGTCTGTGCGATTGACGAATTCCTTCACATATGCCTCAGCATCCAGTAAAGTTCTCTCAAGTTCATTGATACTTTTCTCTTCCTTCTCTCCAATATCATCTAACAGCTCTGTGGAGTTTAGTAAGTCCTTCAAAAAATCACGAAAGATATCACATCGCTCAATGAGTCGGAGACAATCGCACCAAGTTTCAGGGCCAATTAAGTTCTTCAGTTTCTGAAGTGTTTCGAGTTGATCATAGCATGATGAAACTGTATTCAACATGTTTGTTGGTTGTTATTTATTCTTCTATTAACTGTATACTCGAATCTTTTCTTCGAGATACAACTATGTGCCAAATAAGTCGCTAATAATTTATGTTGTAACGATAACTACTCGCCAATCCAGTCGTTAGGATCTAATTGAGTAACAATTCATCCTATCCTAATCCTATCCATTTCAAATCAAGAATTCCTCTTTCTAAAAGTTCCGTTGAGAACATTCCCCATTCCGTTGTGGACGTTTCTGCGGAAGAAGAGGATGGGAAAGCCGTTTCCTTGGTCAGAGTCCCCGAAAATTCGAAATTTCAAAAATCCCCAACCTTTGCTCCGAAAAACGCTTTTCTGCGAGTTATGGAAAAAATACTAAAACTCTGAAACATGTTTTAATAATTACAGAGCTCTATTCTTATCAACTATCCGCTAAACACACTCTCAAAAATTGGAAAAGTAGTAGAAGCACAAAATACGAACGAATTCGCTAACGATATTATCCAAAATAAATGATCCCCAGCACATATATTCCAAATAATGAAAAGAGGAAGTGACAAGGCTAACGCCCCGAAAAGATCAAAAATGTGAAGAGTGTGTCCAGCCTACCTACTACCAGAGAAAGAAAGAAAAGTTTCTAATCTCCATCAAACATCGCTATCAAAACCATTGAGATGTATAAATCAATCATTCAACTACTTACACTATATCTAATTGATTTTTCTTGGGACTGTACTACACTTTTAACAAAATAATTCTCCCTCTAAGTAATATTCATTTAAACTACCTGTTGCCTCCCTCCCCCTCCTTCGTCCATTTCTATCTGTTCAATCAAAATGATAAATTTCTTTTAATCTCTCATAAACAAAGAATGTTGAAGCATTCACAGGAAAAGCACGTAGCACAGTTGTACCTATGCCTCTGAAGAACGTTCTCCAACCATACTTTCGATATAAATACTTTGTCATAGATACACCAGTAATCTTTCCATCTTTATTCTTTGCTTCCTCCACTGGAGTTATCTGCATATTAGTTTTTATCACATCCATTGGATAAACAACGGTCCAAGAAACCGCTCCCGCTACACCACCGGATATAAGGATGGACTTTGTTGATGGAACTTCAGTGCCCTCAATCTTCCTAAAACTTTCTTTCATCGTTTTATAAGAAAAGAAATAAAGACCAATCGAAGGACATTCTCGCAGTACTGTAGCTCCAAAGCCCTTATAGAAGCCTCTAACGCCTTCGGTGCGGTAGATTTCTTTCATACACTTCCACGTACTTACAAACGCATTTTCTGGAACAGTACTCGGTATTTTTGGGTTCACTTCATGTGCTTGCATTGTACATTTGATAACATCTGATGGGACTAACAGAACACACTGAAGTAGACCACCAGCACATCCTGCAATAACAGCATTATGACCTTTACACATTTCTCCAGGCTTTAGATTTGGCTCTAGAAGATGCATCGTTGAACTTTCACCGAAAAATAGGAGACTGTTTATCATCCCTATCAAATATAGTCTTTCAGCGGTCTTTAATAAATTAGATGACGTCCGCTTACCTTGGAGTACGATTGGGGGTAAACAACCATTATATAAGCCACGAAATCCTTCTTCCTTGACAGATTGACGAAAGCAATCCATCGCTGTGCCATATTTCGTTGGATGTGCTTGTAGTTTAACTTTGATCGAATCAAACGGAAAACCAACGAATATACCAATGGATCCAGCAAAGCCACCAGCAAAGAACTCACGAAACAAATGTTGTTTATTAAAAATTAGACTGAATCTCTCAAAGAATTCAGTCATATCTTCCTTTTCTACATTCGTTTCATAAGTTGTTCCGTTAACAACAGTCGTCGTCGTTGTTGTATTCATTCAAACAGTTATTCAAAAACACTTCACACAAAATTTCTTTTCTATTCTCTTTCTCTACCTTTCAAAGACAATAAAACCAGATCAAATATCTACTTTCTAAGACTCTATAGCTGTTACTCGATGAGTGTTGGATATTGTCATCCACAAGAGATCAACAGATTCGATATGCTTTACCGACAAAGTCTCAATTCAAGTCTTCAATCGACTTTTCAACTTGAGCAAAAGCGCTTTTATGTTGAATTTTTCATAAACTGAAAACCTGCGAACTTTGCATTCCAAGTTGAGGAGGTTATTGATTTGAAGGCACAGTGTTTTGGAAGTTTCGCGCTCATTTATTGACTCTTTTTCGATTATTGCTCCTGGAATTGTCTCTTCAGATGAAAGCTTTTGACGGTGTTACTGTTTCCAAGGATGAACTTGGTGGGGTAGAAATTGATAAATCTCCAGAAGATCTTGCAGATGAACGCGAGTATCAAGAATTAATGAAGAGGAATAGTTTATTCGATGAGATTACTTTCGCGTTGTATGAATCAAGATTTATGGCCCCAATCATCGCACTACTTGGGATATTACTCGCATATCATTTGACAATTGCGCCTCATCAAACATATGTTGATAAAACAGAAAAGCTAAACATTAATCTGGTAAGAGAACTCACAACACCCCACATGCAACTCACACCTATTGCCCAATAGGCGGACATAAGACCAATTTTATCAGATCATGAGCAAAGTTTCCTTCGTAGAAAGCTTCTATATTCAGGTAATTTATTTTGTTTGGCTCATATCACATCACTTCATTGTTCGTCTTTCTAGAAACTCACTTGAAACTTCCTCTGAATGATGATTTAATTCACTTTAAATTTCAACAACGAGCTGATATGTATGGTCATTTTCGTTTACCAACAATGTTCTTTACTGGTGTTACCTTTGGTTTGACCTGGCAGAATCCTCACGAGCTTTATGTAAGTTCTTCTTGCTATTCAAATATTTAGTCAGTAATTCATTAATTTTTACAGTTTAGCGCACAAAATACTTTAGGATATAAAGATATCAAGCATGATCTTCTTACGATGTACCCTAAACCTACTTCTATTATGAAAAGGTAACAGAGATAGTGTTATTCTAGTATTATGATATTAACTTTCTTCTTAGAGTTCAAACATATGAAAACTATACAGAGATTATTGAAGATGGTGTTGCAGTCTTCTTCTCATATGAAGATTTAGAAAAACAAGGAAGGTTGAGTAGTGATAAACTCCTTCCTTTTAAACGAGTCCAAGAAGATATTTTAAAGATTGCGAGACGACATAAACAAGTCTATATCATTGCATGGTATCCGCATCAATTTGGTCATGATGTTTCTGATGATAAAGAAGATAAATATAAACATTATTCTATTATCCAGCAGATTATACCAACTCGAACAGGATTAAATGGCATCAAATCGACCGCTGCTGTTTGGTTAACTGCGATTAATGAGACTGCACCTCAAGAAATCGCTGCGGTGAAAGCATTTTGGTAATAATTCCGATCTGAGGTTGAGTATTTGCTTGTTTGAGATGTTTGTTGTAATTGAGATTCTATCTTTTTGGTTTATATAAGTAATGTCGATATATGTATTTTTATAACTTCTATTTAACTTTTTTTGTTTATTATTGGTGGCAATACAATTAATATCAAAAGATAAAGAATTAAATCTAATCACTGAAAAAGGAAAGAAAGGAGAAACTAAGAAGACATGTATTAGATCAGGGAGGATTAGACAGTAAACTATAAGAAGTAAACTGAGGAATTCCCAGGAGGCTAAATTTCTCCGAAGTGGGAGGAAAAGCAAACAAGCTATTGTGGACAGGCACTGTACTCTCTTTAACTATTCTTCTGTAAAGGATATCCCTTCTCTGCGAGATACTGGTACATCTTCTCTGAATGCTCTACACCTGTTGTTTCTACAACACATTTCACTACCACTTGATCAACACGAGAATGGAGCCATGCACGCTCGTGATAGATATCCTTAATCGAGACACCAATATCAGCCATATCTCTTGCTAATCGAGCGATTCCACCCGGACGATCAGACACAGTCGCTGAGAATCGAATTAAACGAGAGTCCGCAGCTAAACCACGATCTATAACACGGCCTAATACAGTAGTGTCAATATTACCACCACACAGCAAGACACACACTTTCTTGTTTTGGAACTTGTTATACAGGGGTCCTTCGGGTAGGATGGCCGCTAAACCTGTTGCTCCACCACCTTCGACGACTAATTTCTCCATTTCAATTAATCTTAACATTGCTAACGCAATCATCTTTTCACTCACTGTTACAGTTTGGTCAACGAAATGTTTCGCAACTTCAAACGAGGTTGGACCTACAACAGGAACAGCTAAACCATCTGCTAACGTAGCTTCCTTGAAGAACAGCTAAACCATCTGCTAACGTAGCTTCCTTGAAGGCATTTACTGGCTTCCCCGCTTTCAAAGCAGCTGCAAAGGAGGCAACGTTCTCTGGCTCAACTCCGATGACTTCAACATGAGGAGCGATTGTCTTCACCGCTAACGAAACACCAGCAATTAAGCCTGCACCACCAACAGGAACAAGAACCACATCAACATCTTTGACTTGCTCCATTATCTCAATCCCCATCGTTCCTGCACCACTAATGATCTCAGGATCGTCATAACCGTTAATATACTTCATCTGCGGAAACTCTTGCTGGGCAAATTCTTTCGCTTGCCCAATATGGTCACCGTGGAGGATCACTGTGGCACCAAATTTGCGACACTTTTCAATTTTAGTGAGTGGTGCACTTGTAGGCATCACGCAGATCACTGGAATGTTAAGATCCTTTCCGTGCCATGCAAGAGCTAACGCATGATTCCCCGCAGAAGCAGTAATAACTCCTGCTTTTTTCGCTTCAGCATCGAGTAGCATCAGAGCATTCCTTCCTCCTCTACATAAAGACATTTTGAGTGACGAGAGGGGGCGGGAAGCAGAGTCTAACCTTTCTTTGAAGGAGCCAGTAAATTGAGTAAAGTCCTTCTTTAAGTATATTGTACAATTACATAGCTCAGATAAGAATTGAGATTGATCTGAAGGATATTGTACAATTACATAGCTCAGATAAGAATTGAGATTGATCACAGTGCGAAAGACAGAAATGTTAGAGGGAAGGTCAGAAAGGTCACAGCCACTTACAGTGCGCTTAATACCGCTTTGAATTCTAAATACTGCTCTACTAATGTCTTCAAAGGTTACTTCACAATACCAAATTAATCAATATCAGAATCATCAAACCAGTTATCTCTTACCTGGAATTTTTGGACCTTCTTCAGTCGCGAGATATCGACGTGGGAGAGCGACTGTCCCAACTCTGAGTATCGATCTTCTACTAAGTCCCGCAAACATAATAGATAATGATAAGATGAAAGTTAATCTTGTATCTAATTCACTGACGAAGAGTTTGACGAAGTAGTCGATGATATATATAAGTTCAAGAGAGATGATGATGATGTAAGTATTAAAGTGAGATCTTTTCTTTCTTGAACTGAAAACAAACGAAGTTTTACACTCTCAAGATACTCACACAAAGAAGGATTGAAGAATAGAAGGTTATTTCACAATTACGAATAGGATCGTCTTTGTCGTTACTCTTTCACTCTGTCTACTATGAACAGAATTGGAACATCAATTCCAAAACATTGATGATGAACGA
>VFQN01008799.1_pt1 | contig 10041 bp, 13 predicted proteins | sample 3512371 | NCBI WGS metagenome assembly VFQN01 (sample SAMN10412370, study PRJNA504923) | tailings metagenome | isolation source: Replicate 2 from Balatoc abandoned mine | place: Philippines: Itogon, Benguet | collected 2017-08-28 | reverse complement strand
CAGTAAACTCCTGAACAGGGGAATGGGAGTCATCCACCAGCTGATGCCCGACGGTTCATCATCCACTGGCAGGCACCTACCACCGACACGCCTTCCCCATGGGTCCGGGCAGACCACACAGGCAGACGAGGACTGGAATCTCGCCTGAGGTAGGATTCGAACCCGGGTTGGAAATCCCGGGAAAGTCGGTCTAAGAACCAACTTTCGCGCCCCGATCCTTACCTAGCCATGACAAAGCGGACGCAACACCTGCTGCTGGGTGCTCAACGAGCAGGCCGCTCTCCTGCTCACGGGTAGCCGTTCATGGTCCATGGCACTAGCACCGTGTCGATGACCTCGATGAAGCCCTGAAGCCGCGGGACAGAGGGGGCAGGGCACAACACATGTGGCCTCCGCACGCCTGCCTGTCAAGGCGAAATGACGGTCTGACCCTGGCATTTGGTGGTGTTGCTAATACAACGAGAGGCAGTGCCCATTGGCCCTGCTGCGGCTGGGTAGGCAAGTTCCAGCGGCCCCACAACAAAAACGTACGACGCCAGTTTGGCGCACGAGCAGACTCCCCTCCTAGTAAGACGTCTTTAAGCACACCATGCTGAAGCGCTTGACTTCTTGGTTTTAACAGTTATCCACTTGCTTACCTTGCAAGCGTACACGTCTTCCTCGTTGACGCTGGCAGAGGCCTTGGGGCTGCTCAGCACGACGCGCCCTGAGCCCCCGTCGCGCTTGGCGCTGATGGTGGCTTGCTTGTTGGACAGCGCCGTCCACATCTGGACGTTGTTGCGCATGAAGGGCGCGGTCCACGTCGCCTGCAGGGCCAAGTGCGGGCAAGAGCGGACGGGGGAAAGAGTCATTGGTCGTGGTGCACCAGCTGATCGAGAGGGCAGTACACGCAAAAGAGGAACGCCAGCCAGATACCGGTCGAGTCGTGTGCTCGCATTTATTCAGCCATGGGCCAGTATACTACGCTTCATCCACTTGCCGCTTTGCTACGGACTGAGGCTGAGTCACGAGCATTTCCTGATTGCGTGGGCTTACGTTCATGGGCTGCACGGGCGGCAGCACGTGGTACCGGCCCAGGTCCGCCAATATGGCCTTGGCGTTGCCGTCAGACTCCACCGCCTCCTTGCTGCTGTAGCCTGTGCGGCGCGAGGGCACGACGCGGCAGCTATGTGGGGATCGGACGCGCGGGGCTCAACCACGTTGTTAGTGAAGCAACGAACATAACATCAGCGCTTATCGTGGGTGAACCTGTCACACAGCGCGTCCACTAGCCCAGCGGTAGCCCTTCTGTGGCTCAAGGTTACTTCTGGTGTACTCTCTTTGTGGTACTCTTGACCCACACGCGTGCCACGGATCGCATGCGCTATCTCGTACCTGCAAATACACTTGCGGTGCTGGACGCCCGCGCCCGGAGGCCCGTGCAGGTGTGCCCAAGTATCAGGATGCGGTGCAATTGTAAGAAAAGCATGCGCCAGTACTTCTGCAGGTGTGCCTGACTGCCCGTGTGGACCCACCCAGGCGGTTGATAGCGGCCCACACCGCCCCGTCCGTGGGGGCAAGCAGCGTGGCCATGTAGCCGGGCAGCGCCACCTCAGCGCCCTGCTCTGAGAATCCCAGCATCCACCTGGGGACACATGGGCACAGGTTGTTGGGTGCACGTCCCAACTGCAGGTAAGTAGGCAGCGCCACGTCCGCACTCTGCTCCAGACACATCAGCATCCACTCAGGGACAGACCGGCAGTTGGGCATTGGGGTGCTGAGTGCGCGTTCCAGCCGTACACATGAGCAGGCGGCGGGCAGGCGGTGCAGGTAATGCGGGGTGCAATGGTGGTAAGGCAGTGGGTCGTGGCTTGGCAGTGAGTACTGAAGCCCCAGATGTGGGGCCGCGCGTCCGGCCGGTGCCGGGTGCTTACCTGAACATGTTGAGGCCCTTGGACTGCAGCACGGAGTCCAGCGTGGGGCAGCAGGGGCACCTGCCGCAGCTGATCTGGCAGTACCCTGCGTAAGGCGCGGTGCGGTAGCTAGGTGGCGGGGCGCGTGTGGGGTGGTGCGGCTTGGGTACAAGGGTCTTAAGCTAGTGAGTACGGAGCAGCCATGGGCTTATGTGAGAATCTGTTCACGCGGAGGGCCATATCGAGGACCGATGAGGAGCAGGCCGGCGCAGGGACCTGATCGCTGGTCCCCGTGCCAGCACCCACGACCCACCCTCGGGAATCTCCGCAGGGGTCTCCGTGATGAAGGATTGTTCGCATGCGCCGAACTTTGCTTGGTCGAAGCACACAAAGGAGACCTGGTGCGTGTGACATCGCAAAGGGGATGATTGGGTCAGGAAAGCTAATTCCGTGCACGCGGGAAAGGGCTAGCAGAACAAGCACCTCCTCTGTGTAGCAGGAACATGTGTGGCATTCGCATGCCAATCTTGGCAAGAATTCAAGCAGGACATATCGCATCCTAGGCTCCTGCTCACGTGTGCTCTTAGGAAGCTGTCCCGCGGGTCGATGTCTGAGCACCCGCAGGGTATCGCCAGTGGGGTTTCCCCTGGCTGGAAGGTGCCGACGAGCGCCGCCTGCGCATCTGTAGGCAACACAGCTTGGTTACTTTGGTCCTCACGTTGTTGCCAGACGTTGATGCCAAAGTAGTTCAGACTCACTGAAGAGCACGGCAAGCCCCAACGCTGCTGCGACCCACGCTGCGACCCAAACACGTGCCATGGTTCGTGCCACTGCAAGATACAGAATCACGCCTTCACAGTTTGAAGAAGCAGGTAGTTGATGATCAGTGCGCTTTGTTGCCAGCGCATATACGTGTGGGTTGCTTACCATGCGTTTTGGCTGCCTATAACGAGTCCCGTCCAAGGGCCACAGCCAAGGAGCACCCTGCGGCTGCCTTGACGGCCACCCATCAAGAGCATGGCAAGCCGGCTTCGTATAGCTGCTCAACAACGTCAATAAAGACATGTGTAATACTTTAACGCTTCCGTGGCAACGAAGGAATGCGGGAGCTCAGGTTTCGGTGCCGCAGGTGCTGTGCGGCCGTGCCAAGGGAGCCGGGTCATCGACACAAAGATATTTTCACATATCTTATATATAGTGAGAGTAACAGCGGGCAGAGGAGTCGACCAAAAACAGAAGTAATATGTACGGCAAGAGTTTGGCGGGAATGTGGACTTTGACCTCAACATGTGCATGTTGGCACACTGGTAGCAACTGACCGTCGGACAATATAATATACTACTAGTGTACATATTTGGGACTTCAATCCAAGAGTGCTGTAGAGTCCCACGAGCGCCATCGCGCAACTATGGAGGACTATAGCGAAGTTCGCGTGCAACTCACACGGCGCTTTGCTGACTTCTTTGAGTATGAGTTTATTACTCCGGGTCAGGGGTCATGGAGCTATGCTCGCGCACTCGAGGAGCTCTATGAGCCCGTTGAGGGAGACGGGAAGGCTTACCGCATCAAGTCTCGCCGGCTCATGGTGGCTGAACACCATTTGCGCAAATATGATGAGCCGCTGCTGCTTCAGCTGCTGAAGAAGCCGCTGGAGTGCCTGCCCGCATTCGAGGATGCGCTCCAAAACTTCGTGAAGAGCGGCGTTGACCCGGTGCTGCTGAAGCTACTCGAGGAGTCAGACAGCGAGCACCTTTCCATCGGCCTGAAGGGCGACTTCGGCCGGCACGAGGTCTCGCCCCGCGAGCTGACCTCGTCATTCCTCAACCAGATGGTGTGCGTCTTCGGCATCGTCACCAAGTGCTCCCTGGTCCGCCCTAAGCTCGTGTCCTCGGTGCACTACTCGGTGGAGACCAAGCAGTACACAACGCAGCAGTACCGGGACGTGACCTCCCTCAGAGGGGCACCCACCAGCACCGCGTACCCGCAGTACGACTCAGCTGGTAACCCGTTGACCACAGAGTTTGGCCTCTGCAAGTACATTGACAACCAGGTACGCCACAGCTGCATGCTCAAAACGCCGGGTATGGTATACCCTAGGCCTGGAGGGCAGCAGCGTATGCCCAGTTTACCGCCCATTTGGTGGTTGGGCGCTGCTTAGGCCCGCACTCGGGGTCCACCCCGCACGCTCTCGCTCCACGCCCTGAGCCTCTACTTCAAGTCCGCACCCTGCACTCTGACTGCAATGCACCATCACCACCTGCTTACCTGCCTGCCTACCACCTACTCCACCTCACCTGCAGACGCTGCACATCCAGGAGCTGCCGGAGACGGCTCCGCCCGGGCAGCTGCCGCACAGCACCGAGGTAATGCTTGAGGGCGACCTGGTGGACAGCGCCAAGCCGGGGGACCGCATCGCCGTCATCGGCGTGTACAAGCCGCTCGCGGGCCGCCAGGCGGGCAACGTGAACGCGGTGTACAAGGTGTGCAGATGGGTGGGCGTATGGCGGCATGGGCTGGGGTGGCAGCCGTGGCTGAAGTCCGGAGGGGGAGGGGAACTAACAAGGGAATAAGGCCGAGCAGCAGATGCGCCAGAGGAAAGGAGGCAGCACGCCAACACCTGAATGTTACAATTGTGACCATGGTACGGTTTGCTGCGGACGCTCCAGCACGTTCCACACCTGCGAGCAAGCACGCCCGCTGACGGCATGGTTGGCCTGCGGCTACCATTGACACCCCCTAAATTGATCCCGCCGCACACATGCTGCTCCGCCCAGGCCGTGCTGGTGGGCGTCTCGGTCCAGAAGCTCAACAAGGACGCGCAGACCAAGGTGACCATGGCGGACGCGCGCGAGATCAAGCGGCTGGCGCAGCGGGCTAGCGTGCTGGACCTGCTGGGGGCTTCGCTGGCGCCCTCCATTTTCGGACACGACACGATCAAGAAGGGTGAGTGGAAGCACTGTTGCATAGATGTTGGACGCGGCACTTGAGGCAAGGCAACGTTGCTGGGTATCTCCACTACATTGCAACACTTAGGATGGATAAACCCAATTACTTGGCGTTCTTTGCAAGGGCTGTATGCACACGCTGAAGGGACTGGAAGGGGTAAGGTGCTGAGCTGTAAGCACTTGCCTTGCCTTTGGCCACCCCGTTGCCTGCAGGCCTGGCGCTCATGCTGTTCGGCGGCCTGGAGAAGACGCTGGAGAACGGCACGCACCTGAGGGGTGACATCAACGCGCTCATGGTGGGTTCCCTGCATGCCATGGCTACCTTGCTTGCATGACACCCACATCCTCGCCAGCACCTGCACCCTGAAAGCCAGTCCAATTGGACACCTCGTCGCGCTGCCTAAACCCCACCGGCCCTGCCTGGTGGTGCTGCCCAGGTGGGCGACCCCGGTGTGGCCAAGAGCCAGCTGCTGCGCGCGGTGATGAACATCGCGCCGCACGCCGTGTCCACCACCGGCCGCGGCTCCTCGGGCGTGGGTCTCACCGCCGCCGTCACCAGCGACGGCGAGACCGGTAGGTAGTGGTGGGCACCAGGTTGGGCCCTTTGGTACGTGGGGTGACGGCATTCGGGGCAAAACAAAACTGAAATGTTGATGCAAGGGTGCTGTGTCCACTCGACGGTTCCAGCGATAGGGCAAAGCAGGTTGCTGCGCCTGCACCGATTACTCAGCCTCCACACATGTGGGCCTTATACCAGTTAGCCCAGGCCTTCCAAGGACGCACTGCATTAGGTCTGGACCAGGCCGGCACCATGACCGCTACCTTACCCAGGATAAATACACTCCCGTGCCCGCCTTTGAACCTTTGCATGCCCCTGTCCACCCTGCCCCTCCTCCCAGGTGAGAAGCGGCTGGAGGCTGGCGCCATGGTGCTGGCGGACCGCGGCGTGGTGTGCATCGACGAGTTTGACAAGATGAGCGACCAGGACCGCGTGGCCATCCACGAGGTGGGTTGCAGCCCGTGATCTTTATGCGGTGTGTGTCCCTGTCAGCAAAGCGCCCCGTGTTGAGCGTACAGAATGAGAAGCCAGCCCCCACGCTGCGTCGAACCCGTGCATCTGTGCCCCGTACGGCAGAGCTCAGCTAGTATATCTTCATCGCACGAAGGTGCCAAGTAACGCCGTGTCTCCCCTCTTTACCTGATCTCCTCCCCGTTCTCAGGTGATGGAGCAGCAGACGGTGACCATCGCCAAGGCCGGCATCCACACTTCCCTCAACGCGCGCTGCTCCGTGCTGGCCGCCGCCAACCCGCTGTACGGCTCGTACGACAGGCACATCAGCGTCACGCGCAACGTCAACCTGCCCGACTCGCTGCTGTCGCGTTTCGACATGCTGTTCGTGGTGCTGGACTCAATGAACGACGAGCGGGACCGCCAGGTGGGCAGGGCTCGGGTGTGGCGCCAACGTTCTGTGCCACTGAACATTCATTGCTAGTGCAGCCGGTGGCGACACGTCAGACCTCCCAGGAACCCCTTGCAGCGTGGAGAAAACTGCCATGCATCCCACCAACAGTCCATCTGCCGCCAGGAAACAATGCTGTCGTGTCCTCGGACCTTCCCCACTCAGTCTGGCCTGTCTCCCCTGTGCAGGTGGCGCTGCACGTGCTGCGGCAGCACCAGTACCGCCCGCCGGGCGACGACGGGCGCGGCGCCGCCATGCAGGAGACCATCCACGACCGGCGGCTGTCCATCGAGCAGGACCCCGACGACCTGCGCATGTGGCTCAAGATCGACACGCGCCTGCACGGCGCGGCGGCGGAGTCGGGCGAGCAGCAGGTGCGGCACTCGTGTCGCCCTGCAGCAAAAATGACGTCCCATGGGACTATGCCTCACCCCTTGCATCGCCGCATCATCCACGCAAGGCCACTCCTCCGCCCTTACTTGCAGTGCTACCTGGTTGCATTTGATGCTGCTCTCACCATCAGCAGCTGCGGCCACTGACAGCACCCCACCCTGCACACCCCCGCAGGTGCTGACCACCGAGTTCCTGCGCAAGTACCTCATCTTCGCCAAGCGCAAGTACGCCCGCGCGCAGCAGCAGGCGCTGGCCAAGGGCGGCCCCGGCACGCCCACGCTGTCCATGGAGGAGGGCGCCATTAAGCGCATGGTCGACTACTACGTGTCGCTGCGCTCGCTGCCGCCCGGGCAGCGCAACTTCCCCGTCACGCCGCGTTGTCTGGAGACGCTCATCCGCCTGGCCACCGCGCACTGCAAGGTGCGCCTGGGCGACGTCATCTCCAAGCGCGACGTCAACATGGCGTGCGCGCTGCTGGACCACGTGATGCGCCGCGAGATCGTGGGCGAGGACGACCACGCGCACAAGGACAACCGCGAGGCCAGGCGGAATGGCGGCGGCGACGACGGGGAGGACGGGGACGACCAGGACGGGGGGGACAACGCGGCGGCTGCGGCGGCACAGACGGATGGGGATGCGGAGATGGCGGAGGCGGCGTGAGTTGGGGGTTGCAGGGGCGGGGGGCCTGATAGGGGTTAGCTTGGTGGAAGGGGCAGGTGCCGAGGAGCGAGACCCGAGCTGGGAACTGTGTGTCCACTTGCCCTCCTAGGGCTGTCATCATGCTGTACTCAAAGTGTTGCTTGACGCTGCCTAGCACGTGCTTTCGGACTTCCTGCCAATTTGCTAACCCTACCCTCCTCCACCACCTTGACCCGCTTGCAGGCCCCCCCGCCGCAACAAGCGCGCCCGCGAGAGCGACGCGGCAGAGGGGCAAGACGGCGCCGACGCTGCGGCGCCCGCACCCCCGCGGCGGCGCGGCGGGGCAGCGACTGAGGTCACGACGGCCCTGGCGGCGGCGGGCGTGCATTCCGTGCCCGACGGTCACGAGGAGGCCATGGCGGCGGAGACTGGCACCGAGGTGCGTTGCCGCATCCCTTACCCGCTTAGCCCCCATCCGCTTGCTGCACTACTGCTGCAGGCGGGTGCTGCAGATGCCTGCGTTGGCCTGCTTGCTAAGACGGTACCCCGCGCTCGGCGTCGACTGGTCCCCTGACGCTCCTCGCTCTGCCCCGCTGCCCCCTGCGAACCCAGGCCATCCAGAGCCTGGAGGGCGTGACGGAGGAGGCCAAGGCGGCCATCATTGCGCAGATCGGCGACATGCTGGAGCAGCGCGGGCGGGACGAGCTGGTGGAGCTGGTGGACCTCAAGGTAGGGGCGGCTGTGTCTCTGTGTGTGTGCGTCCCCTGGTGCTTGTCGCAGATCAGGGGCCCGGAAAAGCCCATTGCCAATGCAAGGCGCTGCAGATACTGGTACTGTGCTCCAGGCGCCCCGCCCAGCGTGTCATGTCAGTCAGTCAGTGTTACACGGCGAGGGTTAAATAACCCTCCGCTAATGTATGGACCCATGTACGAGCCGAAGGCTCGAAGGTCTCCTTGCGAAGAACCAAGAATATTTGGAGTGCTTCATATGACCCGTCCCTGTCTTGACACCTCCTATCCCTCCCTCCCCACTGCAGCGCTGCGTGGAGTCCCGCGGCGTGTCCATCTCGCTGGCGGCGCTGGAGGCGTACGTGCAGTGGATGTCGCTCAACCGCGAGAAGGAGCTGGCCAAGGGCAACTACCTGCCCGACATTGCGTACGACGAGGAGTCCAAGATGTTCAGCTTCATGTAGTGCGCCGGACGGACATGGATGGCAGGCTATGGACGGCTGCAGTGTGGTGACCGTGAGCTTGTTGCAACGCTGAGTGGGGCGAAACGGTGCTGATTGTGTGCGTCGGAGGACGAGTACCTGGTGAATGTGGGTGGGGACGGGTTAAGCGGGGCTTGTGGGAATGGGCGGTGCCGGTACCATGGACGGTGGTCTTCCTGAGAGGCCCTTGTGGGCCAGGAAAGTGGGCTGGGCTCTGGGGATTGGAGATCCCAGATGGCGGGTCCATGGCTCAGGACTGGAGCCCCTGTTGCGCATCGCATGTTTGTTTTGGGGGTGTCGTTGTGCGCCATGGCGCAACAATCCACTGGGTGGCAATGAGGTGAAGGTAGCCTTCAGCGAGGCCATTTCCCTACATGGGTACCTCCAGTTGACGCCTCGGCTTGCACGCTTGGCGCTCATAGTTAGTTGTTGACAGATGGTTGACAGGTGGTTCGGAAACGTGACGCAGTTGTAGGGACAAGGACTGAGGACCAGATGCCCCCTCCCTAGGCAGTTGCCCGAGGGCAAGGCTGCATAAAGCATCAGGGGCGGCGTGGTTCTGAAGGCAATCATGACGGACATTTTCACGGTGGAGGCCATGCCCTGCTGAATAAGCCACCTAAGAGACTGTATACCGGTATGCATGTGGGTGTGACGCCACCATCATGTGGAGCCTACATGGGCGAGTTGATGGCCCCGCTCCCTTGTGGCTCGCTGAGGAGTCCGTGTAAGGCATCAGCAACCTGAAATTGATGAATAACAGGAGAGCTCCCTTGGGCAGGGTGTTGTGGCATCGCGGCATCGCAAATAAGGGGCGCCCACAGAGCCCGGGTTCTGTCGCACGTGACGTCATGCCCTTGAGCGACAGTGCTTGCCTTGCGCACACACAGGGCACCGGGACAAAGACGACATCCTGGTTCGTGTGTGGTTGCAACAGTGCTGCAGCGGGCCTCAGCGGCCAGGGCTCCCCATGCACACCTGTGCACAGCTGCACACCCATCGATCTGCACCAACCCACCTTCCCCTCAAACGACCTGGCGCCAGTGTTCCGGTCTTACACAATATTACGGATTTTCCGGCCGTCCAGGCCGGTTCTTAGGATTTTTTGGGGCCAAATTGTAAGCGAAATTAGGATTCCTAGGCAGTTTCCCGTAGAAATTATAAGCGGTACTCAGACAATCCCTCCAAGGCAGCGGCGAGAATTGTAAGCAGGATCGGGCATGGGAGCTCCTAGGGCCCAGGGCGCCGCAGCGCACACCACATACGCACCCCAGTGAGCAACCCAGCGAACCCCAGGGATGGTGCCGACTATTGCAGGCCTGGTATGGCATCGGGTTCAACATTGCAAGCGTGCGAGAACTGTGTGTTTTAGTGCTGCTGCTGCGTGCGTAGTAGTCATCTAGGCGGTAGGGGGCTTGAACCCAGGAAAGAAGTTCAACTTACAATTCCTACCTGCTCCTACGGCCGAAATTGTAAGCAGTACTGTGACAATTTCTGTGTGA
>VFQN01008798.1_pt1 | contig 10042 bp, 14 predicted proteins | sample 3512371 | NCBI WGS metagenome assembly VFQN01 (sample SAMN10412370, study PRJNA504923) | tailings metagenome | isolation source: Replicate 2 from Balatoc abandoned mine | place: Philippines: Itogon, Benguet | collected 2017-08-28 | reverse complement strand
CTGACTGTCAAATTAGCGCACTTCCAAACCCACCCGTGTACATTCACTGTGGCAGCTTTTCCGTTAACAAGACCGTCTCCTCTCCTGCCCTCTCGGTCTGCTCGCGGCCGTGCCGCCGGCCTACACCGTACACACTCCTTGCTTTGACGGCTGCGGGCAACTCTCCCGCGATGTTCCAGAAATGGGGGCCACCGGGTCCACATGGCCCGCGGGCAGTTGCATGGGGTTCGTCATAGGTTGGTTAGCCGTCTGTGCCCGCCAACCGCTGAGGAACGGCGCCCCGCCTGTTGCAGCAAGTGGTCACTGAGCACTTGTAGTGAATGCATAACTTGGTGCGTGTACTACACCAATCCGTAGCGCGGCCCCCGAGCGTGCCCGAGCAGACAAGTGCTACGTCGGCATGGTTCGCCCCTTCAACATACAACTCTTTCCGGCACCGAGAACTGGGCCAGATACAAGAACTGCTCTAATTTGACTAGTGACGTGGTTGTCGGCCGCAAGTTCCTGGGGCTTTGACAAGTCCGATATAACAGACTCGAGGGCTCGCTCCGCTTGCTGTTGCCAGTCTGTCCGATACAACACGACTGTCGGCGTCTGGGCCGCCCACCGCTTGGTGGTAAGTCCCAATGGCACATGCAGAGATTGCTTACAATAGTAGAGGTAGCACGCCCTGTCGCGGGGCATGTGCATGGGGTGTCGGGAGGTAGGGCCATGAGGTCGTGTCCTACAGTTTGCCCTACGGGTTGCCGGAACACTCGCGCCACATCCTCATTTGCAGCACAGCCAACATTGCTGTTACCATGTAATTTTACTCTGCTTGCTCTTGCTGTCATACTCTTCACATAACGATGCCGTGGTACCAGGCGCATAGACTGAAAGGCACGACGGGGTGCGGAGCTTGACGACCATACGTGACATCTTTGCCCAGGAGCATGGAGGTGAGCAAGCTAGTCTGGCTTTCCCCCAACCGCGCTCTTCGCTTCCTATCTTTGTGGAGCTGCTGCGGTCTCGCACATGGAAAACTGGGCCGAGTTCTCTTGACATTGGATGAGGCAGAAATGCCGACTCTATCCTGCAAAACTGGGCGTTCGCGAGCGCTGTTGAACGCTGTGGGCGTTTGGGGCGCGGGCTTGGACTCGTTGTTACCCTTGCTCTTGTCGACAGTTTCACTTGTGTATTTGCTCCTTAGAGATAATGATAGATTCCTCGCTTTCACCAAATAAGCAAGGGCTGGGAGCGTGGGGCTCGACCGCAAGGTCGCGGCCTCGCCTTTGCTGACTCCCTATACTGTAGCAAATAGTCGGCATTGCTATATAAAGAACAACACGCGGGGGTTGTGCTCCCACCAGAACTTGACTGACCCAAAGCAAAGAATAAGACCGCGTCGTAAGGCACAGCGCAGCCAGGGGACTAAATAAACGCGCATGCAATTTGTTAAATGCCTGGCGTTTGGCCCAGATGCTCTTTTGGAAATGTTGACCGCTGTTGCGCTGCTGCTGACAGCTCGTATCGCCTCTTGACACCGGCCCTTGACAACCGCCGTTTGCGCATTCGCAGAAATACGAGTTCCTGAGCCGGACAGGCGAGGGGGCTTACGGTTCAGTATGGCGAGCGCGGGACAAAAACACAGGAGTGATGGTGGCCGTGAAGAAAATGAAGGACGTGCCAACGAACGAAGAGGTAAGGACCTCTGGGCACTGTCTCTTCGGGAGAAACAGACGAAGGGCAGACGGTGGAGCGGCCTTGGACACGTGTCAAGGCACACATTTACCAGTATCATCAGTTTGCACCTGCAGACTCCGACGTGACCTTGCGCCATGGCCCACTGAACTAGCCTGCGGTAACCATGGCAGATGCACTGCCCTACAGGAAAGCGAAATAGCTATGCGCGAAGTGCGCGTGCTGCAGCTGGCGAAGCACGTCAACATCGTGAATCTGCTGGAGGCGTACCGCAGCCAGAGCGGGCGCTTGTACCTCGTCTTCGGTGGGTGAATTTCGTGAGCCGGAGCCGAGCCGCACGCATGGCGCTGACCCTCCGCTAAGCATGGACGCATGGCTGCTCAACCCGGGGCTGCACGACTGACATACAAGCCCGCTGCGTTTGCAGAGTATGTCGACAGAACCCTCCTGAACGAGCTGAAGCTCAACCGTGGCGGCATGCAGCCGTCCCTGGTGAAGGCCATTACCTGGCAGCTGGTGTGCGCACTGCAGTACCTGCACCGGAAGCAGATCATCCACAGGGACATCAAGCCGTCCAACGTGTAAGTCAAAGCAAGCCGTGCAGCTCCGTTGCAACCGCCGTATCCTGCACGGGATGTCCTACCATGCACATGCGCGCCGCACGCAGGCTGCTGACGGACAACCACCTGCTGAAGCTGTGCGACTTCGGCTTCGCGCGCGCCTTCAGCAACACCGCTGACCCAGCGTACACCACATACGTGGTCACGCGCTGGTACCGCCCGCCTGAAGGTGAGAACAGTCCCTTCATTGCGGCATGCTGCAACTTACCACCACCACGGGCAGAGCCTCGAGAAAGCCGTGACCTGGAAAGCTGCTGGCACATTTGATGCGGCCTTGGCCTCACAGAAGAGCCATCACATACGCTCTCCACGTTGCCCTTCAGTGCTGGTTGGCGACAATTACGGGCCGCCGGTGGACGTGTGGGCGCTGGGCTGCATCTTTGCGGAGATGCTGGTGGGGCGGCCGCTGTTCCCCGGCAAGAACCACCACGACCAGCTGTGGCTCATCCTCAAGTGCCTGGGCACCATGACGGAGCGGCAGCTGGAGCTGCTGGACGCCGACCCGCAGTTCGCCTGCTTCAGGCTACCCACGCAGAGCGAGATCGAGCCGCTGGAAGCCAAGTGGGTGCGGAGAGGAGTCAGGACTCGCATGCCGTGGGGTCGCTCGGCTGTTTGCGCTTGGTTGTGGCCAGCGTGCAGCGCTCTTTGTGCTCTACCTGATGTGGGGTTTCCTCGCTGTGCGCTGTGCTGCAGGCTGCCAAGCATCCCGGCCAGCGCCATGCACTTCCTGCGCGCCTGCCTGCACCCAGACCCCCGCCAGCGGGCGTCCGCGGAGCAGCTGCTGGAGATGCCCTACTTCCAGGGCGTCACGGAGGCACTGCCCCTCGAGGAGCTGTACGCCTACCCGGTACGTGTACAAGAAGCGACGGCGCGTGTATGCCACCAATGTGCATCTCTCGTAGGGGTTATGTCAGCCGTACCTTACACAGTCTGGAGAGTGGAACGCTGTCCTGGCTGTGCGCCCGCAGGACCCGGAGATGCGCGATCGGCTGGACCGCATGGTGCTGCAGGACCAGGCGGTGGCGGCAGCAGCGGCCGCGCGCGAGAAGGAGCTGCAGCTGCCCACCGGCGGGCGCAGGACCTCCAGCACCAACGGGGGCAAGCAGCAGCTGCCGGGCCTGCCGCCGCAGTCGCCCTCCTCCCGCTTCCCCAGCCAGCAGCAGCAGCAGCAGCAGCAATCGCATCACGGCGTGCCGCTGCCAACGCGGGCCGTCACGGTGCCAAAGCTCGACGTGCATCTCCCTGCCGGGGGCCAAGTGCCAAGCCACCACGTTACCACCGACGGGTCGGTGGGTCAGGTACAGCCAGCTCCACGGCCGCCGCTGCAGCGCTTCACGACGGCGCCCCCGGCGTCCCTGGCGGCGCGGGTGCACCAGCAGCAACAGGTGCAGGGTCAAACGTCGGAAGGGCTCTTCCCTCCCGTCCAGCCACCGCGGTCAAGGGCCGACTCGGGTCAGTCGCCATCAGGATCCCCAAAGCCGGCAGCCCCTTTCCCTGCATCGACATCGGCTCCCTCGTCCGGCTCGTATGTGGCGCCGGGCGGGCAACTGTCGTCTGTGTCAGTTGGAGGCGGCGTGGCGTCGCAGCAAGGGGGGTCGCAGTCGTCATCAGGCATGCTGCCGGCGCCCAGGGGCCGCGGCACGTGGCGCATGAGCGGGGACGGCACGGCCGACCTGGTCCTTGTGCCGCACCCACTCATGGGGATGCGGTCGGGCCAGGGGGCACTCCATGCAACAGTGACCGTGAGCGGCGCCTCCGGTAACGGAAGTGGGCTGAAGTCGCCCACGCGGCCTTCCTTCGACGGCTCGGGGCTGCGGGTTGGGCAGGGGACAGGTCAGGGTCTGGGGCGAGCAGGGTGGAACGGTGGTGCTGGTGCGCGGAACGGTGGCGGGAGCGTGAACGGTGGCGGAGGGAGCAGCAGCGGCGCCGTTGGCCGTGGCGAGGCGGGTTCCTTACTGGACGGGCATACGGGTGGGCGCAAGGCCCACTCCATGGCAGGGAATGAGCTGCTGCCGATACCGCAGCCGCAGTCACACGGGGGCCGCAGCTTGCAACCCCTTAACGCGGGTATCACTGGGCGGGCCATCGCCCCGCAGGCCGGCCCAGGGACAGCCGGCTCCTCGGCCAACTCGAGCAGCGGCGGCGGCGCTGTTAGTGCGGGCCCAGCGGGTCACACGACCACTACCACCACCGCCGTCCCGACCAGACGCTCTCCCTCACCTCAGCAGCCCGCTATGGGTGTACGGGGCATAAGCGCCACGACGCTGGGCCCGCTACAGCAAGGCGGGGGCCGGGTCAGCGGTGACGGGCGGGACAGCAGCACAGGGTACGTGAGCACCACTGGCTATGCGGGGTACAGCGTGGGTTACCGCGGGCGGGTAAGCGACCCGCAGAACGTGCCCATCCCCCAGGGCGCCAGTATGAACGGGTTGGATGCGGAGCCGTCGGATGGGTGGGATGGGCCGGCGTACAACGACGGGCGGCGGGCTTCTGATACGGTGCTGTATGCCCCGAACGGACTCAAGGAGGCCAAGGTGCGGGGCGATAAGGGCAGCCACGTGGCGAACGGCAGCAGCGGGATGCCCAACGGCACCATGCGTGCGCAGACTGGCTTGCTGGACAACGTGTCAGTGGGGTACGGCGGAGGCGTCAGCGGCATCCCGCACGCGCCGGGGGTGTCGGCAAACGGCGGCAGCGGCGGGACGCACGGGAACGTGCTGCGGGCACCCTCGTTCAAGCAAGCGGCCCAGGCCATTGGGCCGCCCTCGCCCGAGCCGTCCGCGACCAGCTTGCCGCCCCTGAACGGCAGCACCCCGCGGAGGGTGTCCGCCCCTGACTCGGTCACCACCGGCGTTGTGCTGTCGGGGATACCATTCCGTGACACCAGCCGCAGCACCAGCGGTGTGCCCATGATGCCGACAGCTGGGCTGGGGCGAGAGCAGCAGGGTGCCGGGGGCTACATGCAGCGCCATGCCAATGGCAAGCATTCGGTGTCTGGTGCAGCGCAGCCTGGCCAGCTGCAGCAGCAGTACTCCGTGGGCGAGATGTCGGAGAATGGCAGCGAGTACGGCATGGGTGGCGGCACACAGAACTTCCTGCCTGCCCTGGAGGCGGTAGGGGGCAAGGGAACACGCAATGGGGCGCAGATGGGCGGCGGGAGCGGGCAAGGTGCTGTGCTGGCGGGTCGGAGGCCGGGTAAGACGGGGGCGCGGTCAACACCCTCTGACAGCGGCGGCCACTGCAAGAGGGAGGAGGGGCCGAAGGCCTTGGCCCTGGAAGCGGTCCCGGAGGCAGGGGTCCTGTAGTAATCAGATTACGCTGGGCTGTTGGGCAGCAGGTTCGTGTGCGCGCAATAGTGTTAAGCGGATTAGGGCGAGGAAATTGGTGCCTAGTTGGCGGGTCATGTTACTGTGACAGATGTTTTGGCACCATGCAGCGCTGCATCTTCGGTAGTGGTTAGGCACGCGCTGTAGCGGTGTCGCTTTTGGACATAACAACAGGCATCGCTTTGCCACGCCGCATGGGAGCTCCGACGTACAGGGACCCCTTGCCGGCCGCAAGGAGGGGCACGGATGGGGAGCAGGTGGAAGGTAACGCGCTGCGCCTTGCAGCCGGCATGGTGTCTGGTTATAAGTGCCACTCTAAGCCATTGTGTCTGGTATAAGGTGACGGTAACGTCAGGCGTAGCGGTCCACGTCTCTGCGCCCTATTGTGGCGAGCATGGTAGACTATTGTACATAGCGAAATCCGCTGACGTACCGTACATTGCATGGGCGACCTGTGTCCGCTTTACGAGCACCCTCCGGGTGCAGCACCTCGACCTGACGAATCCGCATGATGGGGCGCAGAGAGCTCCCCAGAGCATCACGGTTATGGCACATAGTGGTGTGGTCGCGTGGACTGGTACTGTGAAGTGCATTTGTTCATGGAACCGACTGGACGCATGGACTGCTGTTCGAATGGGCACTGCGTGCGGGGGGCGTGACAGTGGACTGAGGCCGTGGCAAAGGTTCTTGCTCCGAGCAGGCGAAGTCCGGCAACTTATTCGTGACCCCGAGTTACTATTGTGGCTGAATTGCAGTGCCCGGCTCGCTGACACTAGCTGTCCACGATTTTGCATTGCTGGCCGGCCGAGCGGCTAGCTTAGTACACAGGTAGAGGCCGTGGTTGCATCATTGCTCCACTACGTAAGTTATTACGCTGTCCTGGCTGTGATCTCCGTGTCGGTGCATTACGCGCGTGCTGTCCTAAATTGCGTTTCGACAATATAAGTGCGTATCCTTTGGGCGAAGCTGAAGCATGTAGGAACCCCATGTTGCGACGACACTTAGCTGTGGTATCCGTAGTCGTCACATGGAGAAGTGTGGTGTTGGAGCTGCAGGCGTGCATGCGCACGGTGACAAGCCGTGATGCATACGTGCTGTCAGTTCATATGCATGGGATGTCGGTTGAGCTGTTCTGCGTTTGTGACTGCTGCGTCGAACCTGTGAGCTTTTGTCTACGCTCCCTGGACTGATGCAGGGGCAGGGGAGTTAATGAGTGGCAGTACGGCAGGTGCATTGCGCAAGGTGAACACTTTTAGACGTATAGGTTGCTGCCAGGTCTTGATTGCGTTATGGTGCTTGCGTGTGCCACGGCGAGGCACAGCTTGCCATGTTCCCTGCGCTCTGAAATGAGCACTATTGGCGTGGGATGTGGGGACTCCCCGCATGTTGCGGCATGCGACCACGCTCATCCCGGATGGTGTCCTGGATGCTCCTCGGCCATGCAAGCCTTGTGATGCTGGCAATACAACATGCATTTTGCATACCTATGCAGAAATTGTCTCTTGCCTAACCTCCCGAAAGTGGACCTGTCGCCACAGCGTCAGCAGTCACAACAAATATAGCCGTGCTAGGCATGGCTCCTTAATGACATGGTGATACCAAACACAGGAGGGACATGGCCCTGAGCTTGTCGCGGGACGCGCAAGGTCGCATGTCCATGCCTAGCGGCAGGCACCTCTCGCATTCCATTTAGGGACAGATGAGGAGCAGTAAGAGCTTAAAGTCATCTGTAGACGCCAACGCTGTCAAGAAATGGGTTCAGGAAGACACCCGCGCAGAAGCGAAGGAGCTCTTTGCGCAGCATACAAAGGAGACCAGCAACTTAGACGTGCTCTCGCGTTGCAAGAAGTTGAATGAACTTCTCAGTAGTGTAAGTTGGCGTTGCGCTTATCCGATAGGGTATGACGTGCAACCTGGCAGGTGAGCCAGCTTTGCCCTCTGTGTTCAGGATGTCCTCCACGGCAGGGGAGACAGCAAAGCCCAGCTGAAGGAGATACTGGGGCTGCTCAATGCTCCCAAGCGACCATCTCCCCTCGATAAACCACCCATTACGGCCACAGCCAGCCGCAAAACGGCGGTGGGGACAGCCCCAGACCTTCGTGGGGTGGCCGGCTCCCAGCTGGCCGTGGACCCTGACAAGCTCCTGGGCCTCTTGGACGCAGAGCAAGAGCCCTCAAAGACCAGGTGCGAGGGCAGTAGCGCAGGTGTATGGGTTGATCACGCTATGTGGCCCACACTTTGGCGTGTTTTGGGCTGATGTGGTCCAAGTTCTGATGCTTTGCGGCGTGCCACGCTACCCCACCCTGCCCCTCCCTGACACCGACTGCGCGCACCCTGACACAGGTCGACTCCCCAAACGCCTAAAACACAGCAACAGTTACAACAGCAGCCGGAGGATGTGGACGACCTCATCAGCCTCCTCAACGACACCCCTTGCCGAGCAGCCCCTGCAGCTGCCCCCAAACAGCAGCAGCAGCAGCAGCAGCAGCAGGAGGCGGAAGAGCGCGAGAAGCAACGCAAGGCGGAACTCGAAAGGCAGCAGCGGCTTGCACGGGAGAAGGAGGAACAGGAAAAGAAGCGGAGAGCTGCGGAGGAGGCAGAACGGCAGCGGAAGCTCAAGCAGCAGCAGGAGCTGGAGGAGCAGAAACGCAAGCAGGCGGAGGCGTTACGCCTGGAGCGGCTCCGCAAAGGGGCGGCCGTGTGCATCCAGGCGTACTGGCGGGGGCACTGTGGGCGGAGGATGGCGGCAGAGAGGCGCAAACAGCGGCAGGTGGAGCTGGCGGCGGCGTGCCTGCAGGCCGCATGGCGTTGCAGGGCGGTGATGCGGCAGCACGAGCAGCTGCTGGCGGCGGCGGGGGCCATGCAGCGGGCGGTGCGGGCGTGGCGTGCGCGGCGGCGGCTGCAGCAGCTGCGGGTGGAGGCCTTCCGCCGCATGCACGCGGCACGGGTGGTACAGCGCGCGTGGCGGTTCTTCAAGACGCGGGGGCACACGCTGGGGCCGCTGCGCGTGCCGCCGCAGGGTGGCAGCCGACCGCCCAGCGCAGGTGTGGACACGGACGCGCTGCTGGCCAAGCAGCTGCGGCTGAGGGGCGCCTCGGACGCCCGCCTGGCCCCGGAGGCGCAGGACCTAGGTGGGGCACTGCGGCGTGCGTGACAGGGACCAGCAGTCGGTCCATTTGTGTCACGCTGTGTTTCTGTTGCACTGGTCTTGACATGCGGTGTTCGAGTGGTGTTGTGACCCGTGTGCTAGGGGCTGGGGGCGTCGGCATCCTCCCCTTCTGTTTTGAGCGCCTGCTCCACGGCTTGTGCGGAAAGCTCCGAGGCGTGAAGGGCGCTCGCAACGCTTTAGCCTTGGCAGGCGTGCAAACAACCCCTGCACACCGTCATCCCCTTCCCACCCTGCTCTCCCCATGCCCGCAGCCAATCCCCCTGAGGTCGACTCGCAGCACCGCACCGTGGTGACGCACCGCGAGCGGGTGCGGCTGGTGACCGCCCGCGAGCGCGGCCTGCGCAGCGACGTGGGCAGCCGCACCACCATGGTGGCCTCGGAGCACAGGGACACGGCGGAGGCGCTGGCCATAGCACGGCACGGCCTGAGCGCAGCAGCAGCAACTGCATCCGCTGCTGCTGCTGGTGCTGCTGCAGCATCGCCTCGAGCGCCCACACGCTCGACTTCAAATCCGTCTGCGGCGGTGGCGTCGGCACCAGGGGTGTCCGCCAAGGGGTCGGGAGGTAGCAGCAGCAGCGTTGGCGGCGCGGGTGGGCCGGCGAGGAGCAGCAGCGCTGGGGCAGGGCCGGGGAGACCGCCCAGCCGGCCGGGGTCGGGTGGGGTGGTGAACGCGGGGGGTGCTGTGGGGTCGCCGCTCGCAAAGTCAGCGTCAGCATCTGGGGCGGCGGGGGTGGGGTTGACTGGGGGTGCGGGCGGAGGAACAGTGTCGGCGGGGGGTGCGGTGGACGTGGGCGTGCTGCGGCCGTCCAGCAGCCTGAGGCGGTCGTCCACTGCGGGGAGGTCGGCGCTGGGCAGCGGGGGCGGGGGCAGTGGGGGCGGGTCCTCGCGCAAGTGATTGTACCGTGCCTTGTGCACTGTGACCAAAGGCCAGGTGGAACTGTCCCTCTTCATCCGCACAAATTGTCCTCTTTATTGTATCTCTGGCCAGGGGGGGGGTAGGGAAGTTAATTTTGGACCCCATGCCTAAAATACAAGATTTCAGTGCAAGGATCACATATCTGCTTTCCGTTTGTAAAAAGTCAACCAAGTAAGAAAGTTATGGGGGCCCAAAGCTGGGGGGTTGGTTGGTTGGTTGGACGGCCCAACAAATTTTTCCCGGACCCCTGTAACTTTGTCTCCAGAAGGGTTCTGGCAGCGTAAAGCATCTTGCTGGACTCCTTGCATCACAAGCTATCCATTGGTACTGT
>VFQN01008797.1_pt1 | contig 10043 bp, 20 predicted proteins | sample 3512371 | NCBI WGS metagenome assembly VFQN01 (sample SAMN10412370, study PRJNA504923) | tailings metagenome | isolation source: Replicate 2 from Balatoc abandoned mine | place: Philippines: Itogon, Benguet | collected 2017-08-28 | reverse complement strand
TGCTGCAGATCATGACCGACGTGTGCTTCTCAATATTCTACATATCCATGTGGGTTTCGTTGTTTCGGCCGTGCTGGAACCGCAACCCAACTGTGTGACGGTGCATAGGCGTATGCTATGGCATTGCCCGCATCTAAGTGGTGCACACTCGCGAGACCGGTCATGCCGCTGAGCCCCCACCCCCTGGCTTGCTTCCCCCGCAGTTTTGACTTCCTGATGTTCATGTTTGACTGCAAATACTCCGACCACGACAAGCATCACAAGTACTGGGAGCATGTCCGTAAGTGCTACCACCGTAGCTGCTGTCAGCGCGCATGACCGTTTGTGTCCCTTGCTTCATAGGGCACTGGCGCAAACCAGTTAACGCTGACACGTTACAGCTGGTTGCAACTGGTTGCACTCTTGCCTACGCTCATCTCTTATGAGCTTACGACTGGTTGCCTGGCTGGCACGGACGCTCTGTGCGGGCGTGTGGACCAACTCTGCTGTGCTGAGCGATCGGCCCGTGCAGGAACACAGTGGCAGCCGCGTGCCGCTGGCCAAAACTGTGATGTGCCCCGCTGTGCCTCGATGCTGACCTCCAGAGTGCCTGTCCAGCCCGCACATCATCCACATGGTTGTGGCGGGCGTCACTGCAGTGGTGTTCTTCTGCAGCACGGCGCTCATGGTGGGCAGGGGGGAGGGGACGCGAAACAGGAGGGCGGTGCCGAAAGCGCAAGTGTTGTAGATCTGCCACATGTAGGGCACTTGGTGAAGCACAAGGTACACGTGCGGTACCTGACGCGCTCGTGTAAGCTCATGGCCACCCTTGCAAGCAACGACAGTTGGCAAGCAGTATTTCTGCTGCGTTCACGGTAGCACGCCCATCTTTTCCCTGCTGGTCCGTTCTGCGGCCCCAGTAGCCCAACCCGCCGCTGCCCTCTCCACACGCCCCCCATGCAGCTTGTGGCGGGCTGCGACCTCAACCCCCTGGCCCGCGGTATCATGACCTCCCCAGCCGCCGTGATGCGGCTCAAGGTGCTACTATTCAAGGTGGGTGAAACCTCAAGAGTCGGCCTCCGTCCAGCGATAGGTTTTGGGGAGCGCAAGCAGGCCCGCTTTGGCGGTCCGAGGCTTCGCATCAGCGCTCGTGCTCTTCACGCCCCTCAACCTTCCTGTGACGCACTGATTCCTGCCACTGCACCTGCTGCCCCACGATCCGTCCGCGCCTGTGCGCTGCCACGTGGGTCTTGTGGAGGCCTGGTCTGGCGGGTTGGCGGGCCTCTCCTTGTAAGGAACCGGGGGGTTTTGGTGTCGGCGGAGCGGGCAGCTGGCGAAGGCGGTGCGGCTGCTGGCGGCGGCAGGGTGGCGGGGGCAGGCGTCAGCCGCGGTGGCACCGATACTGTGTGGGCCCCACCCTTCCCTTTCGCCTGGCATTTCGCCCCCTCCAGGCCTTGTACGTGATCCTAGCCAACACGCTCACGTGGCTGACCAAGGTGCAATCCGTGGGCATGCTTCTAACGGTCATCATGATTACCTGGCTTAACTTTTTGGCGGTGAGTACCCTTCCATGCATTCGGAGAGCGGGCTGGTCGGTAGCACGGGAGATCGCGCAGGCCTGAGGTGGCAAGCTTAGGCCATTCAAGGCGTCGTACTCGTACAACGATGGCGTTGTGAATGTGCTCGAAAATGTTTAGCATATGGGTATGCGCCGTTCTGGTTTTTCATTATCCCCCGCAGCTGCCCTTCCTGCGCAACTACATCAATTGCATCTGGGTGGGCAACTGGACGGCGGTGACCTACACGTGCCTTATCTACACGATGCGGGTGTTCCACAAGAAGAGGGACGACCTCGCCTTCCAGCGGGACATGGTCATGGTGGGTGCAACACAACCACGAGCAAATCATTCTTCATCCTTTGGCCTAGCTGTTGCGCCTGGCCTTGGGCAAGCTGGCAGTGGAAAGCCCCGCAGAACGGATCCTGGAAACGAAGCTTGGGGCACGCATGGTAACCTGTGCGTAAACGATGGAGCCCCATTACGCCTTCCAGCTTGCTTCAGTACCTACCTTGGTCCGGTACCCACGTCGGCTTGGTGCTGCATGCCACCTGTGCACTGCAGTACGTGTTGTACGGCGTGTTTCCCGCCGTGGCCGTGGGCGCGGGCGCCACTGCGCTGTACATCAAGCACAAGATGCACGCGGCGGACAAGTTCAAGGACGTGGCGCCGGGCACCAAGCTCAAGTCAATCCACAAGTTCAGCTGCGTCGGTAAGCCATGGGTGGAGCGGCTGCAATAGGCGTCATGTAGTCGTAAGGGCGGCGGCTAACAGCCCGCCAGCTGTGTCACCTCATCAACTGCCTCCTATACTTGGCCTTCTTTTTGACGTGCAGAGGACGTTGAGCTACTGGCCCGCGGCATGCGGCACTTCGACAGCGACGGCGTGGTGCTGCCTGAGGCGGCCGACCTGGGGGAGATGGTAATCAAGGTGCGGGGGCGGAGGGAGGGGAGGAGGGCACAGGGCAGCCTTCATGACCATGTCTAACGGCTGGTCCTACGCGCCAGAAGGTCTTCGTTCCCTAGCAAGTGCTAGACCGTTAAAGCTGCTTTTGTGTGCCTCCTTGTGCCCCGCTGCCTGTCCCCCCGCCCGCAGTGCGGCATGGCCGTGTTCCCCAACAACGTGTTCCTGCTGGTGGTGTACGCCAACTTTGTGCTGGAGGCGCGCAAGGACGGCCCCGCCGCCCGCACGCAGCTGCAGCTGGCGCTCAAGGCGGGGCCCAGCACCCTGCAGCGCTACCAGATCTTCAGCACCATCGAGAACAGCAAGCGGCTCAAGGACGGCCAGGAGGGGCAGCTGGACCTGCAGAGTTACGTCGAGTTCAAGAGGAACTACAGGTGGGATGGGGATCGGACGGGTAGAGCGGACGGTTGCTGCAATGGGCCGTGGACTGGGGGATGCCTGAGTTTGGGTCGTCGTAAGAAGCTACCGCACGGGATGGTCTCAACATCCAGGCACATGCTTCCTGTTTGGTCACACCGCCACCCTGCCGCGTCATCCCCCGCCCCCAGGGCCGTAATCCGCGTGCACAAGTCTGCGCTGGCTGCGCAGCGCGACTTCTGGCAGCTCATGCAGCGCGGCAGCGTGCGCATGTCGGCGGTAGAGAGGGCGCTCCGGCACCTGGAGGAGGAGGCGGACACGGCGCACCAGGTGTACAGGAGGTGCGCGGACGGGAGGGGCTTGGGCGCGAACGAACTGCTGGTTCTTGTGATGTACCTCGTGCAGTCAGTAACCACCTGCCCGTGCCCCGCCGGCTCACGTGGCCCCACCTGCTGCCCCCAGGGTCCTCGAGCGCTACCCGGGTAACGGCAAGCTGCTGCGCTGCTACGGCAAGTTCCTGGAGGACGTGCGGGACGACCCTGTGGCCGCCGCCCGGGCCTACACGGAGGCGGCGCGGAACGGCGGCGGGGACGTGCTGCTGTCGCTGGACCTGGGGCTGCAGGGCGGCGACAAGCCCGAGTTCCTGACCACCATGGACCTGCACGAGGACGCGTGCATCGTCATCAACGCGGAAGGGACCATACTCATGGTCAACGCGGTAAGGAGGCACATCGTCTGTTGGAGAGCTGGCGTGCATGCAGCCTATCGTGCCGTGTCTACGATGCCAGATTTCCTTTCGTACACTGGATCTAAAGGCGTATGCCCCCCCTGCCAACACTTGATCCTCACCGTTCACTGCGTGCCCCGCCGTGCCCACTTTCCACCGCGCAGTGCGTCACCCCGCTCCTGGGCTACTTCAAGGCGGAGCTGGAGGTGCGTGGGCAGATGCATTTGCTCGTACCGTGGCACCGGCTGCTTGTTTCCTGCTAGTTGCCCAGCAGCGGCCCTGTTATGACCTCAACCAAGCAGTATGGGAGTTAGGAAGGCTTGGGTGATACCGGTCCTGCGAAAGGCATGCCGGTATGGCAACGTTTGTTACCTGACACGCACCCTGCCGTATGGCTACTTGCATGCAGGGCTCGAATGTCAGCATGATCATGCCCCAGCCGTTCTCTGGGCGCCACGCGGGCTACCTCAGCCGCTACGTGCAGGTGACTGAGGGCTGCTGTGCCGTGCTGGACTGTGTGGGTTCAGCGAGCAGCCAGGCGAGCTGTAGCGATACCGGTATTCGGAGAGCGGACGCGGTTTCGTTGTGCCTCAAGGTTGCGGATGACCTGAGTTGTGCCTTAAGATTGCAGATGACCCCTATCTCGCAGTCCCGCACCCTGTCCTTGGCGCATGGCCTCCTTACCGTGTCCCTCCGTCCCCGTTGCAGGGCGGAGAGCCGCGCATCCTGGACACTGTCCGCGACGTGGTGGCGCTGCACAGGGACCGCTATGTGTTCCCGCTCCAGCTCTGCGTCACCAAGCTATCCGGCGTGGGCGCGGACGCCATCTTCCTGGGCTGCCTGCGGCCCGCGCCCCTGGACGCCCACAACCTGCGCGCCTGGGTCACCCCCGGCGGCGTCATCCTGTGCACGGACCCCCAGTTCGCCAGCCTCACCGGAATGACGGCGGCGGAGATGGTAAGATCCCCAAACGCGAGATTTATCCCAAGCCCTTCACAATGAGCACTGCAGCTTCCAAGCGCCGACCTGTACCTTGCAGAGAACGTGCTTCTCTCTTTTGCTTTGCCGCCTCCGTCCACCACCACCACATGACCCCCCACACCCTGACTGCGCTGCTGCCTTGGTGGTCCCCGTGCCGTCCCCTAGGTGGGCTGCAGCGTGCAGTCCCTCACCACGGACATGGCGGCGGTGGAGGCGCTGCTGGAGCAGTGCAAGGAGGCGCCCGTGGAGGACTTCGCCGAGGGCCGCATCGTGCAGCAGCTGCACCTGGTGCACAGGTGCGGGGCCCGGCTGCCATGCATGTCCGTCCTGCTGGCCTACCTTGACGCCGCATGGCTCGTATCTTGGGTACAGAGGCCACCTCCGCACGCCACTTGAATAGCTAGCAGCTGAGTGTTTTTGTTTTACGCAGCCACTGCTTGGTGACTGGAGCTCGCTGTGCTGCCCATGCTTTGGTCTCTGGGGCCCTCAGGTACCTCCCTCCTGTTCCCGTGGAGGTGCACGTGAGCATGGGCGGCACGGACTCTCAGCGGATCTTCGTGCTCAACGCGCGGCGCACGGACGGCAACACCGCCGGGCTGATGGTGGTGGACACCAAGGGAGCCCTCACCTTCGCCACGTGGGACGTGGCGGCCATGCTGGGCTATCCCCTGGACAAGTTCCTCACCCTCAAGCTGGACCAGCTGCTGCCGCAGCCCTTCGCCACGCTGCACGCCACCAAGCACCTGAGGGTGCGTGGGGCACCAGCGCGCTTAAGTCTACTACTGTGACGGAGGCAATTGCTGTTACCCGCTCTTGGTGACCTTCCGCTGTGCTGCCGCCGCCTCCTCTTCTCACCTCAGGAGCAAGGCACGAGCGTGTCCCCCACCAGCTGCCGCGCGGGGCGGGTGGTGCAGCTGGTTGGCAGCAACGGCGTGCAGATTCCGACGCGGCTGCAGATCGCCACGCAGGATGACCCCCTGACGGGCCACGTGCGGCACGTGGTGCAGGTGGGCGCGAGGGAGGGTGGCGCTGCAGGGGCGGGAGCGCACCTGTCGGGTGGTGCAGCCGGGGCCGCGCGTGCGGCAGCACACAGGGACCGTGTTGCAGCAGCGCAGGCCAAGTGCGATGCATGGCATGCCTGGTACCCTGCACATGCTGACTGCATGGCTCCCACGCCGGCAGCCATGACTTTCAGGATCCTGTATGTCCAGTGCCAACGTACGGCTGTAACGGCCTTGCTTTTTCGCCGCACCGGTATTGTCGCACTGATGATCGCAGGTTCGTAAGGTGGACCTCTCGGACACGAAGAGCTTGTACAGCGACCGCCGGCTGTCGCTGCTGTGCACCATGGACGGCGAGATCCTGTCGGTGGACCTGCCCGAGTCCGGCCTGTTCGGCTGGCCCGCGGGTGTGCTGGTGGGGTCCAACCTGGCGGACTGCATCGACGTGTTCAGCGAGTGGCGCGACAAGGCGGGCGCACACCAGACGGAGCTGCTGCTGCTCAGCCTGCTGGACAGGGAGGCGGAGATGCCGGGTGCGTGCGTGGACAGCGCGCGCGTTGGTCCTGCACACACGTCATACGGGTCAGCGGTACCAGGACCAGCGTCTGACAGCTCTGAGCTCTGTAGGTGTTGGTCCCCTGGTATGCATGTCCTGGACGTGTTGCTCTCCCCTGACAGTGCGTTCTCCCTCCTCCCCCAGGCACCTCGTGGCGCGTCAAGGTGCACAGCCCCGATAACGACGCCACGCTGCCCGCCATCGACCCCAAGGCCCCGCCCCGCAGCGCGCAGGGCCGCAGCGCCTGCCTGCAGACGGAGATCGTGGAGGGGCGCGAGCAGCAGGCTGTGCGGAAGCTGATGGGGGCCGCGGACGCGGAGGGCCAGGAGCAGACGGCTGACGCCAAGGAGGACGACGACACCGCCTCCATGGCGCGCATCATACTGTGAGCAATGGCGCAGCAGAAAATCCAGGATATGCCCTTAAACACACCGCGTTTGTACCACTTAGCTGGCATCGCTGTGCCATGGGCCACGCCCAAGCCTGGCAATAGCCCCGTGGCCCTCGCAACCTCCCCCGCTGACCCCCGGCCCCCACCCCTCCTACCCTGCAGCTGGCGCCGCGACCTGCTTACCGGCGTGGTGGAGCTGGACGAGCGGCTGGTGGTGCGGCGGGGGGACGTGACCACGGGGCTCATCGTGGGGCTGCCGGCCAGCGCACTGCCGCGCACGCCGCTGTACAGGTGAGGGGCCGTGTGGGGCACAGGGGTTGCTCGCTGGAGGGCCACTGCAGCTGTAGTGGGCTTAGCCGCGCAAGACGCAGGACATGGGGCATGACGCGACTGCTTCTGCCCCTGCTGGGACACCCCCTCTCAGGCTGCTGGACGTCCCCCGCGGCGCCAAGTGGGACGAGCTGATGGCGGCGCAGGACGGGCGCAAGGCCAAGAAGTCGGCGCTCAAGGCGGGAGGTGCCGGCGTGGCGGTTTCCGGGGTGTCGGCCTTCCTGGGCCCGCACCCGGACGGCGGCACCATGCGCATCCTGCTGCAGGGCGTCACGGGGGCGGCCAACGGGCGCATCTTCGCCACCCTGCACCCAGACACAACCTACCAGGTGGGCGGGGTGCGGGGAAAGGGGCGCAGCATCAAGGCCTCGTCGGCCGCACTGTCTGCACGCGTCGTATGGTTGTGGCGCTGTACACAAACCCTGTACGGCACCGCCACCCTCCCATGCATGCACTGCAAGCAACCTCCTGCCCCCTACTCCCCACGTCCGCAAGGAGCCTCATGCATCCTGCTCCCCTACTCCCCCTGCCCCCAGGGCGCCCGCGCCAACGTGTACCGCGCACTGGGGCTGGAGGAGCTGATGCAGGGCATGGGGGCGCACGGCCACGGGCACGGACACGAGCCGGCTGACGCTCAGCTGGGGCCTCATAAGGAGCAGCACCCAGACGTACCCACCAAGGGTGCGGCCGCTCCGTCGGCAGCTGCGGCCACGACTGACGGCCACGACCCAGATGCAGTCCCTGTGGTCCCCCCGCCGCTTTCGCCACAAGCAGCGGCGGCAGCGGCGGCGCGGGCGGCGCCCAGCCTTGACGCACCTAAGCCAAAGCCAGAGCCGGAGCCCGGCGCGGGTAGGTTGTTCTGATGGGCCGAGCGCGTGCTCACAGACCAAATTATCTGGCTTTGCAAGGGCTTGCCACACAGAGTGGGGTTACCAATACGCGACAGCACTGCTGCACTGCACCGTAACACGGCCCTCCTGGTCGCTGCCTCGCATGTGCCCTGCAGTGGACGAGGAGGCGTACAACCTGCCCGAGCACGACCGCGCCAGCAGCCAGGACGATGACGGCAGCAGCAGCAGGTCGGGCAGCAGGAGCAGGAGCTCGGAGGGCGAGGCCGCGCCGGGCGGCGGCGGTGTGGTGGCGAGCGACGATGGAGAGGCAGCAGCGGCCAGGATGCACGAGGTGAGGCAGGCGGTTAGTAGCAGGGCCTGGGCAACGTAAGGGGTGGTCGGTGTGGCAAAAGCTTTTTCCCCCGGAATGGATACCTTGTTATCCTTCGGCGCAACAACTCAACTCACCTGTTGGCCCCATCCTCCTGCCCCATCGCTTGGGTCCCCAGCGCGCCGCCTCGCAGTCGGAGTTCGTGTCGCAGTGGGTGCGCACGCTGTCCAAGCAGATGTCGGCGAACGCGCCTGCCGGCCCGGACGCCGCCAGCCGCATGGGGTCGCGCAAGAGCCTGCTGGGCGGACACGGGGCCATGCCCAGCAAGTGAGAGCGCCTGGCCGCTGCATGCTGTGGGCAAGTTGCCTAGCCGCCCTTGGTTTGGCTCCTGGTCGCGAGGCCTACATTCTAATGTGTATTACGGCATGCTTGCTTGCCTGAAGCGTCTGGCAGCGCAGCTGTGGGGCCCTGTGCACGTTCCTGCTAACTAAGCCACGCAGCAGTGAAGCCCAGGTCCAGCCTTGTGGGACCCACAGACGATGCGCTTGCCCTGCTTGCCCTGCCTGCAGGCGCGTCAGCATCAGGAAGCTGATGGCCGAGCTGCCGGCGGTAGCGGAGGCGGAGGAGGAGGAGGGGCGGGGCGAGGAGGAGGACGACGAGGGCGATGCCAAGGACGGGCAGCTGACCCGTGGGTCGTCGGGTGAGCAGAGCAATGCACGAACAGATTGCAGCGCGGGAGTACCTCTTGGAGGGCGTACCTTGCTGTACTGCCGTGTCGGCCCTGCGTGGTGGCGAAAACGGTCTTGCGCTGCCACTGGCCCTTCTGGCGGCCGGCCTTGTCAAGTGATCCGCACATGTCCGCCGTCCACTCTTCCCGCCCCCTTCCCAACTCCCCAGGCGATGATGGCGGCGGCAGCAGCACGGGCGACGACGACGACGCCACCAGCCAGGGCCTGGGCGCGGCCTTCACGGACGTGTCCTCGGCGGCAGAGGTGGACATTGCAGCGGACGCACGCAGGACCAGGCTGCTCAAGCGGCTCCTGAAGGTGCGGCGAGCGATGGAACGGCTGCGGAAACGATTGTCACGTGATGCTGGGTACTGCCGCATTTGAGTTACCTCCTGGACCGTTACAACACTCCCTGCGGCTGTGGCGCAGGTGATGGGCGGGCCCCATCTGGCCGTGCCGCTGGCGCGCATGCGTGCCCACACGTGGGCCCTCATCCTCACCATGCTCGTCACACACGGTGAGCAGCAGCACCACATGATGCAAATGATGCTACATGCCTTCCTGCGTGCACGCAGGCTCGCGGCTCGCATAGCAATTACGTATCCTTCCTAGCCATGTTTTCTTCCTGGCTGGCTGCCTGTCTGATAGATACCGCACCTGTACCGCTTTCTCCTGCTAACACTCTTGCACAAGTGGACAGCTGACCGGCACATGCGCCCATCACCTCTCTGTGCATGCTCGGCCCGCAGTCGTCATGTACGTGGTGTTCGTGCAGCTCATCGATGCGCAGTACAGGTAGGGGCCTGCGGGATGCACCGATGTGCGCGGTGGGCCGGGTAGCTTGGCGCTGCAGTGATGAAAACAGGTACGACGCCTGTAGTTTACAGCAAGTAAGCAAGCATGACACATACAGTGCAGATCGCTGGGAGCAACATCGGCACTACACTACACATATTGATTCAAGCAGCACAACACACAACGCAGAAACCCCGCAGCAGCGTTGCGGCGCTGCAGCATCGACGTCACTATTTGGCCTGCTGCCATCACCTGCACCTTCCCCGCACCCTCTCTTCCCGCAGCAACATCCGCGAGGTGCACCGCCTGGCTCTGGCAGCGGACCGCGCGCAGGTGGTGACCGTCAAGGCGACCGTTGTGGACTTCTGCTCCTCCCCGGGCGTGGCGCCCCAGAGCCTGTGCGAGGTTCCCTGGGCCAAGCACCTGTCCGACGCCAGGACGGCGCTGGACGACCTGGAGGAGTACCACCAGGTGCGGGGGATGAGAGGGGGCACCACCAGGTGCGGGGGATGGGAGGG
>VFQN01008796.1_pt1 | contig 10044 bp, 9 predicted proteins | sample 3512371 | NCBI WGS metagenome assembly VFQN01 (sample SAMN10412370, study PRJNA504923) | tailings metagenome | isolation source: Replicate 2 from Balatoc abandoned mine | place: Philippines: Itogon, Benguet | collected 2017-08-28 | reverse complement strand
CGGCGCCCTCGTGGCCCAGCACCATGGGCAGCCGCGCTTCGAGGTCGCCGTGGGCGACGTGTACGTCGGAGTGGCACAGGCCGGCATGGGTGTACTTGATGAGCACCTCTCCTGGGCCCGGCTTGTCCAGCTCGAGCTCCTCGACCACGATCGGCTTGCCCGGCTCGTAGACGACTGCTGCCTTGGTCTTCATTCTTGGTTCTCCTGACGGGGTCGAGGCATCGTGTGACGGACGCCACGCAACCAATGCGGGAGGCGCATCGATGTTCAGAAACTGGACATTGTCGGGGTCGAGTTCCTCGTTACGGTGACGCGGTCATGTCCGTGCGAGCGAGTGGAGTGGTGGTGAGCCCCGATATGCGCGTCGCCCTGGTGACTGGCGCCGCTCGTGGCATCGGTGCCGCGACTGTGCGCCAGCTCGTCGACGCCGGACATCACGTGGTCGCCGTGGACTCACTCGCCGGCGAGGACGGCGACGTCCCCTACCCCCTGGCAACCCGTGACGACCTCGACGCAGTCGTCGCCGCCGCACCCGAGGGACGCGTGGTTCCCCACGCCGCCGACGTGCGGGATCGGGAGGCCCTCTCCGCTGCCGTCGAGGTCGCCCGTGAGCGGTGGGGGAGGCTGGACGCGGTCGTGGCGGCTGCGGCCGTCATCGCCGGAGGTCGTCCGGTATGGGAGGCGCCGCAGGATGAGCTTGACCTGCTGTGGCAGGTCGACGTGCAGGGCGTGTGGAACACCGCGGCCGTCACGGTCCCGGCGATGCTGGCCGGGGCCTCTCCGGCCCACGGTCGCTTCGTGGCCGTCGCCTCGACCGCAGGCACACAGGGTCTATACCACCTGGCTGCGTATTGCGCCGCCAAGCACGCCGTCGTCGGGCTGGTGAAGGGCCTTGCCGCCGACCTCGAAGGCACTGGCGTCACGGCCTGCGCCGTTTCCCCGGGGTCCACTCGGACCCGCATGCTTGAGGCGACCGCCGACCTCTACGAGCTCCAGTGCACGGACGAGTTCGCCAGGAACCAACTGCTGCGCCGAATCCTCGATCCCGAGGAGGTAGCCGCCACGATCGCGTTCTGTTGCACACCCGAGGCAGCGGTCCTCAACGGCGGCGTCGTCCAGGCCGACGGCGGCTTCACGCCGTGAACGCGGCTTGTCGTCTGCCCGACGGGTTCACGATCCGCCTGCGATCGGACCTGATCCGCGCAGACGACGACACGCTCGTCGGCGGCTCTCCGGTACGGGCCGTCAGGCTCAGCCCCCGCGCTCGCCTCCTGCTGGACGGAGACCGGCTGGTCGTCGACGGTCGGGCGAGCGCCGAGCTCGCCCGCCGGTTGCTGGACGGCAACCTCGCCGACCCCGTACTGGATGGCATTGACGTCCGTCATGAGGACATCACGGTCGTCGTACCCGTGCTTGATCGCGCCGAGCAACTGGATCGTTGTCTCGAGTCTCTCGGCTCCCTTGCGGTGCTGGTCGTCGACGATGCCTCCCAAGACCCCGGCGCGGTGGCCGCCGTCGCGCGCAGACACGGCGCCCGGCTGGTAGCGCTGACGCGCAACGTAGGCCCAGCGGGGGCTCGCAACGCCGGTTTGGCCCACGTGAAGACTCCGCTCGTTGGTTTCGTCGACTCCGACGTCGTCGTCGCGAGCTCGGCGCTTCTCGCATTGGCACGACACTGCGTTGATCCCCGGGTCGCGCTCGTCGGTCCGCGCGTCGTCGGGAAGACGAACAACAGCCGGCCCGCCTGGTTCGAGCGGTACGACGTCGCGGCCTGCTCGCTCGACCTGGCGAGGACCGGTGGGCAGGTCCGCCCAGGGTCCACCATCGGATGGCTTCCCTCGGCCTGTCTCGTGGGCCGGGTCGGTCTGCTCGGTGATGGGTTCGATGCCGCCATGCGCGTCGGCGAGGACGTCGACCTGGTCTGGCGCCTGGCCGAGGTCGGCAACGTGGTTCGGTATGACCCGAGTGTCGTGGCCCATCACGAGGTCCGCGCGACTGTCAGGGGATGGCTGGGCCGAAAGTTCGCCTACGGCACCGGGGGTGCCGGACTAGCCGAGCGCCACGGCGACAAGGTCGCGCCCGCGGTGGTGTCCGTGACGATGGGCGTGAGTGCCGCCGCGCTGCTGCAGCGTCGATGGTGGTCCGTCCCGGTGGCGGGTGCGGCTTCGGTCGCGACCGCCGCGTCCTTGCGCCAACGCCTTCCAGTCGGCCGGGGGCAGACTGGGCTCGCCACCCGCCTCCTGGCGCGCGGTGTCGCCTGGGCGGTGCGGCAGGAGGGCGAGCTGCTGCTGCGGCACTGGTGGCCCCTCGCCGCGTTGGGTGCCGTGTGTAGCCCCGGCATCCGACGGGCCCTGACGACGGCGACTGTATTGGACCTCGCGTTGTTCCTTTACGAGCGTCCCGGAGTGGACCCGGCCACGGCGCTGCTCGCGCGTCGACTCGATGACCTCGCCTACGGCTCGGGACTGTGGTGGGGAGCACTCCGGGCTGGCAGCCTGCGTTGTATTCTGCACCGTGTCACCGGCATCAGTAGCAGGTGATCCTAAGCGTCCGCATCTTCGCGTAGAGGGTGGTACGAGAGATACCCAGCGACTGCGCCGCCTTGACCTTGTTGCCGTCGTGCTCACGGAGTGCCTCCACGATCACAGTCCGTTCGGCCTGCTCGATGGGAGCCAACGCGTGATGGGGCTCGTCGGTGCGGTAGGCCTCTGGAAGCTCTGCCAACGTCAGTGCCCCAACCGTACGACGCTGGGTGGCATATTCGATCACGGAGCGCAGCTCCCGGAGGTTGCCCGGCCACGGCTGCGCAGCGAGGGCCTGCAGCGCGCTTGGCACAAAGTGCAATGAGGGATCACCGCCGCACTCGAGCAGCATGCTGCGGACCAACTCGGGCAGGTCCTTCGTCCGCGCGGTCAGAGGGGCGAGCGCCACGCGGTCGGGGCATGCAGCGGCCAGGGCCGCGACTTCGCCGGTCAATTGCTCGGCCGGGCCTGAGACGAGGACCAAGCGGGGTTGGCGCCGCGCGGATGCATGTGTTGCCACGAGATCGAGCAACGGTGTCGGCAGCACATCGATACCGTCGATGCACACGGTTCCCTGAGCGGAGCGAAGCAACGCGGCGAAGTTCCGGGCCCATGCATCGGTGCCGTCGAGCTGGGCTGAGGCGCCCGTGAGGACGGTGACTGGCTGCAGGGGAGCCAGCTGGCGCGCCTTGGTCGATCGGCCCGATCCGGGCGGCCCGCACACGAGTATCGGCGCCGTAGACGGAGGGGTCGCCCGCGAGCGGGCCGGAACCAACGGGCCGCGGCCGGCGTTGACGCCGATCTTGAGAAGCGTGCCGCCCTGCTGCCCGCCGACCCGCGTCGCCTCGAGTCGGACCTTCACGCCCGACTCCAGGGCGAGGTCAACCACGGCCGAGCCACGGACGTCAGCGGCGATCATGCGCATGAGGGCGATGTCGCTGGGGCTGGTGAGATCAGCCGCGGCCTGGTTGGACATGAGCAGGTCGTGCCCGATGGCCACCACCGGCTGGCGCTTGCCTCCGGCGGCCTGGAACGCGGACAGAAGCTGCCGATCCGACATCCGGCTCCCGTCGAGCAGCCGCTGCTCGATGTCGGCCACAGCTCGGGCGACGAGGGGTGGCAGCAGCGGGCTGGCTTCGTCCACGAGGGCGCTCAGGTCCAGCGCACCTTCGAGCCGCTTGGTGACCGGGTGGAAGATCGGATGGCCGAAGCAGCTGAAGCGCCGCAGCGGGACCGCGAAGTGCTCGGGGCCGTTGATGGTGATGCTCGACCTGGTCTCCAGGGCGGTGCCGAGCGCGTTGGTGCCGACCGCCTCCTCGACCAGCGAGGCGCCGACGTCGATGCCGACGCTGTCAATGGCGCGCAGTGTCCCTTTGTCGTGGCACCACCGCTGGGTCAGGTGGCCCTCGCGGTCGACAAGCAGCGTGAAGAACATTGTGCCCTCGAGATGCCGGTTCAGGTCGTCCAGGACTGGTTGCGCCGCGCCCAGGAGCGAGCTCGTGGCGTCGACGTCGACGTGGGTGACGTGGTCGAGGGCGGACTCCGGGGTGAGTCCGGCCATGGCGGCGCGCCGCCAGGACGCCGCGATCGGCTCGCGCACGCAGGGGGCAGCCTGGCCACGGGGTCTGTTCATGGCACCGTGGCTCCCGCGATCTCGGTCGCGACCTCGCGCACGATCGCGTCGAGTAGGTCTGCGCCCTCTTGTGCGCTGGCTCCGGTCGGGTCGCCGAGGACGCCGTTCGGCGCGACCGCTTTGCCGCCGTCGGAGAGGGGCTGGGGCTGCAGGTCAGCGGGCGCGCCAGGGTTTCCTGCCTCGGCATGACGCACGCGCACGTTCCATGGGGCGAGGTGAAGCATCAGCGAGGTCTCGGTCCGCCCGGCATGGAGGTCGTGGGTTTCCGTCGCGCAGGCGACGATCGACACGTCGTGTCCCTCTGTTCGCAGCTTGCGCACGGCGCGCTGCAGCGTCGGGGTATTGCCGCCGTGGGCGTTGACGAAGATCACGCGGTCTGCCCACGTGCGCATCGAACGGACTAGCTCGACGACGACGGCATGGAGGGCGTCGTTGCCGATCGAGCTCGTTCCCGGAAAGTCCTGATGCTCGCCGCTCGAGCCGTAGCTGATCGGGGGAGCGACGAGTGGCACGACCCCGCGATCAGCGATCGTCTCAGCGGCTCGTCGCGCGACGGAGCACGCGATCACCGTGTCCGTGTCCAGGGGCAGGTGGGGACCGTGCTGCTCGATCGAGCCGACCGGCACCAAGACGGTCGCCCTGTCGACCAGATCCGGCGAAACAGCATCCGCGAGCAGCCGGATCATCGGTCCACCCCGGCAGGGGCGCCGAGCGGCCGGTCGAAGCCCTCGGGAACTAGCAGGTGCTCAGGCCGCAGCTCGGCGGTCGACGACAGCGCGAGGCCACGAAGCGCCGAATCGATACCGCCGGAGAGGACATCGAGGACGTTCTCCACGCCGGCTTGGCCGTTGGCCGCCAGGCCCCACAGATACGCGCGCCCGATCATGACCGCCCGCGCCCCGAGTGCGAGCGCCTTGACGACGTCGGAGCCACGGCGTACGCCACCGTCCATCACCACGTCGACCTGGTCGCTGACCGCCTCCGCGATCGGCCGGACCATGCGGATCGTGGCCGGGGTCCCGTCGAGGTTGTTGCCGCCGTGATTGGAGACCGAGATTCCCGCGACGCCGGCGTCGACGGCGCGCAGGGCGTCGTCGACACGACAGACGCCCTTGAGGACGAACGGTGTCCCGCTGACCTGCGCCCAGGTCTCTCGCATCCAGGCCACGTCCTCCCAGGACGGGGGCGGTGTGGTCATCCACTCGCCGTACGCCCCGAAGAAGGTGGGCGCGTCACCACCCGGGGGAGCGAGGTTGGGGGCGGTCAGGTCGGGGAGCTTGCCGGTGGCCTTGAACTCCTTGCCGAACTGCCATATCCAGCGGCCCTTGGTCGCGACCTTGGGGGCGAGCCGGACCATCGCCTTGAGGTCGACCCGCTCGGGGATCTCCGGGCTTCCCCAGTCGCGACCCGTCGAGAACGACCAGTCCAGGGTGGCGATCAGGCCCTTGACGCCGGCTTCGTGGGCGCGGGTCATCCGCTGGACCATGGTGTCGCGGTCGCCGGTCCAGTACATCTGGAAGAAGGTCGTGGCACCGGTGGCGGTGACTTCCTCGACCGATTTGGAGGCGAAGTTCGACAGCCCCATGATCGTTCCGCGCGCGGCCGCAGCGCGCGCCACGGCGACCTCGCCGTCGGGGTGCACTGCCTGGACGCCCGTGGGGCTGATGATGACCGGGCTTCCGATCTGCTGTCCGAAGACCGTGGTGGCCTGGCTGCGCTCGGGCTGCTGCCCGACCACGTGGGGGGCGAGGCCGAGCTCGGCGAAGGCTGCCTGGTTATCGCCGACGGTCTGGCCTCGTTCGGAGCCGGCCACGAGGGCGCCGTAGACCGGCTGCGGCAGCCGCTTGCGGGCCCGCTCCTGTGCTACCGCGACGGACTCGAACCAGGGGTTCTGCTTCCAGGGGTTCTCGAGCTTCATCTCGTTGCTTTCTCGACGTGGTCGCCGGACCGCCGTGGTGGGTCGATCACGACGGTGGTCCGGTGCTCAGGGGGTGAATCCGGCCAGCGGGCTCTCCGCGCACGCTGAGACGGGCGGACGGCTGAGGAGCTGCAGCATCACCGGCTGGTTGCGTGTGGGCGTGTCCTTGGAGTGGTCCTGGCTGGTGGCGGGAACGACCCGGTCAGCGGCCAGTGCGCGCTCGCCGTACCCCTGGACGCACTCGGGATCCGGACCGTCCAGCGGGAGGCCGGTGAAGAACTTGGCGGCCATGCAGCCGCCCCGGCACGAGTCGAAGAATTGGCACGACGAGCAGGCGCCGCCGGTCTGTGGGGAGCGCAGCTCCTGGAAGAGCGCCGAGCTCTGCCAGACCTGCTGGAACCCGCCGTCGGCGAGCAGGTTGCCGGCTAGGAACTCGTCGTGGATCGCGAACGGGCAGGCGTATACGTCGCCGATCGGGTCGATCAGGCAGACCACGCGCCCGGCACCGCACAGGTTGAGCCCCGGAAGGGACTCACCGAACGCCGCGAGGTGGAAGAACGAGTCCCCGGTCAGTACCTGCTCGCCGTCGGCAGTGTGGGCCATCAGCCAGTCGTAGAGTTCGCGCTGTTGCTCTGGCAGTGGATGCAACTCGTCCCACACGTCCGCGCCGCGCCCGGAAGGACGCAGCCGGGTGAGGCGCAAGGTGGCGCCGTAGGAGTCGGCCAGCTCCTTGAACTCGTCCAGCTGGCCGATGTTCTCCCGGGTGCAGACGACGCTGATCTTGGCGTCACGGAACCCGGCGTCTTTGAGGTTCTGCAGGGCGCGGAGTGCGGTGTCGTAGGAGCCCGGCCCCCGGACGTAGTCGTTGACCTCCGCCGTTGCCCCGTCCAGCGAGATCTGTACGTCGACGTAGTCGGTCGACGCGAGGAAGCGGGCGCGGTCGGGGGTGATCCGCACGCCGTTGGTGGAGAACTTCACCCCGACCTGGTGGTCGACGGCGTATTCGAGCAGCTCCCAGAAGTCTGGGCGGATGGTCGGCTCGCCGCCGCCGAGGTTGACGTAGAAGACCTGCATCCGCTGTAGCTCGTCGATCACCGCCTTGGCCTGCTCGGTGGACAGTTCACGAGGGTCGCGGCGCCCGGAGGAGGAGAGGCAGTGTGCGCATTCCAGGTTGCAGGCGTAGGTCAGCTCCCAGGTCAGACAGATCGGGGCGTGGAGGCCGAGCTCGAACTGCTCGACCAGCGTGCCGCCCTGGGGTCGTTCGGGTGCCAGCGTCATGTGCTCTCCTCGCTCCTCGCGTGGCGGGGTCGGATCATGTCGGTCGCGGCGAGGCCAGCCAGTGCATCGGCGTACGCCTGGTGTTGTCCGGCGGGCACACCGGCCGCAACCAAGGTGGAACGGACGTCGGGATGCTCGGCGAGGCCGCGGATCACGGTGACCAGTTCTGGCCGTTTGAGGAAGGTCAGCTTCCGATTGCCGAAGTGGTAGGCCAATGCCCCGAACGGCTCGGGCCGCAACGCCACCGACGGTGAGAGCGCCCAGGCTTCATCGAGCATCGCGACAGTCGGCATCAGTAGACGCCACACATGCCGTCGATGGAGACCTCCTCGATCAGGTCCTCGGTTGCCAGCTCTTCCTGGTCCTCGGTTTCGGGATTCATGTCATTCCTCCTTCTTGGTCTGAGCGGTTCGTCAGGCGCCGGAGACGCGTCGGTCGTGCCCGGCCCAGTGGGGTTCACGCAGCGCCTTGCGCTGGAGTTTGCCGACGACCGTCTTGGGAAGCGGGTCGGTCGTGAACTCCACCGACGTCGGCTTCTTGTACGAGCCGAGTCGTTCCTTGCAGATGGTGATCACCTGCTCGTCTGTCAGGTCGGCGTCCGGCTTCACGGAGACCACGGCCATCGGGGTCTCGCCCCAGCGCTCATGCGGGATCCCGAAGACGGCGACCTCGAGGACACCGGGCAGATCGGCGATTGCGGTCTCAAGCTCCGCCGGCCAGATGTTGAAGCCGCCCGACACGATCATGTCGTCGGCGCGGTCGAGGACGTAGACGTAACCGTTCTCGTCGATCCTGCCGATGTCCTGGGTCCGCACCCAGCCGTCGACCAGGCGTGTCGCACTCAGCTCCGGGTCGCCCCAGTATCCGTGCATCTGACCCTCGACGCGTCCGACGATCTCGCCCTCCTCGCCGATAGGCAGCGCGTTGCCCTCCTCGTCGCGGATCTCGATCTGCACGAAGGGGTGCACGCGCCCAGCCGCTCGCAACGGCTGGGAGCCGTCGGCGTCGGCGAACCAGTCCTCCGGGCCCATCGCCGTAAGGGGGACCGCCTCGGTCTGGCCGTACACCTGGAAGAGCACGTCACCGAACACGCCGCGCGCTTCAAGCAGCGTCGCGTCGGTGATCGGTGCCCCGCCGACCATGATCGACTTCAGCGCCGACCAGTCCGTGCCCGGCGCATCCGGGTGTCGTGCCAGGGAGGCCAGCAGGCTCGGCGAGGCGAACATGTGCGTGACGCCGTGCTCGCGCATCATGCCGACGACCTTGCCCGCCTCGAAGGCGCCGAAGACCACGTTCGCGGCACCCGCCAGGAACGCCGGCAGGAACAGATAGCCGGATGCGTGCGAGATCGGTCCGGCGTGACCGATCACGCTGCGGTTGGTCATTCGCTCGAGGACGTACGACCAGTTCCGGCAGTTCGACACCCAGTCGCTCTGGGTGTAGCCCACCCCCTTCGGCTTGCCCGTGGTGCCGCCCGAGTGTCGGATGACGCACCAGGCGTCGTCGGAGACCTCCACCATGGGGTCGACGTCGCTTTGCTTGTCGAGCCAGTCTTCATACGTGTCGTCGCGCACGAGGATGTGCTGGAGCTTGGCCAGCTCATCGTCGAAGCCGGCCACGGATTCGGCGTGGACGGCGTCTGCCACTAGCACGACGCAGTCGGTGCCCTCGAGCATGTGACCGTGCGAGGTTCGGGAGTTGCGCGGATACAGCGGCACTCGGATGGCCCCTGCGATCGCGCAGGCGATATAGAGGTCGACGCACCCGAGGACGTTGTCCTCGAGCCCACCGACAGCGTCGCCGGGCTTGACGCCCATGGCCCGAAGGCCGTTGGCGAGGCGTACGCCACGGTCCCACGCCTCGGCGAACGTCAGATCCCGGTCCTCGGTGATGACGGCGACCCGGTCAGCATTGAGCTTCGCGGCCTGTCGCATCAGCGATGTCACCTGCATGGCGCATTCCTCTCCGCCGCCGGCTCACAGGGAGCGGGCGATCAGTTCCTTCATGATTTCGTTGGCTCCGCCGTAGATCTTCTGCACGCGGGCTGCGGCGTACATGCGTGCGATCGGGTACTCGGCCATGTAGCCGTAGCCGCCGAAGACCTGGAGGCATCGGTCGACGATCTGGCACTGCTTCTCAGATGCGATGTACTTCGCCATCGAGGCGGTCGCGTCGTCGAGCGAGGACGTCATGTGCTGGGCGATACAGTGGTCGATGAAGGTCCGGAGCATGAGCGCATCGGTGCGGCACTCCGCGAGGACGAATCGGGTGTTCTGGAATTGCAGCAGCGGGCTGCCGAAGGCCTCGCGCTGCTTGGCGTAGTCCACGGTCAGTTCGACCGCGCGTTCGGCGGCGGCCGCGCCGCCGACGGCGAGGGAGATCCGCTCCTGCGGCAGTTGCTCCCGGAGTTGGCCGAAGCCCTGGCCCTCTACCTCTCCCAGGAGGTTCGCGGCGGGAACGCGCATGTCGCTGAAGAACAGCTCGCGCGTGTCCTGCGCGTGCTGGCCGATCTTCTTGAGCACCTGTCCGCGCTCGAAGCCCTCGAGGTCGTCGACCTCGGCGACGATGAGCGAGAGTCCCCGCCCGCCGGGGGAGTCGGAGGTGCGAGCGACGATGATGACGAGGCCGCAGTGGGTGCCGTTGCTGATGAAGGTCTTAGAGCCGTTGATGACGTATTGCTCGCCATCTCGGCG
>VFQN01008795.1_pt1 | contig 10046 bp, 11 predicted proteins | sample 3512371 | NCBI WGS metagenome assembly VFQN01 (sample SAMN10412370, study PRJNA504923) | tailings metagenome | isolation source: Replicate 2 from Balatoc abandoned mine | place: Philippines: Itogon, Benguet | collected 2017-08-28 | reverse complement strand
GTGTTGCGGGTTTGGGGGATGGGGGGGGAAGGGGGCGGGCACCGCCGGGGCGGCGGGTGGGCGGGGGGGGGGGGGGGGGGGGGGCGTGGCGGGGGCGCGGTCGCATGAGCCGCAGGGCGCGCAGGGGGTGCCGGGTGCGTCGGGACTGGCAGGTGTGGTGGGCGCCGCAGCGTGCGTGGCCAGGCGTCTGAGGCCCGGGGCGGCCTTGGCGGGCCAGGCGGGGTTGGCGTCAGGCGAGCAGGCGGCCGGGTCGGACGCAAGCTGCGGGCCTGTGGTGTACTGCTGCTGCTGTTGGTGCTCGGGTGCGTCCAGGGAGTAGACCTCGTTGAGGCGCACCTCGAAGCCCATGGCGCGCAGCAGCTCCCGAGGGCCCGGGGGGCTGGCGGCTGGCGGGCCCTGGTGCTGGGGCTCAGCGGCGCCGCCGTCGTGGGGGCCATGGGCGCACTCGGCGCTGGGGTGGGCGAACAGCGCGTTGGTCAGCACGCGGCAGCGGCGGGCGGCGGCGGTGTCCTCATGCCCCTGCAGTTGCTGCTGGGGCTGTTCCCGCGACATGGCGTCGTCCCCCTGAACTGCTTGATGTTGGCCTTGATCGCTTGGTTGCGCGCGTGCGCGGCGTGATGTCTCATACAGCTGCACAGCGGGCGGGAGCTCTTGCGGGCGGCGTTGCGGGCTCTGCAGGCGCAGGGGTGTACGGCAGGAGGCGGCTTATCACCGGAACCCAGCCAAGGGCAAGTCGAGGTCAAGGATGTCCGTGCTATGCGCATGCATGGAGCGGCTGCCGGCCGTATTAGCTACCACGTGCACAACGCAACTGGCCCACAACGTCCCCGTAACACACCTGCGAGGCGGCATGGTGGTCATGCCCCAGCCGTTGCACGGCCTGGGGGCAGGCCTCCGCGGCCTCCGCTGCAGGGGACGCGGCGGCAGGGCAGGTGGATGGGGATGTGGCGCAGGATACGGCGTCTGGGCATGGAGACGCAGGCGTTGACGTGGACGGTGGCATGGATGCGGTGGCGGCAGCGGCGCCGTCGGCTGCACTGGAGGGCTTGCGGCGGGCCACAGGCAGGGTGGAGGCCAGCACGGCAGCTGTGGAGGTGTTGTTGTGGCGGGGCAGCGCCACGTGGTTGGGGCCGGGGGTCCACACCAGCAGCTCGGTGGGCATGGAGGCGGGGGCCTGCGGGCGGGGGGCCGGGAGAGGGGTGTGTCGCGGTTGGCTTGTGGGGCTGGGGAGCAGGTCACCAGGGCACGATGTGACCATCCTTTCAGAATTGGCTAAATATGCAACCGTGGGGCGCCTTGACGGTTGCACGCACTGTGCTTGGAATTAGCGCAGTTGTAAGCTTGGAGAGACCGCCAACCGGCAGGGCGGCAAGCGCATGGGTGGAACGTGTTCCCAGTCAGGGTCTCTTGCTAGGCTACAATCGCGAGAGCAAGCCACATGTTTTGTATCGTTTTGGCAAAGCTTAGCACTATTTTGCAAGTCGCGTGTCCATGCCACTGGCTGCCGCCCCGCTGGCAGCGTCGCGCACCTGTGATGCCGTTGGGCACCGCTCGTGGGTCGTGCCGTCAGGCTCAGACTGTTCCCTCATTTTGGTTGTCGTATTGCACCTGAAGGACATTGCAACCAGCAATTAGGATTGTACTGGGCGCCGCTAGCGGAAACAGCCTCGCCAGTTGCAACAGCGTGGCATGCCGACATGCGCACCGCATAAGCCACTTGGCGTAAGCCCAGGCCAGCAATAGAGCTCCAGCTCCAACAGAAGTAGCTATGGCAGCGCGCTGCCAGGTCAAGGGCCGACGTGGGAGCAGGAGCGCGGTGGCTGGGAGTCGCGCAGTCGCAAGTTGCAGGTAGAACTGGGTAGCCATGTAATATCGGTCATGCGACTGCTAGCGTAAAGTATGACGGTAATCCATTATATCAAGTTTTGTTTGCGCTGGCTCCTCGGTCAGCTTTTATATCCGTGCGCTTCCGAGCAAGCGCCGTTATCCACCGGAAGGCGAGCACGGCATGGACGCGTACGACTACAAAGCCAAGCAGCAATCACAAGATAACACATATTACACTTCATGGGAATAAAGGTGGCGAGTATGGCAACCGCTATTAGTAAGCCCATATTGCGATGAAGCTTCCCCACACACGACGTGCAGGGAGCAGTAGCACCCGACCGCCCAGTGGTTTCAGGCTACCAGTATTGGGATTGCCGCTCTCGATGGCATGCTGCAGGAGGCCATAGCATTTATACGGCTTGGATTATGCGTCACCGGCGCATGTGCCAAGAACACCATTAGTACCCGGAGACTGCCCTCACTGCACACGTTATGCTGCCCTACGAGCCAGAAACACATGACGCACCCGACCCTCACCTGGCGTTCCTGTCCGTGGCAGCTCCCCTCCAGCTGCTAGCGGTGTGGCCCGCTGCAGGCGCTGTCGCGCTGAGCCCACGCGCTCCCGCCCGCCCGGCACACTCCAGCACCAGCAGCGGCCACGGGCCCGCCCGGGGGGCTTCCGTCGCCGTCATCGAACATGACCGCTAATGGCGCTGAATGCATATGTTTACTGCAGCTGTGCCCTGCTGCCATTAGCTACCGCCAAACAGCCGTGACACTCGGTGGCGCCCCCCTGCGCTTTCATCCCAACTACTAGAACAACGTACTAGAAGGTACACAACACCGTCAATCATGCGCAGGGTGCACAAGCCGCAGGACGACAACCCCACATCGCTCCTCCCAAGCTCCCTCGCCCGCGCCTCATCGGCTCCCGACCCCTCCTGCCAACGTAGTGTGCCCTCCCAAGTACATCCCGCCCTGCTTAGCAGCCGGGCGCACAAGCGCACAATGCTACTGCCAAGACCTGAGGTTGCAAATCAGAGGCTGGGCCAGCACAGTGTGATGCCCCTTGGTGCTATTGCCGCAGTAGTTGCTGCGCCCCCTCACCCTCGCGGATGATCTCGTCTTGCCGCGCCGCGTGGTCCAGGTATGTACCTGCTTGGCCCAACAGCCCCTCTGCCTTCTCCGCCCGCGCCCTCTCCGCCTGCAGCTGCTGCGCCAGCGCCGCCACCTGGGCCTCCGCCGCCTCCGCCCTGTCCCTCTCCACCTCCGCCCTGCCCTTCTCCCTGCTCAGCTGCCCCTCCAGCGCCGCCTTCTCCGCCTCCAGCGCCGCCACCTTGGCCCGCTCATCCTCCAGGGCGCTGCTGCTGCTCTGCTGGGCCGCAACCAGCATGTCGGTTGCGATGCGCATGCGCTCGACCATTGCAATCATGGGCGCGGCCTTGGGGTCCAGGGGGACGGGAGACGCCTCGCCGCTCGGCAGGGCCCCTGCGGACAGTGGGTACAGGGAACACGGAACGGGCTGCGGTGTCAGTTGAAAGCCCCTGCCTCGTTGAAAGTGACCCAGCAAGGAACCCAGGCACGCAAACGTGTTTCAGTTTTCGCCTGCAGGGGTGATACCGGTACGTGAACGTATGACCTGCAGGACTGCCCTACGGGACTGCCTCGTTCCGTCAACTTGGCTCTGCCTCGGCCCCAGCCCTTTGGGTCCCCCCATGGGCCGTGTGAGCCCCAAGCCAGGCCAAGCTCACTCCAGGTTCGGTGCAAAGGAGGTAACGACGGGGCCACGCAAAGCCTGATAGATTCCTCTGTAACCTGTACAAACATGGCAAGGCTGGGAGCATGCAGTGGTGACACAAAGCAAGTGCCTACCTGCTCCAGGGGTGTGCTCCTCCACAGCATGGTCGCCAGGCGCAACCGAGCCAGGGGGCCCAGCGCCAGCGGCGGCGCCGCGCTCAGCCTCAGCGCCACCGTCCGAATCCGGGTGCCCATCCGCCGGTGCGTGCGCAATAGGCTGCTCCTGCCCAGCCAGCCTCCTGCGCTTCGGTGTCGTCCCCTCCTGCTCCTGCTGCTGCTCCTGCTCCCCGTGCTGCTGCTGCCCCTGCTGCTTCTGTTGGTGGTGGTGCTGCTGCTGCTCTTCGTCTGCCTTCTCCACCACCACGCCCATGCAGACCCCAGTGTTCTCGTGACTCCCATTACCTGCTGCCAGGTCGGCTACCTCCACCCCACACCCGGCGTTGTCAGCGTCACCGCCGCCATCAGCACGGACGCGGTTGCCCGCACCGTTCCTGCCGCTGCCTCCACCGCTTACACCGCCGCCGATACCGCCGGCACTGCCCTCCACGCTCCCGCCGTCGTCGGTATCGCTGCGCCTTCCACTGCCGTCCCCACACCCCAGCACCCTGTCACCACCATTGAGCATGGCGGAGTGGGCTGGCGCCCCTCCGCCAGTGCCACCCACTTCTTCAGCGTTGTCCCCGTGGAGCCGCATGCCTTCTGGGGCGTCACGCTGCAGCTTGCTTCCGACGCGCAGGTCGGAGCTGGCGGCCTCACGAACACCGTCGCCCTGCGGCCGCTGATCCGTCGTCCGCGGCGCACTGCCAGGAGGGGTAGCCCAGCGCCAAGCGGTAGCCTGGTTTTATACGCTCAGACTGCCTAATACCGTAATAAGCTCTCTCACAGTTGCATGGTGGGTAAGCGGCTGTGCAGGATGCGGTCTGCGCCCTTTTCGGCGCCCCGAAAAGTTCGCCCACTTTGCCCACAACGTCCTATGAGCCTGGTAGCTATGCAAAGCAATACATGTCTGCCCCATATAGATAGTACACAATGTACATAGGCTATTCAGGGGAGCGAAAAGACCATGAGCTAACCAGTCATCGGAATGGACCCCGGGCCGAGTCCCCTGCCCCTCCCTCCCTGGGCACTCCTGCGCTTTTGCGTTACCCCTGTGATTTAGGCAGGAGCTGCGGCAGTTCTCTCAGTGCTACGATACGAGGTCGCATACCCCCACGCACTACGCGTGGGTGCGGCGTGTGGGTGCTGCGATCATGGGTTGTGTTCGCCCACGCGGAAGGTGTGGGGCGTGTTGGTAGGATTTGGTGGCCCGTACGGATGCGGTGTACCCATACTGGACTACTGGCTTGGTGGGAGCGTGTGTTGTCACGCACTGGCCCGCTCAGGGACCCGTGCTAGCTGCGACTAGCTGCGACTCGGCTGTGCCTGGTATGGGCAGGGCAGCCGCCGGAGGCAGGGATGGTCTGCCCCTAAGGTCTCAGCGCTGGCTCGGAGCCATACCGTACGGCATACACATTCCTCCTTTGTACACTTTCCTTGCCGATAGGTCCTGAAGCTACCAGGAAAGGCTTGCCTGTCATGTAAGCTTCGCAAGTGGTAAAACTTTGTTGTGGATGGCGCCGCAAGCGTCACGCCACTGCAAAGACCTCTCTGTGGTGTCAACGGTCAACCGACCCTCCCTTGTGCTAGGACCAGCCTACACAACCTGGCTCGTTAGCCCTGAATTGCCAGCGCACACACTGTACTATGCCCCTCACTCAGACGCGTACCGATACATTGTTCCGACCTAGTTGCCACATTTGAGCACGTTCGCCTAACAGCTTGCTTCCACGTCAACAACAACGTCCACCACAAACGTACAGATTGGCACACGGGCTACCCGCAGCTGCCCACTGGTCCAAGCCTCCCACAGGCCGTCGGGCATCCCGCAGGTGTACCGGCAAATCTGGCCATCACAACCGCCGAACTGCCGTCACAAATTGGTGCGTGCTGCACCCATGCGTGTCAACTGTAACGCAAAGGGTCACATGGCATGCAACAATGCCATACTTGCGTTCTGAACAAAAAGTACAGGCCGCAGGACGAAAGGTTTGGCCCGCATGCGCCTGGGAGACCCAAACCCAAAGGGGCAACCGCGCCCACATCGCTCCTCCCAAGCTCCCTCGCCCGCGCCTGACCCGTCCCCGTTCCCCGCCACTGCCCCGCTGACGTGCTTTACCCTCCCACATTGCATCTCGCACTACTTAGCACCTTCCAGCTCGCACGACTGGATGATGATACGGCCAAGAGCAGTAGCTGCACCAAAGTCAGCGCAGCACAAGCCCACGCCGCAACCGGCGGTGGTGTGCCTAGTACTGTTGCTGTTGCGGTTGCTTCGACCATTCACCTAGGGGATGAGCCCTGCCTTCCGCACCAAATCTTCCAGGTACGCAGCGGTGCGGTCAATCTCCGCCTCCGTGGCCTCCACCCGAGCCCTCTCCCTCTCCCTATCCCTCTCCGCCGCCTCCGCCCGCTCCCTCTCCACCTGCAGCTGCCCCTCCAGCGCCGCCGCACGGGCCTCCGCCTGCTCCGCCCGCACCCTCTCCGCCTCCGCCCTGTCCCTCTCCTTGCTCAGCTGCCCGGCCAAATCTGCATTCGCCGCCTCCAGCGCCGCCACCTTGGCCCGCTCCTGCTCCAGGGTGCCCTTGCTCCTGTGCTGCAGGCCCGCCACCAGCATCTCGGTCTTGGTGCGCATGCGCTCCACCGTCGCAGCCATATCCGCGACTACGGGGTCGACAGGGACAGGAGGCGCCTCGCCACTCGACAGGGCACCTGCAAACAGGAGGTAGAGTGAACACGGAACGGTGCTGCGGTGTCAGCCGGTAGCTACGGCTTCGCCAACAGTGCCCCCCTGCAAGGAACGCGGCAAGGGTGCACAGCAGGCCTGGCATGCGCGGGGCACACGTACTGGCACACACACGCCGTTCGTTCGTAGGCTGCGTCGATGGGGCAACCATGGCTATTTACACAAGCACCCTCCCAAACGCACATTGGCTGCAGGCCAAACCTCGTTACGCTATCCTCGTGCAAACGCACCATTGCCAGCACGCGACTTCGGAAGCTATGCAGCAGGCGTTGTGGCGCCTACCACGCACGTTGCGCTGGATATGCAGGATCCACAGCAAGCACCATCAATCCTTACAAGGCCAACCCCCACACGTCATGGTGCAGTACGCACGCGCGCACTTGTGACATACCAAGCGGTGGCACGGTGCGGCCACCAGGGTCTTCGCTGCCCCGCCGCTGATCCGCCTGCTGGTGCCCAGCCGCCTCAGGTGCTTGCGCCGCAGGCTGCTGTCCGCCCTGCCTCCTGCGCTTCGGGCTCGGCTCCTGCGGCTCCTGCTCCCCGTGCTGGTGCTGCTGCCCCTGCCGCACATGTATGGTGACGTGGTTGATGAGGTAAGTCGCTCTTCGAGCGCAATGCCCTCAGTGTGCACGGCCCTTGAGTGGATGCATGTGGGGTACGGTACCGTGCTGCAGGGTGCGCAAAAGGAATCATCCCTAGTAACGGGGTGATTGGCTCAGGCCCCTCGGTGGAGGGTAAGCTCCTTCCATTGGTGTACAGGTTAGGTATGACGTGCCCACATCATGCGGCACAGGCAAGCATCGTGCACAAGGCATACGGTACAGCAGGGCAGGCATGCATGAGCTTGGCTGTCTACTCGCGTTCCGGCCCATGCCACTGAGCCGTAGTCCTCCATTCCGGTGCGTGCGTGCGCGTGCCTGTGCAGTGCAGGTGCCGCCTGTCGTGTGTGGGTGTTGCTTACCGAAGTGGGTCGGCCAGAATGGTCCATGATGCGGAGTTGTTCATCCATCTGTAGAGGTATTCTCTGTGATGATAGAGAGTTAAACAGCGGTTTGCGTTGTCAGCGGAAGCCCTTTGGCCTCAGCGTCCAAGGGACGGTTTACGAATCGCGGCAGTGTTGCTGCTTTGCTGCAACGCAAAAGCATGTTGTTGTACCCGTTTTTGCTAAGAATCGCGCACTAGGCGACGTTGGAGTCGCAGCGTTGTTGCGCTGATGCGTCGCCAGCGTTGTCGGGCTTGCGTAATAGCCGAAATTTTTCGACTTGGGTGTCAAGTGGTTCGCCCTGTGTGTGAGCATCGCCAAGTACCAACGTCCATGCCGCGTCGTTGCCGAGACGCAGCTGTATGCAGGGGAGGCCGTACTTGCCGGCATGGGGCAGACAACCTAACTGGAGGTGGCGTGACAGGGCCGCTGTGTTTGCGCACAAACATTGATGTCACATAAAACGCATGCGCGGCTTTGGTTCAACCTATATCCACCCACTTTGCTGATGCATGGCATAGCAAACACATGGCAGAACAGTAGCGCAAAGCGTGGAGGACTTGGGGTTTGCGAGTACTGATTCCGTGCACCTCCACGTTCAGCAGGCAAGCCGTTGAGGGCTGCTGCCACCCGCCACCACCTCATAAATCACACACAAAAATCCTCCCAGTGCACTCCCGAGAGTCGCCGCCACCACCTCCCAAGTCATGCGCACCCTGGTGGTGCTGTGAACGAGGCCAGCTGCCCCGCCAGCAGCCCTGCCAGCCGCAGCACGGAGGCTACGGGGCGCTGTGCCGCTCACATCATCACCTCCAGTGCCCCTTGCCACCTGCTCAACAGCCATGCCTGTGCATGCACATTGCACTCTCCGCTCCCCAAGAACAACAAATAACCAGCATGAGGCATTGCCAAGCATCCACCGTCCTGCTCCACCGCCGGCCGCTGCTGCAACGGCACTGCCCCGACCTGCAGCTGCCGCACATCGCCAACCGCCACACTGAACACCCCACAACCTTGCACCTGCCCCGCGGGATGTCATGTCCCCGCCGCTGCCGCCGCCGAAAGCGCCCTGCAGAAACGGTGTAATCAGTTGCCGCGGCTGCTACTGCTGCTGATGCCGCTCCTGCCGCCCACCATGTTTGTTGCGCCGCTGCTGGGCCGCCTGTCCTGTGTCCCCTGCCCTGCTCACGCCGCCCCGCAGCAGCCCCTGACTGCAGGCGTCGGCGGACATGTACACACCTGCTGCTGTCCACAACGAGGATAGTTGAGAGCATCCATCTGCAGGGGCCCCCGGCGGTCGTGCTGCTGCAGGGGATTGTCGCCTGGGCAGGAGGACGCCACCCACGCCGGCGCAGGCTGCCGGGCTCCCCCGGCTCCAACTGTGGGAGAGGTTGCAGCAATGGGCAACACTGGAAGCCGACAAGCACGTGCAGATGGCTCCACAGAGAATGCATGGCGCACAGTATGCTGCCGATGCCACGCACGATGCGGCACGGCAGCAGGAGGCTTGCCCCCGCAGACTCCTGCTTCGCAGCTGCCGGCGGCCTTCTCCCGCACTGAGGCGAGCACGCAGCCAAGGCGGCTGCGTAGCCGTGCCCGCGGAAACTCAGTGGACATGAGTTCCACCCCGCTCCTCCTAACAGGGGAGACCCCTCCGTGTCCCTCATTGAAAACATACACTTTGATGAACAGTTTACTGTAGTCCAAACTCCTCCCTAGCTACCACCTGCCCAACGCGCACCTGCCCCAACCTGGTCCCGCCCAGCACCCTACGGCTCGGAGCTGCCGGCACCCACCCACCTGGTCCTCTGACGCCTCGAACTCCTTGAGCTTGACATTGAGGTGGGCCCTGGGGCGCAGCAGGCCGAGGTCCGACATCCCGCATGGGGCAGCGAAGCCATCTGGGGGCACGGGGCAGGGGCGCACGCGTGTGGGTGTGGAGGGCACGTGCCGGTGCAGTTGCATGGTAGGGGTGTGGCGTGTGGGCCGTACAGCTGGAATAGCGCGCGAGTGGGACAAGGGAAGTCAGGTGGAAATGGGGGAGGGGGGTTAGTGACACGGGATGGGGCTCAGCGATTGGAGGCTTGGGCACGTACGGCGTGACCGTGAGGCCGGGGCAAGGCAGCAGAGCGCGTGTGTAGACCTTGGATGCCACCGGGAGCGGTGCGGTGCTCTGCATGACCTACATACTATGAATACGGTTGCTGGCATGGCGGTGTGCCTTGGGCTGGCGTGAGCGGCCCGAACCGCCAGCGTGGGCTGCCCGCCTGCCGCCCTGCATACCCATCCACACGCCTGCACGTGTGCTGAGCGCTCTCCCCTGCCGCTGCCGTCCCTTGTAGCGGCCTCAACTAGGGCCCGCACGAACCCTTAGCCCTCGCCCTGTGCCCCAAGTCAATCATTAAACTGTGTCTGCCATAGATGACGCAAACAGCCCTCAGCCTTGCCATCACTAGCCTCCCCTTCCCAGCTGCTGGCAATCAGAAGCACAGCCTCCGTCGTCCACCTTTCCCACAGCCCGATCGACCGACCCCCTCCCTCCCCTCCCTCCCCCTCCTCCCTCGGCTCCACCACCAGCCTCACCCTGCCGTCCTGCCC
>VFQN01008794.1_pt1 | contig 10046 bp, 5 predicted proteins | sample 3512371 | NCBI WGS metagenome assembly VFQN01 (sample SAMN10412370, study PRJNA504923) | tailings metagenome | isolation source: Replicate 2 from Balatoc abandoned mine | place: Philippines: Itogon, Benguet | collected 2017-08-28 | reverse complement strand
GGGGACGGGGTTGGCGAGCCATTCGCGGAGGCGGGTCTTGAGGATCTTGCCGGTGGCGTTGCGGGGGAGGTTGTCGATGAGGATGGCGCGGCGGGGGACCTTGTAATCGGCGAGGCGTTCCTTGAGGAAGGCGATCAGGGCCTGTTCGTCGAAGGCGGCGGGGTTGTCGACGGCGACGAAGGCGACGGGGCGTTCGCCGCGGCGTTCGTCCGGTTCGCCGACGACGGCGGCCTCCTTGACGCCGGGGAAGCGGTAGAGGACCTCCTCGATCTCGCGGGGGTAGACGTTGAGGCCGTTGGGTTTGAGCATGTCCTTCTTGCGATCGGTGATGACGAAGTAGCCGTCGGGCCGGCGGTGGCCGATATCGCCGGTGAGGAGCCAGCCGTTCCGGAGGGTTTCGGCGGTTTTGGCGGGGTCATTCCAGTAGCCGCGCATGACATTGCCGCCGCGGACGCAGATTTCGCCTTCGGCGAGGTCGGGGAGGGGGGTGCCGGTTTCGTCCTGGATGGAGACTTCGACGTTGGGGATGGGGAGGCCGATGGTTCCTGGGATGGCGGGGCCGTGGATGGGGTTTACGGCGACGACGGGGCTGGCTTCGCTGAGTCCGTAGCCTTCGATGAGGGCGATATCGGGGAAGCGGGAGTTGAAGGCGCGGAGGATTTCGAGGGGGAGCGGGCCGGCGCCGCTGATGCCGAGGCGGAGGGGGAGTTTGACCTCCGGGGGGAGGGTGGCGAGGGCGCGGAAGATCTGGGCCATGGCGGGGAGGACGGTTCCCTGGTGGGCGATGATTTCGCCGAGCATGGCTTTGACCGGTTGGAGGGATTTGATGAGGACGATGGAGCCGCCGGTGGCGAGGGGGAGGAGGACGCAGACCGTGAGCATGAAGCTGTGGAACATGGGGAGCATGAGGACGAAGCGGTCGTGGTCGATGACCTCGAGGATGGTGCGGCAGCTCTCGATGTTATGGAGGAGGTTGCCGTGGGTGAGCATGGCGCCCTTGGGTTTGCCGGTGGTGCCGGAGGTGTAGATGAGCATGGCGAGGTCCTGCTCGGTGACCGGCGGGGGTGTGAAGGGTGGGGCGATGGGATCGGGGGCGGTGAGGGAGTCGACCTCGACGGTGCGGAGGCCGGGGCGGAGGGCGGCGACCCTGGAGCACTCCTCGGCCAGGGCGGCCTCGGTGATGACCAGGTCGATGCCGGCGTCGTCGAGCAGGTAGGCGACCTCCTCGGGTTTGAGGAAGCAGTTGATGGGGACGACGACGGCGCCGGCGTGGAGGGCGCCGAGGAGGGCGGGGACGAAGGCGGGGCGGTTGCGGAGCCAGAGTCCGACGTTGCGGCCGTGGCGGACCTGGTGGGTTGCGGCGAGGCGCGAGGCGGTGGCGAGGGTCTGGTCGCGGAGGCGCTGGTAGGTGAACGAGTCCTCCCCGTGGAAGATCGCGGTCTTGTCCGCGTGGGTTTCCGCCGATTCGAGGAAGCGTTCGCTGAGGTTCATGGGATGGGGGTGCATTAGATGCGGGGGGGAGCGGGGGGCGTCAAGGTTGGGGAGTTGGCGGTGCGGAGGTGTGGAATCCGGGTGTTGGGAGGGGGGTGGCGGGCGGGGAGTTGTCGGCGGGGGGGAGGGAGGGTTTAATCGCCGGGTGATCGATACGGCGGAACGCCTGTCGGAGGCGCTTCAGGAACTGGAGCATGCCTCATGGCTGGCCATGGACACGGAAGCGGACAGTCTTCATGCGTACCCGGAGAAGCTCTGTCTGCTGCAGTTGAGTCATCCGGGCGGCGAGATGCTGGTGGACACGCTGGCGGGGCTTGATCTGGAGCCGTTGTTGCGGTTGATGGCGCGGCACACGTTGATCCTGCACGGGGGCGACTACGATCTTCGGCTGATGTATCGGACCTGGAGATTCGTTCCCACCGGGGTGTTCGACACCATGAGTGCGGCGCGGCTGGTGGGGGTGACGAAGTTCGGGCTCACCGATCTGCTGTCGCAGTTCCTGGGGTTGTCGTTGGAGAAGGGTCCGCAGAAGGCGGACTGGGGGCAGCGTCCGCTGACACCGCGGATGATCGCCTACGCGGAATCGGACGCGCGTTATCTGAAGCCGCTGGAGGAGAAGCTGTCGGGGGAGCTGAGGCGGCTGGGGCGGCTGGAATGGCATCGGGAGCTGTGCGAACGGATTGTCACGGAGGCGACCCAGGTGCAGGCGGTGGATCCGGACCGGGTGTGGCGGTTGCGGGGGAGCCACGGACTGGACCGGCGGGGTTTGGCGGTTTTGCGGGAGATCTGGCGGTGGCGTGAGCAGGAGGCGATCGACGCGGACCGGCCGACGTTCCACATCCTGAATCCGGACCAGGCGGTGGGGTTGGCGTCGACGGCGTCGCGGTGGGGGGCGGTGCCTTCGTCGCTGCCGCGGTTTCTGACGCCGCGTCGGCGTCACGGGTTGATTGCGGCGATCGAGCGCGGGCTGGCGGTTCCGGACGGGGAATGTCCGGAGCGGTTGCGTCACGAGCACAAGCGGACGCCGCTGTGGGTGGGGCGTCGGGCGGCGGTGCTACGGGAGAAGCGGGATCGCCGGGCGGCGGAGCTGAACCTGGATCCGTCGTTTGTGGCGAGCCGGAGTCAGTTGCTCGAGCTGGCGGAGGCCGGGGATCCGTCGCGGACGAGTCTCATGCGGTGGCAGGCGGCGCTGCTGGCGTGAGGGGTGGCGGGGTGCAGGGCGCGGCGAGCCTGGCTCGGGCGGGAATCCGCCCGGCCAGGGGACGACGATGGGGGCCGGGGGCAGGCGCGGGGCCGGGGGGTTATGGCGCGATGGCCTCGTAGGCGAAGCCCTTGAGGTATTCGGACTCGGGGATCGTGGGGATGATCGGGTGATCGGGGGATTGTCCGTAGGATTCGATGCGTCGCAGCAGGCGGCGGGCGTCGAGGGATGCCTCGAGCACCACGGCCTCGAAGGTGGCGGCGTCCACGTGATGCGAGCAGCAGAACGTGGCGAGGATGCCGCCGGGACGGAGGAGTTTCAGGGCGCGGAGGTGGATTTCCTTGTAACCGCGGAGGGCATCGGGGACGGAGGCTCGGTTGCGGGTGAAGGAGGGGGGATCGAGGATCACCACATCGTAGAGGCTCTCGGGGCTGGGGGAGGGTTGTGATGATCCCGCGGGGCCGGTGGCGGGCGCGGGAGCGGTGGTGGCGGTTGCGGTGGTGGCGGTTGCGGTGGTGGCGGTTGCGGTGGTGGCGGTTGCGGTGCGGAGCCAATCGAAGACGTTGGCGGCCTCGAAGCGGCAGGTTTCGGCCAGGCCGTTGGAGGCGGCGATGCGTTGGGCGGTTTGGACCGCCTCGGCGCTTTGGTCGATGCCGAGGACGGAGGAGGCGCCGGCGCGTGCGGCGTGGAGGCCGAAGCCGCCGAGGAAGCAGAACGCGTCGAGCACGCGGGCTCCTCGGGTGAGGGCGGCGACGCGGAGGTGGTTGAGCTGCTGGTCGAGGTAGAGGCCGGTTTTGTGGCCGGCGGCGAGGTTGGCTTCGAAGCGGAGGCCGTTCATCAGGACGGGGACGGCGGCCTGATCGGCTTCGGAGAGGGTTCCGGCGAGGACGCCGTGGGTTTCGGGCAGGCCCTCGAATTTGCGGGAGGGCATGTCGTTGCGTTCGAGGATGGCGCGTGGGGCGAGGAGGCGGTTGAGGATTTCCGCGATGGCGGTTTTCCGCTGGTCCATGCCGACGGAGGAGGTTTGGAGGACGAGGACGTCCTCGTATTTGTCGACCACGAGGCCGCTGAGGAGGTCGCCTTCGGCGTTGACGAGGCGGCAGGAGGAGGCGCCGGGCATGAAGCGGCGGCGGTGCTCGATGGCGGCGCGGAGGCGTTGTTCGAGGAAGGCGGCGTCGATGTCGCGGCGCTGGTCGGAGAGGACGCGGACGCGGATGCGGGACTTGGAGTTGTAGAAGCCGACGCCGAGGAAGCGGCGGCGGTGGTCCTTGACCTGGATGACGGCGCCGTCGGCGGGTTCGCGGGTGAGGCGGAGGATGTTGCCCTCGTAGATCCACGGGTGGCCTGCGAGGACGCGGTCGGCGTCGCCGGGTTTGAGGTAGACGGTTGGGAGGGATTCTTCGGTGCTTTCCACCGGCCCGGGAGACGGTGGCTCCGGGGCACGTCGTGCATTCGCCATCGCGGGTTATCCAACACGCCGGGGGACGAAGCGGGAAGGAGGTTTTTGGCGGGGATGGTCCTGGAGGGGGTCTGGGGAGCGGAAGCGCGGCCTGGGTTCCGGGCGGTTGGTCAGCCCGGGGGTTGGCGGAGGCGGAACCAGAGGTGGGGTGTGGACGGGTCGAGGGGTGCGAGGTAGCGGGAGACGCCGTTTGCCGGTTTCAGGCGGGCGTGGAGCGTCCAGGTTTGGAGGTCCGGGGAGGATTCGAGGTCGTAGAGTCTGCCCGGGGCGGCGAAGACCTGGAGTTCGCAGCCTTCGGACGGGATGAACCGGAGGGCCTTGAGGCCTTCGCGGATGACCTGGAGGCGGCGGATGCCGAGGGGGACCTGGCCGGTACCGATGCGGAAATCGGCGCCGCTGTTCTGGGCATTGAGGAAGCGGGCGGCGGCGAGGCGGACGGTGGCGGTGCGCCAGGTCCGGGTTCCCTGGAGGGGGACGGGCGTTGCCGGGGTGTAGGCGCCGTTGAAGGGCGCTCGGGGATCGCTGCCATCGAACTCGAGCTGGAGCGTGCCCTGCTGGGCGTCGAAGAAATCGATCACCACGAGGACGTCCATGGCGTCGGCCCATTTGAAGCTCTCCTCGATGCGGAAGTAGGCGTAGCGGGGGCCGTGGGGATTGGCGACGAGGACGCGGCATGGTTGGCCGGCGAGGGTTGCCGGTTCGGTCAGTCCGTCCGCGGAGGGGACGAGGGCCACCCCGGCGGGGGTGTCGGCGGCATCCAGGAGGACCTCGACCGACCGGGCGTCGGTGTGGGGTCCCTGGAGGCGAGGGGGGCGGTAACCGGCCTTGAAGAGGTCGACGAAATGCCGGGTGGCGGCGATGTACTGGCGGCCGTATTCGCGGGAGTGGGCGATCTGGGTGCCTTCGTGGAATTCGTTCCAGGTTTCGAGGAAGACGAGGGGCGAGGGGCGGCGGAGGAAGCGGAGCCAGTTCTCGCGGTAGAAGGCGCCGTCCTCGCGGGGGACCACGAGGGGATCGCGACCGGGCACGGCGGAATGGTCGTAACCGGGGCCGATGGAAGCGGTGCCGGGGTTCTTGAGGCCGAGGGCGCCGCCCCAGGCGTAGACCTGTTCGGTTTGGACGTTCCAGGAAATCTCGCGGACCACGAACGGGATGCGCCCGCCGAACTCGGCGGCGAACGCGGTGCGGAGGTGTTGGATGCAGGATTCGTCGTGGCGGGTGGCGAAGGACGAGCTGTAGAGGAAGATGACCGGTTTGCCGTCGATCATGGCCCAGTGCCGGGGCGGGACGAGGGAGAAGAAGTCGCGGATCGTTTCGTAGAACCAGTGGCGTCCGCGGTCGGTGGTCAGGTCGACGCGTTCGCCGGCCTCGTTGAACTGGAGCGTGCTGGTGTCGTAGAAGAGGCCGATTCTCGGGGGGGTTCGGCCCTGGGCCAGCAGGCTTTCGCGGGCGGCGACCAGCGGTGGGATTCCGGCGTAGCTCCAGGGATGTTCGGAGGCGGGACGCCCGGGGCGGCGGGCGGATGGTTCGCCCCAGTAGACGGGGAGGACGACGTCGATGCCGGCCTCCTCCATGTCCTCGAGTTGTCCCCGGTGCCAGGCGGTGGAGCGGTAGGAGAAGCCGGTGAGCGTGGGCGGGTGATCGGTCAGGGCGTCGGAGCCGTCGGCGTTGAAGAGGTGTTCCCCGGAGTAGACGTCGTACCAGTAGAAATACGGTGTGAGGACCACGCGTTCGTCGGGGAGGAAGGACGGCACGCCGTCGAAGTCGGAGGGTTTGAGGGCGGTGTGGGGGCCGATGGGCGGGTGGAAGGCCGGCGGGTTGGTCGGGGCCGCGGGGGTGGCGGTGGCGGCTGGGGCGAGGAGGAGGGTCGCCGCGAGGACGGCGGCGGTGAGGGTGAGGGCGGCGGCGGTGAACCTGCGGGACGGGAGGTCGGCGGAGGTCATGGGATGAAGGTGGGGAAGGCTGGATGAGAGTCACGCGGGAATCCGTGACGGAACGGTGGAAATTTTCATCGCCAAGCCAGGGGCGATGGCATTAGGGGAGGGGTGTCTCCCGGACAAAGTCATGAAAACACGCGCGATTATTTCGTCATTGCTGCTCATGGGATTTTCCGGCCTTCAGGCCGGGGCTCAGACGGGGCCATTTCCGCCGACGGAATGGCCGGCGAGTCTGGATCTTTCGAAGCAGGTTCATTTTGTGGTGACCGACGGCGGGTTATCCGCGCCGTCGGACACCTGGCAGCCGGAGCTGATGATCCTGAGTGGGGGCGATCAGACGACGGAGGATTTCACGATTGGCGGGTTCACGGGGAAGAAGGTGACGGGGAGTTTTCTGAACATTGCGGATCCGCTGTTCGAGACGTGGGCGGAGAGTGAGTTCATCGACATTCTGGTGCAGGCGTACGGGGATGCGGCGTTGTTCAACGCGCAGGGAGAGCCGCGGAACTTCAATTTTCTGACCGGGGTGTTGCCGGAGCTGTCGTTTCCGGTGGGGGGTCAGGTGCCTGTGGAGGCGCGGAACCGGAAGTGGAACTGGATCCTGTTCCGGATTCCGAACGGGGTGCGGGCGTCGGACGGCACGCGGTTTGTGGGGTCGATTCCGGCGGATGCGCAGGGGGCCTCGTCGATGGGCGGGGTGAACGGGGGGACGATTCGGATGGAAGGGGTGCCGAACCTGATTGTGCGGACGGTGGCGTTCGGGGAGGAGGGGGCCTTTGGGACGCCGGAGCAGATCAACGTGTTCGAGGCGCCGGAGACCTGCGATCCGGAGCCGGAGACGAACCTGGTGGCCATTGATGTGAACGCGAACACGGCGAACCACGTGCAGGTGCTGGACGACGGCGACCAGACGGTGGTTTACGAGACGGGTGTGGGACCGCAGGGGGATCTTCGCCGGGTGGTGAGGCCCACGGGGACGTTCCTGAACTTCGGGGTGACCGAGAACTTCCTGGGCAAGCCTTGCAACGATCCGCGGCTGGTGAAGGTGTGCGTGGAATTCTATGACGATCCGGCGTTCGCCGACGCCGGGGTTCGGTTCGGGCCGGAGGCGTATGCGACGGACGACGCGACGGGGATCGGGTTCGTGCCGGAATCCCAGCGGCACACGCTGATGGGGACGGGGCAATGGATCCGGCGGTCGTGGTCGATTCCGGCGGTGAATCTGCGTGGGGTGAACGCCGGCGCGCTGACGGCGGGGCCGCGGTTCATTTCCGAGGGTGCGGCGGTGGCGGTTTCGAGCTTCCGGATGGCGGTGTTGCGGGTGGGGACCCATCCGCTGGCCGGCCAGGATCCGCTGGCGGACTGTTTCGAGGATCCGGCGATCTGCACGGGGGCGTATGGGAACTATGCGGAACTCGACCTCAAGAGCGACGTGCGGAACGGGTTGGACGTGGGCACGAGCGGCGGGGATCAGAACATGGTGGTGGAGGAGACCGGTCCGGAGAACGACCGGCGTCTGGCGGTGCGTCCGGCGTTTGACGACGGCGCGCCCGGGGCGACGCATCAGTACCTGAACTTCGCCATCACCGAGGAGGCCCTCGGGCCCAGCTCGCAGCCGCCGGCGCAACTGGCCATCTGCGCGACCTACTATGACGATCCGGCGCTGGCCGGGGCGACCTTCCGTCCCGAGGTGTACATGACCATGGCGAACGGCACGCTGACCTTCGCCTTCACCGCGGGCAGCGCGGCGGTGACCCTGGAGGGCACCGGGACCTGGCGGGATGCGTACTGGGAGTTGCCGAACGTGAAGTTCAGCGGCGTGAACCAGGGGCCCCAGGCCGCGGCGCGGTTCACGGCGAGCGGCAAGGTGGCGGTCTCCCGGCTGCGGTACGCGGTGATCCGTCCCTGCGGACCCGACGCCGGTGTGAACCTGCTCGCCGAATGCAAACCCCCGGCCGACGTGACCCTGGGTGCGGCTCGCACTCAGGACGGGCGCGTCCGGTTCAGCTGGCCCGCGGGCGCGGAAGGTTTCGTCCTGCAATCCACGGAAACGCTGGGTGGCACGTGGACGGCGGTGGCCGACGCCCCGGTGGTGGATGGCGACAACCTGACCGTCACGGTGCCTGCGACGGGCAGCCGGTTCTTCCGGTTGGCCCGGCCTTGAGCCGGTGCCGGCGGCAGGTCCGCAGGGGCGCCGCCGGGTCCCGAGCCACAGCACGCAAAGAATCAGGCCGCGGGGGTGATCGAACGGATCGCCCCCGCGGTTCGTTATTGAGGGGGCGGTCCAGTCGTGGCTGCGGATCGGCGCAGCGGCCTGCCGGTGCTGGCCGGGTCGGGGTGTCCTGGACGGACTCGAACGACCTTCTCAGACCTCGCGTGAGCCGCCGGTGACCCGGATGCTGCCGGAGTCGTCGCCTTCGGATCCCAGGACATAGACGGAGTCGCGGGACGGATCGCAGAGGCTCATGCGGGTGACCAGGCGGCCGTGGTCCGCTGGTGTGGCGACCGGCTGGGCGAGGATTTCGCAGAGGGTGGGTGGATGGGAGGTGGTGGAGAGGCGCTGGTAATGGACGGACAGTTGGAGCGTCCAGCGGTCGGGGATGGTGTGAAGGTCGGGGTGGGGGTCGAGCGGTGTGGGGGAGTTCGGGGATGGGTTGCGGGGCACGGCGACGCGGAAGCGTCCCTGGCTGTTGGCGAGGCCTCGGACGATGGCGGTGGAGGTGCCGATCCGCAGGCGGAGCTGAACCCAGGCCCAGGAAGCGGGCGCATCGACCTCGGCGTCCCAGACCCGGCCGGTCAGTGAGACGAAGGCCGGGGGGAGGGGCCAGTCGGGGTTGAGGAAGAGGGGGTAGGCGCCATGGGGCAGGTTGCCGAAGCGCAGAAGGCTGGGCGGGTTGAACCAGTCGGTGTGCGGGGCGGTGGCGCGGAAGCCCATGGGCAGGTACCTCTCCTGCGGGTCGGAGACCCGGATGAGAAAGGGGCGATGGAGCGGGTTGTCCGACCACGACGGGTCGTCGGCCGTGCCGAGGTCGGCGTGCCGGTGGGCGCCGGGGAGGGTTCGGAAGCCGAAGCCCTCGGTCAGGTGGGGCAGGGCGATGCGGGGCAGTCCCGGGGTGTCGACGGCGGCTGCGGTGACCAGAAGGCCGTCGTTGACGAAGCGTTCGCAGACGGTGTCCCAGAAGCGGAGCCGCAGCGGGGGTGTCCGGGGAGCGGATTCAAGGGTCCGAGCAGTGGAAATGGAGATCATACAACCGGGGTGGGTGGCCATCGGCGGTTGCCGGGAGGCCCTGGGGGTCCGTCCGGACGGGCCGGGCGGGGTTCGCGCCGTGCCGGCGTCTTCCGATGGTTGGCATCGGACTGCGGCGAGGCGTTCAGGACGGCCTGTGCGAGCAGGCGGCCTGGGGGGGATTTCAGGGGAGACGCTGAACCGTGGGTTGGGGGGAGGTTGGTTTTTGCCTAGGACGCCCACGCTCCCGGTGGGGGATTGGGCAAAACCCCCCACACCGGGCCGCACCAAGGAAAATGGCGGCGTGAGAACCACGAGGATGACGGCACCTAGGTAGCAGTTCGGATGCCATCCCAGGAACAGGGCGAAACACCCGGGTGCCCGCCGTCAGCTAGGACAGAAACATCCCGGTCCGGTTGGGAGGGATGAATTCGTGGAAGCAAGCCGGAGTTATGAACATCGCTTCCGGCAACAGGGACAAAAACATCCTAGTGATTGGCAGTAGATGTCCACGCGGAGGCGGGCCGGGGGATCTCAGACGGGATCTTAAGTTGAGCGAATAAATGATTGAGCTGATTAGACATGTGCCGATATGTCCTACGCAATGCACCCCGCCCACCGTGCTTTCCAATTCGCACCGGTTTTGGCCGTCGCCGCCGCGGCGGCGCTGAATACGTCCGTCCATTCGGCGGTGATTGTTTCCGGCGACGTGGACGTCACCGGCGGCACGGG
>VFQN01008793.1_pt1 | contig 10049 bp, 4 predicted proteins | sample 3512371 | NCBI WGS metagenome assembly VFQN01 (sample SAMN10412370, study PRJNA504923) | tailings metagenome | isolation source: Replicate 2 from Balatoc abandoned mine | place: Philippines: Itogon, Benguet | collected 2017-08-28 | reverse complement strand
AAGTTTGTCTTCTGCGCCGTGCATCAGCAAGGTTGGAACAGGCATGGCACCCGAATAACTGTTGAGAAAAGCGGCGGCTTCTAAAATGCCGATACTGGCCGATGCCGTAATAAAACCATGCACCAACGGGTCATTTTTATACGCTTCTACCACCGTTGGGTCTTTTGAGATATGTTCCTGGGCCAAGCCGCTGTCTTGACTGAATCCAGGGAAAACCGAGCGCATTAGTTTGCCCAACGTAATCAAAATAGGTTTAGGCTCAAACGCTAATTGTATCCACGGTCCACTGACAATCAGGCCTTTCAGGGCTGGCTTGCGGCGTAATACATAGTTTAGTGCCAAATTTCCGCCCATCGAATGTCCGTAAAGAAACAAAGGTGCGGAAGAGGCTTTTGAGGTGACAAACTCCAAAAAGGTCTCAATATCATCTAAATACGCGTCGTATTTGGGGGCGTGCCCGCGTTTACCTTCCGATTTTCCATGACCTCGGTTATCAAGGGCGTAAACTGAATACCCATTTTTGTTGAAAAATTCGGCTACGTGCACATACCTGCCGCTGTGTTCTCCAAAACCGTGGATGAGCGCAATGACGCCCTTGGGGGTTTCGATGGGCCATGCCCGTGTAAACAGCGCAAGCCCATCTTTTGCAATAAGGTTTTGGGTAATTTCTGACATGGTTTAGGTTTTTGGATGAAAGATAAACAAAAACCTAAAACCGCCGCTCCAAACGGGTAAGAAAAACCCATTTCTTGCCTTTATAAAAAGTAGTTTAATGTGCAGATTAAAATGGCAATGAAACCAAAATGGATATTTACGGGAGGGGTCGCAGTGGTATTGCTGAGCTCATTTTCGTTTTTAGGAATGTTTGAACATCGGGTGGATTTCAACGACGAAGTGAAACCCATTTTGAACAAGCATTGCATGGCGTGCCATGGAGGTGTCAAAAAGGCGGGGGGGGTAAGTTTTCTGTTCGAACAGGATATGTACCAACCCGCTAAATCAGGCAAACCGCCCGTAGTGGCGGGTGATGCCGATGATAGTGAAATGATGCGGCGTATTTTATTGCCAGAAGGCCACGAAGATAAAATGCCCAAAGACGGTCCGCCGTTGACGGAAGAAGACGTGGAGGTACTCACAAAGTGGATTGACCAAGGTGCTCAATGGGGAAACCACTGGGCTTATAACCGCATCGAGCGCCCAGATGTACCCAAGATTGGTAGTTTTTTGGCGCGAATCGGCTTAACTGACGACGAAGAAACCCGTTGGGCCAAAAATGAAATAGACCATTTTGTTCTTGAAAAACTACGAGAGCAAGGCCTTAAACCTGCCCCAGAAGCCGACCGTGCCACGCTCATTAGGCGAGTAAGTCTCGATTTGACGGGTCTCCCACCTACGGATGCTCAGGTGAAACAATTTCTTCGAGATACGTCGCCTAAAGCTTACGAAACGCTCGTCGATTCGCTGTTGGCTTCGTCGGCTTACGGAGAACGTTGGGCTGGTACATGGTTGGATTTGGCGCGCTATGCCGATACCAAAGGCTACGAGCGCGACCCCGGACGCAGCATTTGGCGCTACCGCGATTGGCTTATCAAAGCCTACAACGAAGACAAGCCCTACGACCGATTTGTGACGGAACAGTTGGCGGGGGATTTGTTGCCCAACGCGACGGACGATAACCTCATTGCCACGGGATTTCACCGCAACACCATGACCAACGATGAAGGCGGTACGCAGGACGAAGAGTTTCGCGTAGCGGCGGTTATCGACCGGGTCAATACCACTTGGGATGTTTTTCAGGGAACGACTTTCAGTTGTGTGCAATGCCATAGCCATCCTTACGACCCCTTCAGGCACGAAGAATACTACAAATACATGGCTTTTTTCAATAATTCTCGTGATGAAGACGTCACCAGCGAAACGCCCACCCTACGTTTTTATAAGAGCGAAGACTCGCTGAGGATTGCGAAAGTTGAAAGCTGGATTCAACAAAATGCCCCCAAAAATGGGACGAAGGCAATGAATCTTGCTGAATTTCGGCAGTTTGTACGCATTATGGAGCCTAAGGTTAACTCGCACGATTTTGACCAACATGTCAATGCGTCGTTGCTAGATGCTAAATATTTTGGTATTCAAGACAATGGTTCGGCGCGTTGGCAGAATGTGACGTTGACGGGCAAACGTCGCCTTTTGATAGCCATTGGGACCAACGCCGAAAATGCGTTGTTAGAACTTCATCAGGATAGTTTGCGCGGCAAAATAGTAGCATCGTTGGCGGTTCCCAAGACGGGAGGCGCAGGGCGAGATACCGTTGTGATTTTGCCAGTATTGCCTGATGCTGGAAAAAGAACGCTTTACTGGACGCTCAAAAGCCCCAAAACACCCAAAGAATGGGTGCAGATTAAATGGGCGACGTTTCAGCAGGCGTTACCGGGAAGTGACCAACCCGCATTTGCCGAAATTGAAAAAGAATACGCCCAAATCCTGACGGGTAATGTCGAAAACACACCTATTATGTACGATGGTCACGGGGACTTGGCGCGCCAAACCCACGTGTTTGTTCGCGGAAATTGGACCGTAAAAGGGGCTAAAGTTCAGCCTGATGTACCAGGTATTTTTAAAGTAAAAGGCGCAGAAAACGATCAACTGCCACAAAAATCGCCCAATCGTTTGGGGTTGGCCCAGTGGATGACCTCGCGCAACCACCCACTGACAGCCCGCGTGGCCGTAAATCGTTTGTGGGAACAATTGTTCGGAACGGGTATTGTAGAAACGGTAGAAGATTTTGGATCTCAGGGGATTGCCCCCACGCATCAAGCATTGCTTGATTGGCTTTCGGTAGAGCTTATGGAAACGCAGCAGTGGAGCATTAAGAAGGCGTTGAAACAGATTGTGTTGTCGGCTACCTATCGTCAAAGCTCGGCGGTGACACCCGAAAAGTTGGAAAAAGACCCCTACAATAAATGGCTGTCGCGCGGGGCGCGGGTCCGCCTGACGGCCGAGCAGGTACGCGATCAAATGCTGGCCGTAAGTGGATTATTGTCCCGAAAAATGTACGGAAAAAGCGTAATGCCTTTGCAGCCCGATAATATCTGGCTGTCGCCCTACGATGGGGCCAAGTGGCAACTCAGCGCGGGTGAAGATCGCTACCGCCGTGCGTTGTATATTTATTGGAAACGCACCGCACCGTATCCTTCTATGGTGACTTTCGACGCGCCGAGTCGGGAGTTTTGTCAAGTGCGACGCTTACGGACCAACACGCCTTTGCAGGCCTTAGTAACGCTCAATGACCCCGTGTATCTGGAAGTGGCTCATTGTTTTTCCGAAACGATTGCGGCGCAATATTCGCAGCCTCAGCAGCAGATTCGGGAGGCATATCGCCGCCTGACGTACCGTACTATTTCGACCAAACGCTTACAGGTGTTGACGAAGTTATATCAAAAATCACTGTCCGAATACCGCAAAAACCCCGAAGGGGCAAAGAAACTATTAGCCAACGAACCCAATGCGAGACCAGAACTCGCCGCCCTGACCGTAACCACCAACGCCATGCTCAATTTGGATGAAGTAGTGACGAAAGAATAGACGATTAGCGCTCTTACTTCATGTTTTCTAGTTCTTATTTCAGTCCTCAAAGCATTCCTTGTAAATTTTTAGTATACTTGGAGGATAAACGATTCCGAAAACAGATGAAAATAAACTTCTATGGTGCAGCACGCCGTGTAACGGGCACTAAGCACTTGATTACGACCGAACAGGGAACGAAAATTTTGCTTGATTGCGGGCTTTTTCAGGGTATCAATACTCAAGATCTCAATCAAAACCTTGGGTTTAGCGCCAAAGATATTGATTTTGTTATTCTTTCTCACGCCCACATTGACCACGCGGGTTTATTGCCTCGTTTGGTCCGTCAGGGATACCGTGGGCCTATTTACTGTACCCCACCGACGGCCGACTTGTGTAATATTATGCTGCTCGACAGTGCGTTTATTCAACAAAAAGACCTCGAACGCATCAACGAGCGTCGCCGCCGTAAAGGAGATGCTGTACTGGAGTTACTGTACGACGAAAATGATGTGCGCCAAACGCTTGAGTTATTTGTCACGGTCGGATACCACGAAGATTTTTGGCTCAATCGCGATGAAGTAAAAGTCAGATTTACCGACACGGGCCATATCTTAGGCAGTGCTGCGGTACATTTGACGATTAAAGAGCAAGGTGTTAAAAAGCAGGTAACTTTTTCAGGCGATGTGGGTCGTCCGAATGATAAAATTTTACGCAGTCCCGAGCCCTTTCCACAGGCACAGGTGATTATTTGTGAATCTACCTACGGCAACCGGGTCCATGAGCCCGAGCCCGACATGAAAGCGCATTTGCTGCGCATTGTGCGCGATACCTGCGTAACGCGTGGGGGCAAGCTTATCATTCCTGCTTTTGCCGTTGACCGTACGCAGGAGCTAATTTATGCGCTTGACCAACTTGAAAATGAAGGATTATTGCCGCGTCTCAAAGTGTTTATTGATAGTCCGTTGGCCATAAAAGCAACCTCTATCATGCGAAAGCACGACGAATATTTTAACCCCGATATTGTAGAATACATCGAAAAAGACGGGGATGCATTCAATTTTCCTAACTTACATTACATATCTGATGTAGAACAATCCAAGGCGATTAACAACCTCAAAGAACCTTGTGTGATTATTTCAGCCTCGGGTATGGCCGAAGCGGGGCGTATCAAGCACCACATTAAAAATAATATCCTTGACCCCGACAGTACTATTTTGTTGGTAGGTTATTGCTCGCCTGATAGCCTCGGTGCTGCGCTCAAGCGTGGTCAACCAGAGGTGAAAATATTTGGAGAAACTTACCAAGTACGGGCACGAGTGGAGGTAATGGATTCATTCTCAGCCCATGCTGATTATACCGAACTCATTCAGTTCTTGAAATGCCAAGACCCCACGCAGGTAAAAACGGTGTTTTTGGTTCATGGCGAATACGAAAATCAAGTAGTATTCAAGGAACGACTCGAAGCCGAAGGATTTCGAAATGTTGAAATTCCCGCGCAGGGCGAAGGTTTCTTTCTTTAAATAACCGCATCGGCGGCCGCTTGCGTCTACCAAGCCTTATACTGGGCAGATTCAAAGGCCTGCCCCTACGATTGTAGATTTTACTAAAAAACACTCTCTGAAAGTTGCGAAAATGAGGAAGTAGCGCTTACTTTGCAACATCAAAACAACCGGCGAAGTGGTGGAATTGGTAGACACGCACGTTTCAGGTGCGTGTGCCTCACGGCATGCGAGTTCGAGTCTCGCCTTCGTCACGAGAAACTCTGCATTTGCAGAGTTTTTTTGTTTTTAGACAAAGTGCTAGCTAGTTAGTTCACTGTCGTCAATCAAAAAAATCTCTCTGCAAAAGCCACTATAAGCTCTTACAGAGAGATTTTTGTTTTTAGTTGTTACTGCTGAATATAAGTTGAGCCGCTATTGTAAAATCGTAAATCAATGAGGTCAGGGGGGAGGGGTTGGGTGTTCCAATGACGATGAATACTCAGCGCCGCGCCCAACGACGTGGCTTGCGCTACCGACGCCGCAAATATCTCCATTTCGGGGAATGCACCCGCGAGCAAATTCATGTAAATAGGGTTTTTGCCAAATCCTCCGTCTACAAAAATGCGCTTCACGCTTGAGCCCGTCAGGACCAACCCCGTCGAGATAATCTGTTGATTGACAATGTCCAATATCAGTTGGTGATACGCTTTTTCGTAGGAATCGTACCCCGCTAAGTCGCGTTGTCCGAAAAGACCTTCGGTCATGGGAGGCTTCGAAAGGCGCCCAAAATCAATGCCATCGGTTTTTTTCTCGGCTTTCAATTCATTGATAATGCGCGCATCAAACGCAACGGTTTTGTAATAATTGGCTTCTTTTTGAAAATGGTCGGCCAACCGTTTGGTTTGTTGTTCATGTTCGTAACCAGCAAACAACCGCGACGCTTTAACGGGCTTGCCGTTGTATTGCATATAACAAAGGCAATCATATTGAAGCTCTTCGTCGGTTAGGGGCGTATGATTGAACGGATTAAGACTGATGCACCAAGTGCCCGTAGAAATCAAGACAAAAGGCTCATGAAAACTAACCAGATACGGAATCAGCGCCGACGAACTGTCGTGCAGGCCAATACCCACGAGTCGGTCGTGGCCGTTAATGGATTTGGTGACTACTTTGTCGCCAGGCTCAATCGGGGCTAATTTTTCTAGAATACCTTCTTGCGCTACCCAAGCGTGGTAGGTGTTTTGGTCAAAATCCCAGAGGTTGGTATGACAACCAATGCTCGTGATATCAGAAGCGAACAGGTGTGTTACCAATGAACTTACATACTGTGGCAAATGCAACGAATACTTGATTTTGGCAAACAGTTCAGGCTTTTCGTATTTCAGTCGATAAATAATCATCGCTGAATTGAGACTTCCCAAAATAGGTGAAGCCGTTTTGCGGGTGAATTCCTGCTCGCCGCCGTAGGCGCTGTAGAATTGCTTTTGGAGCGTTTCAGGGTAAGGTTTGAGGTAATTATACAAGGGGGCCACTGGTGCGCCCTTTTCGTCTACGTGGACCAAACTAGCCCCGTAGGTCGAAAAATTGATGGCTTTGACATCGTATTCTTCTAACGCAAATACCTCTTGTAGTGAGTCGCTAACCCAAGAGGTGAGGAGTGCTACGTTCTCACACGGGTCGCCATCTTCGTCGGTAGTTTCGGGAAATTGCCCCGATTTTTCGAGGACAATTTTATAGTTTTCGTCAAAAAGGAAAAGCTTTTTGTTGGTTTTGCCGATGTCTAATACGGCACAAACGGGAATTTTCATATTACAAACCGGTCGCTACTGTTTTGAGTCCTCTTTCGGCGATGAGATTCTCGCGTACTTTTTGGCTGCGGTACAATTCTAAAGGATTCAAGGCTCCACCCGCCCGCAGACGAGCTTCGGCGACCAAGGCGCGAACGTCGGTTCTGAACGCGTTTTGCAAAATCTCTTGTGCCCGCACCACGTCGTTATTGTTTTGGGCTTCTTCGAGCGCTTTTCTATCTACCGATAGCGCTTGCGCGTACGACATCATGATGCCTTCGACCGATTGCAGCAAATCTTCGAGGGGGTCTTTGACGTTGTGTGAGGCATCAATCATCCAACCCAAATCGGTGGCGTGATTCATGCCGCGCGCGTCCATTCCTTCTACCAATTCGTTGAAAATCAAAAATAATTGATAGGGCTTTATGGAGCCAGCAGTTAAGTCGTCGTCCCCGTATTTGGAATCGTTGAAGTGAAAACCACCTAGTTTTCCTTCCATCAACAGCAACGCAACGATTTGTTCAATGTTGGCGTTGGGTAAGTGGTGGCCCAAATCTACGAGGGTATAGGCTTTGTTGCCGAGCTTCTGAACGTACGAATACGATTGTCCCCAATCGCCGACGGTGGTTGAATAAAAATTGGGTTCGAAGGCTTTATATTCTAAAAACAGCTTCCAATTATCTGGCAAAGCCGCGTAAATTTCTTGTAAACTTTCGAGGGTATTTTGGTACGCTTTGCGGAAATTCAATTGGCCTGGGAAGCACGAACCGTCTGAAAGCCACACCGTCAAAGATTCAGAGCCCAATTCAATGCCTTGTTTGATCACCTCAATGTTGTGCTCAATCGCCTGTTTGCGGATGGCTTTATTGACGTTTTGCAGCCAACCTAATTTATAAGTCAGTGCTTGGTCAGGCTGATCTTGAAAGGTGTTGGAATTGACGGCATCAAATTTCAAACCGTGTTGCGCTGCCAAGGCTTTGATGGCTTTGGCATCCTGTGGAATATCCCATGGTATGTGCAGTGAAATAGCTCCGCTGGATTGATTTAAAGAATGCAACAGACCCACGTCTTCAATTTTTTCTTCTAATGTACGCGGTTCACCGCCGCCCGAAAAACGCCCGAAACGGGTGCCGCCCGTACCCAACGCCCACGAAGGAATGGCAATTTGAAAATCAACGACTTTTTGGATGATGGCTTCCGCGTTTTGGATTTCGGAAGTAATATAGCTCAAACGGCGCTCGTGGCCTTTGAGCAGGTCGTCGTTGTGTTGTTGTATCTTGTATTTTTCGAGTTGCATGGTAATGACTGATTTGAAGTTAGGAAATAAACGATTTAAAAAATCTAACGCCTGAAGTCAGACGTTAGATTCGAGTATTAAACTAACCTATGATGAAAAAACAATCTTTAATTAACGAACAAAAGCCATTGCTACACCGCCGTCTACGTTCAACACGTTACCAGTCGATTTACTGAGCAACCCTCCCACGAATGCGAAGCAGGCATTGGCAATGTCGTCGGGCAAAATAGCCTCGTTCAACAATGTTCGTTTGGCATAATATGCGGGTAATTCTTCTACTGTAATGCCGTAGGCTTTGGCACGGCCTTCGGCCCAGCCACCAGCCCAAATATTTGAATCGGCAATAACCGCGTCGGGATTGACGGTATTGACCCGAATCTTATCCCCGCCTAATTCGGCGGCATTAAGTCGGCTTAAATGCAATTGAGCAGCTTTGGCCGAACCGTAACCTGCGTTGTTGGGTCCTGATACCAAGGCATTTTTACTCACAATATTGATGACATCTCCGCCAAAGCCCTGCTTGCGCATTACCGCAATACCCGCTTGGGTAACGAGGAATTGACCTTTGACCAAAATGTCATATAACTTATCCCAATCTTCAATCGTATGGGCTTCAATGGGTTTAGAGATGCTGATTCCTGCGTTGTTGACAATGATATCCACACCGCCAAAGGCCAATGCGGCGGCGTCCATTGCCGATAAAATGCTCTGGGCATCGGTCACGTTCAGGAGCGTGGTCGACACGGCATCTTTACCGAATTTCTTCACAAACTCTTCTTTGGCTCCCGCCAGACGCTCTTCATTAATATCGTTCAAGACCACTACCGCACCCTCTTCGGCAAAGCGACGAGCGATGGCCTTTCCGATACCTCCCGCACTTCCCGTAATCAACGCTACGCGTCCAGAAAGCGCCTTGGGCTTGGGCATACGTTGAAGTTTAGCTTCTTCCAACAGCCAATATTCAATGTTGAAAGCCTCCTGACGGGGCAATGAGGTGTATTCTGATACTGCCTCGGCGCCTTTCATTACGTTGACGGCGTTGATGTAGTATTCAGAGGCCAAACGGGCCGTTGTTTTATCTTTTGAGAACGTAAACATCCCTACGCCAGGGTATAGAATCACCACTGGATTAGGGTCACGCATGGCGGGCGAGTTAGGATGTTTACAGGTTTCGTAGTAATCTGTATACAACTCGCGGTACGCGACAAAGCCCGGCAGAAGTTTTTCTTTCAACGCCGCTACGTCCGACAAATCTTCGTCAGGGGCCAAGGTTAATACCAGCGGGCTGATTTTGGTGCGAAGGAAGTGATCAGGACAAGAAGTGCCCAAAGGCGCCAATTTGTCCAAATCATTGGAGTTGATAAATTCCAATACGCGTTCGTCGTCCGTAAAATGGCCAACCATGGTGCGGTATGACGAGCAAAAGCCGCGCAATACAGGGGCTAATTTGGCCGCTTGTTTTTGACGGTCTTCTGGCGACAGGCTTTCAATTTTCTGACCCCCAAATACGGGACGGGTTTTGCCGTAATTTGCTTCCAAATACTCAGCACACTTTTCGATGACTTCGAGCGTGTTGATGTAACTTTCATAAGAAGTATCACCCCACGTAAACAAGCCGTGTGAGCCGAGCATGATACCACGTAATTTGATGCCTTTTGCGGCGGCTTCTTCCAAACAGGCACGAAGTTGGAGGCCTAATTCAAAGCCTGGGCGTTGCCATTCTACCCAGCCTACTTCGCCGTTGAAGAGTTCGTCCGTAATTCTTTTGCCATCCTTGGCCGCTGCAATCGCAATCGCTGCGTCGGGGTGAAGGTGGTCAATATGGGCAAACGGTAAAAATCCGTGTAAAGGAGTATCAATAGAAGGTGCTTTTGACGCTAAATCGAAGATACAATGGTTAAACAACTCTACCATTTCATC
>VFQN01008792.1_pt1 | contig 10049 bp, 11 predicted proteins | sample 3512371 | NCBI WGS metagenome assembly VFQN01 (sample SAMN10412370, study PRJNA504923) | tailings metagenome | isolation source: Replicate 2 from Balatoc abandoned mine | place: Philippines: Itogon, Benguet | collected 2017-08-28 | reverse complement strand
ATTTGACCCGAATAGGGCCCGCAAATGCAGCCAACAAAGCGCCACCTACTGCCCCCGAAAAGCCGCCTATGCCTGTTACCATCGCCACGGCACTCTTGGGAAACATATCTGATGCAAAGGTATAAACATTGGCCGACCATCCCAAATGGGCAGCTGCTGCGATGGCAATCAGTACCGTTGCAAGGTAAATATTGTGAGTTTGGGCGGCTAAAAAGATAGGTACTACACACAAGGCACAAATCAACATGGTGGTTTTACGGGCCCGATTTAAGTCCCACCCTCCTTTCATGAATTGAGAGGACAGCCACCCAAAAAAGACACTCCCTCCGTCTGAAATCACGTAAATGACCATGAAAGGAAGACCTATGTTTTGTAAATCGAGTCGTTGGGTGAGAGATTCACTGGAATTAAAAAAATCGGGGAGCCATGTCAAATAAAACCACCAAATAGGGTCAGCCATAAATTTGCCCACAATGAGGGCCCAAGTTTGTCGATACCGAAGTAGGCGCCACCAAGTGAGCCGCCCAGAGATTTCTTCTTGTTGTCGGTCTTGTTGGATGTACAAAAGCTCTTCCTCCGATACTTTTGGGTGTTGCTCAGGCCGTTGGTAGTTTATCCACCAGATAAGAAGTACTACAAAACCAAGCACCCCCGTAGTCATAAACGACATTCGCCAACCATAGTGAAGTGTCATCCAAGGAACGAGCGCGGCTGTAAGTATAATGCCGACATTAGTACCGGCATTGAAGAGACCCGTGGCAAAAGCCCGTTCTTTTTTAGGAAACCATTCGGCGATAGATTTGATACTTGAGGGGAAATTGCCTGCTTCGCCTATCCCTAGTGCAAAGCGAGTAGCCCATAAGCCTTGAAAAGAGCTTACGAAGGCATTGGCTACCCCCGCAAAACTCCAAAGTCCAATCGCAAAAGCCAATCCTCTTTTGGTACCTAGCCGGTCAATAAGCCAGCCTATCATGATAAACCCTAGGGCGTAGGCAGTTTTGAAAGCAGTATCTATCCAGCCATATTCGATTTTGAAAGTATCAAGGTCTGTTTGTGTGAGTGTATAAGTAAGCGGAACCCCGAGCATTTCTTTTCGAAAAGTATCATCAAGCATCGCAAATGAAAGGACGTTTCGGTCGATGTAGTTGATGGTCGTTACCAAAAACAGTAACAATACAATACGCCAACGAAAGTTGCCGATATACATTTGAGTGAGAGGTTAAAAGGGTGGTTAGGAAATGAGGATGCAATATACGGGGTTATCGGATAAAAGTTCTATTCTTACCTTTGTTAAAAACTGAATGCTAATGAATGAACTACAAAAACAAGTATTGATAAAAGCTGCTTCTTTTTGTGCATACCAGGAAAGAACCCTCAAGGAAGTACGTCAAAGGTTGAGGGAGTGGGACTTACCGGATGAGGAGGCCGAGCCCATTATACAAGAATTAATTGCCCAAAACTATCTCAATGAAGAGCGTTTTGCAAGGGCTTTCGCAGGGGGAAAGTTTAGGGTCAAAAAATGGGGGCGTCTCAAGATTAGACAAGAAATGAAACTGAAAGGGCTTGCAAATGACTTGATTCAAAAAAGCCTTTTGGAAATAGACGGAGATGCCTACGAAGAGACGCTGAAGGAGCTTATTTCCAAAAAGTTACAAGGCCTCAAAGGTGAACCTTCCCAAATAAAACAAAAGCTACTACGTTTTGCATTGAGTCGAGGTTTTGAAAACGATATAGTGTGGGAGGTGTTGAAGGAAATTAATATTTAGCCCCCCTTAATGAGGCTCAGCTTTACCAATTAAGGTTTTTGTTTAAAGGGTTGGGCTTATTTGTCTTGTTTAGGTGGAGCGACAACCCACTCCGCCACTTTTTCGATAAGCCGATGATGTCCTGTTTTTAAGACAATGGGTTTTGTGTCAGGTAGCTGTGTGGTGAGAGGAAGTACGTAGTGCGCGGGTAGTAAGCTGTCGTGTTTTCCCAGAAAAATCTTTAAATCGATTGGGTTTTCTTTTACCAATTGAGCAATGAGTTTTATATCTGCCCGCATCAAGCTAAAACCTATCCACGAACGATATACGCGCTCGCGCTGCTCAGAAGTAGCAAGGGTACTTTCGGCAAATTTTACGGCACTTTTCTCAATTAATTTAAGCTTTACTAATAAGTGAGCTAGTTTCTTAAAATAATTGACATTGCTTACAAAAAAGCGAAATAGTTTTTTGCTTACCCAAAAACGCGTCGCCAACCCATACCAAGGACTTTCCGTAATACCATCAGGAGCCAAAAGCCAGCAAGATTCAATTTGTTTTGAGAAAAGTTGAAGGGTAACTAAGGCAAATTTCCCTCCCATGCTAAAACCCATGAGAGAGAAATTTTTGATTTGATGTATTTTCAAAAAATCTTCCAAAAAAAACTTCCATGCTTCTAAGGTGAGTTTTTCAGAGGCAAGAGCAGGAGTTTGGCCATGAAAGGGCAAATCAAACAAATAAAAGGTATACTGATTTTTTAGTACCTCTACCAAAGGCAAAAAGCAACGGTAATCTTGCCCAATTCCGTGAAACGCCAAGAGCGTTTTGGGGCCATGCCCCAAAGTGACGCTTACGAGGTTTGGAACCTCATAAGCGTTGAGATTAGTAGCCGATACTTGTATCATCACCGCGAGGGTCTGAGCCGCCTTCCAAAGTACCGTCTGGGCGAACCAAAATACAGTCCATCCGTCCGATGGTGTTGCGCTGCATTTCCAGATTGTATGATTTGGCTTGTAGTTTCTGAATGACGTTAGGGGTAAATGCCCCATTTTCAAAAGTAGTTTTGTCGGGCAACCATTGATGATGAAACTTGTAAGCATTCACCGCCTGCTGCATGGTCATGCCGTGTTCGATTACATTCAAAATCGTCTGAAACACAGACGTGATAATCGTAGAACCCCCTGGAGTACCCACTACCATGTAGAGTTTTTTATCTTTTTCGAGGATAGTCGGAGTCATCGAATAAAGCATTCTTTTGCCAGGCTCGATGGCATTGGCTTTGTTGCCAATCAGCCCAAACATATTCGGTACACCGGGCTTGATACTGAAGTCGTCCATTTCGTTGTTCATAAAGAAACCTCCCCCTTTCACGATGATGCGGCTACCGTAGCCGCCATTGAGCGTAGTAGTCACCGAAACGGCATTGCCGTCTTTATCTACAATAGAAAAATGAGTCGTTTCCATGCTTTCATATCCAGAAATGTTGCCACCCTTAATAGATTTACTATCAGTAGCTTTGGAAAAGTCAAAGTCTTCCCAACGCTTGTGGAGATAAGAGGAGGCCAACATTTTTTTGATAGGCACTTTTACGAAATCTGGATCACCCAAAAACTTGGCTCTATCGGCATATACGCGTCTTTCGGCTTCAATCATGACTTGGACAGTAGAGTCTGCGTGCCAGCCCCATTTTTTGAGAGGATAAGGCTCTACAAGTTTCAGAAGTTGTAACAAAGCCACGCCCCCGCTTGATACAGGAGGCATGGTGATGAGTTTATAGTCTTTGTATTTTCCAACGAGAGGCTTGCGCCAAACGGCTTGGTAAGATTTGAGGTCTTCGGTCGAAATAAACCCATTTCCGCGCTGCATTTCGGCTACGAGCAAGTTGGCTGTTTCGCCTTCATAAAAACCAGCTCTGCCGTTTTGCTGAATACGACGGAGTGTTTTTCCCAAATCTACTTGAATCAATGTATCTCCCGCTTGCCATTCGCGCCCGTCTGCTCTTACAAAATAAGTAGTATCAGCATTGAGTTTGACAATATCAGCTTTGATGCGATTGAGACCTGAGGCTTCTTTTGTGGTGAGAATGACGCCTTTTTCTGCCAAATCAATCGCAGGTTGAAGGAGAGTTGCCCAGGGAAGTTTTGCAAATTTTTGATGTACTTGTACCATACCATCTACCGAACCCGGTACTCCACTTGCCAAATGCCCTACCATACTTAGGCCCGGAATGACATTGCCGTTGGCATCTAAGTACATGTCTTTATGGCCTTTAATGGGTGCTTTTTCGCGGAAGTCTAGCGTAAAATTTTTGCCTTTTCGATCACGATAAACAAAAAAACCGCCGCCGCCGATATTTCCGGCTGATGGGTGAACTACGGCGAGCGCAAACTGTACCGCAATGGCCGCATCGGTAGCATTTCCACCTTTTTGCAGGATTTCTACTCCCACGCGCGACGCTTCAGGATGAGCAGATGCTACCATGCCGTTGGAGGCGGAGACCCCGATACGATCTGAGTAAAACGGTTTTTGGTTGGGATCGTCGGTCAAAAATTGATAAAAACCTTTGTTTTCTTTTACTTCTTGACAAAACGCATGAGTGCTGATAAAAACAGCTAGTAAGTTGATGAATAGTTTGTTCATAAAGTGGGCATAAAAGTTTGGGGTTTCAAGTTACAAAAACTCTTTCATTTTGCTTCAAACCAAAAGTTTTAGAAATTGCAGCTTCTAAAATCTGAATGTTATGGCGATGTTTGAAGATGATGAAAGTTTCGGGTTTGAAGATGAAGATTTTGACCCTGAAGAAGCCAATCAAGAATGGCAACAAGAGCGCGCACGGATTGCCAATATGCCGATTATGCTCAAGGCTCGCGAAATCTTGGATACGGTGGATTCGCTCACCGAATTAATGGAGGAGGACGGAATGATGGCGCATTATCGGGATATTTTATTTGAAGATGCTAGTATGATTTGCGCCAAAATCGCGGGCGCTGAAAGTCGAGAATTGTATAGTTTAAGGATGGAAAATGCTGTCATTATCAAAATTCATGCCAGGAGCTTACTTACGCAGGTGTCAGGGCTAGCAATGATGGGATTTAAAGAAAAGCATTATTTGGAGGTCTTGCGGGAAGAAATTGAGGAGTTTAGGGTTTTATTTATTGAATGGGTAGAGGGTTTTGACAAGTCCAACGACATTCCCGATAATTGGGGTGTTTTGTTTCGATAAGATGAACTTATATTTCAAACAAAAAACCTTTTGATACTAACTCTTGATAGCGTTTTTCATCAAAACAAAAATAATAAGCTCCGCGTCTAGAAGTACCCTTTTGTTTTTCTTTGAGTTTTACTAATAAGTTCATATTCAAGATTTTCTTGCTAAAGTTTCGCTTGTCGAGGGGCCTTCCTAAGATAGATTCATATAGATTTCTGAGCTCAAGCATCGTAAATTTTTCGGGCAACAACTCAAAGCCAATAGGTTGGTATCTAACTTTTCGGCGGAGTTGTTCGAGCGATTTATGGAGCATCGAGAGGTGGTCATACACAAGGTTAAGTTTTAGCGCAGAAGAAATGGGATGCCAAGTCGCACCAAAATTGGAGGAGAGCTTGGATAAAGTAGGTTCTACTTCAATTAGGGCATAATAACAAGTCGTGATGACTCTTTCGGTAGGAACCCTGAATACATTTCCGAAGGTGTACACTTGCTCCATGTATACATTTTCGAGGCTCGTAAGACGCTCTACGGTGTTGCGGGCAGCATCGTCAATATTTTCATCAAGATGTACAAATCCCCCCAACAATGCCCAATATCCTTTGAAAGGTTCATAGGGAAATTTATGAAGTAAAATGTGTAGCTCAGTACCATAAAAACCGAAAATGACGCAATCAACCGAATTGAGCAGGCCGACTTCGCCGGCATGATAATGGGGCAGAGAGCTATCCGTAAGGCGTGAAATAGGAAGATTGGTTTGGTTAAGAGCAGAAGAGTCGGACATATAAGCGTATAATTTTTCTCCAAATATGTTATGAAAAGACAGAAATGAATCGAAAATACCACTTCATTTTAAGGATACTTTTTAAATAAATCACTACGAAAATGTGATAGACTGACGCGGCGTTTAATGGTATCTAATAGAAATTTGTATATTTGGAGCCAATAAACAATATTAGACCAATCCATTCCGTTTTTGTCACAGCAAAAACCTAACAGTAATGATTTTACTTCAAGCGCAAACCGCCGTCGATTCAGTAGCTACCGCTGCTTCAGCCCCAGGAATTTCATTGTTTGATTTGTTAATGAAAGGTGGATGGGTGATGATTCCCCTCCTAATTATGTTTTTTTTGACGATATTCTTAATCATTGAGCGTTGGCTAGCTATCAATGCCAATGGCAAATTGGAAGAGAGTTTTATCGACAATATGAAGGACTTTGTCCAACAAGGTAATATCAAATCGGCCGAATCTCTCTGCCGTAACCAACGCTCAGCGGCAGGGCGTATTTTTGAGAAAGCGATTGGACGCATTGGATATTCTATAAAAGATATTGAAAGTACCATCGAAAATGCCAGCCATATCGAAGTATCTCGCCTCGAAAGCAACCTTTCGTATTTGGGGGTGATTGCGGGGATTGCGCCAATGCTTGGATTTGTGGGAACCATTTCGGGAATTATTAACATCTTCTACAGCATCTCCCAATCCAACGATTTCGACATTAGCACCATCGCAAGTGGGATGTACGAAAAAATGGTAACTTCGGGTGCTGGTCTGATTGTAGGTTTGATTGCGTATATGGGTTATCACTTGCTCAATATGAAAATCGACCGTATCGCTCTGAAACTTCAAGCAGGTGCTTTTGATTTCTTAGATGTATTGCAAAAACCTATTACGAATCGTTAGTCAAAGACAGTGCTGATGAAAATGTGTTTGTTATAAAAATAAACACATCTCTAAGCAATGAAGCTGACTTATAAATACTTATACCATGAAAATCCGACGTAAAAGTAGGTTCGCCCCCGAGGTTTTTACGCAATCATTAAACGACATCATGTTTTTCTTGATGTTGTTCTTTTTGATTATTTCAACAATGGTGAACCCTAATGTCATCAAGTTGATGTTGCCTAAGGCTTCTGCGGCCCAACAAATGCAGAAGAAGCAGACGACCCTTTCGGTAGATGCCGAGAAAAACTATTTTTTAGATAAAGAACCTGTTTCTAAAGAACAATTGGAGTCGGCTTTGTCATCCGCATTTGCTGGTATTCAAGAAAAAACGGTCATCTTGCAAGTAGATCAGAGTATTTCGGTACAAGATTTGGTGGATGTACTGGCTATTGGAGCCAAACTTGACATCAAAATGGTAATGGCTGTTAAGAAATAAATCTTCAAGGAATTTTTTCTCTCCTTCACAAATTAGAGTGTATCATACGCTAAAACGGGGGTTTTTACGCTAAAATCCTTTGTAAAGAGTATCTAAATTTACGGTTATTGATATAGTTGTAAATCAGATGCTTACACTCTAATTTGTTTATCCATGATTTTTTCTGAAAAAACTTTCGTAGATGCTTTGGGTGGCATAGTCATTCAAAGCAAATTAGGGCCTGCTGTCAAGCGTAGCGGGTTTGAAAAGGTGCTTTTTCCGGGCGTAGAAGTTGGGCTTTCAGGTTGGGAACGCGCTCACAGCCAAGGTGCAGGAACGGGTTTTGAAAGCCCCAAAGCCATTAGATACGCGCCTCAAGAAGTCAATCAAGAATATCAAAGGTTAGGGATAGAACGCTACTTGAGAGACTTAGCGAAGTATAAAAATACGGAACTATGGCTTACTACTGTCACTTACACACATCCGCGAAGTTTAAGACTTAAAGAAATTCAGTACCGAGTCGATGAAGTTTTGAATGGTTTTTCGCGGAGATTGTTTGAGGCTAGTATTGAGATTGAAAACAAAACAGAAAAGCCGCGCGTGGTAATCAACGCGACCCCTTTATTGATTTATTAGGTCTAAGGCCAGCTCTTCGGAATCCCCATCGTGTGAGCGTAGTTTTTAGGGCAATGCGTATGTACATATTCTAAAAGCCGTTGCATATCACGCTCAAAATCAATGTAATAATCTGGATTAAACTTCGCTAGTTTTTTGAGAAGTGCTTCGGTTTTTTTTGCGATGTATTCGGCACAGGTATCACTACGGCTATTATGAACTTTTAGAAGGGTGGATTGATGTTCAAAAAAAGTTAGGAACAAGTAAATCATAAGCTCAATTTCCCCGTATTTGTCTTTGGTGATTTTGACGTGCTGAGTGATGTCACCCATAAAACTCCTCATATCCATCATCATCCATCCGGGCGTGTCATGCGTCATTTGGGCTACTTTCAAGATGCGCTTTTTGATATCATCGCGGCGGGGTTGAATGGTGTCTCCGTGCTCAATAAGCTCAAATTCAAAACGTTGGACTAAATTTTTGTCTTTGCTTATTAGGCGTAGAAGTAATTTGTCTTTCTCTTTTTGAGGCAATTCGACAATCGCCTTCTTTAGTTCATAGGAGATAGCCATTTTAGATTCCTTTGTAGTTTTTCTTTTTTTGACGGGTTTCTAATTTCTTCACTACGTTTTCATAAATCCGCTCCATAAAAACTGGGTTAGTAGAATAAAACTCATAGCTACGATTATAAGTTGCCGAATCTACACCGTACTTTTTGAAAGTTCGTAGTTTTAATTGTTCGGTGATAATAGTAGAAGAATCGAGAGACGTAATAGCCAAACGTCCTACTCGGGCTTCAATCAGGTGAATGTCGGTTAGGATTGACACCATTTTATCTTCTGGGAGGGTTCCCTTCGGAATATTGGGTTCACTTTGACACCCTGTCAACAAAAATAAGGAAAGCAAAAAACACGATATTGGGCGACTTAGCATGGCTGATTTTTTGTACTTTTGGATAGTTTAGTTACAAAAATACGCATGATTGAGCAATTTATTACTAAGATTCGACAGTACGAGATTAAGATTCGTAAGGCAGTCAACGCCGATATGCGTGGAAGCTTTCGCTCGGTGTTTAAGGGTTCAGGAGTGGAGTTTGCTGATTTGCGTGAATACCAATACGGGGATGATGTGCGTACCATCGATTGGAACGTATCGGCCAAGGGCCATGGTACTTTTGTTAAAATCTTTAGGGAAGAGAAAGAGCAAACGGTATTTTTTTTGCTAGATGTGAGTGGGTCGCAGCAAGTGGGCGATGTATTTCGTACCAAGCTCGATACTGCAAAAGAGATATGTGGCGTATTGGCCTTGTCAGCTATTCAGGAAGCAAGTCATGTAGGTTTGCTTTGCTTTTCGGATCAAAAAGAAAAATACATCCGCCCTTCCAATGGCATGAAACATGGCTATGAGCTTATTACGGAATTATACAAACTCAAGCCTCAGTCTAATAAAACAAATCTTGCGGAGGCTATTCTATTTACCCTCAATGTAGTAAAACGGCGAAGTGTGGTGATTTTTGTTTCGGATTTTATTGACAAAAACTACGAGCACAACCTACGCGCTTTGGCTCGCAAGCATGACTTGGTTATGATTCATTTGCAAGACCAACGAGAAACTAACTTACCTCGATTGGGGATTATTCCGATGGTAGACCCCGAGTCAAATCGTACGGTATGGGTCAATACTTCCTCACTTTGGTTTCGGCGTAAAGTCAGGGAGGATTTTGGAAACGTAGGCAAACAAATTGAGCTATTTGCCCGCCAAAATGATATTAATTATGTGTCTATTGATTCTAAACAAGACTACGTCGAACCTTTGATTAAGCTCTTTCGTATTCGTCGAAACAAATAAATCTTCATCCTAACTACAATTTTTGATATACCAACAAAAGCGTTATATATTTGGGGATATAACGAATCTTCCCCTTTTCATGCAAGATGTTTTAGCGCCGCTTTTGTTTGCCATTATGGCTTTTTTATATGCTTCGGTAGGTCACGGAGGCGCGAGTGGCTATTTAGCTTTGATGGCTATCTTAGGGACTTCACCAGTGTTGATGAAATCATCGGCTTTGATTCTTAATGTGTTTGTGTCATTGATTGCTTTTGTGCAGTATTATCGTGCCGGGCATTTTCGGTGGAACCTGTTTTGGCCCTTTGCCCTTACGAGTATTCCGCTTTCGTATGTAGGGGCGACTTTACCCATTACTGATTCGCTTTACAAAAAACTCTTGGCGGTGGCCTTGGCCATTGCCATTGCTCGAATGCTCTTTCAGCCCGTTGACAAAGCTGAAAGCAAGCCTGTACCACTGTTAGGTGCCTTGGCGATAGGGGCGGTGATTGGGCTATTGT
>VFQN01008790.1_pt1 | contig 10053 bp, 13 predicted proteins | sample 3512371 | NCBI WGS metagenome assembly VFQN01 (sample SAMN10412370, study PRJNA504923) | tailings metagenome | isolation source: Replicate 2 from Balatoc abandoned mine | place: Philippines: Itogon, Benguet | collected 2017-08-28 | reverse complement strand
AAAATAGTAATTATGATCGAAGAAATCAATCGCAGAGATTTGAGCCAAAATGTGTCATCTCAGAAGAGGTCAGTACACTTAATTTTATCATTTTATGTTTAACCTTTTACATATATAGAGCTTTTATAACTTCGGTCATACTCTTCGCCTATCAAATCTATTAAGATTGATGCTAAGCTGCAATAATGCTATGATACTCACAAATAAAGATGGAAGAATTGTTCATGTTAATACAGCATGGTGTCAATTAACTGGATATTCTTTGATTGACATTGAAGGCAAGACTTGTAAATTCCTTCAAGGACCTGATACAGATCATGATTTAACCAAGAAAATGAAAGACGATCTTATGAATGATCGCAATACTGCAATAACAGTCTATAACTATAAGAAAGATGGTGAAAGGTTTTTAAATAAAATTATTGCTGTTCCTATTCATGGTGGATACCTTGAACCAGGTAAGAGTCTTTCATTAAACTTCTTTTTTGGACTCTATTCATCCTTCAATGGTTTTACATAGGGATTTCACATTATTGCGCTTTGTTAGTTCCTATGAATGAACAAACTTCTCAATCATCTTCATCTGTACATGAAGATCTTTCTCCTATAGGTATGGAGATTATCTTAAAATCTGCTGATTACATCTCTCAACGTCCTCATCCTCACGCAGGTCCGAGCAATAGTGCTCTTTCCACTGCATCAGCCACGGGCAGTAACGGCTCTACTGCCACAAGACTCACTGAGATTAAGCTTCCTACAATCTCTTTGCTAGATGTCGCGCCAGCCCTCATAAATCCTCTGACTCTATCCCGAGGAGTGATTAGTGTCAATATGGAAAATTATACCAATTCGAACAGTGGTGGAAGTGGACGTGGAAGTGGAGGAAGTAGTGAAGAAATTTTATCGGAGAGTAATTCTGAACATAATGGAGATAATAATGATAGCAATGAAGACAACGATGCAAATAGTAGTGGAAGTTCAAGAAGTCATAAAAGCCAAAGAGAAGAAGATGGTAATGATAATATCAATCCGCGCCCATCGAAAAAGCTTCGATTGAATTGACATATCCTTCTTTTTCTTTTTCCTCTCTTCCAGTGTCCTATATTTTTCCTTTATTGTCGTCTGCTGTATACGTTGGTTTCCCCTCTTCGACTTTTTCATTTCAGAGGTTGCGTTCTCTACCTTTAGCCTCTTCTGTTGCAGGAGCCAATAGCTTTTGCCAGCAATATTTTCTCGTTCTTCTTTTTTCTCCTTTGATACATATGTTGGGCCGAGTTTGTAGGGGGTCTCTTGTTGATTTCTTTGAAATTGCTATGCTAAATTTCTCCAACTTCCCTCTTTCTCCTCTTCTTTATTGTCTCGTATCCGATAACTACAGTTCAAGCCGGTCATCACTATCTTCTCCTCTCTCATATAGGGAGGACCCTGTAAGTGGCAATAGTCAAAAGTAGCTTTTGCGGTGTTAAAGTTAATGAAAAGAAAATAACATTAGTATTCTTCATTGGATCGGAAATGACGTTGTTGAGGGATAGATTTCTTCTCTCGAACAGCGATCTTCTTACTCTTACGATCTAAGAACTTCTTTAACTTCTTCTCCTTCTTGAGATGTTGATATCTAGAAAAATATATTCATGTGAGGAAGAGATACGTATGAGACAATATTAGGTACCTTTCTTCATTTAATAAATCTTTCTTTAATGAATTCTTAAAATAGAAAGGTTTCTTTCCTAATGTCTTTTGTTTTTCTTTTTCTTGATGTATTAAATCATCAAATTTATTCATTGCTGTCTTCGACAATTTTCTTTCATTTAATTGTTGTTTAATTCTTGTATAATATGTTAGAGAAGGTATCGTGATAGTGGATGATAGACACACTTACTTATTCATTTCTTGCTTTAATTCTTGTTTCATGGTTTCATTTTTTAATTTTTTATATTTTTTAGTAATTGTTTCTAATTCTTTTTCTTTAATATCTTCAATAAATTGATAATTATTCAGATAATGCTTAGATGATAGTTCACCAGTATAATCCATAAATCTTGGATCAAGAAACTTTCTTTTACTATTATCTGCATCAATTCTTAATCTATAGAAAAGAAGAAAAAATCATTAAAGCGAGAAAGTCGAAGAAGAATTTCCTAACCTCTTCACAGGTCGATCACTGCGCATTTCAGCTGGAGCATTCTTCCTCTTTCTACCTTCATCTGAACTCTTCTCAGAATCTGATCCACTCTCCGATGATTTATGAATAACCTTTTTCAATTTTTTGGTTCTATTTGTTGTAGGAGGAGGTTGCGTCGCTGATTTTTGCTTTTGCTGTCTTTCTCTGATTAATTGATATAACGGCACATTCGGGTTTATCTCTTCCTCTTCCTTGTCATCCTTGGCACTGTCCTTTGCATTGGGTTGGTCATCATCAGAGGACCAATCGGTAGAGGAGCCATCATCGTCATTGTTTCCTTCAGAGGGATCTTCATCATCGCTACTTTCGCTACCTGCATCACTGCCAATGTCATTATCATAATAATCATCCTCTTCCTGATTCCGAGACCTTTTCTTATTCCCATTGATCTTTCTCTGTATTGGAGCTCTTGCTTGAGGCTGAGGTCGACCTCCTCGTTGATCTTTCTTGTTATTCATCATCTTCTCTCTCTTCCAACAAAAAAATAACAGTCTCTCGATACACCAGAGAGAGACTGTTGTATCAAGAGAGATAGATTTTTTTCGAATTTGTTGTTTGAAGGAGAAATGGAGCGATTTCTAGAGGATGAGGCAGAGTATCGATCAGTCAATTGGAGAGAAGAATTTAATACTTTGCAGACCTCAGAGATTGAAGTTGAACTTTTGCCAGATGTAGTGGAAGGAACGAATGAACCGACAGTAGTTGAAGATACCAACACGATTGATAAATGGGAGCAAGGAACTATTGATCAAGATGAACCGGCGGAATTAGGTGAATTTGAAGTTAAACAAGTTCCAGCGGAGTCTTTAAGAGTTCATGTGAACCTGAAACTTCTAGAAACTAAACAATCACCGGAACTATATGGATTCAGCTATCCTGATGTCTTTCAATCTAACTATACCGAGGAGCAGATTGCCTTTTCTTTCACCGACTTATCAGACTTCCATGAACTTAGGACGAAGTTCTACCCTATCAAACATCAATTCATCACAGCTGCCTATGAAGCATACGACAAACACTTAGGATTCACTCTTAGCCCAAGTCAACTCTATCTACTCATACTCCAGCAGATATCAATTCACCAATACTCCCTAAGGAAACGGGAGAAACAAAAGGCTCGTCATTATAAGGAAGAAGATAATAGCGACAGTGCTAAAGATCATATTAAAGAGAGGGAATATAAACCAGTGGAAGTGGAGTTTAATCTTCCGCCTGAAGATGACGATTTCCATCAAATTATTGATTTCATCAGAGAAGCCATGTCAGAGTCTATTGAAGGGTATTATGATAGTGCGAGTTACTTCACTACTGCCACAGATGAGGAGTCATTTGCAACAGAGAGTTGTTTCTACAACCAGCAAGAAGAGTTTTTTCAATATGAATATGCACCATCAAGATGTGGCATTCCTTATTTTCTTCTCGAAGGAAGTTTGTGTGATTGGATATCTCTGAAAGAGCGTACTGAGCATGTGATCAAAGACCTGACACTACCGACCTTTAGTGAGCGATGGCTACCGATTATACTACCTATTTTGGATCGTTTAGTTCGAATAAAGGAAAAGAATAGTTCTGATTTATCGTTAGCTGATATTCAGCTGATGAAGAACTTTGTGAAGGTTGGTGAGGTGGCGGGGAGTGGTAACATCTTCTTTCCTCTCACTGCTCATCAAAAATGGAACAAGTATTGTATGACATACGACGAATACTTGCAGTCTATTATATCTAAGTCGAATAATGCTGAAATAGAAGAAACAGAAGGGACAGAGTACGGTGACGTCGGTTTAGATATTCTATGTTATCCTATGGGATTGAACACAATACCAATAGATTGGAAGTATAAACCACAGGCAGAAGTGGAAACTGGTGAAACGATAGAAGGAGAAGAGGAGTGGTTTAAGTTACATCTATATTCTGGATTCATAGGAATGAAAGAAGAATCCGATCGTCTAAAACCTGTGGTAGGATGGTGGATTTCATTGTTAAAGGAAGCCAACTCGAAGAATCGTACAATAAATCAATTTAAAGATATGGAGAGAGAATTTGGAAACATCTTCTCATAATACAGCAGAATACTCTCCATTGAGGAAACACCGCCATGAAGTCATTTAGATGCCTAGGAGTCTCAATCTTTCTTGGTTCATTTATTCCTCATGAGGCTGCGTTAACTATAAGATATTCTCTCATTCAATTCCTATTTGTTTAATCCTCTTTCTTGTTATTATTGAACACTGGTAACGTTTCTTGTAGGAATAATTGGAATTTCTTCCTTGGAATAGCTTTTAGTTTTATTGTCACATCAGAGAAGATGGATGCCGATCTATTTGATGTGTTCACAAAGAAGATTAAATCAGGCAGACTAAAGATATCGTTGTTCGCAAATAGAGATGAAAAGTCATAATCTTCTCTTCCAAGGATCTTGTGGGCGGATTCTATCCATTTCATTAGATCTAGAGATATCTTTGGGTTTGATACAATGCTAAAATCGGGCTCTGTGCTTCTATCTTTGATAAATGTTGAACTGTTAGAGTTATAGTGACATTCCGTCGTCCTATGGGAACTCCATGTCCTGGATTCAACAGTTGTTGGGTCGGAGGAGAGTACAGTCGCAGCTTCAGTCAAGCTCAGGGTGAAGGTATTCCAATTTTCAAAAACAGGATATTGTGTGTCCATATTTGTGAGCTCAGTCCATTCCGGCGGCGGTCCATTCACAGATTGAGTATTATCGTCCGAATGAAAGACTTTCCATTGAGAATCATTCATTTCTTCCACTTAAAACGTCAATTATCAATTAAAAGATTCCGATAATTGGGTGCTTTTCTCTAACTAAACTCACGAGATTAAAGAGAGAACTGAACTGCTCTGAAAATTAAGAGAGAGGAAGTAAATCCCTCTCTCCTAAATAACGTTAGTGAAATGCTTAATAAGATAAGAAACTGCTTAATTCGAATCGTTTCATTGTCGAGTGAAGAATTTCAAATAACTCTTATATCATTATCATTTTGAGAAAATGGATGTCCTGACTTTTCTGAATGGAGAAAAATATGACGAAGCTCGAGCATTATTAGATAGTATTGAGAGATCACCGGATGGTGTTCCTGAAATCGATTATGCTGAAGCATTGGAATCAGTCGGAATTGTCGAATTTTATAATGGTGAATTTGATCGAAGTCTTATGCATCTTCAAAAATCATTAGAGTTTACAAATATCAATAAACTTCGACAACAGCGAAGACTGAGTGTCATTTATCTTCTTGTAAGTGATATCTTTCTCTCTTGAAATGACCTTTATTTCTGATTTGCTTTAGATCGGATCATCGATGGTAAGAACGGGAGAAATCAACAAAGGAATCGATGCATTTGAGCAATCTCATCAATTAAGTAGAGCGTCTAGTAGTTTTGACCTTGCTGCGATTGCTTCAGCCAATCAATCGATCGCTTATTGCAAATTAAAAAAATTCCCTAAAGCGATTGAATTATGCCGTCAGGCAATGGAAATTACAGCAAAAATGAACTCAATGAAATGTTTTGAATATCTACAATACGCAAGAACATTAGTTTCGATTTATATTAAAGCAGGTGATTTTGTGAAAGCTGAGAAGGTTTTAGCAGAAGTTGAATTTAATGAAGCAGGTAACAATCCTCTTTTCTTCCTTCCCAACGATTCTCAGACTTTATCTATTCTATAGAACGATGTCTATTGGAAGCTGGTCTAGATTTTGCTCGCGGTAGGATTGAGAAATCTCTGAAATCTTTACAATCGTTCCGAAATAATGAACCAAGCACATCACCGACACTCGCTGCTCTTATACCGCCAAATATGAAAGACTTGAAAGCATCATACTCTAGCAGCACCCTTCTTACTCCAATTGAAGAGAGTTTAACCCCAGCTACGACCAATCCGAATAGTGCCGCAGCCTCTCGCATTCATAGTCGCATGCACTCACGCAAGGGCCCAATAGCCTTCGAAGACGATCTCGATGATGATAAACAAGCTACCAAAAGTCGTCGTGGATCTACTACGAGCTCAAAAGGAGGTGATAAGATCGATGAGTTCTCTTATGGCGATGAACATCTTTATATGATGGAGAATGCTCTACCATCTTATATGAAGCATGTCGAACAAATCCTCAACCTTATCATGGTAAAGAGCTTCCTCAACTCGTCTTCCCTTAGATTTATTCATATTGTTTTAATAGATTGAGTATAATAAGGCTCTTCTCTCTCAACGAGGGCTCGTAGCGGTGGCTGCAGCTAACACCGGCTCAACGAAGGCCTCAAATGCCAGCCTAAGTATCCCTCACTATACCGTACCTACCTCACCTCAAGCCAGCGGAAACAATAATGGAAATCTTTTCCAATATCCTGTGAAATTAATGACAGATTTCCTTCAATCAATATTAGAGGTGAAGCAGAAATATCAAAGTAATGACGTCAATCCTTACATAGCGATACCACATGGCGACTTTCACCCTACCTTCATACCACAAGATTATTACCTTTTCCCTGTAGTTATTACAATGATTATGATGATTGCACAGTATGAATATGAGTTTCTCTTTGATTATTATGAGAAGGATGGATTGAATATTGAGACAGGACATGTCATTAGGTTAGGTCGACCAATCATCACATCAGACGACAAGGAAGGAGAAGTGAAGGAGAGTGGACTGAATCAAATCATTCGAGAAGATGAAGAGAAAAATGGGAGTGCAAATGATGTTGATAAATTAAAAGCAATGGAGAATAACTTCCTCCAAACGATGTCATTGTTTGAGAGCTTTCAATCTCTCATTCCATCTTCGATCACAGCTGATAATAAAGGAACAACAGAAGAAGAGGATAATTTACAATTTCCATCGAATCATGTTATTCATCAACTGAATGACTCGCCTAACCTCTCGATCGCGAAAGAAATAGTTAAGAACATTCAATCCTTCATGTCTTTGAGACAGCTGACCTCCAAACCGTCTGATATCGCTGTACCTCCCACTGCAGCGCCCACTGTAGCTCCTGCCAAGAATGAAGTGATTTTTCCGATCTCCAAACGACCATTATTAGCAAACACATCATCATCCGCAACCAAAGAAAGCGCAGAGATCCTTGCCAGTCATAACATTCAACTAGATCTCAATACAGCTAAACTCCTAGATCAAGGAAAGACTGGTACTTCTTCCAATAATCCTGGTACTCCAGCAGATGCTGGAAGTAATCCACCAACGACCAGAGGAAGAGGAGGTACTGGAACTTCTCGGAACTCAGTGATGCGGAATTCCATTGCTGCAAATAGAAAATCGATTAAAGGTAATAACCCTCTCTCAGCTTCAATGAATGCCGGTGCTGCAAGTAATGGTGGTGGTGCTATTAATGCAATCTTATTAAATCCTGTTGCGAATTATCCAACGAATCAATACATTCCATTGATTAAAGATCGTCTATCACATTACTCTGAGGTCATCTACAATCTTGATTGCTTTGGACGAGATGAATTATCTAGTTGGATCACTTATGCTCTGACATCATTATCAGGCGTCTCCATTGGTTATCTCGGTCAGACAGTCGTTGATGGACATGAGTTGTTCTCCTTCCTCGAACAAAAGTTCTCAGTAGAGAATAAACCTTCAAGACCTGGAACAACAGCCACTTCTGCTTCTACTACTTCACCGGAGACAATAGGGTTCCTGACCGAGGTGAGAAATCGTTTATTAGAGATCGAGACGAAGCTGACGTTATCACCTCTCTTATTCTATGATTATAACATCGATCTATTACACCAATCACCTTTCCAATCCAATAACAACCCGACGAATAGCACGACTGCTACTTCAGGAGGTGGAGGTAGTAGTATTATTGGTAAAGATGGTGTGATGACATCATCTAATATCATGGAAGATTATCAATATATCTTCTTTCGTATATTATTATTAATATTATTAATTAAAATTACTGTACAATTATCCATGAAACAAGAGATTAATACTTATTTAATAACATTAGAAAAATTAAGTAAATTATTATATCAACGTTATAAAGTCTATTCCATCGAAGTCATTATCTATTATGCAATCACTATGAAATATCGTGTAGAATATGAAGAATGGTGTTTACCTTGTAATGAATATAATACATTACCATCAAATTATTATCGATCGAATGGATTACAACCATTACATACTTTACCTATATCACCTAATGAATACTTAAATACTCTTTGCTTCACTATCTTACCATGGAATAAGAAATATCATAAGATTAGTACTGAGAGTGGTAGCGCCTTTTTCAAAAAAGATGCAATTAAGAAATTGATTAATTTGTATTTAATGATTTCCTCATTACCAGTTAATACAACACAGATGTTAATGGAGAGTACAAGTAGTACATCATCTGTATCATCAAGTCCATCACATCATCATTTACCTCCTGCAACGATGCAAGAGTTGATGTCGTTGGAGGAATCATTGATTGATGAGTATGAGTCGAGTAATGCTTTGTGGATTTATAGGTTTTCTAAATTGAGGGCAATGCAGTTTATGCATAAGATGAAAGAAGTAAGTAAAGAAGGATTAAGTGGTGGTGCTCATACTCATGGTGTTAATAACAATTCTCATAATTCAAGTCATCATAGTTTTAGTAGTAAAGGTCAATAATTCTTTGTAGTATTATCTTTGCAAGATATTTTAAATAAATAATTCCTTCTAACCTTGAATGTTCTAATTCATTTCATTACGATGGAAAAGAAGAAGCAGCACCGATAAAGCGCCGATTATCTACCGGTATACTGATAACAATGATCTATTGTTTGTTTTTTGTCAATGAAAAGAAGTTTGTTTTGCTCGATTGTTAGAGGAAATTCATCTCTTCGAAGTTGTTATTTCTCTTCTATTCCTAATCAAAGACTATTTATTGAATCTAATCCTCAGGAAAGGAATGGTTTCATTGATAATCTTATTTCTTCAAGTTTAGAAGAAGATGTTCAGCGACTGAAACAATTTATAGAGAATAGTAGATATCTTATCGCAATTACTGGAGCTGGTGTCAGTACAGATAGTGGAATTCCAGACTATCGTGGTCCTAATGGCTCTTATACGAAGGGTCATAAGCCGATCACTCACTCTGAGTTCATGCAGCAAGAGAACAAGAGGAAAAGATATTGGGCAAGATCGATGATTGGATGGCAGCGAGTCTCTCATGCCCACCCTAACGCTACTCATTATTCTTTAGCAGAGCTTGAGGCAAGGGAAAAGCTCCAGTTCCTAGTGACTCAGAATGTCGATCGCTTGCATCAGAGAGCAGGAGCCACACGAGTCAGCGACCTTCATGGTCGCATAGATCAAGTGAAATGCATGTCCTGTAATCATAAATTGCCTAGAAAGTCTATGCAGGACTTGTTAATGGCTCAGAACGAGTCCTTCTATGAGATGGTGAGGGAGAGGATTGAAGAGGAAGAAAGACTGAGAGCTGATGGTGACGTGGACTTAGAGCTAGAAGACTATTCTCAAGTAAGAGAACATCAATGTCCTTGTAATGGATTGTCTTAGTAGTGTTGAGTTAGTTCTCTCTCCCTTGTTGCAGTGAGTGTGGTGGATTGCTGAAACCTGACGTCGTCTTCTTCGGTGATACAGTACCTCTGCCTCAGGTGCAATCAATCTATGAAGAGGTATCCTATACTATGATACTACCTTAAAATGCTTTGATCTCAGTCTGATAGGTTGATAAGTGTGACGCACTGTTGATTGTTGGCACTTCCTTGGAGGTGTTCTCAGCTTATCGCTTCGTTGATCGAGCGAATAAGAGGAATATCCCAATAGCAATCGTGAATGATGGAGAGACAAGAGCTGAGAGACAACGATTATCAATGATTCAATATAAAAGTA
>VFQN01008789.1_pt1 | contig 10053 bp, 7 predicted proteins | sample 3512371 | NCBI WGS metagenome assembly VFQN01 (sample SAMN10412370, study PRJNA504923) | tailings metagenome | isolation source: Replicate 2 from Balatoc abandoned mine | place: Philippines: Itogon, Benguet | collected 2017-08-28 | reverse complement strand
TGCGGATCGCAAGCGCCTCCAGCCGGTCCCACATGTCCTGCGGCAGCGACGCGCCGGCGTAGAACAACAGACGCACGCGGGAAAAGAAATGCCGCGCCAACGCGTCGTCCTTCTCAAGAAACGGCAGCAGCGCTCCGTAGCCGGCTGGAACATTGAAATAAACTGTCGGCGCGATTTCGCGCAGATTCTCGACAGTCTGGCCGATCAGCGCCGGCAACGGCTTGCCGCCGTCGATATAGAGCGTGCCGGCCTGTTGCAGGACAAGATTGAAATTGTAGTTGCTGCCGAAGGTGTGGTTCCAGGGCAGCCAATCGACAAGAACCATCGGCGCATCTTCGATGAATGGCCAGGTCTGAACGGATTGCTGCTGGTTAGCGGTGAGCATGCCGTGGGTATTGATGACCCCCTTGGGCAGACTTGTCGATCCGGACGTAAAAAGGAACTTGGCGATCGTATCGCGCTTTATCGCGGCGACGGCCTGCTCCACAGCCGGTCCCGGTTGCGTCTGTTCGAGGTCGGCAAACAGGGTGACATCCGGGAGATTGGCACCGTTCCTGCCGGCCACGATCGGCGCGGTGACATGCGCCAGCGCCTTTGCAAAGGGCGCGGTGTCGGAGACATAGACAAGCCCCGGTGTCAGGAGCTCGTTGATGTATTTAAGTTTCGCGTGGTCCTGGCTCTGCAGGGAATAGGCCACGGAAATTGGCGAGACCGGGATGCCGGCCGTGTAGCAGGCCAATGTCATGAGCCCGTGCTCGACGGCATTCCCCGACAGGACCATGACGGGCCGCTCGGCGGATAGCCCGCGTTCGATCAGGGACTGCGCGACCGCATCGGCCTTCTTGCGCGCCTGCGCATAGGTGACGCCGGCCCACGCGCCGGACGCGTCGCGCTCGGCCATCAGCAGACGGTCCGGCTGCCGCTCCACCGCGTTACGGAACAGGTGCGCGAGATTTGGCTCGTATGCTCCGAGCGGCTGCTTCGCCCGCAACACGATGGAGCCGTCAGGGCGTTGTTCGCGCGTGACGGCAGGCTCGGCGAAGCCAATAGGACGAAATGGCGGCTTACCGGCTTCCATCGCCGGTTTTGATATCGTCGAATTCACAGCGTCCTCCCAGACGACATGCACTATAATGCATGCCGCTAAGGACCTCGTCAATGAACGCCATCATGCCGACACAGGCTCTGATCGCGTCGCACGGCTCCTCGCGTAATTGGCTGCCAACACGGCAACGGCGGCGGCCAGTCCGATCCAGTCGAGCATGGCCGCTCCCGGGAATGCGTTAGGCGGCATCAGGATCGCGAGCGCTGCTGCGCCAAAGGCGACTCTCATTGGTATCCCGAGCGGCCCGAAGCCAAAGCCGACGATCGCCGCAGTGCCCATCACGATGCCGAGAAGGTTGCGCGCCAGATGCCAGACGATCAGATGCCAGGGCGCGTTCATCAGCAGCGCCGGCTCGAGCACGAACAGGAACGGAATGAAGAATGTGCTCCACCCCACCATCACGGATACCCAGCCGGTGGTCCATCCGGAGACACGCGCAATATTGGCGGCCGCGTAAGATGCAATCGCCACCGGTGGCGTGATCATCGACAGCATGCCGAAATACATCACGTACATATGGGCCGCCATCGGCGAGACGCCCAGCTTGATCAGCGATGGCGCGAGAAGCGTCGCCGTCAGCACATAGACGCTGACGGTCGGCATTCCCATGCCGAGAACGAAACTGACGAGCGCAGTGAGCACCAGGAGAATGAAAAGATTTTCGCCGCTGATTGCGATCAGTTGAAGCGTCAGTCCGAATGCGATCCCCGAGACATTGAGCGCGCCAACGACCATACCGGCGGCAGCGCCGATCAGGATGATATCGAGCGCGGCGCGCCCGGTATCGAGGACGGCGCGCGCCATCTCCATGATCGTCACGCGCCTGCCGCGATAGCCGAACAAAAGGCAGAGGACGATCATCATGCCGGTGGCGTAGACGGCCGCACGCTCGATCGGAATCTGGAAGAATTCGGGCCACGCCAGCGTCGCAACCAGAAACGCGATGGGTATTGGGAAGTGCCAGCCCGACCGCACGATCTCGCTAAAGCTCGGAGTCTCCTCGTCGACCTGCGCCGCGCCGATGCGGTGCTTGGCCGCCTCAAGATCGACGTGGATGAACAGCGCCGCGTAATAGAGCAGCGCCGGGATCACCGCGGCGACCACCACCGCGCCATACGAGACTTGCAGGAACTCCGCCATGATGAAGGCCGCGGCGCCCATCACCGGGGGCATCAATTGCCCTCCGGTGGAGCCGACCGCCTCGATCGCAGCGGCACGGGTGCGGGTGAAGCCCGACCTCACCATCAGCGGAATCGTCACGATGCCGACTGCCACGACGTTGCTGACCGCAGCGCCGGAAATCATGCCGAATAGCGCCGAGCCGACAACGGCGATCTTAGCCGCACCGCCGCGGAACTTACCCATCCCGGACATTGCCAGATCGGCAAAGTAATTCGCGCCACCGGTCCGCCCGAGCACCTGCCCCATCAGGGTGAATGGCACCACGATGAGAACGGCAACACCCAGGATGTTGCCGATCATCCCGTTGGTATCGAGCCCAAGATAAACCGCCAGCCGTTCCGGACTGACATAGCGCGTCTGGAAGTCACCCGGCAGATTAGGCCCGATGAAGACATAACCGACGAGTGCGAGGATGATGATGACGAGCACGCCGCCGGATGTGCGCCGTGTTGCTTCTAACACGAGTACGATCAGCATCAGACTGCCGACGATCCCCTCGACCGGAAGCATCGCGAGTTCGTAGGTCAGCACTTCGTAGCGGGCTGCGATATAGAGACAGATCGCAATCGAAGCGAACGCGGCAATCCAATCGTGCCAGCGGGGGCCGCCTTTCGCGCCGATATAGGCAAGTGCAAGCGAGAGGCCCAGACACACCGCCAGAAGCTGCTCGGTGTAAAGCGAAACAACGAAGAGGCGCCGCGGGGCGTCAAGCACCCACAGCACCACAACGCCGATCAGCAACGCCTGAAAAATATCGGTCCAGACCGATACCGCACGCGAAAGCGGAGGCCGGTCGGCCTCCTCGATTTCGCTCATTGCCGGTCCTCCCGTCCGAACCGCAATCTATTGCGGCAAGGCCTTCTCCTCGATGCCCTTGTCCTTGAAATACTTGAGCGCACCGGGGTGATAGGGAATGCCATATTTCTTGTAAAGCGTGCTGGCAGAGAATTCACGAAGCACCGGCTGGACAGCAACAAGATCGGCCTTGTTGTTCTCAAGCGTCTCAATCAGCTTGTAGATCATTTCGTCAGGAACTTTTGCGTGGGTGATCAGAAGATTGTCGAATGTATATACCTTCATCGGCTTGTTCACGCCGATGAAGATCGGTCCCGGGACCGCATCCGACAGATAGCCGTAAGGCGTTATCTTCCGCGCGGCATCCATGCCCTTCTCATTGATCTCGAGCACGCGAATACCCCCGACAGAAGCATCCGCTTCCCGGACCTTCGGCCCGCCGAAAGCAAAGAAGAACATGTCGGACGACCCCGCCATGAAATCGTCGGCGCTGCGCGTCACATTCGGGACCATGACCGGCTGCACGTCTTTATCGGTCAAGCCGCCGCTCGCTAGCATCGCCCGCGACACCAGTCCGATCGTGCGCATCGCCGAATAGCCGGCTGCGACGCGCTTGCCTTTCAGATCCGAGATGGTCTGCATCGGAGTATCCTTGCGGACCCAGAATGCGGTACGCAGCGCGTGGACGAATCCGATGGCACGAAGATTCGGATTCTTGCCGCCTTCATAATAGTCGGCGAATTCGAGGATGTTGGTGATGCCGATCTCGACCTCGCCACGGCTGACCATCGGCACGATCACCTGATCGCCAGCGGTCGGCTGGACCAGCATATTGATGCCAGCCTTTTCCTTCATCACCTTGGCAACAGCAGAAGCGGTCGTGTGATTGAGGCTGCCCGGGGGCAAGGTCGCGAAACCGTAGGTCTGCGCATGCGCCGTCGAGGCGCACAACCCGAGTGCAGCAATAGCAAACATCGCCGATCTGGCGTTGAAACCCATGATGTCCTCCCGATTTTTTTCGATGATGATCCCGGCGCAACAGCAATGTCAAATCGGCAAAAAATGAGCGTCTCGAACACGTCTGCCGTGCGATGACATCGGCGCGCGCGCTGGCTAAAAGAGACACGCAATGCACGACGCGGCAGCAACGGACCAGGTCTTTGATTACGTCATCATCGGAGCGGGCTCCGCGGGCTGCGTGCTTGCGAACCGGCTGAGTGCGAATCGTTCGATGACTGTCTGCCTGATCGAGGCTGGCCCGTCAGACCGCAGCTTTCCGGTGAACCTAAAAAGCCGTGTGCCGGCGGGAGGAATTTTTTTCCGGCACGACCGTCGATATAATTGGCTCTACCCTTCGCGTGCGACAGCCGACCCCGCGAGCCATACAATTCTCTGCCCACGCGGCCGCCTTTTCGGCGGCACCTCCTCGATCAACGGCATGATCTACATGCGTGGACAGCCGGAGGACTATGACGGGTGGGCTGCCTTGGGCAATGTCGGATGGGGATTCTCCGATGTCCTCCCGTATTTCAAGCGGTCGGAACATTTCGAGGGCGAGCCCGGGCCGCTGCACGGACATGGCGGAGAACTTAACGTCGCCGCTCAGCGGTCACCGCATGCATTGTCTCGTGCCTTTGTCGAGGCGGGGAAGCAATGTCAGTTTCGCGGCAACAGTGACTTCAACGGCGTCAGCCAGGAGGGCTTCGGCCTGTTCCATGTCACGCAGAAGAACGGCGAACGCTGGAGCACCGCACGAGCTTTCCTGCATCCCGCGCTGTCGCGGCCCAATCTTCATGTCGAGTCGAGCGCCACGGCGTTGAAAATCGTGTTCGACGGCCGGCGCGCGAATGGAGTCCGCCTGCGGCGCGACGGCAAGGACTTTACCATCCGCGCGCGGGGCGAAGTGATCCTCAGTGCCGGAGCGATCGGATCGCCGCAAATCCTGATGATGTCCGGGATCGGACGTGCGGATCACCTGCGCTCTCACGGGCTTGATGTTGTGGCTGAGAGCGCGGGCGTCGGTCAGAACTTTCATGATCATTGCGACGTCGTGATCGCGATCGCCGACCGATCTCAGTCAAGCTACGCGCTCACAGGGAGTGGGCTGCCAAAGCTTCTAACCGCGCCGCTTGCCTATCTGCGAAAGAGAGGCCCTCTTTCGTCCAACATGGTGGAGGCCGGCGGATTCGTGCGATCGCGGCCCGATATCGACCGTCCGGACCTGCACTTCATCTTCACGCCGATGATCCACAACCGCGCCGACTATCTGCCCCGTCAGCACGGCTTCATGATACATGTCAGCACATTGCGCCCGAAAAGCCGAGGCCGCATCATGCTGCATTCCCCGGATCCGATGGATGCGCCGATCCTCGAGCCAGATCTTGTATCGCACGATGATGATCTGAGGTTGCTGGTGGCGGGGCTGCGGATGGCACGGAGCCTTGCTGCCGCGCCTGCCCTGGCCCGCCTCAATGCGGGCGAATTGTCACCCGGCCCGGGCGTGACGTCCGACGACGATCTCGCGGCGTTCATCAAGAAAACTGTGGCCACGGTATTTCACCCCGTCGGGTCGTGTAAGATGGGGGTCGATCCCATGGCGGTGGTCGATCCGGAGCTGCGCGTGCGCGGCGTCGAAGGTTTGCGGGTTATCGATGCTTCGATCATGCCCGACATCGTGAGCGGCAACACCAACGCGCCCACGATCATGATCGCCGAGAAGGGCGCTGATCTGATACGCGCCACGCGATAGGAGCCGCGGAGCTTCCGTGACGCTGCTATCCGCGAACTGCGCCTCCAGGCCTTTGAGGCGCAAAGACGGGGTTGATGCATCGAGACGCAGCACGAACTCAACGGTAGCGAGCTCGCAGCGGTTACGGCCGCGCTCTTTCGCGGTATAGAGTGCCCGATCGGCGCTGGCGAGCAGATCTGACACATCGAAACGTCCATCTTCGCATAGCGACACGCCGATGCTGCAGGTCGCGGCGGTCGGCTTACCGCCGACCTCGGCCGCCACAAGCTCGAAAGACTTGCGAATATTCTCGGCGATCTCGATCGCCTGGCTACGGTCGACATCGACCAGAACAATAGCAAATTCTTCGCCACCGAGGCGCCCGACCAGATCGGACGGGCCGAGCTGCCTCTGTGCGGTGTCGGCAAAGAGCTGAAGGATACGATCGCCGAGCGCGTGACCATACGTGTCATTGATGGTCTTGAACTGATCGAGATCGATCATCAGGACTGCAGCATTTCGTGACTTCCCGAACATCCGGCGCGCCAGTTCAACGGCGTCCGTCATGAACGCGCGACGGTTCGCAATTCCCGTCAGCGGATCGAGGAACGAGGCCGTCTTGTGCATCAGCTCAATGCGCTCCTTGGCCATTGCGAGAAGAATGAATGCGATGGCGATCGAGAACAGCAGAGCTTCGAAGTTCAGTACGGTCAGCCAGACATTCTCGCCAACCTCACGACTCTTCATCCACGGCAAAGACGTCGCCAAAGGCGTACTGAGCAGGAAGAGCGAGCCTTCCGAAAACAGCATGAAAATGGCAGGCCACCGCGAGACCAGCGGTTCGCTGCGGCCGCGCCAGAGCTCGTAGGCGGCCCCCCATGTATAGCTCGTGAGGATGACACAGGTGATCAGCACCCGTGCTTCCATGGAGTTTGTGATCGCAGGGATGAAGCAGATCCCGAGCCAGCAGACGGCACCCGCAAATATGCCTATAAAACTCGGGGCCCGCCCGCTGAAGACGCGGGCGCCAGTCCAGGTTGCTGCGAATGCGGTCAACAGGATGGCGTTCGAGAGGTCAATCGTCACCCAGGCCGGGACAGCCCCATACAAGCCAAACAGCGCTGCCGGTGCAGCACGCAGCAAATGCGCCGAGCCCCACCACGCCACTGCCGTGAGCGCCGGATTTTGCACCCACACAAACAGCAGCAGAAAGCCGAGCATGGCCTCGACATAAATCGTCACGAGAAACAGCGTGTGTACGTCGAGATTCATCTAGTCAGACACCCGCTTAGGCCAGCGCAGCAATGGTGAGCGCGTTGACCGCTTCTTAGCCGCGCGTCCCAAACAATGGGTGAATCCTGCATTCGCCAGCGGTGGATTATGGGACGTGGTTTCGGCCGGGTTCCGGCGCCTGTCGAATTTACGTCGACTTTTCCGCAAATGCTGCCTGGACCTTCAAAGACCAAACGGAGGTCTTGACGAGCCCCCACCCCGTTGCGGCATTCTTTGCTGGCCGTTGGTGACGCTGAACGTGGTTGGGGGCATCCATTGCGAGAGCACGCGTCTGAGGTGCGAGGGAGAGTCCCTCCCCGCAGCGTGGGCTCGGTACTCCCCGGCGGCAATCACGTCGACGCGGTCCCGGACAATCCGGGTCAACCCGGGACTCGACTCATGCCTGCACCGCTTCTCGTAACTCCTGACACACGAAGTACAGCTCTCGCGGGGCTGCCGGCCGCGGCCAGGCTTGCCTTTTCGCTGGCGGACAACATCCGCTGCGGGTCGCTCGACGTCACGCTGCCGGACGGACGCCGCCTGATGTTCCAGGGCAAGGAAGCCGGCCCGACTGCCAGCATGTTGGTGAGAGATTATCGCTTCGCGTGGCGCGCATTGCGCTCCGGCGACATTGGCGTCGCGGAGTCCTATTTGCGCGGAGAGTGGGAGACGCCGGACCTGACCGCTTTTCTCTATCTGTTTTGCGTCAATCGCGAAATGATGGAACGCGTGCTGGGTGGCAACGCCATCGTGCGCTGGCTGCAGGTGCTGCGACACTGGCTCAACCGGAATACCAAGAGGCAGGCGCGCAAGAACATTCATGCGCATTACGACCTCGGGAACGCGTTCTACTCGGCATGGCTCGACCCCACCATGACCTACTCGTCGGCGCTGTTCGATTCGGGCAGCAACGACCTGACCGCGGCTCAACTTCGCAAGTATCAGAGCCTCGCTCAGTCGATCGACCTGCGGCGAGAGCAAAGCGTTCTGGAAATCGGCTGCGGCTGGGGTGGTTTTGCCGAATTCGCCGCCAAGACGTATGACGCGCGCGTCGTCGGGCTGACCATCAGCCGCGAGCAACATGATTTCGCGCGCCGCAGGGTTTTCGAAGCGGGATTGGCGGACAAGGTCGACATCCGGCTGCAGGACTACCGCGACGAGCGGGGCCGCTATGACCGGATCGCATCGATCGAGATGCTGGAGGCGGTCGGCGAGCAATTCTGGCCCGCCTATTTCCAGCAACTGCGGGATCGTCTCAATCCGGGTGGCGCTGCCGGCATCCAGACCATCACGATCCAGGAGCGCTTCTTCGACAATTACAAGCGCGAGATCGACTTCATCCGCCGTTATGTGTTCCCTGGCGGCATGCTGCCGACGCCGGAGACCTTGAAGTCGCTGGGTGAACGATTCGGCGTGCCGTTCCGCAACGAGCGGATCTTCGGTGAGGACTACGCACGCACGCTGGCCGAGTGGCGGGAACGGTTTCGCGCAGCCTGGCCTCAGATCACCCCGCTCGGCTTTGATGAGCGGTTCCGCAGGCTATGGGAATACTACCTCGCCTATTGCGAGGCGGGTTTTCTGTCGCGCAATATCGATGTCCGGCAGATGGTTTTTGCCCGCGGCGCCTAGTGCCCGGAAAACCATTCTCCACGTCCGAACGCCTCGCCTCACGGCTTGTCGCATCCGGCGCGCCCCGATAGGGTCGCGCCGAAATTCCCGTTGGCGACCGCCCGGACGCAGAACTGATCGCCCAGTTTCGCCCGGTCGCGAGCCGCAGTGCCGGATTGCAACAATGACCATCAAAGACGGCGTGCTCGACGCCATCGGCAACACGCCCCTGATCAAGCTCAGGCGCGCTTCGGAGATCACCGGCTGCACGATTCTCGGCAAGGCCGAATTCATGAATCCGGGTCAGTCGGTGAAGGACCGCGCTGGTAAGCAGATGATCCTCGAGGCCGAGAAGCGCGGCGACCTGAAACCGGGCGGTCTCGTGGTCGAGAGCACCGCCGGCAATACCGGGATCGGACTGGCGCTGGTCGCCAATGCGCGCGGCTATCGCACGCTGATCGTGATCCCGGAAACCCAGAGCCAGGAGAAGAAAGACATGCTCCGGCTGTGCGGAGCAGAACTCGTCGAGGTTCCGGCGCTGCCCTATGCCAATCCGAACAATTACCAGCATGTCGGGCGACGGCTCGCGGAAGAGCTGCGCAAGACCGAGAAGAACGGCGTCCTGTTCGCCGACCAGTGGAACAACCTCGACAACCGCAAAGCCCACTACGTTTCGACCGGCCCGGAAATCTGGCGCGACACCGGTGGCAAGATCGACGGTTTCATCTGCTCGGTGGGTACCGGCGGAACGCTCGCGGGTACCTCGACCTATTTGCGCGATCAGAAGGCCGACATCGCGATCGGCTGCGCCGATCCGCGAGGCGCTGCGATGTACCACCTGTTCAAGGATGGCAAACCGACGGTCACGGAAGGCGGCTCGATCACCGAAGGAATCGGCCTCGCCCGTGTCACGCCGATCATCGAGGACATCAAGGTCGATCACGCCTATCTGATCCCGGATGAGGAAGCGATCCCACTGGTCTTCGACCTGCTTGAACATGAGGGGCTATGCCTCGGCGGTTCATCCGGCATCAACATCGCCGGGGCGATCCGCCTTGCCAAGGACCTCGGCAAGGGAGCAACCATCGTGACTGTGCTGTGTGATTACGGCACGCGCTATCAGTCAAAACTCTTCAACCCTGACTTCCTGCGTACGAAGAACCTGCCGGTCCCGGATTGGCTGACGCGCAAGTCGACGATCCAGCCTCCCTTTGTGTGAGTAAGCAAGCAATGACGACTGAGACCAAGCCCGCGAGCGACGCACTCGTCACCACGCAGTGGCTGCAGGATCACCTCGACGCACCCGACATCGTGGTCGTCGACGGCTCATATTATCTGCCGACGATGAAGCGCAATGCGCGCG
>VFQN01008788.1_pt1 | contig 10053 bp, 6 predicted proteins | sample 3512371 | NCBI WGS metagenome assembly VFQN01 (sample SAMN10412370, study PRJNA504923) | tailings metagenome | isolation source: Replicate 2 from Balatoc abandoned mine | place: Philippines: Itogon, Benguet | collected 2017-08-28 | reverse complement strand
CGACGCGGGTGAAGATGTCGCGGCCGACATTGTCGGTGCCGAACCAGTATTCGGCTGAGGGCGGCAGATGGCGGGCGCGGAAATTGACGGCGGCGCCGACATGCTCCGGATAGGGCGTGATGAGCGGCGCGAAGATCGCCGCCAGAATGCAGATAATGACGATTGTCGCGCCGATCACGGCGGTCGGGTTGCGCGAGAAGCGGTACCAGTTCTGATAGGCGTTGGAGAGACGGCGCGGAGCCTCGGCCACATCGGTCATCACCGGCGCCCCCTGATGCGGACGCGTGGGTCGACGAAGCCGACGAGTACGTCGATGACGAGATTGACCAGAACGAAGAACACGCCCGATACCATGACCACGCCCATCACGGCATTGAGGTCCTTCTGCAGGATGGTGCGGATGCCGTAGGCGGCCATTCCAGGCCAGGCAAAGACCAGCTCCACCACGAAGGCATTGCCGATGAGCGATGCGAATTCGAGGCCGAGGATAGTGAGCGGCGGCACGAAGCTCGGCCGCAGCATGTACTTGAACACGCGCAGCGGCTCGGGCACGCCGAAGGCACGGCTCGCCTCGATATAGTCCTGACTGGCGACATCGATCATCGAGGCCCGGGTGATGCGGGCGATCTGCCCCATGGTCATCATGGCGAGCGATATCGACGGCAGGAGCAGGTAACGCAGTGCTTCGAAGAAGACGTCGAAGCGGCCGCGCAGCAGGGAATCGACGGTCAGCAGGCCGGTGATGTCGGCCGAGAACACCATGCTGGGCGGCAGCCGGCCGGTGGTGGGCAGGATGTGCAGCACATAACCGGCGAGGATCTGCAGGAGCAGCGCCAGGAAGAAGCTTGGTGTCACCGCGCTGAAGATGGCGATGATGCGCACCAGATTGTCGGGCCATCGACCCTTCCAGCGCGCCGCCGCCACGCCGAGCGGTACGCCGAAGAGGAAGGCGATGGTGATGGTGGCGAGCACCAGTTCGAAGGTGGCCGCGAAGGTGTCCCGTATGTCGTCGTTGACGGGGCGCTCGGTGAGCAGCGAGCGACCGAGGTCGCCCTTGGCCAGCCCGCCGACGAACATGCCGTATTGCTCGACCAGCGGCCGGTCCAGGCCCAGGGTCTGCTGCAGGGCTGCGACCTGCTCCTGGGTGGCGCGCGGCCCGAGCGCCAGGCGGGCGGGATCGCCGGGAATGGCGCGGGCGATCACGAAGATGACGATCGACAGGCCGGCCAGCACCAGAAGCGACCAGAGCACACGCCTGACGAGGAAGAGAAGGAACTCCAACGGCCCAGCTTTCGATTGCGTCAGCGTCGAGCTGACGCGAGAGGGGCGAACGCGGATGGCAAGGTCGGCGCGAAACGCCCCTCATCCGGCTGCCGCCACCTTCTCCCCGCATCGCGGGGAGAAGACTGCCTGCCGCTATGACGGCACACAATCTGCAATGCTGACGATTGGCGAAATCGCCTGCCCCATCGGTCTTCTCCCCGCGATGCGGGGGTGAGTAGCCTGTTCGCGAAGCGAATTCGTCGTGCCAGTGGCACGATGAAAGGCCAGCGAACGCTGAGGCGCTGCGAAGCAGCGGGGACCCGGCCAAAGTGTCGGCAGGCGGATGAGGGGCCCGGCCCGGTGCCGAAGAACTGGGCTGTACAAGCCCGAGCCACCGTCACTTGCAGGTCCAGCTGTAGCGCGTGAAGTCGTAGTCGAAGGACTGCATCGGCACGGCCTTGAAGCCGGTCAGGCATTTGTCCATCGCGTGCTGCACGGTCTGGGTGAGCAGGAAGACGTCGGGCTGGATCTCCACCAGCTTGTGCTGGAGGTCACGATAGATCTCGGCCTGCTTCTTCACGTCGCCGGTGGCGCGTGCATCGTCGATCAGCTTGTCGATATCGGGGTTCTGCAACCATTCCATCGACATCCAGGTGCCTGCGGCCTTCGAATGGTATTGCGAGAAGAACATCGAATCCGGCGACGGATAGGTCGGGCCGTAGAAGATCTGGCTGACCGCAGGCGTCGTCTCGACCTTGGACGCCAGCTCGGTGATGCGGTTCCAGGGGTCGGACTGCTGGGTGACCTTGAAGCCGATCTGTTCGAGATTGGCCTGCATCAGGAGGCTGATCTCTTCCTCGAACTTGGTGCCGGCGACATAGCCCAGCGTGATCGGGATCGGCGCGCCGGCATATTTCGACTGCGCGACTTCAGCTTTCGCGGCTTCGAGGTCATAGGTCGGCTCGGTAATGTCGTTGGCGTGGAAATCGGCGAAGGCCTTCGGCAGTGGCGTCGACAACACGCCGCCGGGGAAGATCACCTCGCGCACCGTCTTGTAGTCGGTGGCGAGCGCGATGGCGCGGCGGATGTGGATGTCGTCGGTCGGGGCGACCTTGGTGTTGAGCTTGAGGTAGAAGGCGGTGGAGGTATCCTCGGCGACGAGGTTGAAGCGCCCCATGTCGACCAGCGCCTTGTAGGTCTCCGGCGACTGGAACTGGCTGGTCATGGTCAGCTCGCCCGACGCCGCCAGCGATCGCACCGTCGCCTCGTCGTTGGTGATGATCCAGCGCACCTCGTCGATCGGGCCCTCGCCGAAGCCCTTGTAGTAATCCTTGTTGCGCGTGATGGTCATCTGCGCGCCGCGGTCCCAGCTCTTCAGCCCGTAGGCGCCGGCGCCAGCGACATTGGTGGCGAGCCAGGTCTGGCCGTCGTCGGACCCTTCATTCGGCTTCACCGCCTTCTCGTTGAGGATGAAGATGGCGGGAACGGTGGTCAGGAACGGCGAGAACGTCTTGGACAGCGTGAACTTGACCGTGCCGGGATCGACGGCCGTCACCGAGCCGGGTTTCAGCACGTCGGCGAAGAGGTTCGCCGGCCCTTGGTTGATGCGCAGCAGGCGCTCCACCGTATAGACGACGTCGCTCGCCTGGACCGGCGTGCCGTCGGCGAACTTCGCGTCGGCGCGCAGCTTGAAGGTCACTTCCTTCGCGTCGTTGGAGACCGTCCAGCTCTCGGCCAGTTCCGGGATCAGATTGCCCTTCTCGTCGACGCTGACCAGCCCGTCATAGAGGTTCACTGCAGCCATGTAGTCGGTGTAGTCCGAGATCTTGGCCGGATCGATCGTGCCGAAGATCTGCACGGTGTTCATCGTCACGACGGTATCGGCAGCGGCCGGCGCGACGGCGGCCCCGGCCAGCAGGGCCGCCGCGGCGACGGATGTCGAGATGGCTCGTCTGATCATTCTTCAGTTCCCCTGTTCCACGCGTTTGTTCTTATTTGCGGGCTGTCGACCGCCCGCTTCAGGAAGGAAAAAGGCCCCAACCTCGACGTCAGGGTTGCCGGTCGATTTGCTTCTATTTGGCGGCAAATTCGTGCAGGCATCCTGTCGGCCCGGCACGACCTTGCGATCCCGCCTGCCTGACCACAGCTTCGCGCACCAAGCGGATCGGCCTCAAGTCGGCAAAAGGATAGGTTTTGTAGAAAATAGTCTAGGTTTGGCAGATCAGCCGTCGCGTTGCGCAAAGCAGCCTCCCTGCCCCGGATTACGTCACTAGGCCGAGCGCCCTTGCAGCGCTGATCGCTTCCTTGCGTTTGCCGCAGCCGAGCTTGCGGTAGACATTGCCGAGATGGAATTTCACCGTCGCTTCGCTCAGCCCAAGCGTGTTGGCGATGTATTTGTTGGACCCGCCCTCGGAGATCATCAGCAGGATCTTGGTCTCCTTGCGCGACAGGCCCATCTTGGCGCCGAGCGCATTGGCGGGCAGGCTGCCGCTGCGCAGGCGGCGCATCACCTGGCGCACCGTCGCCGACGTGTCGAGGAACTCGCTGATGCGCTTGTCGTCGATGAGCTCGGTCAGGAACATACGCTCCTCGGCGAGCGGCGCGACGGCGCCCAGGCGCGAGGCGTTCTCGAAGGCCTTCTGCAACAAGGCGCGCGCGCCGGTGAGGTTGCGCTGCCGCTTGCAGACATAAGCCAGCCAGATGCTGAGGCCGATGCGCTGTCGCTCCGTCAAATTCAAACTGTTGAGCATGGCGAGCAGTTGCCGGTCGAGATTGGGCCGGGTCGGCATCTCGTTGACGAGATGGCGCAGCCAGATCAGGGTCAGCGCGATCTCGTCGCGGTCCGTCAGCCTGGGCAGTTCGCCGCAGGCGGCGAGAACCCAGGCCTTGGAGATGCGGGACTGGATGGCGCCCAGGCGTTCGGCGGCTTCCTGCCACCGGTTGCCGTTCTGGAGAACGGCGGCCTCGCGGATCTCGATCATCTGGCGGAACTGGCGGTTGCTGACCTGATAGACCCGCCAGCGGTCGAGGAAGCTGCGGGCAGCGATGGTCGAGAAATGCTCGCCCAGCGCCTGGCTGCCGTAATGCAGGGCAAATTCGATCAGGCTCGGCCAGATCTCGCCATGGGAAAAATCGTCGAGCTCCAGGCTGAGGAAGCGGGCCAGCGGCTCCGGCTTGCCGCCCTCATAGTCGATGCAGGCCTTTAGAAGCGTCAGGAGCCGCGCGTCGTTCGGGCTTTCGAAGGGCGTGGCGGCAAGACAGCCCGCCGCGTCGACGGCATGTTTGCGAGCGGTCAGGGCGTCGCCCATCATCAGCCGCATGATCGCCCGATGGAGGGCAATGTAGAAGGACAGGATCGGCGCGCGGGCCTGTTCGTAGTGATACCTGGCGCGCGAGGCCACATCGTCGGCCTCGGCAAAACGGCGGCTGCGCATGTAGAATTCGAGAATGGCGTTGTAGAAGCTGCCCCGCTCGAGATGGGCGTCCGAGGGGAACTCGGCGAGCAAGGTGAAGACCTGCTCCAGCAGCGCGTCGGTGAAGTGGACGTCTTCGTAGATCAGCAGCACGAGGCGGAAGGCGCGGAACTCCTTGGGAAAGGACGAGCCGGGGACGAGCGCCCTGGCCGGATCGTTCGCCGCCTCGCCATAGCGTTCGGCCAGCAGGCGCTGTGCTAGCGCCACGTCCCCGCGCTTGCAGGCCTGGAGCGCCAGGCTGATGACCAGCACATCATGCCGCATCGTGTATTCGATGGGAAAGCCGGCCAGCACGCGATCGAAGGCCTCGGGGCCGTAGTAGTAGATGAAGAAACGATCGGTCGCCTCCACGAAGGTCGCGAGCGCCAAATCGAGGAAACCTGCCTGTTGGAAGGTGGTGATGGCCTCCGTCATGCGGCCGCGCGCGGCATAGGCCTCCGCGACGGCCTTGGCCTCCTCCGGCGCACTGCAACGGCCGACGAGCACGGCCTCGATCGCGGCGGCCAGCGGCTCGCGCAGCGCCTCCACGGAGAAGATCAGACCACCTTCGGGGCCGCGCCGTGCGAAGGGCCCCAGCCGTTCCTCGTCACCCGGAGCCCCCGCGCCGCCGGCGACAAGATCCTTCAACCCGACGAGCGTCGCGGACGGCAGCGGTTCCAGGATTTCCGTTCCCAGGAAATCCCTGAGGGTCTCGGCATCGGGCAAGCTCCTCCCGAAACGCGCGACCAGCAACGGCCAGCCGCCGCTCACCGCCATCATGCGCTGGGCCACGCCCGCTCCGACCAGGCCCGCCAGCTCGTCTTGATCGAACAGAAGATCCTGCGTGCCGAGGCGGAAGGCCTGCTCATAGGCGACGGCCCTGGCCAGGCCGGGCAGACAGGTTTCCGGCCGCTTGGCGACCACGATGCGGCCCGCGCCGGCGAGGAAGCGCTCGGGCAGGGCTTGCGGCGACGCTCCGGGAGGGATGTCCCACAACACGGTGCCGTCGCCATTGACCGGTAGGGCTTCGCCCCTATTCACGGTGACGCCGAGGTGGCTTGCCAGTTCGGCGAGGATCGTCGACTTACCCGATCCTGCCGCCGCTTCCAGCACGATCACCGGTTCCGGCCGACCGAGAACGAGATCGGCGAGGCGGCGGCGCGGCAGGAGGGTCCTTCCGACGATGTCACGCGTCGATGCCAGCCGCATCCGATGTGGTTCCTGCCGATGGTCCGAAGCCCTGCGTGCTTTGGTGGGCGGACGGACATGAGCTCTCCGATTGAGAGCACGTATCCCCGTTGCCGTCACGCGATAATTCTCGGCCTGCGCGCCGACCTACATGGTTGCCCGCGTGTACCGACAGCGACATCCAAGCTTCGGTCCACCCTTTTTTCGCCATTGTCAGGGGCGGGCCTCGATGACACCTTGTCGGCAGGCCGAATTCGACCAGCGGCCGTTTCCGACAGCCGCCAGCCGGCGCCTGCGTATCCTGCCGAGGAGGATGGGCGTGACTGGAGATATCAGGCCTCACGCCGACGGTCTGTGCGGCAACGTCGCGAGACGTCACCTTCTGCTCGGCAGCGGATCGGTACTGGCGATGCGCGTCGCAGCGGCGAGTTTGCCTGTTCTGGCCGCCGGCGCTTTCGCCGGACAGGCCCGCAGCGCCGAGCCGCCGCCGAACGTCGTTCACATCCTGGCGGACGATCTGGGATGGAAGGACGTCGGCTTTCACGGCTCGGACATCAAGGCGCCGAACATCGACCGGCTGGCCGAGACGGGCGCCGAGCTCGAAGAATTCTACGTCCAGCCGATGTGCACCCCGACCCACGCGGCGCTGATGACCGGGCGCTATCCGTTCCGCTACGGCCTGCAGACAGGGGTCATACCGTCGGGCGGAAGCTATGGGCTGCCGACAGATGAATGGCTGTTGCCCCAGGCGCTGAAGGATGCCGGCTATGAAACGGCGCTCGTCGGCAAATGGCATCTCGGCCATGCCAGGACGGAGTTCTGGCCGCGGCAGCGGGGCTTCGACTATTTCTATGGTGCCCTGGTCGGCGAGATCGACCATTTCAAGCATGAGGCGCACGGGATCGGCGACTGGTATCGCAACAACGACGCCATCGAGGAAGCGGGTTACGACACGACCCTGTTCGGCAACGAAGCCGTCGAGTTCATCCGTCGGGCCGATGGAACCAAGCCGATCTTTCTCTATCTTGCCTTCACCGCTCCACACACGCCCTACCAGGCTCCGGAAGAATATCTCGACCGGTACAAGGAGATCCCCGATCCGAACCGGCGCGCCTATGCCGCCATGATCACGGCAATGGATGAACAGATAGGCCGCGTGCTCGAGGCGCTCGACGAAAAGAAGATGCGCGACAACACGCTCATCGTCTTCCACAGCGACAATGGCGGCACGCGGTCGGCGAAGTTCACGGGCGAATCCGCCGTAAAGGGCGACATTCCACCCGACAACGGACCCTATCGCGACGGCAAGGGGACGCTTTACGAAGGCGGCACGAGGGTGGTCGCAATCGCCAACTGGCCCGGCAAGATCAAGCCCGGGCGGGTCGCGGAGATGATCCATGTCGTCGACATCTATCCGACGGTCGTCGCGCTCGCCGGCGGCAAGCCGGGGAGGAACAAGCCCCTCGACGGTCTGGACGTCTGGGAGACGATCCGCGACGGAAAACCGTCGCCGCGGAACGAAGTCGTCTACAATGTCGACCCCTTCATGGGAGCGGTGCGACAGGGCGACTGGAAGCTGGTCTGGTTGTCGCTCCTGCCCCCCAGCACCGAACTCTTCAACCTGGCCGAAGACCCCTCCGAGAAGACGAACCTGGCGGAAAAGAACCCCGACAAGGTGAAGGCACTGGAGGGCCGCATCGTCGAGCTCGCGGCGCAGATGACGATGCCCTTGCTGCTATCGGACGCGATCCGCCTCACCTTTTCGGCCCCGCCTTCGACCCCGACGGAGTACTTCGTCAACTCGGATTAGCGAGGCGGAGCCTTCACGCGATCAGCGGAAGCAAGCGCCGGACTTCCGACTGCAGTTCGACGATCGCCTCGGCGTCGCCCGAAAGATGCTTCAGCAGATACTTCTGGAACAGCCCATCGAAGACGGCGTAGAGCGCGGCCGGCGTGACGGCCGGCTTGCGTCCGCCTAGCTCGGCGAAACGCGACGCAACTCGCCACACCATATCCTCGAGGCTCTTGTCGATCTCGGTGACGTCCTGGCGGAAGGCGTCCTCGAACATGGCCTGGGAGCGCAGATCGTACCAGAGGCGATGCATATGCGCCTCCTCGCGGATCGTCTCGCCAAGCTTCGACAGGAAACCCTCGATGAGCTCGGCCCGGCTCTGCGCCTCGGCGGTGACCCGGTCGTAGCGGGTGACGCATTTCGCCTTGTAGTGCCGCACGGAGCAGCAGATCAGATCGACCTTGTCCGTGAAGTAGTAATGGAGGACGCCGTGGGTGAACTCCGACTTCTGCGCGATCTCACGCAGGCTGGTCCTGGCGTATCCCAGTTCGGCGAGCGTCTCCAGCGCGGCCTCTGCCAACTCGACCCGGCGCGCGTTGAACTTGTCGACGGGTAGCCGGCGCTCCCGACCCGCGGGCTTTCTCGCGCGGGACGCGGCACCGATCGTCTGCTGTTCCATATCCATCCGCATTCCCGTCCGAGGCCTCGGCTTTATTTGCACGCCGATCCGTCGCCCGTGCTCCACCCCGGGTCTTTCTTCCACGAAGCGTCCGTTTTGACAAGCGTCAAGGTTTTACTTGACAACTGTCCAGACTTTGGACGATCGTCACGACATTCTTGGCCGACTGTCAAGAAAACCGATTGCGCGATGCGTGAGCAGCGGCGCGCAAAGGGAGGATGACCTTTTTCAGATGACGTGCCGCGGGCTTGCCTGCCGGCGACGCTGCGGTTCCAGCCGCGGCGCGACCGCGCCTGCGCAAGCAACGGGATCGGAAACTCTCGGGAGGAGAAACGATGAGCGAAAAGAGACTGACCGGCCGCAAGGCCCTCGTGACGGGCGGCGCGCGCGGCATCGGCGCGGCGATCGGCCAGGCGCTGGCGGATGCCGGCGCATCCGTGATGATCGGCGATATCCTTGCCGATCTCGGCAGAGAGACCGCGACCGGCATCGGCAAGTCGGGGGTGAAGACCGGCTTCGTGGCGCTCGACGTGACCGACGACGCCCAGTGGGAGAAGGCGGTAGCGGCCACCGTCGAGACGCTGGGCGGCTTCGACATATTGATCAACAATGCCGGTATCGAGATCACCTCGCTGGTGGTCGATCTCAAGGCGGAAGACATCCGCCGCATGCTCGACGTCAATGTGCTCGGCGTGGCGCTCGGCATGAAGCACGCCTTCCGCGCCATGCGGCCGGGCGGCGCTGCTGGTTCCGGCGGCGCGGTGGTCAATGTCGCGTCGGTCGCCGCGACCATCGCCTTCCCGGCGATCTCGGTCTATTCCGGCACCAAGTCGGCGGTCGACCGCATGACGCGCGTCGGCGCGATGGAAGCCGGCAAGCTCGGCTACGGTGTGCGCGTCAACTGCCTCTATCCGGGCCTGGCGCCGACCGAGATGGGCATGAAGCTCGCTTCCGACATCGTCGCCGTCGGCCTCGCGCCTGATATCAACGCCGCCGTCGGCTCGGTCGTCGAGCAGACGCCGCTCGCCCGCCTGGCCGAGGTCGGCGATATCGCCGATGCCGCCGTGTTCCTGTGCTCCAACGAAGCCCGTTTCATCACCGGCGCCGGCCTGCCGGTCGACGGCGGCATGGGCATGTAGGCCAAGACCAATGGGCCTGCATGCTAACGCATCCAGGCCAGGTGGATGCTCACGCATCCACCTTACCTCAGTCGCCGGCGCGACCCATCCGGGCCGCTTGGCTTTCGCGCCATTAGGCGCGGCGCGCGGTCGCGCGCTCCAACGGTCGATAATATCGACCGTTGGCAGACATCAATCTCTGGAGGAGAACCCCAATGACCGAGAAAAGACCCGTCGTCGTCTACGGCGTCTCCGGCTATACCGGCCGCCTGATCTGCGAATATCTCAGGGAATACAACGTGCCCTTCATTGCTGCCGGGCGCGACAAGGCCAAGGTTCAGGCCGTCGTCGACAAGATCCCCGGCATCGAGACCGCTGACTATGAGGTGGTCGAGGTCGAGCATACGGTGGAAGCCCTGACCAAGCTTTTCCGCGGCGCCAAGGTCGTCAACAATGTGGTCGGGCCGTTCATCAAATATGGCGGCGAAGTCGTGGAAGCCTGCCTAGCCGCCGGCTGCCACTACACCGACACGACCGGCGAGCAGGACTGGGTGCTGCACG
>VFQN01008787.1_pt1 | contig 10055 bp, 8 predicted proteins | sample 3512371 | NCBI WGS metagenome assembly VFQN01 (sample SAMN10412370, study PRJNA504923) | tailings metagenome | isolation source: Replicate 2 from Balatoc abandoned mine | place: Philippines: Itogon, Benguet | collected 2017-08-28 | reverse complement strand
ACGGCATGCTCGCTGCCTTCCTGCCACGCTGGCGCGCAGCCGGCTACGAGGTGATCGTCACCGCGGATCACGGCCAGACCGACCGCGGCCATCACGGTGGCAGGGAGGACGAGCAGCAGGATTTTGCGCTGTATTATTTCGGCGGCGCCAGTGGGCCGGAGAGCAGCATCCTGCTCGACCAGCTCCAACTCGCGCCGACGATCCTCGGGCGTCTCGGCGTGCCCGTACCGCCGAGCATGAAGGCGCGAACTTTTCTTGAGTAACCACCTTTGGTGAGCATCCACGCGGTGATCGGGCTCGCCCGATCACCGCGTCCTTCGTTCACAGGATGAAATCGTCCCCCAGAGCATAGGCGCGGATGTAGTCGATCTTCATCTCGGCCGGCGTGGTCAGACGGTCGGTCGGCGTACCGGCCAGCCCGCCGACCGCGAGGTTGGTGATCATGTACATCGGGCTGTGCATGTCATCAGGCGTCGGTGCGCGCGCGACCTCGACATCGTCGAAGAACCAAACCAGTTCGTCCGGGGTCCACAGGACCCCGTAGCTGTGGAATCCTTCGGTATCGGACACATGGGCCGACATCGCAGCCTTGGTGTGGCTGCCTGATGCGTTGCTGTGCGCGGTGAGGATGAGCTCGTTGGGGTTCTGTCCGCGCATCTCGATGACGTCGAGCTCCGGCGGCCAGGATCCGTCCGCCGGCAGCAGCCAGAAGGCCGGCCACACGCCCTGCCGTTCCGGCATGTCGGCGCGGATCTCGAAGTACCCGTATGTCTGCGAAAAGCTCTCGTAAGTCGTCAGCAGACCGGACATGTATTCGTGATTTTCGATCTCGGGTCGGATCGCGCCAGGCGCGCGGCCGGCGGTGATCGTCAGGATTCCGTTCTCGATGCTGAACGGCGAGACTGATTTCGTCGGACCATAATTCGCATCGATGTACCATTGCAGTTCGTTGTTGTTGGGCAGGGTGCTGCCATTCGGTGCGCCCCACCAGAAGTTCGAATCCCAGGTCCCGCTGGTGCCGTTCCAGAGGTCCAGCCGGTCGAACTCATCGGCGAAGGAAGGCCTGAACGCCGACTTGTCAATCTCCAGCTTGAATTGCGCGGCGCCGAGTTCGCCGATCGTCTTGTTCGCGAAGACCAGGAATTCATCGTCGGAGAGATTGACCCTGACATCCGCGCCCGTCTGGACCATCCTGGCCTTGACGTCGTCGAAGGAGGTAAAACCATAACCACCGATGCGGACCACGTCGGCCGCCTGGAAATCGACGATCAGGTCGCTGCCCTTGCCTTTCGAGATGACGAAGACGTCGTTGCCGGCTCCACCGATCAGGACATCGTCGCCAAGGCCGCCGTCCAGCGTCTGCCGCCCGGAACCACCGGTGATGATGTTGTCCTGGTCGTTGCCGAAGGCGTAACGGTTGTCGCCGGTGACGGTCAGGTTCTCGAAATTCCTGGGCAGTTCGTAGCTCATCCAGGTGGAGATGGTGTCGACGCCGCCATCACCGAACTCGACGGCCTTGTTCTTCGAGGAATAGAGATAATAGGTGTCGTCCCCCTTACCCCCGGTCAGGGTCACCCTGACGGCGGCATCGCCATAAAGCGCGTCGTTCTGCGCGCTGCCGTAGAGCGAAGGGCCCGAATTGGTCGCCGAGTACCACCTCTGGGGTGGTCCGCTGTAGAAAAGTACGACGCCTTTGGCGTTCAGTTCGGTAGCAGCCATCGATCACGCTCCTCTTGCCCGCCGACGCTTGACTAACATCGTTCGGGCAAGGGATGCGGATTGTTAGGCGGCTTCAGCCTTCAAAAAAGCTAACGAAACGTTACCACGAGAAGTCGATCCATCTCAGTACGGCCATTCCTGCTTGCCGAGTGCCTTCACCGCATCGACGATGCGGGTAAAGCTCGCGCGCGCCCGCTCCACGGTGTGACGGGCCCTGAGATAGCCATGGACCAGCCCGGTCTCCTCCCGCGAGAAAGCCTTGCCGCCAGCGGAGCGCACGCGGTCGCGATAGGCCTCGCCGTCGGAAGACAGCGGATCGCATTCGGCAGTGATGATCACGGTCGCCGGCAGGGAAGAAAAATCCGGATCGCGCATCGGCACGTAGCTGACGTCGTTGGATACGTCGGCACCGCCGGTACGGATGTCCTTGTAGAAAAGCAGATCACGCATGGTCAGCATGGGCGCGTCCGCATGGGTCACATAGGAACCCCTGGTGATGTCACCACCAAGGCCGGGATAGATGAGAACCTGTCCGATGGGAGCGCGGGCATGGCCGCGCGTATGATGCGCAACCGCCGCGGCGAGATTGCCGCCGGCGCTGTCGCCGCAAAGCACGATTGGCTGCGAATAGGTGGAAGCGGCCCATTCGAAGGCGCTCATCGCGTCCTTGAAGGCCGCCGGATGGATGTGTTCCGGCACCAGCCGATAGTCAACCGAGACGACCTCGTAACCGGTGCGCGCGCAGAGCTCGGCACAGACGTCGTCATGGCTTTCCAGCCCGCCCAGGATGAACCCGCCGCCATGGAAGTACAGCACCATCGCCGAAGCGTCCGGCGCGGCCGACCGGTAGATGCGGATGGGAATCGCATGGGTCGGCGTCTCGATGACCGAATCCTGCGCGGTCATGCCCTGCGGATAGCCGGCAAAGAACTCCCTGCACATGCGGTCGTAGACCTCGCGCTGCTGCGTGATGGTGTAGTCGATCGTGTCCGGCGGGTAATAGGCGTTGGTACGCTCGATGAAGGCCCAGGTCTCGGCGTCGATGAGCTTGCTGTAATCGGTCGTCATCTATCGTCCTTTCCATACCGGATCGCGCTTTTCGGCGAAGGCCCGGAAACCCTCCAGATTGTCCTCCGAGGCATAGAGCTCGTCGACGGTCCGGAATTTCCGCTTGGTGATCCAATTAATCGCATCCTGGAATTCCATCGCCTCGGCCCTGCGCGCCACTTCCTTGATGGCAGCGAAGACCAGCGGCGGGCCGCCGGCCAGAAGCCGCGCGATCTCCCACACCCTGTCTTCCAGCCTGTCGGCCGGCAGCACTTCGTTCACCAGCCCCCAACGATGCGCCTCCTGCACATCCATCCAGCGCCCGGTCAGCAGCAGGTCCATGGCTACGTGATAGGGAATGCGCTTCGGCAGCTTTACGGTGGCGGCATCGGCCAGCGTGCCGGCACGGATCTCCGGCAGGGCGAAGGAGGAATGATCGGAGGCGTAGATGAGGTCGCAAGAGAGCGCCAGCTCGAATCCACCGCCGACTGCCATGCCGTTGACGCAGGCGATGACCGGCTTGTTCAGGTCCCGCAACTCCTGCAATCCCGCGAAGCCGCCGACACCGTAGTCGCCATCGACGGCATCGCCGCCGGCTGCCGCCTTCAGGTCCCATCCCGCGGAGAAGAACTTGTCGCCGGCCGTCCGCACGATCGCGACGCGCAGTTCGGAATCGTCGCGGAAGGACTGGAAGGTGAGCCCCATGGCCCGCGACGTCGCGAGGTCGATCGCATTGGCCTTCGGCCGGTCCAGCGTCACTTCGAGGATTGCGCCTTCGCGCCGGGTCTTGATCACGTCGGACATGACTGCTCGACTCCCATATGGTGGATTTCGCGGTGAGATGCTGCCCGGCTCGTGACCAGCAGCGCGTCGGCGATCCATGCGCCCTGCCCTTCGCGGCAGACGATCAACGGATTGATATCGAGTTCCTCGATCGTGTCCGCCTCGGCGACGGCGAAGGCAGCGATGGCGAGCACGGCGTCGACCGCTGCGTCGAGATCGGCCTTGGGCCTTCCGCGGTAGCCGTCGAGCAGGGGAAAGAGTTTCAGCCCGCGCACAGCGGCTTCGAGCTCCCCCCTGCGCGCCGGCAAGAGCAATGTCGAGGAATCCTTGAGCAGTTCGACCAGCACGCCCCCGGAGCCGATCGTCATCACCGGCCCGAACAGCGGGTCGCGCGTGATGCCGACGATCAGTTCAGCCACGCCGCCCGAGACCATGCGCTCGACATAGAGGCCCGTACCAAGTCCACCTAGGTTCTCGGCGGCAACACGAACTGCTTCGCCATCGCGCAGATCGAGTTTCACCGCACCATGTTCCGACTTATGCGCGAGGCCTAGCGCCTTGAGCGCAACGGGAAATCCCAGCGCTCGCGCCGCGGCCACAGCCTCATCCGGACCTGAAGCACGACGACCCTGCGGCACGGGAAGGTCGTGACCGGCGAGCATCGCCTTCGCTTCCGCCTCGTCGGGCGTGCGCCGCTTGCGTCCTTCGCCCGAACTGGCGGATTGGGCGACGGCCGGCGCGGCCTCCATCTCCCAGGCCTCGCCAATCGCGGCAGCGGCCTCGGCCGCATCCATCGCTTCGTTTATTCCGTAAAGGGGCACGATGCCGCGCGCGATGAGATCGGCGCAATACTCTTCCGGCAGGTTCTCCGGCAGCGAGGCGACGATCGCCCCCTTCGCCGCATTCGTCTTCAACGCGGCCTCGAAGGCGCGGATCGTCGGAAACCAGTCGGCATCCGAGCAGCGATCGCCACGCGGGAAGTCGAGGACCAGCATGTTGAGATCGAAGCCGCCCGACACCATCGCCGTGAAGGCTTCAGTCATCGCCGGCTCGTTGTTCCAGATGAAGGTGTGGTAGTCGAGCGGATTGGCGACGGCCACCAGCGGACCCAGCGTCGTCTTCACGCGGCTCCGATGTGCCTCCGTCAGGGCAGGAAAATTGACGCGGCGCCCTTCGGCGCTGTCGGCCATGACCGACGCCTCACCGCCGGAACAGCTCATCGAGGACAGCCTGTAGCCACCCAGCGGCCCGGCCGCGTGAAGCAGCTTCAGCGCCTCCAGGAAGGCTGGGATCGTATCGACCCGGGCAATCCCCAGGCGTTTCAGGAACGCGTCGGATGCGGCATCGGAACCGGCCAGTGAAGCGGTGTGGGAGATGGTTGCAGCCCGCGCCTGCTCCGAGCGGCCGACCTTCATCGCGACGACGGGCTTGCCGAGTTCGCGCGCACGTGCCGCCAGCCGCTCGAAACCGGACGCGGAGTCGAAGCCTTCGATGTGCAGGCCGAGCGCTGAGACTCTGCTGTCCTCGATCAGCCCCAGCGCCATCTCCGAAAGGCCGGTCTGGGCCTGATTGCCGGCCGTCATGACATAGGCGACCGGCAGGCCACGCTTCTGCATCGTCATGTTGATGGCGATGTTCGAGGATTGCGTGATGATCGCAACCCCTCTCGCACCTTCGGCCAGCCTCATGCCGCCATGCTGGTCGGGCCACAGCAGCGCGCCGTCGGCATAGTTGATCAGCCCGTAGCAGTTCGGCCCGATGATCGGCATGGCGCCGGCAGCGTCGAGCACTTCCTGCTGCAGGCGTTCGCCGTCCTCGTCATAGTCGCCGGTCTCAAGGAAACCTGCGGCGAAGCAGACTGCACCGCCCGCCCCCCGTGCGCTGAGCTGCCTGACGACATCGAGCGTGAGATGCCGATTGACGCCGACAAAGGCGGCGTCGGGCGCGCCGGGCAATTCCGCCACGGACCGGTAGGCCCTGACGCCGGCAACCTCGTCCTTGGAGGGATGGACCGGCCATATGGCGCCGGAGAACCCCATCATCAGCGATTGCCTGACTACGGCCGCAGCCTGCACGCCACCGAAGACAGCGATCGATCGCGGGCGCAGCAGTCGCTCCAGACGGTGCATCACCGGTTCCTCTTGCCCGCCTCTATCCGCCGACCGCCCGCAACAGGGCGCGCGAGATGATATGGCGCTGGATTTCCGACGTGCCTTCCCAGATGCGTTCGACCCTGGCGTCGCGCCAGATGCGCTCCAGCGGCAGGTCGTCCATCAGCCCCATGCCGCCGTGGATCTGGATCGCCTCGTCGGCCACGAAGGCGAGCATTTCCGTCGCCTTCAGCTTGGCCATGGCCATGTCGTGGTCGGTGACGGTGCCCTGATCGTATTTCCAGCCGGCCTCGAACACCATCAGATCCGCCGCCTTTAGCTCCGTCGCCATATCGGCCAGCTTGAAGGAGACGCCCTGGAACTTGCCGATCTGCTGGCCGAACTGCTCGCGCTGCGCGGCATAGTCGACGGCATGGCCGAGCGCGCGCTCGGCCCGCCCCAGGCAGGTCGCTGCGACCTGGAGACGCGTTGCCCCGAGCCAGCTGTTGGCGACTTCGAAGCCCTTATGGACCTCGCCCAGCACCTGTTCCTTCGGCAGGCGGCAATCGTCGAATTCGAGGATCGAATTGGTGTAGCCGCGATGCGACACGTTCCGATAGCCGTCACGGACGGTGAAGCCCTTGGTGCCCTTGTCGACGAAGAAGGCAGTGATCTTCTTGCGCTTGCCACGCGGGCTGTCCTCCTCGCCCGACGCCATGAAGACGATGGCGAAGTCGGCGAGGTCGGCATGCGAGATGAAATGCTTGGTGCCGTTCAGCACCCAGTCGTCGCCGTCCTCAACCGCGCTCGCCTTCATGCCGCGCAAATCGGAGCCTGCGCCGGGCTCGGTCATAGCGAGGCAGTCCCACTTCTCGCCGCGTATGCATGGCAAGAGATACTTTTCGCGCTGCTCCGGCGTTCCGGCGAGCAGAATGTTCGACGGCCGCGCCACGCAGGTCCAGTGAAGCGCGTAGTTCGCCCGGCCGAGTTCCTTCTCGTAGAGCAGCCAGGTGACGGTATCGAGCCCGGCGCCACCGACTTCGGCAGGCATGTTGGCCGCGTAGAGGCCGGCGGCCATGGCTTTCGCCTGTAACTCCTCGATCAGTTCGCGCCTGAGATGGCCGCTGCGCTCGACTTCGGCTTCATGCGGATAGAGTTCGTTCTCGACGAAGGCGCGTGTCGTCTCGACGATGAGCTTCTGCTCTTCGGAGAGGCCGAAATCCATCGCTCACCCCTTCTTCTTGCCGCCCGATTTCTTCTTGTGCTTGCCGGCCTTGGCTTCCTTGACCACCTTCTCGGCCTTCGCCTTGCGCGCGGTCTTGTCGTCCTTGGACTTGCCGGCGGATTTCGCGGCCTTCGCAAGCTGCTTCGTGTAGTCCTTGTGCAGTTCGCCGGCACCCCAGCCCTTGCCCTTATTCTGCCTGGACAGGGCATCCATGATGGCGACCAGATTGTCGTCACGGATGCGTTCGAGCTCGCGGATGGACAGGCCCTTGGCCTGGTCGTCGGACTGGTCGGCGATCTTGTCGACAAGCTCGTCGGTCAGTTCCGGAACGTCGGTCAGCTTGGTCCAGGGCCAGGCGAGACATGGGCCGAACTGGGCGATGAAGTGGCGCATGCCCGCCTCGCCGCCTGCGATCCGATAGACCTGGAACATGCCCATCTGCGCCCAGCGAATGCCGAAGGAGTAACGCATGATGTCGTCGAGTTCCTCGACGGTGGTGATGTCGTCCTTGATCAGCCACAGGGCTTCGCGCCAGACCGCCTCGAGCAGGCGGTCGCCGACGAAGGCCTCGATCTCCTTCTTGATGACGACGGGTTTCATGCCGATCGAGGCGTAGAGCGCGCGCGCCTTCTCGACCGCCTTCTTCGACGTCTTCTCGCCGCCGACGATCTCGACCAGCGGCAGGAGATAGACCGGGTTGAACGGGTGCCCGACGACCAGCCGTTCGGGACGCTTCATCGCCGTCTGCATGTCCGTCGGCTTCAGCCCCGAGGTCGATGAGCCGATCAGCGCGTCCTTCGGCGCACGGGCGTCGATCTCCGCCAGAACCTTGTGCTTCAGGTCCAGCCGCTCCGGGACGCTTTCCTGGATGAAGTCGGCCCCAGCCACCGCTTCCGCGATGGTCTTGGCATAGCTGATCTTGCCTTCCTTGGGCAGGCCGCTCGGCGCCATCTTGCGATAGGCGCGGCGGGCCCCCTTCATCACTTCGTTGACCTTGCGCTGGGCTTCCGGGTCGGGATCGAAGATCGCGACGTCGATGCCGTTGAGCACGAGGCGCGCAACCCAGCCGGCGCCGATGACCCCGCCGCCGATCGCGGCAGCCTTGTTGATCAGGCCCATCGTCCTACCACCGCTTCTCGAGCTTGAGCTTCTTGCGCACGTCGGCCGCGCTCATCACGCGCGAACCCATGCCTTCCGCGACCTTGACCGCCCGCTCGACAAGAGCCCCGTTGGTGGCGAGCACGCCCTTGTCCAGCCAGATATTGTCCTCCAGGCCAACGCGGATGTTACCGCCGCAGGCGAGCGCCACCGCCGTATATGGCAGCTGGTTGCGGCCGATCGAGAAGGCCGAGAAGGTCCAGTCGGCGGGCAGGTTGGCGGTGAGCGCGGTCAGCGTGGCGATGTCGTCGGGCGCGCCCCATGGGATACCCATGCAGAGCTGCACCATCACCGGATCGTCGAGCAGGCCCTGGCCATACAGCCATTTCGCCAGCAAGAGGTGGCCGGTGTCGAAGATCTCGATCTCCGGTTTGACGCCATGCGACTGGATCTGGCGCGCCATCTCCTTAAGCATGGTCGGCGTATTGGTCATGACGTAGTCCTGCTCGCCGAAATTCATCGTGCCGCAGTCCAGCGTGCAGATCTCAGGCAGCAGCTTCGCCACATGGGCGAGCCGCTCGGTGGCGCCCACCATATCCGTTCCGGCGATCGCAGGTGGAAGCGGCGTCTCGACCCCGCCCAGCGTCAGGTCGCCACCCATGCCAGCCGTGAGGTTCAGCACGACATCGACACCCGACTGCTTCACATGGTTCACCACCTCCTCATAGAGATGGACGTCGCGTGCGCCCTTGCCCGTCTCGGGGTCGCGCACATGGATATGGGCGATCGCAGCACCGGCATTGGCGGCCTCGATCGCCGCATCGGCGATCTGGCGCGGCGTGACCGGGACCTTGTTGGAACGGCCCGTCGTGTCGCCCGAACCGGTGACGGCGCAAGTGATGAATACGTCGCGGCTGGGATTGAGACCCATGGAAGCTCCTCCTTTGTGGGCAGGTGCGCTGTTCGCGTCATGCGGGACGCTACAGGTGAAGCGCCGTTGCCCATCCCAGAGCATCATCCCCTGACTTGCCGAAAGCTGCTTTGCATTTTACGAATGATGCTTGATGAAAAGCGAAAGACCTTCAATCTTCCAGCCTGAGCGCACTCCCCTCCGGATGACGCTCCTGATTTTCTCCGGGTCGTCGATCATGTGTGTCGCCTCGACGGTCGATCCGATCCGGGCCGCCAACCGCGTTTCCGGCGAGACGCTCTTCGACTGGAAGATCGTATCTGCGGACGGGGAGGCACCCGTCACGACATCCGGTTTGCCGATCGCCGTAAGCGGCCGCTTCGATGCCGACGAAAAGACCGACGTGCTGGTCGTGGTGGGCGGCTTCGGAACGCGTCAGCAGGCGACGCCAGCTGTGCTGGCCGCCATCCGCAAGGTCGCGCGCTCGGCCCGCGCTGTCGGCGGGGTCGAGGCCGGCACCTGGCTGCTCGGCCGTGCCGGACTTCTCGACGGACGCTCCGCAACCACCCATTGGGAAGACATGGAGGATTTCGCCGCCGCCTTCCCCGACGCCGATATCAGGCCGGACCGCTACATCATCGACGGCCCCGTCTTCACAACGGGAGGCGCCTCACCCACTTTCGATCTCATGCTGCACCTGATCCGCATGCGCCTCGGCATGGCCGTGGCCCTCGATGTGGCGAGCGTCTTCATCTACGACCAGGCACGCGCGGCGACAGACGCGCAGCCGCTCGTCTCGCTCGGGCGCCTCGACGGCTACGATCCGCGGCTCGCCCAGGCGATCCGCCTGATGGAAGCCCATGTCGATCAGCCGCTGACCATCTCCGCCATCGCTCGCCGCACCGGCATCACGGCACGCACGCTGGAGAAGGTCTTTGCCAAAGCGATCGGCGAGACGCCGGGCGCCTATTATCTCAGGCTGCGGCTCGCCGCCGCCCGCCGCCTCGTCGTCGATACGTCAGTGCCGATGGCCGACATCGCCGAGCGAACAGGGTTTTCGAGCGGAGCGGCTTTTTCCAGGGCCTTCTCGCATACGTTCGGAGAAGCGCCTGTCAGGCTGAGGCGCGGCTAGAGCAATTCCAGCAAAAGTGCATAGCGGTTTTGCGTCCGGAATTGCGTAAGA
>VFQN01008786.1_pt1 | contig 10056 bp, 9 predicted proteins | sample 3512371 | NCBI WGS metagenome assembly VFQN01 (sample SAMN10412370, study PRJNA504923) | tailings metagenome | isolation source: Replicate 2 from Balatoc abandoned mine | place: Philippines: Itogon, Benguet | collected 2017-08-28 | reverse complement strand
GGGGGGGGGGGGGGGGGTGGGGGGGGGTGGGGGGGGGGGGGGGGGGGGGGGGGGGCGGGGGGGCGGCCGCAGACGGGATAGGGGGTGTTGCCTGTCTTGGTGGGCGGTGCAGCGGGCTGCAAAGCATGCCGGTGCTCGCACGCATGGAGCGCCGTGCCGCATGCTGCGTGCCACGTGTGGAGCTGTGCGTCGCACGCCGGAGATGATTCAGAGGGCTGTGCTTCCAGGCACGGTGACCCATGTTTAGGCACAGCCACCCACGGTTCATGGCGATGGGACAACGACTCGCGCACGTGCCGGCGCCCTCTCTTGCCGCAAGGCACGCGTGCACCGGCTTCCCACAGGCACACAGGTACAGCAGTGCCATGCCGCACAAGCTGTTTGACATGCCCCTCACGTCCAAGGACTCTAGCTCCTGTCTCGCGCCCCCGCACCCGTGGCCGCCCCTCCTCTCCCGGCAGCGCAGCCCCAGCCCCAACCTACACCCTCGGCCCCATCCCCACGCGCCCGCGGCCTCCCACGTCACCGCCATGCCTTATAACAACTGTACGGCGTTCGCCCCACGTGCTTTACACCCTAATCCGCAAACCCCGTCCCCGCCCTTCATCCTTCACCCCACAGCGCGAGTTCTCGTTCCCCGTCCCGCCGCCGGACCTCGCCGCCGCCATCCTGGCCGGACACGGCGCCGCCGCCGCTGCCGGCGGCCTCGGCGGCCCCTCCTCCTCCGCCGCCGCCATGGCAGCCGTGGCGGCGGCCACGCAGCCCGCCACGCTGGCCAAGTCGGACCGCGCCGCCGCCGCCCGCCGTACGCCGCTGCACGTGGCGGCGGAGCGCGGGCAGCTGCACGTGCTGTCCGCCGTACTGGAGAGCCTCTGCTGCGCTGCCACTGCGGGGCTGCTGGGCGAGGAGGGGGAGGAGGAGGGGAGTGCAGGGGAGGGCGCAGGAGAGGAGGAGGAGGAGCGGGGGGAGGGGGTGGGGGGCCAGGGGGCGGCAACGGCGGCAGCCAGGAGGGCGGGGGAGTTTCCGCTGTCTGCTGCTGCCGCGGCTGCTGCTGCGGGGCTCGGTCGAGGCATGGTGCTGGACCCTGACCAGTACATTCAGCTGCACCTTAACATGCAGGTGCGCTAGGTGTGGGTTAGGTGTGGGTTAAGGGTCGGGGGCCGGGGTGAATTGGTGCTGGACCCTGACCAGTACATCCAGCTGCACCTTAACATGCAGGTGCGCTAGGTGTGGGTTAGGTGTGGGTTAAGGGTCGGGGGCCGGGGTGGATTGGTGCTGGACCGTGACCAGTACACTCAGCTGCACCCTAACATGCAGGTGGGGCTACGGGTGCGTTAGGGGAGGGGGCAGGGCATGAGGTGAGCGCACGGAGGCTGGGGAAGGGGACCGGCTAGTTGCGGAGGAAGGTAGCAGCACGTGCCTGTGCATGCATACTGTACGTCTAACCCTCCCATTCTGGACGTGGAGGGCACCACCACGATGTCGCTGTGCTGCCGCACCGGCCACACCCTCACGCTGCCTCTTACCCTGTCCCTCAACCCATCCCAGCCTCCCCACCTGCTACCCTTTTCCCATCCCTTCCGTCCCTTACACTTAACCCCTCCCCCCGTTCCCCCTTCCCCCTTTCCCCTCCTGCCTTTCAGGACGCCGAGGGCACGACGGCCCTGTCCCTGTGCTGCCGCGCCGGCCACACCGACTGCTGCCGGCTGCTGCTGGCCAACGGCGCGTGCCGCCTGCTGCCCGACGCGCGAGGCAACACCCCCCTGCACTACGCCGCACTGCGGGGGCACCTGGGCGTGCTGTTCATGCTGCTGGGCGAGTTCGCGGATGGGCCGGGGCAGCGGGAGGAGCTGGCAAGGTGGGAGAGCAGTGTATGTGTTCAGGGACACAATGCGTTTCCCTGGTCGGTGGCACTTATGCGGTATTTCTGAAACAGGTATTGGTTGCAGGAGCGGCCGTCCTCCTACAGAGCACATTCCGGCGCGATATGTACGCGCGGCGTCCGCTCACAACGTCCTACTGCCTGTCCCATACGCGATGCCAGTCGTTCTGTCATCTAGTGACACCCTCCTGCCCTGTCCTCCCCGTGTCCCCTGTCCCCGCAGCTACGTGGACGCGCGCAACGCAGCAGGGTGCACCCCCCTGCACTACGCCGTGTGGGGGCGGCAGAGCGGTAGCGTGCAGGTGGGAAGCAAGGGGGCAGCGTGGGGAAGGAAGGGGGCAGCAGGAGAAGGAAGGGGGCAGCAGGGGAAGGGTACCGAAGGAACCAGGGCGACGTGGCGCTGGCTGGGCTGCTGGGTGCAAGTACGTTCCAACGAACCGCGCACCTTTTAGTCACTATGGGAGCTGCAGAGCGGCATCCACCACAGGCGCTCCAAGCGGCTCGTACCCTACGCCTGGTCCCCTTCCTTCGCGCCCCTTACTCCCCCACCTCTACCCACCCTTCCTTCTCCCCCAACCCACTACACTCCCTGCCCGCAGGTCCCCTTACGAACACGGCGCCGATGTGCTGCCCCGCACCTCCCGTCCCGTCTAAAGCATTTCGAGCAGTATGAATAAGTCTGTGCCCCCCTCCCAAACAGGTCCTTTTACAGCACGGCGCCGACGTGCTGCCCCGCACCTCCCGTCCCGCCACTGAGCTTCAGCCAGCGGTGGGCGTGGTGGGCAGCACCCCCCTGCACCTGGCGGCCGCGAGGGGGCACGTGGAGATATGCCGCATCCTGCTAAAGACCTTCGTGAGTGGGCAGGGTTTTGAGGAATGGGATCACAGGCCGGTGGAGGGGGGTGCGTGGGGTTTTGCAAGCTGGCTTTGCGAGGAAGGGGCACAAGGGACCCAGGGGTATCCAGGAGAAGGGGATAGCAGGGGAAGGTTAAAACCAAAAGACCGCCTACGATGGCACGCTGCATCCTCCCCTGGTCCCCCCCCAGGCCGAGTGCGCGCTGGAGCCGTGGCAGCGTTCCAGGCTCACACCCCGCGCCTTGCTGTGCATTGCACTGCGGCGGAACACAACGCCCACCTTTTCTGCCTCATCACAGGCTAAGCGCGTGCTGGAGCCGCTGCAGCTGTCCACGCTCATCCACTCTTTTGTGCTCACTACTACCATCCTGTACAAGTATTGCACACACACACACCTGCATACGCTACACACACCCCGTCCCCCACTACCGCACTAACCCGCCAGGCTGAGCGTGTTTTGGAGCCGCTGCAGCTCGGCGACGGCGAGCCACAGCCCGTCCCGCTATCCACCGATTTCTTGTCCGGCAATACATCACATTAGTAAACAAACACACTGCCTCCCTCCCTCTGCCCGAAGGCCGAGCGCGTGCTGGAGCCGCTGCAGCTGGGCGACGGCGAGCCACAGCCCGCCACGCTGGCCTCCTGGGGCCCGCGGGGGAGGCCCAACGCAAACGGCTACCGGCCGGCCCGGGCGGGGGGGGGGGGGGGGGGCGCGGGGTAGGGTTGCATGCATGCGCCACGCTGGACCCCAGGGTGCGTGTTACGCCACGGGGGCGGCTCTTGGATAGCACGTCGCTGTACCAGGTGGGGTTCTGTTTGGTGGAGGTGCGTTGGAGACATGGCCGTGCGCATAGGGGCGGGGGTTGGGTGCTGCCCACGCTGGAGGTTGCGTCACCCTAGCTTGGTGTGAGGCGTCGGCAGTGGTCGGCTTCCTCGCCCGCGCCTGGCCCCATCACGACTTGTTCGTGACCGGCCTCATCAGTCACACCCACATGCTGCACGCCACCCCCGTCGCCGCCGCCGGCTCCGTCAGCCGCCGGCGCTGGCGGCGTCGGGGCTGGCGTGCAGCATGTGGGTGTGACTGATTAGGCCCGTTGCAAAGGAGTTGTAGTTGGGCCAGGCGCGGGCGAGGAAGCCGACCACTGCGGGCGGCGAGAGGTTGCAACATGTGCACCATGTGCGAGCCCTAAGTTGCATGCCACACGCCCTGCTTGTACTTACCCCGGACGCCCGGAGGGGGCTGTCAAAGGGGTCCTTGTTGTTTTTCAAACGCCGCCCTACGTTGAGTGTCAGACGCCCTACGTTGTATATCAAAAGAACCAAGCTCCTTTCCCTCTCGCCCCTCCGCTCGCTACGAGACGCAAGCGCCTTCCTTTTTTACGAACACAGAAAGGGCAAGACGCACAAGCACCTTCGTCCTTGCTTCTCTGGCGGTGAAGCTCCCGGGCTTCTACCCCCTGGCATTAGTTCTGCGCCCCTTAGTCCCTTATGTAACTTACCTGACTATGATGCACCTGCCAATACAAATATCTCTTTTGTCTTGCACTCCGGCAGGCGGCTCAGCGCCTGGACGTATACCCACTGGCAATGCTTCTGCGCCCCTCAATCCGCTATATACCTTACCGGTACTTGACTATCTGTGCAGACGGTAGCAGCCATGTAATCCTGACGCCCTTCCTTTGCAGGTTGCCCAGCGGCTGGGCTTCTACCCCCTTGCCATGCTGCTGCGGCCCTCCATCCCCATCCTGCGTCTCTTCTCCGAGGAGGAGCGCGCCGTGCGCTTCTACGGCCCGCCGCCGCTGCGGGCCATAGCCGCGGAGGCGCTGAACAAGAAGCTGGTCGGAGAGCTGGACGGGCTGGCGGCGGCGGCGGCAGCGGCGGCGGCGGCGGCGGGGAGCAAGGGGGGGAGGAAAGGGAGAAAGGGGAGAGGGAGGGGCAGCGGGGGTTCTGGCGGCCTGCGGCCGGTGTCGGCGCCGGCGAGCATGGTGCAGAGGGGGGAAGGGGAGGGGGAGGAGGAGGAGGAAGGGGAAGGGGAGGGGGGGAAGGCAGGCGTGGGAGGAGGGCGGGAGGGGCAGCGGGAGCGGCGCGGCCCGCGGCCCAGCGACCACGGCCCCATCACCTCCAGCCTCCTGCCTGTGGCCCACCTGACGGCGGCGGCCGCCGCCGCCGCCGCCGCCGCGGCAACGGCGGCGACGGCCGCGGCAAGTACAGGCAGCACCGCCGCAGCAGCGCCGTCATCGTCACAGAGCGGTGCCGTGGTGTTGGCGGCGGCGTCAGCGACGGTGGGGCTCTCCCCATCGTCCAGCCGCCGGCGGGCGCCCCCGCCGCCGCCGCTGTCCATCGTCGTGTCGGCGGCGCCCTCAGCAGGCGGGACCGCGGTCGACACTCCCACACCAGCGACCGCTGACGCCGCCACCGCGTCCGGCAGCCGAGCCACAACACCCGCCGGCGGGGCGCCCCTGGCCTCCCCTGCTCCCCTCTCCCCCTCGCTCCTGTCCCCCATGGCCCTCGCAACGCCCTCCCCGTCCAGCTCCGCCGCCGCCGCCAGCGGCAGCGGCAGCGCCCTGGTCACACCCCGCCACCTCCGCAGCCCCTCAGGCCGCCGCATGGCCGCAGCCGCCACCCCCTTGGGGAGTCCCGCCGCTGCGACGGCGGCGGTGCCGGCGGCGGCCCCCATGGCGGCGGCGCTGTCGCCGCCGCCGAGCTCGCCGTCGGCCTCGGTGCCGCAGGTGCTTAGTCTCCCAGGCCAGGCAGACGACCCTGCCGCCGCCGCCGCCGCTAGCAGCAGCGCACGTGGCGCCTCGGCGGCAGATGCGCGGCGGGGAAAGAGCATCAGCGGCGCCGCTAGCGCACCTGCGTCGGCGGCAGGGGAGGTGCTCCTGGGGCCGGTGGAGGCTGGGGGCTCGGGTGTGGAGGCGGGAGTGGGGGTTGGGGCGGTGAGTCCCGGCTCGCAGCTGCGGCAGACGTCGGCGCAGAGCCTTCTTGCCCGGCGGCCAGCGGTGGCGGCGGCGGCGGGGCCCGGGAGCCCCGCGGGGGCAGCGGCGGCGGCGGCGGCGGCGGGGGGGACGCCATTCCGGTCGCCTCGCGGCAGCACCAACGGGGCCGGCGGCGCAGGTGATGTCCTCGTTTCGCCCCGAGGAGGAGGCGGCGGGAGCGGCGGCCGGCCTGCAGGTCCGGTGCGGCTGCGCAGCAACCCGCTGTTCGAGGAGCCGGAGCGGCAGGGCGAGGTGGAGGCAGCGGCGGCGACGGCGCCGTCGCCGACGGCGCCGCCGGCGGCGCAGCGGGGCGTGATGGAGACGCTGGTGGAGGAGGCGGGGGAGGGGATGGAGCAGCGCAGCAGCGCCGGCAGCGCGGAGGAGGACGCGGCCGTGGTGGCGGCGGCAGCCGCCGCCGCCGCTGCCCGGCGGGCGCAGCACCGCGGCGGCAGCGCCGCCGCCGCCGCCGCCGCCGGCGGCAAGTTGTCCGCCATTGAGGCCATCATGGCGTACGACGTCAGCAGCAGCAGCGACGATGACGATGGCAGCAGTGTTGGCGGTGGTGGCGGTGGCGGTGGCGGGGAGGGGGGTGATGACGATGACGCCAACGAGTGCGGCGTGTGCATGGAGGTGCTGCCGCTGGTGGCCGTGGCCCCCTGCCGCCACGCCATCTGCGGGCCGTGCGCGCGGCGCATCTGCTGCCTCAACATCCAGAAGCCGTCGCACTGCCCCTTCTGCCGGGCCACCATTGCCGCATTCGTGGCGCCGCCTGAGGGCCGGGCCTTCAACGCCGCTTGAGGGCCCAGCGTCCCATATTGCATGGGGCCTCGGCTGGCGATACCGCTTGAGCGTTCCGGTTGAGCGTTCAACACCGTTTGAGGGCCCGACAGTCGATGCCGGTGCAAAGCTGGCGGCAGCGGCGCGTGCCTTGGACTGCTCCATGTGATTGAGAAGCACTGAGGGCTGCTGGCCGGGGCTCGTCACGCGGTGTGGCGCAGCGCCAGACATGCGGGGCGCCTGGCTTCGTGGGCCCATGGCACGGGGCCCTTGCATGACAGGGCGGTGGCGGGCGTGGGCAACGGTTGCCTGGTTGGGCCTTGACACGACCTTGCATTGTGCCGTATGCAGGAGGGTGTCGTATTCTGGTCACCGCCCAGCATTGCCGTTCATCTGCACGCATGTACTTGGGTGCCGGCGTGGTGAGTATCGCCCATCGCGCATAGCGGGACGGGGCAGCAGGAGGTTGCCGTGGGCCGTGCAGAATCCCCATGGTGGGATGGTGCTCATGGCACTGCATAGAGTACTAGTATTTGCAATGGGCCCAAGCACCTGCGCTTTCGGCGTGTACGGTAGCATGCAGGTAAAGCACTAAACGACGTCCGCAGCGTATGCTGTTGGGGCATTTTGGAGGCCAGGGGATGCAATGGTGGCTTTGCGTGTAGCAGGCATTGGGTAAAGCGCACCGGCCGTAGAGAATTGGTTGTACTGATGTATGCACGATGCGGCAGGGGAGGGCCCGCAGGGTGGTAGATGTAGTAGTGCCCTTCATTTGCCCTTGATTCATGTGTGCACGCATTTCCTGAACCCGTGTTTGCAAGCCACAGCCTGCGACATGGCCGGGGGCGTTGCGGGGCCACAGTAGTGCACTTGGATGGCTGCTCCTCGACAGAGGACTGCAGTGCGCGCCGTCGTCTAGCCTTCAGTAAGTGTGCTGCATGACACTGTGCGCACCATTTTTGCGCCCGCTGTATGCCTCATGACAACAGCTCTGCGCCTGCCAGCGCAGGCAATTGTATGCGGGCCACGTGCTGCATGACAGCACTGTTGCTGCAATTGTGATAGCTTACCGTGTGTGATCAGGGTGCATGCATTGATGTACCATTACAGGAGGTAGAGCTTAAGGACGGGGAAGAGCAACGGACGGTCTGCAGGCAATGTGGGCGATGCTTTGTCTCGTGGTGTTCAGGTGGTGCTTGTAGCGGGGGGCGCCAAGCCATGCAAGCACGGGGCAGGTGCTAGGCTGCCGCGCCGGTGGGTGTGCGGTACGGACTACGGGGCGGGGGTGCCCCCGCGTGCATATCTACGGTGTAAGAGCGTGCTTTGGCCACGTCGGCAGCGCTTGGGATGGGCAGCTAGCCCGGTGGCGGCGATTGCATCGGAGGGTGCTGGCGGGACAAGGGCAGCACCTGGGCAGGAAACTCCAACGCCGCGTATGTATGGGTGTATAGTTTTGGTCACAGGGCCACGGTGCAGGCCAGTCGGTTGACCAACCAAGTTTATGGTACCAGTACCGTAGCTTAACCTGCTATCTTAACCTGATCACCACTGGATGGGCATCTCGCTGGCGGCGATGGCGGCGGGGACCAGGGCAAGACCTGGGCAGGAAAACCCAGATGCCACGGTGCGGGCCAGGCGGCGGCCAGGCGCCAGCAGGTAGCAACCACCGCACGTAATGGCACCACCTTGGGGCGGGGACAAGCGTGCTGCGCACTGTGCTTGGCGCATGCATCCACCTCCAGAGCGGAGAGGGAATTACAAGGCAGGGATCTAGGGATCGGCCCCAGAGTGCACCGTGGTGTGTGACCAGCATTGCTCTTCGTGCCAAGCTCGGTGGAAGGTCAGAGTCGGGCCTTGCTAGGTACTGCCCCAGCAGTGATGTGCTGCGTGTCTGTGCACTGCAGGACTGTACAGGTCTGTTTAAGGGTACCCTGGGGCCGGAAACGCACCGCTCCCTGTGCGTGACCATGTCCGATGGTTCTTCAGCAAGCTGTACCGTTGTTACGAAATGCCTGCGGGCGCCGGCACACGTGTCAGCTCGCCGTGAACCGATCGAGGTAACAAGACCTCAGCCCGGTGGCCCCGATGTGTCGCTGCTGCAGCAATTAGCCACTCATCCATGATGCGTTCCTGTACCGTACTGTGGCAGCACTTCTGCCTGGGCCTAGTCCCGGTGGCATGCGCGTGTCACCTGGGCACGAAGACCGGACACCCATAACTTGGTGCTGCTTGCCACTTAAGCACCTTACAGGAAAGCAGCACTCAAAGACTGCGTCACATGCATGTGAGGGAGCGCAGAATGGAGTGCAGAGCGCACACAAGTGCCACTTTCACATTGCTCCCGGCGACGTTCTGTGACGCCGCTGTGGCAGCAGCCAAGCACAACCTGCGATTAGCGTCATCATATCCACACTCCTGCTTGCCCCCCAGGCAGAATGTGACTCGCATCAGGCTAAGGCCACCAGCTTATTGGTATGCTCCTGCGTGCTGGCAAGGGGTTCAAGCCACCACCCTACTAATTCAACTAGGGCAGGTCCTAGGGCCAGGGTACATATGGAGGCTCCAATACCACGGCAGCCCAGTCACCTTTCTGCAACCACCCATGCACCAAACGGAACGTGCTGCTAATAATATCCTAACACCCGTCATACGCGAGTGTGTAACATTCAGATTGCCTCATGAGCGGCACCGACACGGGTGCGGGCAGGAGTACAGCGTCTCGCGTAGGGCATGGGCGGGGGCAGCAGTGTGGATCCCCTGGTCCTATCAGCCTTGCTACCAGCACAGTGTCACCCCATTGCGGACACACGAAAAGCAATGCACCGTAACGCCGGCCTCCCATCCTTGATACATCTCCATGTGATGTGCAAAATCTCCCAGGGCGGAGTGATACGGGCGCGTTCAGAGTAAATGCGTCACTGGCGGCTTACACAGGAGGCAAGGAGCCTCTCCTGCCCCTTCCAGCCCCTCGCTGTAAAGTCACACCATGTACAGCGTGCAGTAATGCCGCCTTCACATCCTTGATACATACTCATGTAACAGGCACGCTGGCCCAAGAGCAGCAGCGTTACGGGTGCTGACAGGAGTAACGCGCGCTAAGGCATACACGGTAGGCATGATGGGTTCCCTGCTCCCACCAGCCATAAGGCCTTCCGTGCCTTCCTTCTTCCCGTTCGACCTGATACCATTTTACATGACCTGCAGCCCTGCAGACGGCTGATTGGCTACTTGATAAGGAGCCCGTTATGGATACAGCTTCGGTTCGGCCTGACGGTGCTCCCGTTGGCACTCCGGACATGAAAGTAAATGCGCAGGCTTGCTTTTTGCCGTGCTCATGCCTCATGTAGGCGTATACAAATTCAGTCAAGAACTCGGGGCTATTGGAAGGTGAATTAGGTATAGGGTGGCGGACACATTCGGGGGCCTTTCCTTCCCGGACGCGCTCAGGAAATAACCCAGTGCCCCAGAATATGTGCAGGGCAACTTTAGATACTAGCATATGCAAGCATTGGTCCGGGCTAAGGCTTCTAGGGGTGGCAAAACGGACAGCGTGCGATATGCTGACAT
>VFQN01008785.1_pt1 | contig 10057 bp, 8 predicted proteins | sample 3512371 | NCBI WGS metagenome assembly VFQN01 (sample SAMN10412370, study PRJNA504923) | tailings metagenome | isolation source: Replicate 2 from Balatoc abandoned mine | place: Philippines: Itogon, Benguet | collected 2017-08-28 | reverse complement strand
CAACTCTGTGGTTAGAAAAAAACTTTAACCACAGAGTTGCACAGAGTTTTTACACGGAGTTTCACAGAGAGGTGTTGTTATTCGAATTCGTTTCGGATGTCGTAACCGTTGTTTCTTAAAAATTGTTGTTTTTCAAACAAACGTAGATCACTTTCAACCATTTCTTTTACCATATCAGCAAGCGAGTATTTAGGCACCCATCCAAGTTTCTCTTTCGCTTTGGTCGCATCACCTATCAGTAAATCTACTTCAGTAGGACGATAGTACTGTGGATCAACTTTAACAACAGTGGTTCCAACAGGTATAGAATAAGAACCTTTACATTCTTTCACAATTCCAACTTCCTGATCACCTGAACCTTCAAAACGCAACTCAATACCTACCTCAGCAAAAGCCATGCTAATAAAATCACGAATGCGTGTAGTGATGCCGGTCGCAATGACGAAGTCTTCAGGTTGTTCTTGTTGTAACATCAACCACATGGCTTCTACATAGTCTTTAGCATGCCCCCAATCACGTTGAGCGTCGAGGTTACCAATGTAAAGACAATCTTGCAAGCCCAAAGCAATTTTAGCTACCGCACGGGTGATTTTACGAGTAACAAAAGTTTCCCCGCGTGTGGGTGATTCGTGGTTGAAAAGAATACCATTGCAGGTATACATGTTATAGGCTTCTCGATAGTTGACAGTAATCCAGTAACCGTATAATTTAGCTACCCCATAGGGAGAGCGTGGATAAAATGGAGTTGTTTCTTTTTGTGGGACTTCCTGCACCAATCCATATAATTCAGAAGTGGACGCTTGGTAGATTCTGGTCTTTTGAGTAAGACCTAGTAAACGAACCGCTTCCAGAATACGGAGGGTACCCAAGCCATCTACATTACCCGTATACTCCGGTGTTTCAAAGCTCACTTTTACATGGCTCATAGCACCGAGATTATAGATTTCATCGGGTTGTACTTCTTGAATAATGCGTATCAAATTTGAAGCATCAGACAAATCACCATAGTGCAGTACTAGATTTCTATTAGCGATATGAGGATCTTGATAAATATGGTCTATTCGTTGGGTATTGAACAAAGAACTTCTTCTTTTGATTCCATGTACTTCATACCCTTTCTGTAATAACAACTCAGCTAAATAAGCACCATCTTGTCCGGTAATACCTGTAATCAAGGCTTTTTTCATGTATCAAAGATAATTACAAACTAGAAGAAAAGCTTTTATGGTATCAGTAGCGGCAACATTATTAAGTATCGTCATGTTGAGAGGAGCGCAGCGGAGTCGAAACATCTCCCGACTGATAGCACTATCCTGATTCTACATTATATGGACATCCCATTATAGTCAGGAGATTTCTCCATCCGCCGCGGCTGATCGGAATGACATCCCACGTCATCCCGACGAAGGAGGGATCTATAACCGCTAACAGTTTCAAACAAAACATAGGGAGTTAAAAACTATACCAAACACACAAGAGGTGTAAGATCCCTCCTTCTTCGGGATGACAAGACCCACCTCCCCATCGGCGCCGCAATCCCCACCAAACAATATACCTGCACCGATAGCAACAACAATTCTCCCAACATTAAAAAACTAAACCCATTAATGGCTGGAATAAGCGTCCGCACAGCTGTGAACAACACCCAAGCGATGCCGATTAGTAATGTATACTTCATAAAAGGGTGTATGGTATTCACCCATTTATTGGCTTCTGCAAACAAATGATCGCGTAAAGAAAAAGAGACGATGAGAAAACTAACCTGTATATACCAACAATACACCACACTCACCGCATTCCACTGCCGCATACCGTGCATCAATGTATCAACAATGATAGGCATTATAACATGTAAAGACCAGTTTAATATAACTAGAGTAAGGACTTGAAGGAGGTAGCGGATGGGGTATTTTTTGTGTTGAGACATAGGGTTATGGATTTGATCAAGTATGCATCATTCCTCACCATAATGATCGTCATGTTGAGTCCGCCGCGGCGGATCGAAACAGCTCCTCTTAAAAAGCTGTCGTCATGTCGAGCGAAGTCGAAACATCTCCCCACTGTTAGCACTATTCTGATTCTTCACTCTATGAAAATCCCCCTAAAGTCAGGAGATTTCTCCACTCGCTACTCTCGGTCGAAATGACGGTCATAAACGAGGTATCGCCCCACCCAGTAACTAGCACCCAGTACCCAGCACCTAGCCCCCCCACCTCCCACACCCCCACTCCAACAATAAAATCACACACAAATAGAAAATGATCCATTGGATTTTGTTCCAGCCTTTGTCTGTTTTGGGTTTTTGCATGGTAGGAGCAATCTAATAAAAAGTAGCAAGAAGATAAACCTATAAGTATCAAAAATCCATGCGCAAGAGCAGATATCCCCCTTTTGGGTGGAGATGTGATTGGGTGGGTTTGTGATAGTTTTATTGTACCCCTATTTCACAACAACAATAACCTATGAACGAGACATTACAAGAGTTGCATGTATTGATACATGAGGGTAACATTACCGAAACAGTTAGGAAACAAAAAAGAAAAGAATTCGCACGAGAGCTGGAAAAAAAATTTACCGATGCCTTCATCATTCGGAATGACAGTTTTTTGTTAAGACTATATAGTCTGGTTAACCATGGCACACAAGACATCCATTTACTCCCTAAAACACCCCACCCAATTCAACAACATAAAAAACAACAACCACAACAAAATAGACACCCATCCCGGAAGTCCTTGTTTTGGTCGCCGATAGTAGAGAGGCTTTTTCATCCTATAAATTATTCAAATAACAGAGTACTTAGGAAGCGGAATTGCTGCATGAAAGGCACCTCCACTCGTCTAGATAACAGTCTAGACCCAAAAGTCCAAACTCGGAAGAGACTTCTTGCCCTAAACCCAGCACCCTGTACCCAGTACCTAGTACCCAGTACCCTGCCGACTTTTACCATCTATTAAAAAAGACATGTTAATAACCCTTGTTTATTCATCCTCAAAAATGCTATTGTATGCAGGAAGATTTGCATGAACTGAATGAGCTGATGATGTCTATCCAGGAAGAGGGTACATTATCGGAAGACACTGCTCAAAAAGCAGCGGCACTCAAAAAGAATTTCCTTTACCGTTTTCTGGAACAGCAGGGCTCAAAAACTGCTTATTGGCTGGTGCTCACTTCGCAGCGGGTAACCAGTTTATGGTTGAATGACCTGTACGAACTGCGCAAAAAAAGAAAGAAAAGAAACCAATTAATGGAAGAAGTCGAAATTAAACTGGCTTCTTTTATAGATTTTATCTACCGGCGATTCCCCGGTTATTTTAACCTACAAGAAACCATCCCTTACAGTATCTGGGAACAGAAAGAAGAAGAACTCGCTGCGCTATGGAAACGTTTTTCAGATAACCACAAAGCCTCTATTGACCCCTCACTGGTTACGCTGGTATTATCGGTTTACCACAAATGCCTGGAAGAAAATGCAGCTCCAACCTATTATGAATACGAATACTTTACCCGCTTATGGCGTGTACTTCCGAGCGATTTACCGGGTATTGTACCGGATATCAATGAATCGATGGTACAAACATTAATCCGTTATAATTGCAATCATCCTGATGTGGTAGCAACCATTATTCAACGACTGGTAAAACTTGCAGAAACCACTCACAATAACATCGTTTTTTGGGTAGAACAGTTTCGCTATTTCAACCAAATCGCAGAATTGGACAAAGCAGGTCTGATAGAGGACGCACCACCCTGTAAAAAACAAATACTCAACGCCATCAAAAAAGAAATGGCCATCAGTGAACAACTACAAAAACAACGCAACCGCATAGAACTAGAACAACAGATAGGCGACCCCATTGCCACAGATCTCACATCAGGTCAACTGGCGCTACTCATACGATTGAAAATAGAAACAGGATTGTACAAAACAGATAATATTACAGAAACCCTCAAAAAAATGGGGCAACAATATCTCAACCGACACAATGAGCGAATAACCGCTGAAACATTGCGTACCAAATATTACAGTCCAGATACCGCATCCATCAAAATCATCCATAACCGCCTGATGAATATGATAGCACAGTTGAAACAGATGTAGGGGATGGTAGATGTCAGATCTCAGATGTCGGATGTTTGATGTCGGATGTATGATATTGGATGTCAGATTATTTTAAAACCCGATTTAATAACTGACACACTTAATTGAACACTCCCTCTGGTGCTTGAAACTTGTAGCCTGTAGCTTGCAGCTTGTGGCTCAAAGCTCGTAGCTAGCAGCTTCCCCCGCCAATCCCCTAACCATCCTCCTACCATACCCTTACAAATCCTTACAAAAGGCTAGTAAATCTGCTTTCCTCATCTAATGAATTGAATGCCAGTAACGTTTACATGGTTCATGTGAACCCCATGAACAAAAAAGACCTCGTTAGGCATCTACTTTCGATCTGGCAATGCGCAAAGCCCCGGTTGGGTTTCCACTGCAGGGGAAACCAAGCCGGAAAAAAGATTCATCATTTAAAAAAAACAAACAATGGCAAAACAAATGGGCATATTTCCTATGAAAGGAAATATCGATAACATCACATTCTTCAAAACCAAAGACGGATTCCAGGCGCGTAAAAAAGGAGGGGTGGATCGTGAAAAAATTTTACACGACCCCAAATACATCCGAACACGTGAGCACATGGCCGAATTTGGTAAAGCAATAAAAGGGGCTACACTCATTAAACAGGCATTATTGAAAGCCATTATCGGTTCAGTAGATGGTAGGTCAACCAATAGGTTGTCAGCCTTGCTCATCAGTATCACCCGAAAAGATGCCGTGAACCCGAGAGGTGAAAGGAGTTTTGTAAACCCTTCGCTGGTAGAACTTACGGGCTTTGATTTCAACAGTGCATCAACGATGGCAACGGTATTAAAAGTAAAGTTGGCATCCACCATTGATCCGGTAACGGGCGAATGTAAAGTAAGTATTCCCGCGTATGTAGCCGAGGATCAAATTAGTTTCAATGCGGATGCAACACATTATCGTTTCAGGCTGGTAGCTGCGGCTGTACATTTTACCGCCGGTGATTTTGACATGCAAACAGCGGTATCAGACTATCTCCCGATAGGAACTATATCAGAGACCGCTCCACAGGAACTAACGGTAACCTTAGCACCGAACAGTACGGACCCGATACTGCTAGCGCTAACCATTGAGTTCGCACAAGAAATCGCAGTAGGCACCATGTATCCGCTAAAAAACGGCAACCTAAACCCCTGTCGTATTGAAGCAGTGCATGTAGGAGGATAGGATGGCTTTGAGCTACGAACTATGAGCCACAAGCTGCAAGCTACAGGCTACAAGTTCCAAGCACCAGATATCAAATATCAAATATCTGAGATCTGACATCTAACATCCAATATCAGACATCCAACATCAGACATTCAACATCTGAGATCTGACATCTGACATCCAATATCAGACATCCGACATCAGACATCCAACATCTGATATCTGAGATCTGACATCAAAAAATTCTCTATGCATCTCACCATTCACCGCACTTACCATGCGGAGGGCACGAATGGATTGTTGACGATGGGGGCTCATCATGAACCGGTCTGTTATACGATCGAGTTACCATGGCGTAATAATGAACTGAACAGGTCATGCATCCCCGAAGGCATGTATGTACTGAAGCGCAGGTATAGTCCGAAGTTTCGCTGGCATTTAGAAGTAAAAGATGTGCCGGGAAGAAGTTATATACTCATCCATCCCGCCAACCATGCCGCACGCGAACTAAAAGGATGTATCGCCCCCGTACTCCTCCTCACCGGCCCCGGAACCGGCGAGCAAAGCCAACGCGCATTCGAAATGCTCATCAGCAAATTATTACAAGCCCTACGAAGCAAAGAATCCATTTTGCTGACAGTGATAAGTGCGAAAACAAAATTGTAAAACAGAGGGGGTGTGGGGTGCTGGGTACTAGGTGCTGGGTACTAGGTACTAGGTGATAGGAATTAGGAGTTAGGTAATTAGGAAATAATAAAATACCATTCCAAAAAACCTCTTGCCTCAGGCGAGACCAAAAACCCAGCACCCAGTACCTAGCACCTAGCACCTAACACCTAGCACCCCCTCCTAAAACCACACAAATGAAAAAACTCATCCGCCGCGCGCGTTCTCAGCCGCCGCCATTTTTTAGGAAGATCAGAAATGTGGGATTGGTACTTACGACCATTGCAACAGGAATAGCCACGCTACCCATTGCATTACCAGCCCTCGTGGTCACCATCTCCGGCTACGCCGCCGCAGCCGGCGCCACCGCCACTGCCATCAGCCAACTCACCCTCTACGAGGAGCCCCTGGATTGGCAAGAAGAAGAATGATCACTCCCCCGTCTCGTTTGGGACGGGGTTGTTTTTTGTGAGGAGTGAATAGTGAGTAGTGAATAGTGAGTAATTAAAGATCGTCATGTTGAGTCCGCCGCGGCGGATCGAAACATCCCCTCACTGTTAGTACCATCTTGATTCTTCACTCTATGAAAACTTTCCAATAGTCAGGAGATATCTCCATTACGCTACGCTCCAGTCGATATGACGGTCCTAACAGGAACGTCATGTTGAGCGAAGTCGAAACATCCCCTCACTGTTAGCACCATCCAGATTCTTCACTCTATGAAAATTTTCCAATAGTCAGGAGATATCTCCATTACGCTACGCTCCAGTCGATATGACGGTTTTTATTATGATCGTCATGTCGAGCTTGCCGAGACATCCCCTCACTGTTAGCACTATCCTAACTCTCCACGCTATGAAAACTTTCCAATAGTCAGGAGATATCTCCATTACGCTACGCTCCAGTCGATATGACGGTTTTTATTATGATCGTCATGTCGAGCTTGCCGAGACATCCCCTCACTGTTAGCACCATCCTAACTCTCCACGCTATGAAAATCTCCATAAAGTCAGAAGATATCTCCACTTCGCTACGCTATGGTCGATATGACGGTACTTTATGGAACGTCATCATAAAACCTACGGCATCCCGCATACCTTAATGAAATAAGTTGCAAAAAAACCTTATGAAAAAAGGAGGATGCATTTACATCATGACCAATCTACATCACACTACTTTATACATTGGAGTAACCAGTGATTTAATCAGAAGAGTTCAAGAACATATTCACAAAGAGCATAAAGGAAGCTTTACAGCACAATACAATCTCAACAAACTTGTTTACTATGAAACCTTTCTATACATTGAAGAAGCCATTGCAAGAGAGACACAAATAAAAAAATGGAGTAGATCAAAAAAAGAAGCCTTAATCAACTCATTAAATCCATCTTGGAAAGATTTATGGGATAATGAAGTAAGGTTTTGGTGATTTTTTAATAACGTCATGTTGAGTCCGCCGCGGCGGATCGAAACATCCCCCCACTAAAAGCTGTCGTCATGTCGAGCTTGCCGAGACATCTCCCCATTGTTAGCAATATCCTGATTCTCCACCATATGAGAATTTACCAATAGTCAGGAGATATCTCCACTGCGCTGCGCTTCGGTCGATATGACGGTACTAACAGAACCGTCATGTCGAGCCTGCCAAAACATCCCCCCTCTAAAAGCTGTCGTCATGTTGAGCAAAGTCGAAACATCTCCCCATTGTTAGCAGTATCCTGATTCTCCATTATATGAGAATTTACCAATAGTCAGGAGATATCTCCACTGCGCTGCGCTTCGGTCGATATGACGTTCTTAACAGAACCGTCATGTCGAGCTTGCCGAGACATCTCCCCATAGTTAGCAATATCCTGATTCTTCACTCTATTGAAATTTTCCTAAAGTCAGGAGATATCTCCATTACGCTACGCTCCAGTCGATATGACGGTCCTAACAGGAACGTCATGTTGAGCGAAGCGCAGCGTAGTCGAAACATCCCCTCACTGTTAGCAATATCTTGATTCTACACGTTATGGAAATTCCCCTAAAGCCAGGAGATATCTCCACTACGCTGCGCTGCGGTCGATATGACGATACTGATGAGGAATCACCACCTAAATACCCAATTACCTGATTACCTGATCACCCAATCCCCCAATCACCTCCCTACCTCAAAGAATTAATCAAAGCAATCGCCATACCCGTTAACGATACCAATACACCCGAGATACTAATTACTTCCACAGTAGATGGTTTCTTACGAATGGTCTTAGCAGGAATGACAATATCAGCACCTGCATTGATTTTAGGGTAAGTCCTGATTAATCCAAATAAATAAGCATGGGATTTAGCAACACTACCATTCGCATAGACTACATATAAATGCTTGCGATGAGCTTGTTCTGTGACGCCTCCCGCTCTAGATAAATAATAACGGATAGACTCTTTTTCACTAAACGTAACTTTTGTAGGAAAATACACTTCTCCACTGATTTTCACCAAGGTTTCTTTGGGTGCCACTTCAATCAAATCTCCGGGTTTAAGTGTGAGGTTATCAGAAGAACTAGGATCACGCAGAACATTGGCTAGATTAATAGCAATTCGGATTTGTGGATCCGCAATTTGCTCAACCAAATCTTGTCGTGTAGAATCTTTGCCTTCATCAATCAAAACCTTCTCCTTGTTTTCAGCCTGTGTTTTAGGTTCAGTTTTTGCCCTGATGAGTGTTACAGCAGACATATCCCCGTTGGTGGTTAATCCACCTGCTCTTTTGAAGAGATCATAAATAGTTTCTTGTTTATTGCGAAGCGTATAGTCTCCTGGATACAAGACTTCGCCTTGAAGTCGCACTTGCTGTTGTTCAACATAATAAGGATCGCGTCGAACAGTCACAATATCATAAGGTTGTAGTAAAAAGTCTTTCCCTTTAGAACCTAATTCTAAATCAGATTCCAGTGTAATAATAGTAGATAATTCATCTACTGATGCACTAGATTTATTTTGAATGTTATTATTTCTTCTTGACACATCTATACGATAAGGAATAGCCGCATTGGTAAAACCGCCTGCTTCAAATATGAGGTCCTTTAATGAATAATTCATTTTATAAGGAATCACCAAAGGCCTTCTCACTTCTCCCTGAATTTGAATGACAGGCTCATCTTTTAGTTCATTGATGGACGCAATACGTATCAGATCATTTTTTTCTAAAACAATATCGGGAGCTTTTCCTGATAAAATTTCTTCCAATGATATGGCTAATAACTCTTTAGACAAATCAGGTCGCTCACGTGTTAATAATACTCTGCCAGTATATACATCCTCACGGAGCCCATCTGCTTTTTGTATCAAACGGGTTAATGTCATACCCTTCTCGAAAGCATAGGTGCCCGGACGAAACACTGCACCATTAATCACCACACTATTAGCAAAACGATTGAGTATGGGTTCTATATGAATGCTATCTCCGGGCTTTAAAGTATATTGATTGAATTCATTTTTGTTGATATCAAGTATTACTTTTTCACGATCCGTTAAGCGTGTAATCTTTACTGCCGCTTGATAAGCTCTTTCTGTAAACCCACCCGCATACTTAATCAAATCATCCATTACTTCTCCTTCACGCATTTCATAAATACCTGGTCTTTTGATTTCACCTTGCGCCAGCACGCGTGTTTTGTACACAGGAATATTGATGACATCTCCTTCTTTCAACAAAACATTTTTTTGTGCATCTCCTTTCACAAGGAAGTCATAGAGATCCACTTTTAAGAAAGTCTTATTATTTCTTACCAATTCAATTTCACGATAGGAACCAATATCACCCGGACCACCACAGATATACAAAGCGTTAAATAAAGTGGTTAAAGAAGACACGGTATAATTCCCCGGCTTGGTAGCACCTAAAATAGTGATCCGGATACTCCTGATCTTGCCCAAGGTAAGTGTCATCGCAGTAGCACCGTTAGCAAGAGAACGATACACCGTTTGAATCAATTTTTGTCGGATCACACGCTGTGCTTCATCAATGGTGAGTCCGGCTACCAATACCATTCCCACATTCGGAATAGAGATCATTCCTTCAGCAGCAACCGGTAATCGGAAATTGGCTTCCTGTACACCAAATAA
>VFQN01008784.1_pt1 | contig 10059 bp, 8 predicted proteins | sample 3512371 | NCBI WGS metagenome assembly VFQN01 (sample SAMN10412370, study PRJNA504923) | tailings metagenome | isolation source: Replicate 2 from Balatoc abandoned mine | place: Philippines: Itogon, Benguet | collected 2017-08-28 | reverse complement strand
CCCGCGCGCACCGTAAATCGATACAATTCCGTGCCTGGAAAACGATGAGGAGTCTCGCGCATCCCGACCAGCCGGCGGCGATGATATCGTCCTGTTGGTTCACGGCGGCGCGCGGACAGGCATAATGGCGCAAGCTGCTCCGTTGTCGGGTTCGACCGACGCGCTCTTGAAGGGCGGGGGGCTGGGGCTGTGCGCGAGCATCGCAGCAACGCAATCTCCATCTTTTGCGGTTAGACCTGCCACTTGCGGCGGACAAGGGCGTGGATAATTTGCAACCAGACTTGATTCAGGAACAGCGAGCGACGGTGCGGGTCGTCGATCCATCGGCGCATGGGCGCGGGATATTGTCGAGCGCGCGTGACAAGCGCAGTTTCCTATACTGCCTGTCGCTTCTGCTAGACATCATCTCTCTGATCGGCGGCTATGTCGTTGCGCTGCAATGGCGCGACGAGCGCTGGCTGGCCGCCGACGGAAATTCGATCATCTACGTGGCTTTGCCGCTGTTCATCATGTTCGAAATCGCGCGCGAGGCGCAGGACAGCGATGCCCTCGCCAATCGGCTGACCGCGATCCAGCGATCGCTCGGCGCGCTCGGCGCGACTGCCATCGTCATCATCGGCATGGGGTTCCTGTTCAAGGCCGAAGAGATTTCACGGCTTGGCGTCGCGATAACCTTCGGCGCTGCGGCCATCTTCATCGTCGCGTCGAAAATCCTGATCGATATCATCGCCAAAAAAATGATCGGGGAAGCCGTGCTTTCGACCATTATCTTGCTCGACGGCCTAAGCGCGCGCCCGGAAGCCCACGCGGCCGTCGTCGATGTCGGCGCCGAGGGGCTCTGGCCCGATCTCGATCGTCCCGACATGATCGATGCCCTGTCGCGCATAATCGCACCCTATGACCGCGTTATCGTGGCGTGCCAGTACGATCATCGTCCCGCCTGGGCTACCTTCCTCAAGGGGCACGACGTCGGCGGCGAAATCCTCCTCGATCGCGATCATCTTCACGGTGCCGTCGCCATTGGGCAATATGATGATCGCGACACGATCATTCTCTCGCGCGGTCCGCTGAATTTGATGAACCGCGCCCAGAAGCGCGCGCTCGACCTCGTGGTTGCCGGCCTGGCCCTGGTGATCCTTTCGCCGATCCTGCTGATCGTCGCCGTCGCCATAAAACTTGAAAGTCCCGGACCGGTGATCTTTCGGCAGATGCGCGTCGGTCAGGGCAATCGGCAGTTCCGGATTTTCAAATTCCGGTCCATGCGCGTCGAAAACAGTGATGCCGAGGGCCGACAATCGACCGGGCGTGTCGACGACAGAATTACCCGGGTCGGGCAGATCATACGCCGCACCAGCATCGATGAACTGCCCCAGCTGCTTAACGTAATTCGCGGCGAGATGAGCATGGTCGGCCCGCGGCCGCACGCCCTCGGATCGACGGCCGGCGATGCCCTGTTCTGGCACGCCTCGCAGAAATATTGGCTCCGTCACGCCCTGAAGCCCGGTATCACGGGCCTCGCTCAGATACGCGGCTTTCGCGGCGCCACCGAACATGTCGATGACCTTGCCCGGCGCGTACGCTGTGACCTTGAGTATCTCTCCAACTGGTCCTTGTGGTTCGACGTGATGATCATGCTCAAGACCGTCCGCGTGGTGATGCACAAAAATGCCTATTAGCCTGGCCCGGTACGGTCGCCGCCTTCGCCCTTCGCTACCGACCGGAGCGGGCAAGCGTCATGCATATGCTGGTTGCAGCTGCGAGGTCGGGCGCGAGCAGGCGTGCGCGCAGAATGGATGAAAGTCCCGGCATCGGCGTGATTGCGATTGGCCGCAACGAAGGCGAACGCCTCAAGCAATGCTTGCGTTCGGTGCCCGCCGGTATTCCTATCGTCTATGTCGACAGCGCGTCGAGCGACGGCAGTGCCGATTTCGCCCGCTCGACAGGGGCCTTGGCGATCGAACTGGACCTTGCAATTCCCTTCACGGCGGCGCGCGCGCGCAATGAAGGGCTCGACCATCTGCTGCGCAGCTGGCCGATGCTCGAATATGTCCAGTTCGTGGATGGCGACTGCGAACTCGAGGCCGGCTGGCTGGAGGCCGCGGCGCGCTTTCTCGACGCCGGGCCCGCAGTGGCGGCGGTTTGCGGACGTCGCCGCGAACGCTATCCCGAGCGCAGCTTTTACAACCAGATGTGCGACGATGAGTGGAATACCGCGATCGGGGCAGCGGAAAGCTGCGGCGGCGATGCGATGATCCGCACCTCGGCGCTGGCGCAGGTGCGCGGCTATGATCCCACGATCATCGCCGGCGAGGAACCCGAGCTTTGCCATCGCTTGCGCGACAGGGACTGGCAGATCTGGCGCGTCGATCATCCGATGACAATCCACGACGCCGATATGCATCGTCCCAGGCAATGGTGGCTACGCTCGGTGCGCAGCGGCTTTGGCTATGCGCAGGTATGGCAAAAGACGCGCTCCGGCATAAATCCGCCGCTCTACGGACGCCAGGTCCTGAGTGCCCTGCTGTGGACGGCGGGGATCGCGGCGCTGAGCCTGGCGGCCGCACTGGTCGTCGGACCGGCGGGCTGGGCCGCGGGGCCGATACTGTGGCTGCTCCAGTTGGCGCGTCTGGCCAAGCGTGACGGACTGCGCCGCGGCGGCCATTTGCTGGTCGGCAAGATCGCAGAGGCAATCGGCATAGTCCGCTATGCCTTCAGCCGACTGGCGCGCCGCAAACAAGGAGCGATTTTCTACAAATGAGCCGCATCGCCTATCTGGTCAGCGACTATGATGCGCCTTCGCACACCTTTGTGCGGCGCGAGGTGAATGCGTTGCACGCAATCGGTATGGACGTGCTGCCGTTCAGCGTCCGACGCGGCGTCGCCGACAGCGGCGCCGCGTCGGTGCTGCTCGGCCGCTCGCCATTCGTCTATATAGCGGCGCTCGGCTGGGCCCTCGCAACACGTCCGCGCCGTTTCGCCTCGGCTTGGCGGCTTGCGCTTAGCCATCGCGCTCCGGGCTGGAAGGCGCTGCTCTGGGCCCAGTTCCACTTTGTCGAAGCCCTGCTGCTCGCGAAACTTCTCGGCGCGGCAGGCGCGACGCGGCTGCATAGTCATTTCGCCAACAGCGGTGCGACGGTCGGAATGATCGCCGCGCATTTCGCGCATTTGCCTTGGAGCCTGACGCTGCACGGCGTTTCCGAAACTGATTATCCCGCCGGACTCCTGCTCGCCGACAAGCTCGAACGGGCAAGCTTTGTCGCCTGCGCGAGCTATTTCATGCGGGCGCAGGCCATGCGGTGCGTGGCGCCCGAGCACTGGTCCAAAATGACCATCGTTCGCTGCGGTGTCGATGCTGCCGCCTTGCCCGTCCCTGTCGCGCACAGCGCCGGCGGTCCGGCGCGGCTTGTCTGCGTAGGCCGCCTGTCGCCCGAGAAGGGATTGTTTGGCTTGCTCGATGCTTTGGCCGCGCTCGCCGCATCGGGCGCCGAATTCGAGGTCGTCGTCGTAGGCGATGGCCCGTTGCTCTCCGATATCCGGACGCGCGTGAGCGAACTCGAGCTTGGAGCGCGCGTTCGTCTTGCCGGCGGCTTGTCCGAATCCGCTACGCTCGCCGAAATCGCCCGCGCTGACATCCTCGTCCTGCCCAGCCTCATGGAAGGCCTGCCCGCCGTGCTGATCCAGGCGCTAGCGCTCGGTCGTCCGGTCGTTGCCAGCCGCGTCGCCGGGATCCCTGAATTGATCGACGAGGGGCAGTCGGGCTATTTGTTTGCGCCATCCGATTGGGCGGAGCTTGCGGCTGCCCTGCAGCGTCTGTTCGCTGCTCGCGGCGACTGGGCCGCCATGGGGACGGCCGGGCGCCAGCGTGTTGCCGACGAATTTCTCGCCGATCACGCCGCAGCGCGTCTGACGCGGCTGTTTTCAGGCGACCGGCTCCCCTGACCCGGCAATAATCGTTAGGTGTCGGTCGCGGCGCGTTCGTAATACTTGCCGTAATTAGGTCCGCCATAGCCATAGCCATAGCTGTCACCCAATCCACCCCGGTAACGATTCAGAATCGTGCCGATGCAAGGCGTCGGATAGAGCATCGCCATGACATCCTGGACATGCCGACGTGTCGTCTTGCCCGCATCGACCACCAGCACGAAACCGTCGAGCTGGGCCAGGCTGATCATCGCATCGTCGTTGGCGAAAGCCGGTGGCAGATCGAACAGGATGATCGATGCCTCGCTGCGATCACGCAACGTGGTTATCAGCTGCGTGAACCGTTCGCCGGCAAGCAGCTCCGCCGTATTGCGTGTGCGCCGTATCGTCGGGAATATCCCGAGCCGGGTTCCGTCGATACGGCGACCGATTCCGGCAAGGCGATTATGGGTGCCTTCGAGATAGCTCTCGATTCCATATTCAGGCTCGAGCCCGATCTCTTCGCCCAGAGAGGCTCGCCGAATGTCGAGGTCCACGAGAAAAACCGGCTCCTCGACGACACGCGCCAGTGAACTGGCAAGGTTCATCGATAGATAGGACTTGCCCGCCGCCGGGGTCGCCGACGTGATGCCGATCAGGCGGTGCCCCTCCTCCTTGAGCTTCTTGGCAAAGCTCGTGCGCAAGAGATTGAACGGTCGTGCGCGAGCGTCGCGATTGTCGAAGCCGACAATCCTATGTTTTTTGATCTCGGTGACCGGCGGAGTAAATTCCGCCAGACTGGCGAGGGTCAAAAATTCGGGCCCTGTTGCGGTAGGCACTTCTGCGTCAGCCATGGAGAAACCTTTTGGCGTTTGGGGTCAGCGCTTCGCGCGCGCCGGGAGGAAACGACGCCAGCCCAGGCGGGGGACCGTCGTGACCTCGATGATCGGGATGATGCCGAGGGGTGGCGCGCCGAAAATCGACTTCAGCGCCGAGGGATGGCGGATCGGGCGGAGCAGCAGCTCGACCGCGAGTGCGAGGACGAAGCCGAGGCCGAAGCCGCCGACGATCCCCATCGCGGCGATCAGCCAGCGGTTGGGCCAGCTCGGCTGGTCGGGAATGACCGGCGGTTCGACCACCGAAAGCCGTTCGGCCATTTGCTCGTCTTCGGCCCGCACCCCGGCCCGCGCCGCCATCAGGCGATTTTGGACCTCGTCATATTGCGAGTTCAGGGCGTTCAGCCGCTGCTGCAATTCGCCGATCTGCTGCTGCACGAGGGGGCCTCGCGCTTGCGCGGCGCGCTGCGAATTGATCTGCGCCGTCTCGCCGGCCTTCGCGGCGCGGAGCGCTGCAATCTGTTCATTGTTGAAGCGGATCTGTTCGTCGATCGTGTCGAGAGGGAGTTTTTCGCTGGTCGTCTTGGCCAGCTTTTTTGCCTCCGCGAGCGCCTGCTTCGCAATCACCACGTCGGGATGCGTTTCCGCGTAAACCGCACGTGCGCTGGCCAGACGTTGTTCGGCCGCGGCGACCACCGGGTCGCGCTGATCGCTCGTCTGTGCCATGTTACGCTGTTGGATGAGCAACTGGTTGTCCCGCTGCAATGCCGCGATCTGGACATCATAACTGCCGGTGCCGCCGCTCATGATGAGGCCGCCGCCCGACAGGGCGCCGCCATTGCGTGCGTTGATCTGGGCGATCTGCGACTGCAGCGCCGCCATCTGCGTTTCGAGACCAGCCGACTGGTCGCTGAGGAACTGGACGGTGTTGGTCGCCTGCTCGGCATTGCCGCGCGCATCGAGCTGGAGTACCCGGTCCATGAGATCCTGCGTCACCGCTTGCGTTTGCGCTGGCTGCGAATACTCGAACGCCAGTTCGAACGAGATCGTTCGATTATCGTTATTGTTTCCTGGAAGGGTGGCTTCGGAAGGTGTCAGCGTGATCGCGGCGCGCATGTCGCTCAGCACTTCCGACAGCGGCTTCCTCTGACGCTCGCTCACGTAGAGCCCGTGGCGCTCAATCAGCTGGATAAGATCGGGACGCGCCGTGATTTGCTCGCGGATCGCCGCAACACGGCGGTCGATCATGTCGCCGCCGTCGAGTCCGAGCACTTCCTTGGGAAGCTGCGGTGATTCCACCAGCATGATCGCATTCGACCGATAGGTCGGCGGGATCAGCAGCGCGCCCGCGATCCCCGCGACGATGCCGATAACCGCGGGAATGATGATGAACCATCGGCGCTGCCAGAGGATGACCGGCAATTGCTCGAGGAAATTACCGCCCGCTGCTTCGTCGTCGATCGGCGGGGCGTACAGAGTTTCGTCCACTAGCGCCGCTTTCCGAATTTCATCGTCAGCCCGAACATGAGCGCGTAATTTGCGCGGCGCGGCTGCAGGTCGTCAAAAAATTTCGAGTAGCTTGGTGTGACGGTCAATGCGATGCGATCGCTGATATCGCGGCTGTACGTCGCCGACGCGCCGACAAAGTCGGTGACGCGCACCAGGGGCAGACCGGCACCATCCTCGTTGGTCCGGCCATAATGAGCCCCGAGCGATAGTCGGTCGACCCGGCTCAGCCGTGCGTCATAGGTCAGGGCGGCGGTGGTAACCGTCGAAACACCTCCCAACGCGGTCGGTTGCGCGCTGCGGCTGGCCGACAAGCAAAGCGAACGATTCGGACTGCGATCGCAAACGGCGAGGCTGCCTGCGAAGGACACACGCTCGCTATGACCGCCGATCACCGACGTCCTGACAAACGAAACTCCCACGTCCGCGACCAGGTTCACGCGGTCGCTCAGCTGCTGCTGGGCCCCGACGCGCGGCGAAACGATCAGGCTGTCGCCCGTGCGTCGGCCGAGATAATCGACGACGCCCACTTGTGTGCCCATCGTCAGCGTGGTCCGCGCCGAGAGCTTGCGCTGATATCCGAGCAAGGTCGAGATGCTGCGGTAGTCGAAGCCTGCATTCTTGCCGATATAGGTCCCGTTGAGCGCGACGGCCGCGTTGAGACTGCTGACTTCGTCGAGGTCGCGGGCGATGCTGATCGTCGCCCCGATATTTGTCGTGCGCGCGCGCGTTCCAGCGAGCGTGGTGTCCAAGACCGGGGTCAGAGGCGGAACCAGTGGGCCGGGCGTATCGCCAGGCGCCGACGCAAAGAGCAGGCCATCGCGAAGCGCCGATCGCGACGTGCGCGCCGACGCTGCGATCTGCAACTGCGTCCGCTCATCAAGCTTGCGGGTGGCCGAGGCCTCGAGCGCCCCTGAAATATCGCTGCCATAGCGCTGCAAATATCGGGTCAGCCGCAAGTCGCCGCTGAACCGTATCTCGCCCAGACCATCATCCACAAACACCGACGGGGTAATAGCGACGGTCGCCGATCCCGAAGTCTTGCTATTGCTGTCCAGATAGGGATTGGTTTCTACGCCGCCCCCGACCGACACATCGAGCGTCACCTCCGGCGGCGATTGAGCGAAGGCCGTCGACGCGCTGCATGCGCAAGCCGCGGCCATCAAGGAAGAAGCCAGATTCCTCAACGGGCAATTCCTTTGCAGCATCAGCGAACGATTACCGTATCGCCTGTTTCGATTTGTAAAATATTACCGCCAGCCACATCGCGAGAATCGGTTCCGACCTTGAACAGCGACCCAAGCCGTGCGTTCAGCGTGCGAAGCTGGTTACCCGACTTGCGGATAATGAGGACATTGTCGAGATTTGCGAATTCGCCGGGTCCACCCGCTAGGCTCAAGGCTTCGAGGACGTTGACATCCCGGCCAGGGCTGAAGGTGCCAGGCGATTTCACGCGCCCCATTACCGAGAATTGCATGCCCGAAGGTACGAGCACCGAAACCGTGACCGGCGGCACTGCACCGACATATTGCGCGCTCAGACCTGTGGTAATAAGCGCTTCGACTTCCTTGGGAAGATAGCCCTGAACGACAATCTGACCCACCAGCGGGAATGCAATCGTACCGTCAGGCAGCACTTTGACCTTGCGCTGCAGTCGCTCTTCGCCCCAGACATATACTTCCAGCTCGTCGCCGGCGTTGATGCGATAGGTCGATGCAGCCGACGATTTCGCAGCGGCGGAGCCGCCTGCCGCCGGCCGCGGCCCACTCACCGGATTATCGGCTGGCTGTGCGTTCGCTGTCGATATCATTGTCGTTGCCGCGGCAATCGCCATAACAAGCGGACGTCTTATCATTCGGGAATACCTCACTGAGCGGTCGACAGTTTATCAGTCACGCCTATAAGGTGAACTTTATTTTTTGGCTAGCTTGTTAACCCTAGGAATTCCGACCTTTGACCCAGTTTGGGAAGCCGACAGCGCAGTTGTTCCACATGGCAGCCGGGATGCTGCTCCTGGCGGCATCAGCATCGCTTGCCGGTTGCGGAGGGTCCGCCGTCGCAGCCCAGGAAGACGCGACACGAGCGCAGACATTGCTCCAGGAGGGCCGCTTCAGCGAGGCGCGTCTTGCGATCAACGCGGCCATCGCTCAGCGCGACGACGAGGCGCAATATCATATCTTGCGCGGTCGGATCGAAATGGCGGCCGGATCGGTGTCGAGCGCGTTCAGCGCCTATAGCGACGCGATGTCGCTCGATCCGACCAACATGGAGGCGCTGCAGGCTGTGTCGCAGCTTGGCCTCCAGACCGGGAATTTTCGTGAATCGATCGAGGCAACCGACGCCATTCTGTCGCTGACACCCGACGAGCCCGGAGCGCTCCTCGTGCGCGGACTTCATGCCGTCATTCGCAAGCGATTTGCCGAAGCCGATGGCATAGCCGACCGCATTCTGGCGCGCGATCCCAATGACGAGGGGGGGGTAATCCTCAAGGCGCGCATCGCGGTTCGCAAGGGTGATGGGAAAGAGGCACTGCAAGTGCTGTCCGGCTTCGGTCATACGAAAGCCAATACGTTCGGGGTCGTGATGACGCGGCTCGAAGTCTACCGCGCCATGCGCGACGCCGCCGGGCTGCGCAGCCAGTTCGCGCTGCTGCGCAACTTCGCGCCCGGTGATCCTGACTTGCGGCTCGATGAAGCCAATTTCGCGTTTAAGGACGGCCGAGCCCGCGATGGCAGCGACCTGATTGTAGCATCGCTGGCCGACCCCAAGCTCGACGCCGAGCGGATTGCGCAAAGTCTTGCGCTCTGGCGCGAATATTACGAGGTTGGGCCCGCTGATGCGAGCCTCGCTCCCGTCGCGGCCAAGGGAACGATGGCAGCGCGGCTCGCGGCCGCCGAATTCCTCGCGGAACGCGGCCGCCTCGCCGCTGCGCGGCAGCTGCTCACCGGCATGGGTGCCGGTCAGCGCATGGCGCTCGACGCTCTCATTGCAGCCCGTGACGGGCGCTGGCCCGAAGCCGAACGGCTCGCCAACCAGGTCATTGCCACGGACAATACCCATTGTCTTGCCTTGACCGTGCGTGCCGAAACCGAGCTGCAAGAAGGCGCCGTCGCTGACGCGCAGCGCTCGGCACAACTCGCCGCCAGTCAATGTTCAGGGCAGGCACGCGCGTGGATATTGGCTGCAGACGCCTATACGCGCCGCGAGGATATGGAAAATGCTCGTCGCATGTGGCGGCAGGGGATCGCGGCCAACTCGCAAAATGCGGAGCTGGCTCGCGCCTACATCGATTGGCTCGCACGCACAGGTCAGGAGCGCGAGGCGCTGTCGGTGGCCCGCCGCCTGACCCATGCCGCCCCCGCGCTTCTCGGCGGCTGGCGCCTCTATCGCGACAGCTGTCAGCGGTTCGACCCATCTTGTCGGCAGGCCGCTGAAGCGGGCCTGGCCGACGCCGCAACACTGTACGCCATCGACTTTGCTCCTGGCCAGGCAGCGCCAAATGGACTTTTCGGTCGGATCGTGACGCGATGACCCTCGATGCCGCGCGGCGTTGCGCGTTTCTCGGGGTGGATTTCGATTGCCTCACGCGGACAGCGGCGGCCGAACGCGTCGGGGCGCTCGCCGCGGAAGGGGCGTTCGCCTATGTCGTGACCCCCAATGTCGACCATCTTGTCCAGTTACACCATGCCCGTGATCAGGAGCTTGCCGACAGCTACCAGACCGCTGCTATGTGCCTGTGTGACAGCCGCATATTGGCACGTCTCGCGCGCTGGTCGGGGCTGGCGCTGCCGGTGGTTGCAGGAAGCGATCTGACGCG
>VFQN01008783.1_pt1 | contig 10060 bp, 10 predicted proteins | sample 3512371 | NCBI WGS metagenome assembly VFQN01 (sample SAMN10412370, study PRJNA504923) | tailings metagenome | isolation source: Replicate 2 from Balatoc abandoned mine | place: Philippines: Itogon, Benguet | collected 2017-08-28 | reverse complement strand
TTCCGATCTGCAAATTTTTTAAGTTATATCGCTGATGTTAGTATGTTGTATTTCAAAACCCCCTTATAGTGTAAACTGTATGTGGGAGTATATACCCTAAAATCACTTTTTATTGATGAAAATGAATTACGATTTTTTTTTAAATAAGTTTAACGGCGTTTACAATAGTGACATAAGATTGGTTGATTTGAGTAATAAGTGATGGTACCATAATTGCAGGATTCATTTTGCTGGTAACCAAAAACATAGTTTTCATATTGTTACAAGAAGCCCTTGACCTCTTTATTCTTCTATAGCTGCTTTAATGTTCACTTTTGGTATGGTTATGCATATGCACAATTATTTTTACGGCAGTCTACTGTCTTTAGCTGGTTTTTTTTTAATTTTACTTATGATGTTTGTTTGGTGAAGAGATGTGATTCGTGAAAGTACGTTTAGTGGTTATCACACTAAAAAAGTTCAACAAGGTTTAAGATTAGGTGTAATTTTATTTATAATATCTGAAGTTATGTTTTTTTTCTCTTTTTTTTGAGCTTTTTTTCATGCTAGCTTATCACCTAGTGTTGTTTTAGGTTCTGTTTGACCTCCTTTAGGTATTAACGTTTTAAATCCACTAAAGATCCCGTTATTGAATACTTTAATTTTGCTTCTTTCTGGATTAACTGTTACTTGAAGCCATCACGTTATTAGAGATAAATCATGACAAAAATTTTTTTTTTCTAATTCCGATAATGAAGATTTTAAAACGCCGCTTTTAGATAATTATGTAATTTGCGCTTTTGCTTTATTTTTGACTATATTCCTTGGATTGGAATTTACGGTGTGACAGGGGTATGAATATTACAAAGCTAGTTTTTACATTTACGATGGTGTTTATGGGTCGACTTTTTATATGACAACAGGTTTACACGGTCTTCATGTTATAATTGGTACATTATTCTTAATAGTATGCTTTTTTCGTTTAATTGATTTACATTTTATTTATAATCATCATTTTGGTTATGAAGCAGCTATATGGTACTGACATTTTGTTGATGTTGTTTGAATCTTTCTTTTTTTATCTATATACTGCTGGGGCTCCGGTGTAGATAGCTTTTTTAAGTAATTTTAAGGATGGTATTTATATTATATTATATATTATTTATTTCCTTTGGGTTATGGTTATCTGCATTGCTAATCATTTCTTTTTGTATCCTTAGCTCTTCAGAAAAGGTAAAGTTGATAAAAAAAACCTCGTTGTTTTTTTCTTTCTTTCAGTTTATACTTGTGCTTTTTTTTTGAATTTTATCTGATAACATTAATGTTTTAACTGAATTTGATACTTATGGTTTTCAGTTTTATAAACAGTGATTGTTAAATTACAATTTCCACTATGTTATAGGTATTGATAATATTTCTTTATTATTTTTATTGTTAACTTTTTTTTTAACACCTATTTGTATACTAATAAGTTGGAATAGTATAAAGTATAAATACAACAGTTTTATTATTTGTCTTATTTCTATAACATTTATTTTATTTAATATATTTTGTGTTCTAGATTTAGTTTTTTTTTACATTTTTTTTGAAAGTATACTTATTCCTATGTTTATTTTAATCGGAGTTTGGGGTTCACGTCAAAGGAAAATACATGCGGTTTATCAATTATTTTTTTATACATTATTGGGGTCACTTTTAATGTTACTCGGAATATTAGTGGTATATTCACATATTCAAACAACTGATATTAGAATTTTATATAATACAAATTTTAGTTTTTATAGACAGGCCATACTTTGGATGTCTTTTTTTTTCGCCTTTTGTGTTAAAGTTCCATTATTTCCCTTTCATATTTGATTACCGGAAGCCCATGTTGAAGCACCAACTGTCGGTTCTGTGATTTTAGCTGGAGTATTGTTAAAGTTGGGTACTTATGGTCTTCTAAGATTTGTAATCCCTGTATTTTGTGATGCCACTTACTTTTTTCTGCCTCTTGTCTATACTCTTTGTTTGTTAGGAATACTATATACTTGTTGTAGTACTATTAGACAAGTTGATTTAAAGAAGGTTATAGCTTATGCTTCAGTTAGCCATATGAGTTTTGTTATTCTTGGTTTGTTTACTTCTAATATACAAGGTATTGGCGGTAGTATTTTTTTAATGCTTAGTCATGGTATTGTATCGAGTGGTTTATTTTTTTGTATAGGTTGTATTTATGATAGGTATAAAACTAGGATTTTGCGGTATTACAGCGGTTTAGTTTCTACTATGCCTGTTTTTAGTTTTTGTTTGTTTATATTAATACTTTCAAATATTAGTTTCCCAGGAACTAGCAGTTTTATAGGTGAGTTTTTAATATTACTAGGTTTATTTGAAAATAACCATTTCGCTGCACTAGTTGCTACATTTAGTATTATTCTTACAGCTATTTATTCTATTTGATTGTATAATAGGATAATTTTTAATAAAATAATCACTAATTATTATTTAAAATTTTCAGATTTTTCTAAAAAAGAATTTGTTATCGGCTTTAGTTTTTGTTTTATTACGATAGTTTTTGGTTTAAAAGGATCTTACATTATATCTTTAATGGAAGCCCCCATTTATGTTTATTTAACTTTTAAATAAAATATGAATTTTATTAATTTCGTTTATCCAATTTTCAACAAAAAATTATTTGAATATGATACTCTTTCTTCTTATGGTTTGTTTTTTAACGATTTGAACTTTTTTCATTTTGAATTATATTTTATTCTTTCTTTAATTACTCTTTTAGTTTTTTTTGTTATACTATCTAACAAAAAAAACTACCGTTCTTGTTATTATTTAAATGTTGCAAGTATAATTACAAATTTATTACCATTTGTAATTATACTTCTTTTTATTATTTTAAATAACAATACTTTAGATTCTTATTACCTTTTTGCTGGTTTTTATTATAATGATGCTGCTGTTATTTTTTTTAAAAACATCATTTTGTTAGCATTTTTTATTTTCATTTTTGCTATTAGACAGTACATAGCGTATTTTAAATATTATGATTTTGAGTTTATTTTAGTATTGTTTACCTCTCTTTTTAGTAGCATATTAATGCTAAATTCTAGTGATTTAGTTAGTTTATTTTTTATAATTGAGCTGCAAGGTTTGACCTTTTACGTCTTAGTTGCTTCGAAACAAACGTCTTCTTTTTCGACAGAAAGTGGCTTAAAATATTTTATTTTGGGTTGTTTCTCCTCCGGTATAATACTTTTTGGAATTTCGTTAATATACGGGTTTACAGGTTTACTTTCTTATACGGATTTAGCACTATTTTTATCAGAAATAAGGTTGGATGACTTTACACTAAATTCCAGTTTTTTATCTTTTAGTGGGTTTATTATAGGTTTTTTACTTTTGACTATAGGCTTTCTATTTAAGCTGGGATCAGTTCCATTTCATATGTGAATGCCAGATGTTTATGAAGGTTCGCCCCTATTAATAACAGCTTATTTATCAACCCTACCAAAAATCTCCTTAATATTTGTTATCTTTAAATTGTATTATTGTGTTTTCTTTGAGGTTTTTTTATTTTGTCAAGGTTTATTTACCTTAACAGCATTATTTTCTATTGTATTAGGTTCAGCGGCTGCCATTTATCAAATTAAGCTAAAAAGGATGTTGACTTATAGTATGATTACCAATACAGGCTATTTACTTCTTGGATTATCTTTTGGGGATATTTCTGGAATATATGTAACTTTATTTTATTTGATATCCTACATTTTTATTATGATAGGTTTATTTTTTTGTTTTCTGTCTTTAAGGGAACGTTCAAGCGGCTTGCTTGCTAAAAGGGTAAATATATTTTCTAATTTACTTGAAATTAATCCTTTTCTATCTTTTAGCATTTTTATACTCCTTTTTTCAATTGCAGGAGTACCGCCTCTATTAGGTTTTTATAGTAAATTTTTTTTATTTTTATTTTCTCTGAAATATAAGATGTATTGATTAACAATCCTTTTTGTCTTTTTTAGTGTTATTAGTGTTTTTTACTATATAAGATTGGTTAAGTTAATGTATTTTAATAGAAGTTCCGATTGAGTATTTTTTTATGATATATCATTTTCAAATTCTTTAATAATCTCATTTATTACGGTTATAAATTTTCTGTTTTTTTTAAACCCTAACCTTCTATTTAAATTTCTTTACAACTTTAGTTTTTATTTTTATATTTAAATTATTTATTGTTTGATGTTTAAGCGTATAGATATTACTATAAACCAGTTAATAGCATCTGACCTTTTTTTAGGTTATCACATTGCAAATTGAAATCCCCGTACGAATTTTTTTTTAATTGGTAGATATAAAAATACTAATATTTTTAATATAAATTATACTTATTTTTTAACTAAAAAATTTATTGTATTTTTATCTGAATTATTCATAAATAAGGGCCATTTGTGGCTTGTAAACGAAAACTTCTCTTTATTTAATAGAAGTGTTGAGTTGTATCGACTATCTAGTCTATTTCCAGAGTTAAACTTTTTAAATTCTAAGTGGTGTAAGGGTATATTATCTAATTATAAATACGTTTGTATAGTTAGACCTGTTAAATTTCCACACGGGATTTTTGTGCCTAATATGCAAAATAATCATTATGTTATAAATGAGGCGTTTGCTATAAACATACCTTCTATATCATTAACGGATTCAATTGATAATCCTTCAAATGTCTTTTTCCCTATACCGGGTAATTCAAAAAGTTTAAGATCTTTATTTTTTTTTTACATGATTATAACTAAGGCTTTACTCTATTCACGTTATTTTGCCTCGTCTAAGTTTATTTTTAGTTCTGTTAACTATTCAATAAGGAAATATAAGGTAAAAAGTTATTTTAGTTTGTTTCTTAGGGATTATTTTCATTTTTTTAAAAAAAAGTTTTTATTAGAAGATGTAGTATTCTTATTCAGGTCCGGCTTTTTTTCTAAAAGAAAGTTTAGATTTCTTTTTAAACCTAAGCTAAGGTCCTCGTCTAAGGTAATTTTATTTAGATGAAAACTTCCTTTATTAATACTTTCAAATATTTTCAAAAATATTTTATATTTGTATATTTTTAACAGTATTGTATTAAAAAAGCGTGCTGTAATAAAACACTTACATTTTCTTAAAACATTAACTATTATTTTAAGTTAACTTGTTGCTTTTGGTGGATATAACTTAACAGGTAAAGTGACAATTTGTGAAGTTGTAAATATGGGTTCGAGTCCCATTATTCACCCTCTGTATCGTTTGGCGGAATTGGTAGACGCGATGGGCTTAAAACCTATTTCCATGTGGAGTATTGGTTCGATTCCAATAACGGTCATTTTTATTTATAATAAAGCTTTGATAATCTGAATTTTTTCTTATACCTTTTTATGACTTTAATACTTATAATTAAAGGGGATTGCGCATTTATGATTAGCTTTATATTTTCTTTTTTAATATTATTTTTTAATACAAGAGTATTTGACTTCTTTTTTTTTACAACGCATAGTCCTATGAAAGAAGATATTTTTATTTCATCTTCTTTTAAGAGTAGGTATTTTATATATAAAACGGTACCTGTTTTTATAATATTATTAAATAAATTATTTCTTTTACTAATTTTGTTTAATGAAGTCATTTAGAAAATAATTTTTATGTTTTTTTTATTAGAAATATTGCACGTACTTTTAACGAAAATTTTCTTAAACTTTTCGGATATTAGACAACCCCTCATTACAGCAAATGTATATAAATTAAGATCTAAGGTGATAGTCATTGTAGCTTGATTATATGAGCCAATAACTAGATTATTGTTGCTTTTTTTTAGTAATATATTGTAGCTGTTATTATTTGTTTTTGTATTAGATTTTTTTTTAAGCCTAATAATATACATCCTATACAATTTGTCCGGCAGTTATCAGCATATAACCATGTTTTTTTTATATATAAAAAAAACAAAAATGAAAAATCTAGAAATTATTTTACAAAGTTCTAAAATGATAGGTTCTGGTTTAGCTACTTCAGGTTTAATTGGAGCAGGAGCAGGTGTTGGTATAGTTTTCGGCTGCTTAATTTTAGCCTTTTCAAGAAATCCAAATTTACAAAAAGAGTTATTTAGTTACGCTTTAATTGGTTTTGCTTTAACTGAAGCTATAGGATTATTAGCTCTAGTTATGGCTTTCTTAATTTTATTTATATAGTTTTCAGCGTTATTAACATATATGTTAGGGTATCCAAGTTCGGTTAAAGGGAAAAGGCTGTAAACCTTTTGCTACAATGCTTCACAGGTTCGAATCCTGTCCCTACCATCACCAAATTTTTTTAATAATTTAAACATGCGTTTCATAAAAAAATACCCTTTATTAAATATAGTAAATAGTTTTTTAATCGATTATCCAGCCCCTCCTAATATAAGTTATTTATGAAATTTTGGAGCGTTAGCCGCTTTTTGCCTTGGTATTCAAATTGTCACCGGTATATTTTTAGCGATGTTTTACGTACCTAATATAGATAGTGCATTTTCTAGTGTTCAATATATAATGAGGGATGTCAACTATGGTTGATTAATAAGATATATTCACGCTAATGGTGCCTCATTTTTTTTTATATGCGTTTATATACACGTTTTTAGAGGTTTGTACTATAATTCTTATATTACACCCCGTGAACTTCTTTGAAATTTAGGAGTAACAATTTTGATAGTTATGATTCTTACCGCCTTTTTAGGTTATGTTTTACCTTGAGGACAGATGAGTTTTTGGGCTGCTACCGTTATAACAAGCCTTTTTTCAGCAATTCCGGTGGTTGGTGAGTATATAGTTATATGACTATGGGGCGGTTTTTCAGTGGATAATGCCACATTAAATCGTTTTTTTAGTTTACATTACCTGTTGCCTTTTGTTATAGCGCTTTTATCTTTAATTCATGTTGCAGTTCTACATGAAAGCGGTTCTAGTAACCCGTTAAATATTGCTTTATCAGTTTCTAATAAAGTTCCGTTTCACCCTTATTTTATATTTAAGGATTTATTAGGAATTATTTTTTTTCTAATTGTTTTCTGTTATGCTGTTTTCTTTAAACCTGATAGTATAATCGATCCAATCAATAATGTTCCCGCTAATCCATTAGTAACACCTACACATATCGTTCCTGAATGATATTTTTTACCGTTTTACGCTATACTTAGATCCATTCCAAATAAGCTCGGCGGTGTTATTACATTAGGTTTAGCTTTAATAGTTCTATTTTTACTACCATTTATAACTAATAATGTTTTTAAAGGTTCTTTTTTTGAAATTTCTAAAACTATATTATTCTGGTCATTTCTTTCTGTTTGTGTTTTATTAGGTTGAATAGGGTTTAAACCAATTGAAGATCCTTATCTTATGCTAGGTCAGATGCTTACCTTATTATACTTTTTTTATTTTTTTAGTCTAGCCGTTATTGTTCCTACACTACAGGCTTACACATTTAAAAACGTATTTGCAAAATAATGACAAGCTTTAGCATTTTTTTTTTATTATTTTTTTCCTTTGTTATGTTTTTTCTTGGGATTTTAGGTATATTTATTACTAGGAAAAATATTATAATAATATTAGTTTCGATAGAATTAATGTTGTTGGCTGTCAATTTCAATTTCGCCATATTTTCTGTTTTACTAGAGGATATGTTTGGACAGGTTTTTATTCTTTATACTTTAACCTTAGCTGGTGCGGAAGCAGCAATAGGTCTTGCTATTCTAATTATTTTTTACAGAATAAGGGGTATAATCAGCGTTAACTTTGTTACATCTTTAAAAGGATAGATTTGTTAGATTGCTGTGAGCCCGATTCTAAATGTTTAAATTCTGGGCTAGTTGAAAATAGGTATGAGTTAATTAGGCCTTATGAGACTAAAAGGTATTTAGCTCTTGAAAAAGAAAAACTTTCTTTTTGCCTAAAGAGCGTTCTATAATTGATTAATTTTTTTTGAATTTCTAAGATGTGTAAAAGCAACCCCATTACAGAATTAAATATTACTGTCTCGTATTCTTTGCAAAAAGATTGTTACAACTTCTAATATAATGAAAAAATACCAATTTTTAAAGTCTAATTTACTACAAAATCAAAACATAAATGAGCTTTTTCTTCAATATTTAAAAAACGATAGTAATATAGGTGTTATTAAAAGTATCATTGACGGTGTTGTTATAATAGAAGGTCTTTCAAGCGTTAAGGCCGGAGAAATGCTTCAATTCTCAAATGATATTCAAGGTATGGCTTTAAATTTAAATTCTGAAACAGTTTCTGCTGTTTTATTTGGTGATGAAACCAAAATTAAACCTGGTGAATATGTTGAAGGAACTGGAAATATTATTAGCGTACCTGTTGGAATGAGTTTACTTGGAAGAGTTGTAAATGCTCTAGGTCAGCCAATAGATAATAAAGGAGATTTCCCTGGTTCAGAATTAAAACAAGTTGAAGTAAAAGCTCCAGGTATTATTACAAGACAATCAGTTAATGAACCAATGATTACCGGTGTTAAAGCTATTGATTGTTTAGTTCCTGTAGGAAGAGGTCAAAGAGAGTTGGTTATTGGTGATAGACAAACTGGAAAAACTTCAATATGTTTAGATGCTGTTTTAAATCAAAAATACGAAAATTCCAAAAATAAAAAAAACGCCCTATACTGTATTTATACAGCGATAGGTCAAAAAAGGTCTTCAATTAGTAAATTAGTTACTTTACTTGAAAAAACTAACTCATTAGAGTATAGTATTATTGTCGCTGCAACCGCTTCTGAAGCTGCTCCGCTTCAATATCTTGCACCTTATACCGGTTGTGTTATAGGTGAATATTTTAGAGATAATGGTAAACATGCGTTAATTATTTATGATGATTTGAGTAAACAAGCTGTAGCTTATCGTCAAATGTCATTATTATTAAGAAGACCTCCTGGTAGAGAAGCTTATCCTGGTGACATTTTCTACCTTCATTCAAGATTGTTAGAAAGAGCTGCAAAATTAAATATGAATTTTGGCGGCGGTTCTTTAACAGCACTACCTGTTGTTGAAACTCAAGCTGGTGACGTTTCTGCGTATATACCTACTAATGTTATTTCTATTACTGACGGACAAATATTTCTTGAAACTAATCTTTTTTATAATGGTATTAGACCTGCTGTAAATGTTGGTTTATCTGTTAGCCGTGTTGGTTCAGCTGCGCAAATATTAGCTATTAAGAAGCTTGCGGGTTCATTAAAGCTAGAATTAGCGCAGTATAGAGAAGCTTTAAGTTTTGCTCAATTTGGTAGTGATTTAGATGAAACAACTAAAAATTTATTATCTAGGGGTAATATGTTGACAGAATTATTAAATCAAAATAGATTTACACCTATACCTATTGAAAATCAATTTGTTTTAATGTATTCCGGTATAAAGGGTTTTCTTACAAACGTAAATAATAAGGTTATCAGATCTTATGAAAATGAATTATTTAATAGAATTATAAATTATTCTATATTTGGCACTAATGTAATTTTATTGTCAAATAACGATTACTACAAAAAAAAAAATAATAATAATGTTGTAGCTTTTTTTATAAGCTATTTCAAATTTATTACTACGGATATTTTTGGTTTTTCTTCTAAATAGTTTTTAAGTTTACATTTTAAAAATGGTAAGTTTAACTGTTTATTTTATTCTTTTATCATTATATTTAATATTGAATGTAATTTTGACCGTTGCATTTTTAACATTGTTTGAAAGGAAGGTTTTAGCTAGTATTCAAAAAAGAAAAGGTCCAAACTGAACCGGCTTTTTAGGTATTTTACAACCTTTAGCTGATGCTTTAAAACTAATATTAAAGGAAAACCCTGTTCCACAAAATGCTTCATCTGTTTTATTTTTTGGAGGTCCTTTAATACTTCTAGTTTTAAGTTTAAGTGCTTGATTTGTTATACCTTTTAATAACAATACTGTTGTATCTGATATAAATATAGGTATACTTTACGTTTTTATGGTTTCGTCTTTGAACACTCTAAATATAATAGTTGCTGGGTGGTCTAGTAATTCAAGGTACGCTTTTTTAGGAGCCCT
>VFQN01008782.1_pt1 | contig 10062 bp, 11 predicted proteins | sample 3512371 | NCBI WGS metagenome assembly VFQN01 (sample SAMN10412370, study PRJNA504923) | tailings metagenome | isolation source: Replicate 2 from Balatoc abandoned mine | place: Philippines: Itogon, Benguet | collected 2017-08-28 | reverse complement strand
TGCTTTCATATGCTGAAACAGATCAGATAGAGACAGAACAGAACTCAACGAAAAAAGAGATCAATCAATTCAGGGAATGGCAGAAGCGACAGAGTCAACGAATACAGTGGAACCTACAACCTATCAGAGATGGTTGGGGAGAAGCAAGCTGTATGAAATTGAAGTAGTCTTGTTTGGTTCGTTTTTTCTTTTGTTTTCTTTTCTTTTCATGTTTGCTAAACAAGGTTTGTAGGTTTCGCTCTGGTTCTGGGAAATAGAGCTCTTTTCTGGAATGCTGTTCTTGCGAGTGGTTACAACACATTACTCGTAAATACCTTTCTTACAGGAGGAGGATTTATTTGTCTTGCTCTTTGTATGGGTGAGATGACATCTGCTTTACCTTTTTCTGGTGGTATTTTTGGCTTTGTTCGAGCAGCTACAGGTCCATATTATGGCTTTATGGTTGCTTGTTGTGAAGTGTTTTTATCTCTGACGATCGTCATAGGTGTTACACAATATGCTACTGTTATTCCTCTGATGACAGGATATATTGATTCTTCCTTTCAGACAAAATTAATTGGTATTTTCTTTGGTTTAAATTTGTTTATTAATTTGTTAGGTGGAAAACCTTTTTGGATTATTGTGAATATGGCAGGATTTCTTATATTCTTCCTTCTTTTTACCTATATATTTGGTATTTTACTTGAAGTTAATAAGTCTACGACTGATTTTAACACCTATTGCAAGACAGACAAACCACTTGAATTTGATGGAATTATGCTCCAATACCCTGGAGTGCTTGCTCAATTCTTAGGGCTCGAATATATACCATTGCTTTCAGAATTAACAGCAGAACCGAGAAAGACTATTCCACGAGCTATGATGATTTGCTCCACAACATTTCTCGTTTTCACCATCTTTGTCTCTCTTGCTGCATGTTCAACAGCCCCTGGACAAATGATACTTCAAATGGTACCAACACCATTGATGTTTGGTTTCCAAAAAATATTAAACGTTGATTTTAACCAATCAGTCTGGTTACACTTTCCTGCTTTATATTCCTCGACTTTTACATTAATTTTTTGTTCTGGTCGACAATTATTTACGATTGCAAAATCAGGATTTCTTCCATCCTTTTTCACTCAAACTACTCCTCAAACAGGATCACCTTTTGTAACGTTAACTCTGGTTTGTTCGGTTGGTGTAGGTATTGCAATGTTTTTCAATGATTATCCTGAATACTCACCAACTTTAATCGCAGCCATCTATATCTGTAGTTATATAGTTTTAATGAATGCTTTTATTGCATATTTATTCTTCCGTAAAAAATATTCAACTTTATTGCGATCTTTCCATAGTCCTCTAGGTAGATGGGGTGCTTTCTATGGTATTGGATGGTGTTTGTTTGGTTTTATATCAGAATTTCATTATCAAAATCGGCAACCTGTATTAAATGCAATTTATATATTATTAATTTATTTAGGATGTGCAACTCTTTTCTATTGGTTTTATTTAGTTCGAAATCAAGTATTCTCTGAGGAAGAAAAGAAATTATTGTTTAAAGCATACCTTATTAATGGTAAGTCCAACAGACCACTGTGAACATTCTCTTCTTACCCTTTCGTCTCTAGCGAATCGAGAGAAAAGACTTCGTATGCTTCGTAATAATCGTGTTGCTAGTACATCAACTGCACCAAAATCGAAAGCACTTTCATCAGCGTCTAGTGATAGTCAAGGTAAGAGTTTGATTTATTATTAGAAGGGATTTCGTTAATATCTGACTAATTCTTTAGGAAAATCTATTGGGGATGCCACAGTTCTTTCAAATGAACCGAAAGATTTAAATAATCTTCATAAACCTCCTTTCCGTGATCATTATTTAACTCTTCGTACTGCAGAAGAGACAGAAGTGAAAAACAGCCCAAACCTTCAAACAAAATCCTTATCAGAGAAAATTGTACAATTTGTAATTGAGAAAGTCAATGGAGTTTCATCAGAAGAATTACAAGAATATGAGAAATTAGCAGTAATCACATCTGGTGGTCTTATCGAAGAAGAATCAAAAGATAAAGAATTAGAAGAACAAGAACAAGAACAAGAAGACATCAATAATGATGTTGAACAACAACTTCCAATCAATGAATGAATAAAATGATCTTCCTTCTTTCTATTTCCTGTTTTTTTTCTTCTTCCTTTATTGACTAAATAAGTTTCCTTTTCCCCCTTCTTTGTTGCATATTATAATTAGTTTTATTGATAAGAATCGTATTAATTTGTTTGTTCCTTCTCTTTGTTTCTTGTGTCGCTTTCTCTCGAGTACTCGAGATTAGTTACTCTCATATAACCACAATATTTATTTCTATGTTTTGATAATTTATTTTCTTCTTCTGGGTTTTCTTTCTTCTTTTGTTGATATTCTGAGACGGAAGTAAGATCAAATGTGATGTTGGACGATTGTTGATAAAAACTATATTAGGAAGGTGTAAGAAGAAGTATTTCTCTTATAGGATTGTATAACCTTTCTGTCATTCTTATTTATTGATTGTGTATTGTGCATAGATTTATTATAGTTAACTCCCCCAAAAAAACAAAAAACTAATTTAAGTTGATCAATCACAACATAAATCATCGTTATCAAGATGTAAACTTAGTATTTACGAAACAAAGAAACAATCAAAGCAAAACAAAACAAAGAAAAAAAAAATGATTCCCATAGTACATCGCACTCTCTCCCATCGCGCTCCTATTATTATATATCTTACCACTCTGCCTATACTGTCTATCCTATATATATTAATATTAGACTATCCTAATCTATCAGTTGTCACTTGTCTTAAGACATCTTTTAATCGCTTTAATATTGTCTTCACTAATTGTATCGTATGGTTGCGAATACTCTCTTCTTCGAAACTATTTAACTCATCCTCTGTCATAAAGGTGTTCATCGAGAGCTTGTAGATGTCTGACATCATTCCTTTAATCTCATCAATAGTATACTTCCCTTCGTCACTACTTCCATCGCCAGTATTCTTCTGTTGTTGTAAGGTGTTGATCTCCTGATCCTTTTGATCAACTTGCTGCTGCAATGAGGTCAACAGTGCTTGAACCTCGGATATCTGCTGTCTTAGTGCCTGTTCCACTTCATTATTTCCAGTAGATGCAGCGGCAGAGTTCGAGGCATTTGCATGAAGACTTGCCACCTCCTGCTCTAATGCGAGTGCTCTTTTCTTCTCTTCTTCGAGAAGTGTCTGAGTCGAGGCCTTATCTCGCGTCAGATCTTGAATCTGGGCTTGAAGAGGAGATGTTGCAGCACTAATTTGTTGTTGTAATAAGCTTTTGAACTTTGCTGATGTCTCAATCTGATCAATCTCCGTTGTCTTCTCAGCAATTGTCTTTACTAACTTTTCCTTCTCTTGTTGTAAGACGTAGTTCTCATTCTTTATCTTATCCTTTTCCACCTATAAAAAAAATAAGAAAAGCCACAAAGAGATTAAAATTATTTATTATTCTTACCTGAAGTTGTCTCTTTTCTTCTTCTAATGCATTAATCTTACTTTCCAACTCTCTTACTATTGATGTCGAAGGTGGAGGAGTCGATGGTTGTGTAATCTTATTCTTTAAATCAGCATTCTCTTGTCTTAATAATTCATATTGCTGTAAAAGAAACGAAACATTCGAGACAATCTCATCAGATTTATATTTCAATTGAGGATTAGAACTTGTTAAACCACCTGCTACCCCTCCTCCTGACGACATAGGAGTCGGTGACATTGGTGCACCGTACATGTTATAGGGGTTATGGTAACCAGGTTGAGAGAACATCATTGGGTGATAACCTCCTCCCATCATAGGATTCATCATACCGGGCATCCCCATAGGATTCATCCCCATCATCATTGCATTTGCATTTGGATTATTACCGTTTTGACCTCCTGTAACACCAGTAGCACCACTAACAGTAGCAGAGGATAATGTTTGTAATGTCATTGTCATCTGTTGTTGTGTTGTCTGACTTTGTTGTTGCATCGAATAAACATTCGTTACTTGCATACCAACTTGATCTAACTTGGTGTGTAATTGCATTAATGACTGTTGTACAATCATCATAGAGTTATTGAACTGTTGAGCGAATGCTGATTGATTCACATCAGGCTGATGAGATGATTGAGGGGAAGAGGTAGCATTGGAGTATGATTGATATTGTTGCTGTTGTTGCTGCTGTTGTTGTGGTTGGGTTTGGTTCAATGGAATGTGTTGTGGCTGCGGTTGGGTTTGTTGGTACTGTTGTTGCGGTTGAACATTAGCCTGTGGCTGGATCTGAACCGGTATCTGCACAGTTTTCACAGGAGTAGTAACTACTTGAGTAGCGGTTGGTGGCGACGAGGCTAGAGCAGGATCAGACTGTTGTTTCACAGGGATGGGGACGATGGGAATACCCGTAACATTGTCCGGATGATCTTTGAAGGAAACTGCTTTCCTGTTCTCAGTAGAAGGAGATTCAAAACCAACCTTATGATTAATAATCCCTGCGAGTGCAAGAGTATTACCGCCACCTGATGCTGCAGCCATCTTTGCCATACGAGAACTAATATCAGTATTTGCTGCAGTATTTGCTTGTGTTACCAGTGTTTCATCACGGTCTTCTGTGATTGATTCACGCTTCTTCTCCGTGGCTACTGGTTGAGAAGCAGGAGGGGCTGAAGAAGAGGAAGATTTAATCTTACTGATCTCAATAATCACATAGAGATAAGCATATTCATTCTTCTTTCTACTTGCTTCGAAGAGAGGTTTAACGACAGACTTTGACGCTAAAGTCTTTGGTGGGATGGCAAGGACAAAGCGATCACCCCTCTTATGACCAGATAAGGCAGCAGAGAGGCCAGGAAGAAACTCCTCGGCATCGGACAATCTATGGATTGAATAGTAAGAACTAAACACGAAGAATTATGGAGGAGAGACTTACTTCACTTTCAATAGTTCATCAGGCTCTTTATTTTGAACTAATGGTGCCGCATTCACAATATCACTTGGATAATCAGTCAAATCACCGATCTCCCAGATGGAGTAATAGATTCCAGCAGTCATCCCAGAAGTAAGTGCAGTTGTATCTTCCGCTGTCTGATCAGCAGATGGTGGAAGAGATCGCTTAATATTCGGTAAATCTCCAAGATCACCATTATATGATTGTAAATGAACAATAACAGCAGATAAAGTCTTGACTATAGGGAACATATTCTCAGCAGTATCAAACAGGACGGAGAAGTAGTTATTATTTGTGTCAGAGAAGGAAAGGTAAAGACCAGCAACTGTATATTCAAAGGTAGGAGTAAGTTTCAGAGCAGCTTGAGGTTGTTTCTGGGAGAAAGATGATGAAAACATATTCTAAGTGAGATCATAGGTAGAGAGAAGATACCTGAGCATTATAAATTAGAAAATTGAACGTTAACCCAGAACCCATAATAATACAACCTAATAATCCACCACCTTCAACAGCGTCATAACCTCTTGTCGTGGGATTGAGACGATAAAGGCGAACAGAGGACGATACAAGCAGCTGAGGGCAAAGCGGTAAGCAATTGGAATATGTTTACTCCAAATAAAATACCTTAGAAGGACCAATGGTTTTAGCAGCAGGGCCGGAGGAATTGGATGGTGGTGCAGTTGATGTTGGAGCAGACGATCCGGTGTCTGGTTTACTCTCAGAAGTCGCACTGTGGGAACATTCCATAACGATCAGATTACCATGATAGAAATCCAAGTGTGATTACCTGGCTTTCTGTTTTTTCTTTGGTTCCTTGGGAGCCGAATACTTTAAAGAATCATTCGAGTCTGGACTGTGGCGAACATCAGCGTTCATCAAAAAGATAACTTCAAGAAAACTTACGCAGAGTTGTTGCCAAATAAATTCATTAACCCCGACATCTTAGGAAATTAATAGATTACGATTAAAGTCACAATGGAAAATGCCCAAAAGAAATAGTTTCTGTAAGTGTTAGTCGCAAGAATCTACTAGATCTAGTTGGATTACGTGATTTCCAGCAAAATTATGATTTTTGGATTCATTTAGAAAAATCAATTTTTGGATAAATCTCGTTCTACGATATTTTTAATAGAAAAATATGAAATTTCAGAAGTTCCAACTTTCTTATAAAACGTAAAATAATGAAAAGAAATAAAGGTGGAAATGAAAGTTCAATTGATTTTGATCATTTTTGTCTTGATAAAGTTGCACGTCAAGTCTCACAAGGCGCTCAAATCACACTATCAACAAGATCAACAAGCAATTGGATCAACTCTGCATGGTATCCCATCCAACTACCCGCATGCCTATCAATGGAGTCCTCATAATCATACATTCGTACCTCTATTTATTCGGATCCCACCCAACTCAGATAGTTTAAAGCCAGGATTTCTAGCGTTTCAGCCTCAGATTTCGTTTCGTTCATTTTCAGAGGTACAACAGGACACAATCGTGACTAAAATCTTTGACCACATTAAAGGAGGATATTTCATTGACCTCGCTGCAAATGATTGGATAAAATGGTCGAATACCTATGCATTAGAATATTTTTATCATTGGGATGGGATCTGTATTGAGCCTAGCTGGAGATGTCTCGTCGGTCTACTCGCTAATCGAAGGTGTAAAGTCTTCACGAACCCAGTAACTTCTCAAACCGGAGAAATTGTAACCTTCCGTTATTATGGCGGTGAAGATGCTTTATCAGGTATCGTTAGTGAGGTGGAGGAGTTGGATCACAAAGGAAAGTCACGGAGAGGAGATAAGCAATTGATGTCAACAACTCTTACTGATGTGTTAAACTTCGCCCAAGCACCGAAAACTATTAATTATATGAGTTTAGATGTTGAAGGATCTGAATATTTGGTCATGAAAGGGTTTAACTTTTCAGAATATACTATCCTTTTACTGTCAGTGGAACGACCAAAAGTAAAATTACATAAGTTATTAACTCAGAATCATTATATTTTTCTATTCCAAGTTGGTGAATTTGGAGATTGTTTTTATATTCATGAAACAATATCAAATAAAAGTTTAATCCTTCAAGCATACAAACAGAAAGAAGTTCCTCGTTGGAACAGAGAGAAGAAGGAGTATCTATTAGAGGAAAGTGTGAATTTTACGGAAAACGGAAACATTCACGGATAACCGTCTCATTCACCGTTATGCCACACCGGCAGATTTTGCTTGAAGAATGTTTGATGTAGATTTAAGATTTTACCAAGTTAATTTGGAGGAAACTAGATTATAACAATCTAAACACAATCAATTCTTTACCTTTTTTCATTCTTATATTTTGCTTTGATCTTTCCTTACTCTTTTCACTGTTGCGAATGAACCCAAACTGGTCGAACGAGCCGAACTTTCACCCAACTTTCGATGGGAACCATCAAAGCATTGGGAGTAATCGTTCATTCCCGCAAAATGACCCTGACTATGGCACTGAGCCGTTCATCCCAACGACTGGTTTCGCTTCTCTCCATCGCGGCCGAAAGCCTGCTGGAGGTAATTCAGGTTTGATCCCGACAACAAATTTTCGTGCATCAAATAATGCAACGACGTTATTTGTTGGTGATATTTCTATTCTATGCAATGAAGAGACTATCTTTGATACCTTTCGTGTTTATGGTGAAATTGAGTCAGTTCAATTAAAGAAGAGTGAAAGAGATCCTCAACGTGCACATTTATCTTATGGATTCGTTAAGTTTGTTTCACCGGAATCTGCCTCTCTTGCCCTACAAGAATTAAATGGGAAATTCGTTCAAGGAAGATGCTTACGAGTGGGATGGGCCGATGATAATGGTGGACCAGGTGTCGTGATTCGTGGAGGGAAATCATCCCACGATCAAAAGAAAAACAATCAAACCGCTCAGATTCATGTGATGTTTATTTGTAAAGATATAAATATCATGATTTCCGAGTTAAACCTAGGCTCTGCCTTTGGTAGATTTGGCAATTTAGTTGATATCGCGATTAAGAAAAATGTTTTGAATACGGTAAGTTTTCCTTCGCTGCTGTGCTAATTCTCGTTTATTTTCTTTCTTTAGGATCTCCGTGTCCGATCTGGCTACGGTTTTATTCATTATTCACTCACGAATGAAGGGATTCAATCAGCAATTACGGCTGTTGAGGAAATGAATCATCAAACCTTTGACAATATTACTTATGAATGTAAAATTACGCATAGTTTACAAGCTCATATTTTTTCCTTGAAAAGATCAGATCCAATTTTAGCTGCAAACTTTACTCTTCCAAATCCCCAAGCTTCTTTCTCACCACATTTGACATCCTCAGTCCAGAACCATATCGAGCATCCTCCGCATCCTCCTTTCAATCGTTTTCGTAGAGATGTTCCTCCCGCGTATGCACCTCCCTCTTTACCAACTCGTGAGAATCATTCCTTTTCACGAAGCACCTATCAATCAAATGAACCGCCGCGCGAGTTTAATACTTACTCGAACACCTTTTACAAAGATTCTGGTTCTCAGTTACGTCACCCCCCATCAGAGCGACATTATTTACCAAAGCAGTATTATGAAGAAGGAATTGAATCCTCTTATCGCTCATACCGAGGTAGTTCGATTGAGCCACCACTGTCAAGTTACATGGTGTATCCTCCTCAGAATGTGTCTAAACCTCCATCGCCAAATTTTAACGAAATATCGTCTTCTCCATTATCAACTTTTAAAGATATGAATGAAGCTTTATTCTCTCGAGGTAACGACGACAATGATGTCATCACAAAATTTCCAAGAAATGGTAATAATTAGCCTGACAATTTTTGCGATATCTCCCCTCTATGTGCACAATAACTTTTGAGTTTTTCATTTTTTTTTTGTCTTTTTCTCATGACGTATTCATTTATCATTCTTTTCTTCTCACTATTGTTTGCTTTCACCCTTCTATAGAGCATATTCATCGTGTTTCTTCTCACATTCAATACAATGAACTGAGAGTGCCTCGTATTAGTATATTGTTTCATTATTTTCCAATTTGTTCTTCAGATTAATAATCGTTTATGTCATTCGCAAGATTTACTGTGTTCTATCCTTTTGTTGTCGTAGAAGAATTGAAGAGGAAGAATGTTAAATTGGGAGTGCTGTAGAGTTTCTGCTGTATGAATGTTTCTTGTTTTCTGTTGTATTGGCTGGTTCGTTCATTTTTCATGATTTTAGTGTGTTGTAGTTGCTCTCTAATTCTTGTTGGTTGTATAGGGGTTTGCCCTGAATATTAATGTACAAGAATTTATTATTTGTACATTCTTATTAGTGTTGGCGTTACCTGCTGATGATAATGGGTGGTATTATTCAAAATTTTAAGCAATTTTCTTTCTTTGTTTGTTTTCTGAAGAATTCTTTGGTTATGTTTTCTTTGTTCATTCAATATTATTTGCTCTCTATTATTAATTCTTCGTGGTGAGGGAATCGAATGAGTTATTTTAATAAATACGGACCATTCATTTCATTCGACGTATTAATCCATTCATTAAACCAAGAGAGAAAATATGTAGTTGTCTCTGATTTTATTTTTCTTGTTTCTCTCTTTCGAGAAAGGTTTCATCGAGATGTTCGATACTTTTTTCACTGTTGTCCTCTCAACATTGCCATGAATCGTTCTCCAACGTTGCATTGAACCTTTTTTAGAGTTGCAACAGAAGATACAAATTAATTAACGACTTGTATACTAACCACCTCTCTGAACCTTGATTGATTGATATTACCGAAGAAACTTCAAAATTGAAGCAACGGAACAATAAAAGTTTCTTTTATCCAGTCAATTTCATTCGTTTTGTTTGTCTTTTTGAGGGTAGCCGAGTGAATTTTGATAACTTAAACAATAAAATCAAAAAGAAAAGTGAAAATAACGAATTCCATTTCGAATTGAATTACCGGTAATTCTAGGGTCGCTACCCTCGGCTTACCGACATACCGATTAAAATCCTCATACAAAATCATTGAAATTATTCAAATTTTAGGTACATCCTTTCATTGTTCTCTTTGATGTTTCCACATTAGAAATTGTTTCATTTTATTTTGCAATCAATTTTTGAGGGGATTGTGGTCCTC
>VFQN01008781.1_pt1 | contig 10063 bp, 4 predicted proteins | sample 3512371 | NCBI WGS metagenome assembly VFQN01 (sample SAMN10412370, study PRJNA504923) | tailings metagenome | isolation source: Replicate 2 from Balatoc abandoned mine | place: Philippines: Itogon, Benguet | collected 2017-08-28 | reverse complement strand
CTGGAAACGTGTTTCTTGCCTACATCGAGCAAGTTCTGGTTCCGACCCTGACGGCGGGCGACATCGTCATCATGGACAACCTGCCGGCGCACAAGGCGGCAGGCGTGCGCGAGGCGATCGAAAGGGGCGGCGCCAGCGAAGGCCGAGCGATCCATCAAAGCCCTGTGGGACGCCGTCGCAGCCGTCCTCGACCAGTTCACCCCAGCCGAGTGCGCCAACTATTTCAAAGCAGCCGGATATGACCCGGATTAAACCGGAAGTGCTCTAGTCTAGCCCCAGAGCGCGCTACCAGTCGCAATGGGGCGCTCGACCACTATTCTCCAGTATCCCAAGGATTCGTTAGGCAATACGGCGGAGATGTCGCTCGGCTTCATCGCAGCATAAACGGAACGACGTTGATGGGTCGGGGTTCATCCGGAAGTTCGCCGGCACTCTCATCCGACAGGCGTTCCAGCGGTTGAACTACAGAACTCTCCCAGAGAGATGCCATGATGCCCTCCAGCTTTTGGTTCAACTCCATCTGAGCTTCAAACCAGTCCCTGATGAGGCGCTCGACACGACCTTTGAATCCTGGCCCGGCACCCCATTGGGCCACGCATTTCGACCACAACGCAGAATCTGCTTCCAAAGGTCCGCGATACACTTCTACGGCAGCGGTTCGGGCTGCTTCCGCGAAGGCGCGGCGCCAGCCGGTCGCGCTGATTTCCACTTGCTGAATCGTCTTTTGCGCTAGAACGAGATCGGGGTCCTGCTTCAATGTATCCAAGACACCTTGGAGCTTCTGGAACCATGTCTTGGAACGAAGCAAGGCGTCCTTTGCACCGCCAGCGCCAACCTGATGGCTGACGCTGAAATTGTAGTACTCGCCATTACGGCGCGTCATTGCCCAGATGGTCGAGGCATAGCGGATCTCGCTCATCGTTTCGATCAGCTCTTGAGAGGGCTGCCGGACACGTGGGGGCAGAGGATTGTGGGCACTCAGAAAGTGACTGAGGCGATCGGCGACCGCCTGCACCGCCGCCGTGAAGGCTTGCATCTCATGGTTTCGAATGATTTCGGCCGCGGCCGCACATTCGTCGAAAAGCCTCCCCTCGACAGCCTTACGCAGACGCACAACCTGCTCTGTGATCTCAGCCCGAAGCTTGACGGGATCATCCTTCTTTGCGTTGAAGAACAAGATCGGCACGCCGTTCAACGCGCCGTCTCCGCTCGCAAGTGTTCGAAGAATCTGGTCGCGTTTAAGAGCATACCCGTCGTCGTCGTCGATAGGCGGTTCACCAGAATCGTCTTTTACAGCCATTGCTTCGCCATCCCGCGGAAGCGCGAGAACACAGACCTTGCCGTCATCGACGCGAATCCCATGCGCGTTCCGGAGATGGTCAAGCAACAACTGGACGGACGTGCTTGGCGCCTGGTTGAACGTTGAACACAGCACAACATGCGTCCGGGAATCCTTAAGCCTTGCATCCAGATCGGCACGCACCGCAATCTCGTCCATACCCTTGGTGTCAATTGCAGAAAGAGAAATGCCAGGAAGATCGGACCCAAATCCGGGAACCAGCAAATCGATCGAGGCAGGCAGTGGAACGTCGGCCAAGCGCCCGTTATTGATCTCTGTAAAGAGTTTGCGCATTTGCTGCATTGCCGTCTTGGCTCCGCCTTCCTCGATCCAGATTTCGCGCCGGGTACGGAGTTCCAGCTTCATTCTCTCGATGACCCGCGCTCTAAATTCTTCCTCCGTTTCGCACTGGCTTGCGAGCTCCGCCAATTGATTGCGCGAAACAATTCGACCTTGCGAGTCGCGTTCGCGCTTGGGCGCGAGGCCGGCCATATTGCGCAAAGCCCGCTGCATCTCCTCGCTCACATTTACCGTTTCGTTCTTGTCGGCATCTGACCCAGGCCTGCGCAGCCATGCAGCCGCACAGAACTCGCCCACCAGGTTTCGCATTTCCTCGTCGGATTGTGCTTGAACTATGATGCCGAATCCCGGGCCTCGGCGGATGTTGACCTCACAAAGGGTCGTGTGTCCTCCCCCGGTTTCAAGGACGACCCGCTCTCTCAATTCGCCTCCTGACATCGTCGGGTCGAGCAAGCCATATAGGAAACTGATCGCCGTTGATTTTCCCACGCCCACCTCGCCAATGAAGGCGACCTGATGGCTAGCCTTGAAGAGATACGCCGCCGATGATTCGATCGCAGCACGTTGCCGTTCGATCTGACGCTTCAGCGGCCAAGGCCGCTCTTCCTCGCCCACAAATGTGGCGATCTCGTTCAGCGTGTCCTCGGCTAGCTCCAATGCGTTCCTTTGGGGGTTCGAGAAATCTGGGCGTTCGATGTGCCGCCACTCCCGATTCAAGAACGACACGTATTCAGGAGCCTGGCGGGAGCCGAGCTCGGCAAGCGCAGCAAGAACCTTGTCGATCTCGCTCATCGGGCCGACTTCACCTTTCTCGATGCGGGAAATGCGACTTTGGTCGACTCCCGCCTTCGCTGCGAGCTGGGTTTGCGTGATTCCTGCGTTCAACCGGAATGAAGCGATATCGGCACCGATACTCGGAGCGGCCACTGACGTATCCATCTCAATATCTCCAGGTTTCAATCCGTTATGTATCAGGTTTATATCATATATGCAACGGCGTAATTTCATACGCTGATCGTGCTTGGCAAACGCCCGAAACTGGGCGTCGGCGAGCCAACTCCGCTCCAGCGAGAGATTTGGTAGTCTATCTAGGGGTGATTCGAAGCGGGAGGGATTTCAAAAGTGCGCCAGCAGACCACTGATAGGGCGAAAGAGGAGTTCGACATTCTTGGCGAACTCAGTTCAAGTCTTTCGGAAAGGATTCGTGAAGGCTATCGAGCCAGGCGGCCGGAAGTCATCCGGAATATTCAGCAAGTCGAACTCGTGAATATCAGCGACGGCCTGACAAAGGCGTTCGAGGAAGTCGCGAAGCGCGGATATGGACGTGTCGTGTTTGCGGACGAGTATGATGAAAACGGGGACTACGCTGGCGCTACCTATTATCGGGTTTCGCAAGCCAATGCGGGATTTCCGGACAGACCCATCCGCCTCGTGGCTCGCAATTCCCCAGTCGGAAGCCAAATAGCATCTTGTGCTGTCGGAGAAGAAATCTCCGTTAGGGTCCCGAAGGGAGAACGCTCGATCGTCGTTACCGGAATTGTCGACATAACCGGTATGAGCAATCTTCTACGCGAGAATCCGGACGCCAAGAGGCTCCTGTTTAGGGTTGGTGACAGCCTCCCTGACGAAGAAATTTTCAACCTTCGGTCGTTCGTCCGCTCATTGCCAGGTCCCGCCCGAACTCCAGATTCGGAAGAGGCTGGAGGCGAGCCTGTCGCAAAGGACACGCTAACTGAGGTCCATGGATCGCTATCCACTACGAGCGATTCAGAAGAGGTCGTTCAAGCGGCGCCCATGCCGGAGTCCGATGTGTCGCCCTCGGACGAATTATTTGAAGATGCTCGAGCCGATCCTTTCTGGGATATCCGCCGCAACGCTTTCTTTGGCGACGACGCGGAGGTCTCGCTCGGCACCCAATTCTTCACGCAAACAACAGCCAATCAGGAAGCCGGCATCCAGACCGTGAGAGGCCTGCAGATTGTCCATGGCATTGCGGGCAGTGGCAAGACCTCGGTCGCCCTTGGTCGGTTGAAGTTCTTCGCGAACTTCAGATCACTTGAGCATCTGCCTGAGTACGGGTTGCACGAACGGGACTTCGCCGACTTTGACGCCAGCGGCATGATCGGCTTCGTGCTCAGCCCTAGTTTGGTATCGTATCTCAAGCAGACGGCTGAGAGCTTGGACATTGGAGCGATGAAGATCCAAGATTTCGCAGAATTCGTGAACGCAGAGCGCACGCTTCGTCGCGTGTTTAATGGTCGTCCGTTCAAAAAGTCTTCAGAATCCTGCCATCCGGAGCAGAAGTCGGTTCGCTGGCTGAAGATTCTAGACATCGTTGCGGCAGGGTGCGTCGCAGACGGCATGAGAGAGATAGGCGCGGCTCCTCTGGCAAAGCCCGCCGTTCCGGGAGCTGAAAAGATATCGGACCGACGCTGGGAGCAACTCGTTACAGATGCTTGGAGCAAGGGACCTCTGGCTTCTAGGCTTCACAGCTTAATCAGAAGCTTGGAGGGAGCACCGGATCTCGATGTGCGGACGTTCGTCTTGCGCAAAGTGGCGATCGAAATCGATCGTCGCGTGCGTCTTGGCGAAAACGAATCTCGCGGCCTCGAGTTGGGTGAGCGGCGAATCGTCCGCGAAGCCATCGAGAACGCCCAACAGCGGTTGTTCAGGCTTCTCAATCCGCAGGAGCTATACGTCCGAATATTTACCGATCCTGCGTACCGTACACGAATCGAGGAACTTGCTCTGAGTGCGGGCGTCCCGTCCAAAGACGTGGTGGAGCCGATAGTAGAGCGACTTGATCAGAACCTGGTGACAGACGACGATGTCATCTGCGCGCTTTGCCTGAACGCATTGTCTTGCGATCAATTCGAGCGTGACATCCGGGCCATTCCATACCTACGGACATTTGCGGAGCGAGTTGGAGTCTTCATCGATGAGTACCAAGACTTTAGCGAATTGCAGGTGCTCCTAATGGGTTACAAGGCGTTGCCAAAGTACTGGCTCGTCACCGTATCTGGAGATGCCAGCCAACGGCTTCATCGCGATGGTCTTGCAGAGGTGCAGCGGGCATTTCCTCAAATTGCAACGCGTCATGCATCCGTCCTTCTAGACCGCAACATGCGTCAGACCGGTCCCCTAGCGGCATTATCAGCGTGTTTTCGTTCATTGACGGAGGAAGACAGCGGACGAGTAGCCGCTGCCTGCCACGCCCCCTTGGATGTGTATGAGGATTCCGCGGAGTTCGCCCGGATGGCGATCGATCGAATCGTCGCGCTTCCAGAGACCGCCAGCGTGGCGGTTATTTGTGCAGACGACCAGGATGTTGATCGGTGGTTCGCATTGATGCAAGGCGATCTCGATTCGAACTTCCGAAATCCAATGATCTCAGACCATTCAAAGCTGACGATGCGGTTTCACACTCATTTCACGACCCCGGTAGAAGCCAAAGGGCTTGAGTTCGACGTCGTTGTGATCCCCAACTTGGCGGCGTACGACGGCTCGGACGCTGTCGGTAGGAATTCGCTCTACGTCGCAGTTAGCCGTCCACGCCATGCGCTTCTGATGGGTTGCGACTATGAGGCCATTGGTTCGTCAATGGTCGCTGGTATGGTGGATGAAGAAAACCTCATACTTCGAACGCAACAGCCTGCTGACAACGCTGTCGAGCGCGTAGCATAGAGCAGTTGCGAACTCTTGCCGGAAGAAGCACAACTCCCCACGCAAGGACTCATTCAGGCCCCGCAGGAGACGAGTTTGCTACGCAAGCCGAATTCCCACCGCCTTGAGCCAGATCAAGTCGCCGTCGCTTCATCCTCCGTAGGTAAGCTCTGGTTTGCGTCCCCCGAGGCTTCGTTTACAGTCTCCAGGGGAGGGGGACGCCGTGAAGCCTGCGAGGACAGATGGACAAACCTGCCCCTGCCGGACGCTGGGATGGCTCCGAAACGAAGCTCGCCTTTCACGCGCTGGAGGTCGATGACGTTCTTCGCGCCGTCGCCGGTACGACAGCCGGGCTGACGAGCGAAGAGGCCGCCCGGAGGCTTGCCCAGCATGGCCGTAACGCGCTGGCGCAGACGGCCGGCCGCAATCCGGTGCTGCGGTTCCTGGCGCATTTCAACAACGCGTTGATCTATTTCCTTCTGGCCGCATCGGTGACAGCCTTTCTGCTCGGCCACCATGTCGATGCCGCGGTCATCCTCGCCGTGGTCCTGGTCAATGCGGTGGTCGGTTTCATCCAGGAGGGCAAGGCGGAGAAGGCGCTCGACGCCATTCGCAGCCTCGTCTCGCCGCACGCCCATGTCCTTCGCGATGGCCGGCGCATCGGTGTTCCCGTCACCGACATCGTGCCTGGAGACGTCGTCGTCCTGGAAGCGGGGGATCGTGTCCCGGCTGACCTTCGCCTCATCCGTGCGCATTCGCTTCTCGTCGAGGAGGCGATCCTCACAGGCGAGTCGGTGGCCGCCGAGAAGCAGGTGGCGCCGGTCTTCCCCGACGACGCCTTGGGCGACCGCCGCTCCATGGCCTATTCGGGAACGCTGGTGGCGGCCGGCCAGGCCAAGGGCGTCGTTGTCGCGACCGGCGCCGATACCGAGATCGGCCGCATCAGCACACTGCTTCGCGACGTTCAGCCCATGACGACGCCGCTGCTGCGGCAGATCAATCGCTTCGGCACGCAGGTCACCTGGATCGCGATCGCCGTGGCCGCCGCTTTGTTCGCCTTCGCGGTGGCGTTGCGCGGCTATGCGCCGGTCGATGCCCTGATCGTCGTCGTGGCGCTGGCCGTCGGCTTCGTGCCGGAAGGCCTGCCCGCCGTCATCACCATCACGCTCGCCATCGGCGTGCAGCGCATGGCGCGGCGCAACGCTGCGATCCGGCAGTTGCCTGCCGTCGAGACCCTGGGCGCCACATCGGTCATCTGCTCGGACAAGACCGGCACGCTGACGCGCAACGAGATGACGGCGCGCCGGTTGGAGCTGGCCGGTGGTCGGGTCATGGTCACAGGCGCAGGCTACGAGCCGGCGGGCGAACTGCAGCCCATTCCGGCGGAAGGCAAGGAGGACCCTCTTCCGGCTGCCCACGCGCTGGCGCTCGCTGGCCTGATCTGCAACGACGCCCAGCTTCGTCACGACGACGGGAAATGGCTTGTCGCCGGCGACCCGATGGAAGGAGCACTGGTTGCGCTCGCCATCAAATCGGGCCTCGATCCCGATGCCACGCACCGCGCCTGGCCTCGGATCGACGCGATCCCCTTCGATGCCAAGCATCGTTTCATGGCCACGCTCAACCGGCGTGAGGACGGAACCGGACGGATTTTCGTCAAGGGCGCTCCGGACGAGCTCCTTCGCCTGTGCAAGCTCCAGGCCCATGGCCAGGGGACGGCGCCGCTCGACGAGAAACACTGGCTGAACGGTATTGCTGGGGCGGCCCGAGAAGGCGAGCGCGTGCTAGGTTTCGCGGTGAAGTCCGACCCGGCGGGTCAGCGGGAGATCGACTTTCCCGATCTCGACGACGGGCTGGTGTTCCTCGGCCTGGTCGGTTTCATCGATCCGCCGCGCAGCGAGGCGGTAGCGGCGATCGCCGAATGCCACGCGGCGGGCATCGAGGTGAAGATGGTGACGGGCGACCACGGCGAAACGGCCGCGGCCATCGCGCACCAGCTCGGGCTCGGCGACGATCCCTTCGTGCTCACCGGCCGTGACCTCGACACCATCGCCGACGCCGATCTGCCTGAAGCCGTTCACGGCACGACCGTCTTTGCCCGCACCAGCCCCGAGCACAAGCTGCGTATCGTCAAGGCCTTGCAGAGCACCGGTTCGATCGTGGCGATGACCGGTGACGGCGTCAACGATGCGCCCTCGCTGAAACAGGCCGATGTCGGCATCGGCATGGGCCACAAGGGCACCGATGCGGCGCGCGAGGCCGCGCAGATGGTACTGCTCGACGACAATTTCGCTTCGATCGTCGCAGCCGTCCACGAAGGGCGGGTGGTCTACGACAACATCCGCAAGGTCACCGCCTGGACCCTGCCGACCAATGGTGGCGAGGTGCTCACGGTGGTCGCCGCGATCCTCTTCAACTTCACCTTGCCGATGTCGGCGGTGCAGATCCTCTGGATCAACCTCCTGCTCACGGCGACGCTCGGCCTGGTGCTCGCCTTCGAGCCGGCCGAACCCAATGTCATGAAGCGCCGGCCCCGTCCGGCGGGGCAGGGGTTGTTGACGCCGTTCCTCGTCTGGCGGGTCGTCTTCGTCTCCTTCCTCTTCCTGGCCATCACGCTCGCCGTCTTCTTTTACGCGCTCGGCCGCGGTGCCGACCTCGAAACGGCCCGCACAATGGTGGTCAACACCATCGTCGTGCTCGAGATCTTCTACCTGTTCAACGTGCGTTATCTCCACATGACGTCGTTCAACTGGCGCGGCGTGCTCGGCACGCCGGCGGTGCTGGTGGCCATAGCCGCCGTCGTCGTTGCGCAATTGGCCTTCACCTATCTGCCCGTCATGCATGAGCTTTTCGGCAGCCGACCGATCGGATTCCTGGACGGCGTGCTCATCGTCGCGACGGGCCTGGTCATGATGATCGTTCTCGAGATCGACAAGAACATCATGCTGCGCATGGGTTGGCTGGAACTTTGAAGTCGATGGCGATGGCAAGGAGAGAAAAGGACATGGGCGAAGGGCGGGTGAAGAAGATCCTTCTCGCGACTGATCTCGGCGCGCGTTCCGATCGCGCGCTAGACCGGGCGGTGATGCTGGCCGCCGAATGGCGTGCGCAGCTTCTTGTCCTTCATGTCCTCGAAGAAGAGAACGTGTTGGCGGATCAGGGAAAGCCCGTTCCCGTGTGGCGGCGGCCGCCGGATCCGAAATCCGTCGCCAAGCGTCGGATCGAGGCCGATTTGAAGGGGCTCGCGGTAAGCCCGATCGTTTTCATCGAGAAAGGCGATCCGGGCGAGGTCATCCTGCGCGTGGCGGAGGTGCAGGGCTGTGACCTCGTCGTGACCGGCCTCGCCAGGGACGAGCCGCTTGGGCGCTTCAGCCCTGGCGCGACAGTTGATCGTCTCCTGCGGCAGTCGGGCGTCCTGCTGCTCGTGGTCAAGGAGAGGCCGCGCCGGTCTTATCGCGACGTCGTCGTCGCTGCCGATTTCTCCAAATCCGCCCGGGTCGCGATCGAAACGGCGGCGGAGCTCTTTCCGAAGCGGCCGCTCACCGTCCTTCACGGTTATGATGCGCCCATGGCCGGACTGATGGAGGATCCGGAGACCTATCGCCGGAACTATGTCCAGGTCGCTACGGCCGACTACGCGAAGTTCATCGGGACGGTCCGGCTGCCCCAGGGCCATGAGCCGCCGAACGTCCTGATCGAATCAGGCGAGCCGGGCCCACTGCTCGATGCTTTGGCCCAGGAGCGGGACGTCGATCTCATCGTGTTTGGTACCCATGGTCGGGGCGCGCTTTTCAAGGCTGTCATCGGCAGCACCGCGCGGCAGCTCCTGGGGCAGGTGCCGTGCGACGCGCTGGTGGTTCCCCTCGCATCGACCCGCGAAGCCGATACTTCCATGATGGTCCCGGATACCGATGCGGCGGTGAAGAGCTGAGATCGGAGGATTAGATGGTTGCAATGCGAGAAAGGAGATGACGATGTCGAACATGATGAAGGCTGCGGTGGCGCGGGCTTTCGGACAGCCTCTCACCATCGAGCAATGGCCTGTTCCCGAGCCGGGGCCGGACCAGATCCTCGTCAGGATCGCCGCCACCGGCGTCTGTCATACTGACCTGCATGCGGTGAAGGGCGACTGGCCGGTCAAACCCACCCCGCCCTTTATTCCAGGGCATGAGGGCGTCGGTACCGTCGTCGGCATCGGCCGCGACGTGAAACGGGTAAAGGAAGGCGATCGCGTCGGCGTGCCCTGGCTGCACACCGCCTGTGGCTATTGTCCTTACTGCCGCACCGGCTGGGAGACGCTGTGCGGCAAGCAGCAGAACACCGGCTATTCGGTCAATGGCAGCTTCGCCGAATATGCATTGGCGGATCCCGACTATGTCGGCAAGCTGCCTGACCGGCTGGAATGGGGCCCTGCCGCCCCGGTCCTGTGCGCCGGCGTCACGGTCTACAAGGGACTGAAGGAAACCGAGGTCAAGCCCGGTGAATGGGTCGCCATATCAGGGATCGGCGGGCTCGGCCACATGGCTGTGCAATATGCCCGCGCCATGGGCATGCATGTCGCCGCGATCGACATCCACCCGGAAAAGCTCGATCTCGCCCGCTCCCTCGGCGCCGACATCGCCGTCGATGCCAGGCAGGTCGATCCGGTTGCGGAGATCCAGAAACGAGTCGGCGGCGTGCATGGCGTGCTGGTCACGGCCGTGTCTCCGAAAGCCTTCGAACAGGCCTTCGGCGTGTTGCGCCCGCGCGGCACCATGGCGC
>VFQN01008780.1_pt1 | contig 10066 bp, 20 predicted proteins | sample 3512371 | NCBI WGS metagenome assembly VFQN01 (sample SAMN10412370, study PRJNA504923) | tailings metagenome | isolation source: Replicate 2 from Balatoc abandoned mine | place: Philippines: Itogon, Benguet | collected 2017-08-28 | reverse complement strand
GCAGCAGCCCCAAAACAGTTCAGTTGCCCATCGGGGCCGTCCATGTAGCGCGCTCCGCCGGGACCCGTCGAGACGGCAGGACTGTCCGACTGCCCCCAGCACTGCAAGGTCCCATCCCGCCATGACCGTGCATACCGGCAATACGCCCAATAGCGTGATGTCTGGTGCCGCACAAGTGCAGCCGGCACTACGCGCTTGCACCAGGTGCTTACCCTGCGTGCCCTCTCTCTGCGCGTGACAAGATTCAGCACGATTCACCCACCCTTGCAGCCTACCCCACAGATATTAAAAGAATACATGTAGACCACTCCGTTGTAGCCGTATACAAAGACTATTGAGTCTTGCGGAATCAAAAGCAGTTCATTGTCACAGCGGTGGCTTGCAGCTAGGAACCACGTGCCAGCAGACAGCACCGAGGGACAGGTACCGTCTATGCCACTCAGGGGGTTTCGGGGCACGACAGCTGCCATCGCAGTGCGCACTAATGCAATGCGCACTAAACTAAACGCTGTTAACGGGCTCGCGGACGCGCACACTGGTTGCACATTGATCACCAGGAGGATCACGGAGCAAGAGCAAGAGGCATGATGGCATGAAGCCGCACGACCACTGCGCACCACTCTAACCCCAAAGCAAGACAGACACACATGAAGTATGGACGCATGGAATACTCGAATATTGCGCTCAGGCCGCATGGCCCACCCACCAAACTACGGTTCAGTTACTTCGCCGCTCTGCGCTTACCCACCACACTACTGTCAGGAATTGAGGGCAAGCAGCCGCTCTTTGTGGTGTATATGTGCAAGTGCCGATGCCAGCACCCTAAACCCCAAGCCATGCAGCAGCATGCTGCCCTCTCTTGATGCATGCTGACCCTCACGTCCATGCCAATCGATGCGGCCGCTAGTTGCCCCACAAAGCCTCAATCCCGCTACACGCCCTGTGACGCCCTGCTGCCAAGATGAAACACACTCCCCTGCCGCTCCCCCCTGCCGCTCCCGTGCCGCTATTGCCCCACCCCCAGCCGTGCCGTGTCATGCGCATGCCTGCATACCCACCCCGCGCTCCAAGGCACAAACAGAAGCACACCGGTGCTGCTGCCTACAAGGAAGCTTCTACTGACTACAACACGTGCCCCGGACGCCTCAGTTGCCGATGGGGTACGGCAGCTGCCTCAGCACGTTGGCGCAGGCGTAGAACGCCTCCTCCAGCTCGTTTACAATCTCATCGACAATGAACTGGAAGGAGAACCAGCGCACCTGCAGTTGCAACACATAGGCGCACGTGCGAGTACGTTTAGGGTGTGAGTGTGTTGTGAGGGTGTTGATGTAGGCCCTGCCTTGGCATGTGGGATGTGGCCTAGGCGAATGCCCGAGCACAGCCACCCCCAACTCTCTGTGCCGATGCAAACGTCGTCCACAGCAAGGGACTGGCCAGGGGAGCCAAGCGTTGGGCACCGGTGCACTACGTAGGGCCATGCCATGCGCATGGCGGGCACCCACACCACTTTGATCTTACTGGTATGCTGAAGGGTCAGCATGCTCGTCGCGTGCTCACGCACCTGGTTGGCATCCCGACTAGCTGACTAGCTACCCCATACCACTCGGAAAGTCGCGGACCTATTCCCGTTACCCTTGCACACGCTCCGCGCAAACCACCAGTCCACCACCCGGGCCCCGCCACCCATCAGCCGCCACGCACCTGCGCAATGTATCCTTCCTCGGTTGCAGGAAAGGTCACCGGCTCCGCCGCCTGCAGCAGCGTCGACGTAGCCGCCCGGTACAACGCAATCTGCGGATGCTGCGCCGCGCCCTCCACACCCGCACCCCCGCCCGCACCCGCACTCGAGCCCAGCACAGCCAAGCCCCCAAGCGGCTGCGGCGACGTCCCCTGCCGCGACATCGGCGCCGAGCGCACACCGGTCCCAACGGACCCCACACCTCCTGCGGCCCCCGCCTCCCCAGCGGCCGCAGGCGACTTCGCACCACCACCTCCTGGTGGTGCCTTAGCGCCGCCCGCGGAGATGCCACCCTGCTGGGACCGCTCGCCATCATCCTCGCCCTCGGCCTGGCCCACAAAGGGCGAGGCAATGGACCTGCTGAATGAGTTGCTGTCCGTGCCCTTGCCCGACGCAGCAGCAGCGAACACTGCACCCATCCCCGAGCCCAGCGTCAGGCCCGTAGGTAGGTCCAAGGACGCCCGGAGCGAGCCCACGGAGCCGCTGCTGTTGTCATTGCCGGGTGAGATGTGTGCCGCTGCACCTGCGCCACCCCCTGGTTCTGCCGTCCCCCCGAGTGCGGGTAGCTGCCTGGCGGTAGCCAACACGGTTACGGCGTCACCGCTGGTGGTGCTGCTAGTGTATGTGGGTGGGAGGACACCATGCGCCCCTGCACCTCCCCCGGGGGGGCTGACAGGGCCCATTAGAGCCGGGTCCGCGGCTAGCGCCGCCTGTGCAGTTGCCGAGGCGAAGAGGCTCATAGCAGCGGCAAAGGCGCTGCCCTGCACACCCCTGCCCGGGCCAGCCTGAGCCCCACCCGAGCTGTGCTGCTGCTCCTGTTGTTCCTGCTCCTGGTCCTGTGCTTCGGACGCAGCAATGTCCTGGTCAGACAGGATGGTGGGCAGCCGTGGGCGTCGGAAGGAGTGCGAGGACAGGGCAGCCGGTGGGTCCTTGGCGGGACCTAGGGTAGCAGGGGATGGGGATGGGGAAGGAAGCGCTGTGGTGCCCCCTGAGGTTGCGACCTCGTTGCCGCTGACCGCTTGCAGCTCCACAGATGCACCGGCGCTAGCCAGGGAGGCCCTAAGCTGCTGCTGCATTTGCTGCTGCTGCTCCAGGCCCATGGGAAAGGAGAAGCTCCCTGGCGCGCCCTTTGCCGGGCCACCGCCGCCACCGCCGCCGCCGCCGCTTTGCGCCGCTGGTGGCAGCTCTCTGCCCCCACTCAGCTGCGCACTGCCCTTGCTGCTGCCGTCACCCCCTCCCCTCCCTTCACCCTCCACAGCTGCCCCTTTTGTGCTCTCCCACGGCTGAAGCCAGTCCGAGCCCGTCCCTCGCTTCTGCGACCGGTCTTGCGCCTGCTCCGCAGGTGCGCTCGCGCTCGCTCCCGCCGCCACCGCAGCCGCCTCTTCCTGCTCCTTCTCGCTCTGCTGCTTCTGCAGCTGCTGCAACAGCCGCCTGGGCGGCAGCTCCAACGACACCTGCTCCCCCGGGAGCGCTGCAAGCAGCCGGGAGGTGAACACCGCGGTGGAGGCGCCGCTGAGGGAGGCCCGCGGCCTGCTGCTGCCACCGCCACGTGTCAACGCGTCGGTGGAAGCGACGGCGGGCGCGGCGGCGCCGCCGCTGCCGCCAGCGGTCGACAGCCGCCGGGGTACGGTGCTGCTGTCTGCGTGCACCGCGACAGCCGGCGGAGGCGGTAGCATGCCAGTCGCACTTGTACGTGCGGAGGCGTTGGCTGCTGCCGCTGTGCTCGTGTCCATGTCGGACAGCAGCGGCTTCTTCTCCAGCTGACCCACATCCTTCCCGCCGTGCTCCAGCTGCTGCTGTTGCTGCAGCTGCAGCTGAGCTGCGTCAACCGAGCGCCGCAGGGTCCCTGCTAGAACCCCGCTGCCTTCCCCGCCGCCGCCACCCTTTGCGCCCGACGCGTGTCCACCGTTCGCAAAGGGCGACACCACCCCTAGTGGCGGCAGCGGCGGCAAGGCCCGGACACGGCCCGAGCGAGTCCGCTGCAGGCTCGTCTGCTCCCTGCTCACGCGTCTGTCGCCGCCAGCATCGTGGCTGGCCCGGATGCTGCCGCTGCCCGCCACAGAGGGCCTGCCGCCTCCGCCGCCTCCGCCGCCGCTGGCGCCGCCGCCCGCCAAGGAAGCGCCGGCGGAGGAGGCAGCGGCGGCGGCGGCGCCGCGGCGCTTGATGGTGAAAACCGTTTGCCGTGCGCGAGCGTCGCTAATCTGTAGATATGTGCAGCAAGGGCAATGGTTCTAAGTTGCTTCAAGCGGTGTCGTCACAATCCGCACGGCGCAGTCGGGTGGTGCCCAAGGCCGCCACACGTCGTCCCGTGACGCGCCCCCACCTGCCACTGTGCCACGCATGCTCTACCACGTGTCCTTTACCCCCATTGAGTCCTGCTCACCTGTAGGAGGCAGTCCGTCACCTGGCCAAGGGTGAATAGGTTGTCCACCTGCAGGTGAGCACGTGGTGGGGGTTACGCATTACTTGTAGAAAGGACCCATGAAGGGCCGTTCACATTGTGTGAGACACACATCACTGGTCTCGTGGCCACCCCACCTCGATAGTCGTCTTGTTAGGAAAGGAGCTGAGCAGGTCCTGCGTGAGTGGCAGCAAGGGTGTGGATCTGGGGTCTCGGCCTTTCCAGCGAGGCAGCTACGCGCACTAAGCAACACAGGGCCAAGGCGCCCTGCCCCTCAAGCTATGCACGCTGTAAGCATGATATATGCCCTCAGCAGAACAAGGGCGATGTGCTATGGGAGGAGTTCTTTCATAACGAGCTTGTCAAAGAATGCTACACTAAATGCCACAATGCAATGTGCAACCCACCATGATGGATCGGGCCTGGTAGATGGCTAATTCGGACAGCAGGTGGCGGGGGTAGTATTGCGCCAGGGTCTCCTCCATGTCGGCCCCAAAGCCCTCCTTGAAATCCTGTTCAACACGAAGCGTTTGTGCGCAATTGTTATGAAGACTAGGCATCATACTGGGGGGAACACGGGTAATCGTTCGGGTGCAGACACTGTGTGCGGACGAGGTTTACTGCGAAAAACACGCGGTGGTGCCTCGGCCGATTAGCAGCGGAGCGTAATCTCCAGGTTGGCACATCCGTCGCTGGACCCACAGCAGCAGCGCCCACAGCACGACGCCACTAGCATCTCCACCCCCGGTCACATACACAGTGACAGCCTCACCAGCAGCAGCGTCCACAGCATGCGCGCCAGGCGCCTGAGGCACGTGGCCATGTTCTGGAGGTCGGAGCAGGGCACCGACCAGCGCCCCGGAACCGGCAGCCAGTGCACGCCTGGGGGGCCGGGAGAGTTGGGGCAGGGAGAGTCAGTCTGGGACTGTCTGTCATGTGCCGACATCCCTTGCCGCGACCCTTCTCTCCCTGAGCGCCCCAATACCATGTGGCAGCCACTCCACGCCGGGGGCAAACGCCGAGAACCCTTTTAGGTAAAAACGCTGAGCCCGTGCGTGTAGGCACTCTTTGGCATGGCGCAGCGCATGAGCCGTGCGATTACCGTACCATCTATCGAGGCACCACCTACCTACAGGTACCGGTGGGCCCGGTAGCTCCCTGTGCATCCCACTTGCTCCCTCCACCACCTCCCCTGCCCCTCGCTCCACCGTTCGCCCACCCGGCAGCCGCCCACCCACCCGGCAGGAAGAAGTACCTCCCCCAGAAGTGCCACACGTATATCTCCCCCTTGGTCTGCCCCAGCGCCTCCTCCACCCTGCCTAGGCTGGCGTACACGTCCGTGAACAGCTTCTCAACCACCGCCTCGCGCTTGTCCTGCGGGGGTTGGGGTATTGGGGGTTGTGCAAACGACAAAAAGAGTGCCACAAGCGCGCGCGACATGTCGGTGAACAACTTCTCAACCACCGCCTCGCGCTTGTCCTGCGGGCAGGAAGGGGAATAGGAGGAACGCATGTTTCGTGCCATTAACTACCAAGGCCGGTTTCAGGTTTGTGTCCGACATACCGGCATGCCGTGGACACCTTCTCAACCAGCCCTCGCGCTTGTCCTCCAGGCGGTAGGGGACACAGACAAGGCTGAAGGCATACTGCACAGGGAAAGTGCGGACTTTCCCGCAGTCTCAAACAAGCGACACAGAGCTCACACCCGCCCTTACCCACACCCCACACCCACACCCACCAGCTCGTCATCATGGTGCGCCAGAATGCTCAGGCTCCAGCACCTAACCCACACCCGCCTTTAACCCACACCCACACCCACACCCACCAGCTCCTCATCGTGGTGCACCAGCATGTCGAGGTGCTCCGTGGAGGCGTGCCCCGGCCACCCGCGGGCCAGCGACCGGTAGCCGCCGTCGGGCTGGCCCTTGCGGTGGCCGTTACCGGTACCGTTACCGTTACCGTTGGCGGTTGGGCTCGACGGCGCGCTGCCGTTTTCGTGCTCGTGCTCCAGGATGGCGGAGTAGCCGTGCCGGTGGTGCTTGCGCAGGGGCTTCCTGTAAACGCAAACAAAGTGAGGTGTAAGGAGGTGTTCCGTACGCCATGAGGTCATGTGGCTCATGCGGTGCCAGCACAAGGACTTGGGTGGCATGTCGGTACTTGACCAGCCGTTGCGGTGCCCGCTTGGTGTCACGCGCGACCCCTTGCATCGCCGTACACAAAGCGGCTTCTTGCAGGGCCTTGCAGGGCCACGCCCAGTGCCACGTGTTACATGTCGTACGGAGGCAGCACGTGCCACGTGCCGCGGGGCGGTGGTCATTGAGCGTATGGGATGCACATCGAACCCTTGTTTGCTTCCCCTTCCTATTTCTGACCTCCAACCAGGCAACAGGGATCGGCATGGTTTCTTTGCCCCCCCCCCCCCGACCGAAAACGAGGAGAGCCATCTGTACAACGTGGCCTTTGCTCGTAACCCCAAACCCTCACCCGTCGGCTTTGCCTCCGCCCATGACGCCGCTCAGCGCCCACACCTGCAGCAGCGCCGAAGGGGCCCTGACCCTTAGCTGTTGAGTGATACTGTGCTGTCGTTGCGTTAAGCGCAGTACGTCCGGGCAGTTGGCAGCAAGCTGCTGTCCGTGCCACCAGGCACAGTATAAGGGCGAGCGCATGCCGGCAACGTCAACCTCTCCACCCGACCCTGCTTGCCACCAACACCCCCGTGTTGCGCCTAGTGGCCCAAGCCTCACACCCCAAACTGCCCAGAGCAGGCCTACAAGGCACACCGGCACAGCTCTGCACAACCGCCCACACCCTTACTGAGGCCGGACCGCGCCTCGAGAATTTCCACCCCAACACTGACTTGCACACAGCACTTGACCATGCCGCCAGCCTTGCAGCAAAAAGGTTTACGCTATCCCCACCTCCTTGTTCAGGTCGTACATTCCTTCCCCACCCCAACACAAGCTTGCACACAGCAGCAACCCAACGTGACGCAAGACCCTCTGCCAATAACCTCCGCGTATTCTAGGACTGGTGTCTTGCCGCACCTCCTTGTTGAGGTCGTACATGGCCTTGAGCGCCTTCTTCATCTCCCGCAGCGACTCCACGGAGGCACTACGAGGCAGCACCACCACCGCCAGCACCACTGACAGCAGCCCGCCCGCGAAGATGCCGCCCACACGCAGCAGCGCAACCAGCGTGGCGCCTGGGGGGCGGGGCGGATGTTGGATTGGGCATGAAGGTAGTGGTTGTTTTGGATGGATACCGTAACATGGGTCGGTTGGTCACGAATGGACAGCAGCCCGCCGGCGAAGATGCCGCCCACACGCAGCAGGGCAACCAGCGTGGCGCCGGGGGGCCGGGGCGGATGTTGAATTGGGCATGAAGGTAGTGGTTGTTTTGGATGGATACCGTAACATGGGTGGGTTGGTCAAGAATGGACAGAAGATGGGCGCGAACTGCCGCCCACACGCAGGAGAGCGACCAGCGCGGCGCCTGGGGGTTGGGTTGGGGCGCTTGGGAGCAGGGGGTGGAGCCACACAGCTGCGGTGCAAGCGATGTCAAGAGGTGTCCGTATATGGGAACGGGTGAAGCAGCGCGATCCAGCGTGACGCGTGGGGAAGGGACGTGAAGGCCGAAGGCGGGGGCGGGGTAACAAACAGGTAGGATGATGGGTGAAAGAGGCGTGTGGGGAAGCGGGTGCAGAAGCGCAAACAGCGCGGCGCCTGGGATGAACCGCAACGCGGCAAAGCCACAGCAATGGAAACCAGTAGAAGCACCTGGGCGTGGCGTAGGGTGCTAGGAAGGGGCCATGTATAAGCAGCTCATGTGGTTGTGGGCATGGGCCCGGATCGGTTCAAGGTGCGAACTCGGGGTGTGGGCATGCGGAATGCTGCCAAGAGCAGCGGGGGACAGCCTACCATTGTTCCGCACATGTGGAGCCATGCATGTTGCTCACCTTTGTCGGGCTTGGCCCCGAACGCCACGATGCAGTAGGTCAGCATCTGCGACAGCAAATAGCAGCAGGGGCCGTATGTGCGACCGCTGTAGGATGGCTGGGTGCGTAATCGTTGCTTGCGGGGTGCATTGCAGCCAGGACGACGTTACACTTGGAAGTGATAATGTGGCCCAATGGCTGCGGGGCACCATGCGGCGAGGAGACAGTGCGCTGTACACTGGCAGCCGCACAACAGTTTGCCACCCAAGTCGGCCATGCCGGCCCACCAACCCACGCTGGCAGTCTGGCAAACAAGGTTACCAATACGCCGAAGGACCTAGCGCCCGGGACCACGCTGAGAGGCCGAGTGGCTGCAGGGTACCATGCAGCGCCGAGGAGAGAGTGCGCGGTGCACTGGCAGCCGTACCACTGCTTCTAATCCAAGCAGCCCACGCTGGCACGCCATTTCACGCTGGCTGCTTAGCCCCTGCAAACAGGTCGCGCAAGCAACACCCAAGGACCTAGCGCCCGGGACCACGCACCATGAATCGGGCCAGCTGGTCCAGGCTCTTCTTGTAGGCCAGGTAGGTGGTGCCCCACACGGTGGCCGCCCCCACGGCGCTGATGAACACGCCGCCCGCAGAGCTGCTGCCCCACACCTGGTGGGCAGGGTGGTGTGTAATAAGGGGGCGGTGCAGGGGTTGGCTGCGTGGAGTGGTGCTGCTAAGCCCTGCGCATTCATGTGCTACAGGCTCGGGGAAGTGCCCGGCGCGTTGATGCGGCGCGGTAGTCAGCAACTGGTGCTGAACAGGGGGTGTCAAGCTATTTGACGCCGCTCCTTGAGGTCCAGGAAGCAACACCTGCTTTGCTAAAAACGGTCCAGCCCGGAACAAGCGAACCCCCGACCCGCGGCCATCCAGGCGGCGCCCCTTGACACGTATGCTCTTCCCACTGACACAACCCTGGTCGGCGGCGCAGACGGACAATGCTGCAGTGCAGGGTGCCCTTCGCTTCGCTCCTGCTCACCTCGAAGGCGAATGTGAACGCCAGCACGCCTATGAAGGCGCCCACCAGAGTACCAAGCAGCCGGTCGAAGGCGACCTGGGGTGCAGGCATGATGTGACGATTGTCATTTGCACACCAGTGTGCAATGTAATGAGTACTGTGCAGTGCAAAGCTGCTGCCTAGGCAGGCCGGCGCAACAGGCCGTACACTAGCACACCGGGCGCTTGCCGGTACCCTGAATGGCCCAGACCGCTGCCATGGCGCAAGATACCACGCATTCCACATGATGGCATGTTCCTTTCTGGCCCACGCAATGGCGCAACAAAGCCACATACGGCCCTGATGCGCAACCGTAAATCAGATGCTGCCGTTGCTGCGGCGGCAGACGCTGAAGTGCCCGTGGAGGAACGACAGGGGGTGGCAGGCTACGGTTGGGGATGCACAGAGCTTCCTGCCATCGGTACCATGCACCGCTGTGTCGCTGGCCGATTAGACGGCTACTGCTAGCCGCTTTGCTGTGTTGACAACATGGTTGGTGCACCCACCTGGGCCACCTTGCCGATCAGCGGCGCAGTGACGACGATGCATGTGATGGCCGCCCAGTTGCAGCTCTGCCGGAAGTTGGCAGCCAGCGTCGTGTACTCTGGTGCGGATTGGGGGTTGCAGTAGCAGTGTCAGTGATCCGGAAATAGGTAGACAATTTGCTCAGCGGCGATCACAGCGTCCATTCGGCACGTGGGGCGTGCTACAGCTGTGAGCAGGGTTGGCGGTCTCGGAGCCCCTCTGCTGTGCCCGTCTCTTCGTGCTGATTTGGGTCCCGCCCATCGCATGGAATCCGAGCTACACCGGCTTGACATATGGAGCATCGTGGGCCGGCGCTGGCACCGCGGGCGACGGGCACTGTACGCACCCGGAGGAAACTCCAAGCAGTGCCCGAGCGCTCCGAAAAAGAATACCGCTATGCTGAGCCTCGCGGCACGGCGTTGCCA
>VFQN01008779.1_pt1 | contig 10067 bp, 6 predicted proteins | sample 3512371 | NCBI WGS metagenome assembly VFQN01 (sample SAMN10412370, study PRJNA504923) | tailings metagenome | isolation source: Replicate 2 from Balatoc abandoned mine | place: Philippines: Itogon, Benguet | collected 2017-08-28 | reverse complement strand
GGCTACACACGAGGAGCTCGCTGTGGGCGCGTCGACGCTTATTTCAAGAGCGGCGTCAGTATGATGTCGCGGAACTCGATGGGAGCGCCCTCGGACTGGAGGGCGATCGCGCCTCGGGTCGCGCTGCAGTTCGTGGCCTCGTTGACGAGGGCGCCGTTGACCGTGACCCGAACGGCGTCGCCGCGGCAGACGATCTCCATGCGGTTCCACTCGCCGAGGGGCTTCTCGGAGTCGTCGGTCAGGTTCTTGTGGCGGCGGTCGGATTTGCGGTTCGCTTCGTCGGGGACGTCGAGCTCGGTCCCGATGACCCAGAAGTCGCCCGCGTTGTCCTGAGCGAGCTGGACCTCGATCGACTTCGGCCAGACTCCGAGGGCCCGAGGGGTCGACGAATGCACGAGCACGCCGTTGTTGCCCCCCTTGCTCCCGAGGGGCCACCGCCATTGCAGAGTGAGTGCGTAATCGCTGAACTCGCCATCCGTCTTCAGATAGCCCACGGGCTTGCCCGTGCACTTCAAGAGGCCGTCGGAGACGCTCCACGTCGCGGCCGGGTCGGCCCCCTCCTTGTCGAAAACGGCCGACCAGCCGGTCAGGTCCTTACCGTTGAAGAGTTGGACCGGTCCGTCCTGGGCATGTGCGAAGGTCGGAAGTGTCAAGGCGGCGAACAGGGCAGCGACGGTCAGGGAGTGTCTCATGGCTTTCTCCTTGGTGTCGAGGCGTGGCTCGCGGATTATAGCCGATGGGGAGCCCGAATGCGGCCCTCCACCAGGATCACCTACTCCGTCCCCGACCTGGCGATTTGGCGCACGCTTTGCCGGATAGATCGTTCGCCAAGGGAGTTGCGAACGGAAGGGATTCCCTCATGGTTCCATGACACCAGGGGATGAACACCATGGCTATGACCACGCATCGCACGACCATCGTCGGCGTCTTCGAGGACGGATTGCACGCCGATCAAGCCGTCGCGGAACTCCGCCAGGCGGGCTTCGGCGACGACCAAATTGGGGTCGCCCTACGCCAGGCCGAGGGGACGGTCGAGGCCGAGGCGACGGACGACGGCGGAACCTATGCAGAGGAAGGAGCGACCACCGGGGCGCTCGCCGGGCTGGGCTTGGGGGCTCTCGCGGGGCTGGGCGTCCTCTCCGGCGTGATCCCGGTCATCGGCCCGGCGATCGCGGGCGGGACCCTTGGGGTCCTCCTCTCGAACGCGGCGGCCGGTGCCGCTGCCGCCGGGCTCGCCGGGGCCCTGATCGGCTCCGGGATACCCGAGGAAGAGGCCCACTACTACCACCGCGAGTTCGAGGCGGGCCGCACTATCGTCACGGTTACCGCCGTTGATCGCGGCGACGAGGCCGCCGCTATCCTCCGCCGCCACGGCGGCCACGACATGACCTCGCGCACGACCTGAGCCGAGGACGGTTTGCGATCATTCGACGAGCGAAGGGCCTCGGGGCGACCCCCTGGGGCTTCGTTCGGTTGGGATCAGACCTCGGCGAGCGGCTCGGTCGAGTCTCCGAAAGTCTTGAGGTGCAGGCCCGCCTTGTCGAGCATGGAGAGGTACAGGCTGCACATCTTGCGATTCGGGGCGTTCAGGTAGTCGAGCACGCGGCCGCCCTGGAGCTTGCCGCCCCCTCCGCCGACGAGGACGACGGGGAGCTGGGTGGCGTCGTGGGTGCCGCCGGAGAGCATGCTCGAGCAGAGCATGAGCATCGTATTGTCGAGGGCCGTGCGCTCCCCCTCCTGGGTCGCCTCGAGCTTGCGGGCGATGTACGCGAGTTGGCCGGTGAAGAGTTGGTTGACCTTCAGCCAGTCGGGCGTGTCGGCGTGCGAGAGCAGGTGGTGGATCATGTAGTCCACGCCGAGCTGGGGGAACCGCAGCGAGCTGTGGTCGTTGTTCAGCTTGAGCGTGGTGACGCGGGTGGCGTCGGTCTGAAAGCCGAGGACGAGGATGTCGCACATCAGCCGCATGTGCTCGCCGATATCCTGCGGAACGCCGTCGGCCGGACGGGGGACGTTCGGCTTGGCGAGGGTCGGCTTCCAGCCCTGAAGTTCACCACGCATCCCGGCGCGCTCGATGCGCTGCTCGACCTCGCGCACGGATTCCAGGTACTCGTCGAGCTTGCGTCGATCGGCCAGACTGACGTCGCGGCGGAAGTCGTTCGCGTCGGAGAGCACGGCGTCGAGGACGCTCTGGTCGCCCTTGCGGACCTCGTCCTTGAAGAGCCGGTCGAACGCCAGCGCGGGGAACAGCTCCAGCGGCGTGGGGCTGGTGGGAGAGCTCCACGAGATGTGCGAGCTGTAGAGCATCGAGTAATTTTTATGAACTGACGGGTTCGCCTGCTCGCAGCCGAGGACCAGGCTGGGGACCTTCGTGGATCCGGCGTGGCTCTGGGCTAGAAGCTGATCGAAGCTGGTCCCGGAGCGGATCTCGCCGCCCGAGGCCAGCGGCGCGCCCGACAGCAGATTGCCGGTCTGCGAGCTGTGGATGTTCCCCTTGAGGGCCTCTTCGTTGTAGAGGCCCTTGATGAACACGAGCTTCTCCCGGAAATCCTGGAGCGGGGCGAGCACCTGGCCCAGCTCCATGGCCTTCCCCTGCCCCTTCGCCCACCACTCCTTGCCGTGGAAGCCGTTGCCGGCGAAGAGGACGCCGACCCGGACCGGGGCCTCGCTCGCCGACCGCACCGCGGCCGACTCGACGCCCCAGACGTTGCGCGATTCGAGCCAGGGCAGCGCCATCGTGACGCCCACGCCTCGCAGGAACAGGCGGCGAGAAAGCTCGGGGTTCGGCATCGGTCACCTCGACGTTCGAGAGTAGGGATGAGGAAGTGGGGGCGAGGCGTTATGGCCCGTCAGGGGGCCTCGGCGACGACCGTCCGGGCCCCGCGGATCTCGCGGAACTGGCGGCTGCGGACGATCGCGTCGACCGCCGCCGAAACCCGATGGTTCTCCGATTCGAGGCGACGCCGCATCTCGTCGAGCAGGGGCTCGTCCGAAAGCTGCACGCCCCTCCCCAACGCGTAGCCGAGGAGCTTCTTGCAGAATTGCCGCTCGATCGCGTCGCGACGGCTGGTGAGCAGATAGCCCCGCAGGCCGTCGCCGCCGGTAAGCTCGGACCCGTCTGGGAGCTTGGCGTGGGCGTCGACCGGTTGTCCCGTGGCGTCGCGCTCACGGAACCGGCCGATCGCGTCGTAGGCCTCCAGCGAAAACCCATAAGGGTCCATCCTGGCGTGGCACCCGGCGCAACGGACGTCTTGAGTATGCCGTTCGACGAGTTGGCGGACCGACAGCCCGCCCCCCGCCGCCTCGTCGTCGGGCAGCAGCGGGATGTCCTTCGGAGGCTTGGGGGTCCGCTCCCCCAGCAGAACTTCCGTGACCCAGTTCCCGCGCAGGATCGGGCTGGTGCGAGACGCACCCGACTGCTTCGCCAGGGTCGCCGACAGGCCCAGGATGCCGCCCCGACCGAACTTCCGAACTCCCTCCACGCGCCGCCATTCGGGGCCGGTCACGCCCGGGATCTCGTAATGTGCGGCCAGTTGCTCATTCAAGAACGTGTGATCGGCGTCGTAGATCGACAGGACCGAACCGTCGCTGCGGAACAGGTCGGCGAAGAAGAGGATCGCCTCTTCGTACATCGCCCCCTTGAGTGCGGAGAAGGTCGGGAAGTGGCGTTCGCTCTTCTCGTCCTGGGCGTCGAAGTCGTAGATGTGCAGCCACTGGCAGGCGAACTCCTCGGCCAACCGACGCACGTCGGGGGATTGCAGGAGTCGCTTCGCCTGGCCCGCAAGGACGTCGGGATCGCTCAGGCGGCCGGACGCGGCCGCCTCGCGAAGCTCGGCGTCGGGGGCCGAGGACCGCAGGAAATAGCTCAGCCGGCTGGCCAGCTCCCATTCGGAGACGGGAGCCGAGCTGGTTCCCTGGGGGGCCTTCTCGAGGCGGTAGAGGAAGTTCGGAGACACCAGGATGCGGGCCAGCGTCAGGCGGAACGCCTCGTCGTGCGGGATCTCCTCGGCCCGAAGTCGGGAGTCGCGGTCGCGAAGCTCGCGGCCCTCCTGCTCGGTCGTCGGACGGCGGTAGGCCTGTGAGGCGAACGCGATCAGGGCGTCAAGCTGGCGCGGCTCGGCCTCGATCAACCGCTTGCGGAACGCCTCGGCGTGCTCGTGGATCGGCTTGCGGAAAGGTTCGAACAGCCGCGGGTCGCTGTCCTGAGTGGCGTACTCCATGAGCTGGGCGAACGCGTCGACCTGCGTGAGCGCGTCCTGGCTGATGAAGTGCAATTCCTCCCAATATCGGTCGAGCCTCGCGGCCTCGGCCTCGTCGAGCATCAGCCGCCGGAGCGGCTCGTCTTCGCGATGGAAGAGCGTCAACGTGACGACCTCGTCGACTGGGACGATCTTTTCGTAGCAAAGGGCCGGCGGGATCCAGTTCCGGAACTCGTCGAACGCGGACTTGAGTCGCGCCGCGGCGGCCTCGTCGGTCACCAGGACGGGAGCGTCGGGGTAGAGGCCGGCGGACGCCACGGGGGCCTCGGTCGCAACCCGGAGTTGGACGAAGTCGTCGCCCCCCTCCAGCGGCCGGACCAGCGCCGAGCCGACCAGTTCCGCGCCGGCGACCAGCTCGGACGGGAGCTTCAGGGTGACGACCGAGGGGGTTCGCACGGCCAGATCTTCGGCGGCGATCCCGTTCACGACGCCCGCCCCAAATCCGGCGGGGTCGAGGCCCCAAGGCGAATCGGCGGGGATCGGGGCGTTTCCTGGACGAGCGGGGACGATGGGGCCGCCCAGTGAGGTTAGATGGTGATACAGCGCGACGTCGGCCGGCTCGGCACCGGCGGGCCCCGCGGTCAGCAGTCGCTGGACCTGCTGAGCGATCGCCTTCTTCTCGTCGGTAGACGGGGTCGCCAGCCAGCGGAAGAGGAGCGATCCGGGCGGCAGGACCAGCCCCTCGGCGTCGTTGTCGGGCTCGCGGAAGGCGTGCCAGGCACCGGCCGCGCCGGAGCCGTCCGCGTGGGGATTGGCGGCGAAGGCGTCGCCGGTCAGGTCCTTCGCCAGGTCCCAGATTCGCCCCCCTGCCCCGAGGTCGCTGACGGTCAGGTCGACGGAGGTCAGGTCGCAGGCGTGGTTGCCGTCGCGAGGCCCGATCACCAGGGCGACGAGGTCGCCGGCGCCCAGGGCGATCGGCCCGAACGGACCGGCCTCGACCGGCGTGCGTCCGGCCGTGACCCCCTCAGCCAGGACCAGCCGCGCAGAGCCTCGGCGAAGCTCGACCCGCCAGGTCGTGCCATTGCCGCAGGCCGCGTGGACGTGCTGAACCTCGGCCTCAATGCGGTACTCGCCCCCGGTCGCGCAGAGCCAGGCCACACCGGCCCGGAGCGTCGGCGAGGGATGCGCGGCCACTCCGCGGCCCTTCAGCTCGCCCGGGACGTTGACCGTCCTGTCCGAACTGTTGGCGACGACCGAGGGGGTCTCGGGTGACCCCCAGCCGCGCACGAACTCGAAACCTCCGACCCCTTCGAGTCGCTGAGTGAAGAGGTCCAGGGGCGCCGTCGCGACCGAGCCGATCCCCAGGCAGTCCAGCCATGCCCCCAGGATTTCGGGGTCGACCTGGTGCTTCCGCGCCAGCGCGTCGCGGTCCACGGCCTTCGGCTCGGCCGAGGCTTCCGCCGCAGCCTCCAGGCACTTCGCGGCGGTGGCGACGAACTGTTCCCGGCGCGCGGCCATCCCCTCGGCGACCGCGCGGACGTCGCGCAACGCGACCTCGGGGCGTCCGGGACGGGCGATCCGCAGATTCTGCCAGACGACGGCGTTCGGCCGCGTCGGTCCCTCGGCCGCCAGGTGGACCGTGACGTCGCGCGAGCCGGGGGCGTCCGGGAATTTGAACCGCACGTCCTGGCGGGTGACGACGGGGTCGATCGGGACGACCCAGGGCTTCATGTGGCCGACCGACTGGAACCTCGCGAGGGCCTGCTGCCAGGCCGCGACCTGAGCGACGAGCGTCGGGGCGTCGCCCGGCTTCGCGGCCCTCCAGCGCGCGCGGAGCGGGTCGAGCACGGGCGAGGGCTCGCCCCCTTCCAGGAGCTTCACGAGGCTCGCGAGATATTGGGGACTCAGGCCGCGACGCCTCGCGACGGCCTCCCAGGTCTCCCGCCCCTCGGCGACCGCGCCACGCTCGTCGAGCGCGGCGGCCAGGTAATTCTCCAGCGGGAGGCGGCCCTCGGCGTCGGCGTATCGGGCGTAGACGGCGCGGATGGAGGCCAGCAGTTCGTCGGTCCAGTCGCGCCGAGTCTCGCCGGGCGCGAACCGCATGCCGTCCGGCAGGAGGACGGCGTGGGCGGCGACCCGCTTGGCGGCGTCGAGGTACTTGCCGAGCATCGCCGGCGACATCACCAGGGCGTTGCCGGCGTTCGTGAACCCTTCGCCCGCCGCGCCGTCGGCCGGGAACTCGCGGGCCGGCTGGAAGTCGAAGCCGGTCAGGTCGCGTAGCGTATAAGTATATTGAGCGTTGTTGAGGCGACGGAGGACGACCGGGCCGGGGTCGCCGGCGTTCGCGTAGGCCTCGGCCTTGAGGTAGCGATCGGCCCATCCCCGGATCGTCGCGCGCTCCTCGGCGGTCGGCTGATCGGAATCCTTCGGCGGCATCTCGCCGCCGTCGAGCATCTCGACGACCTTCCGCCAGGCCCCAGGGGCCCTGCGCACATCCTCGAGCTTGGTGAACACCTCCAGGTCGAGGTCCCCCTCCTTGTCCTCCGTCGAGTGGCAGGCGAGGCAGAAGCGGGCGATGAGGGGGCGGACCTCGCCGGCGTAGGCCTTCGCCAGGTCGTCGAACGAGTCGGGCTCGGCGGCCGACGTCGACGTCGACGTCGCGATCAGGATGACGGCCCCGGCCGCGAGGCGGCGCAGCCGGTCGACGAGGACGGGGGCTCTCACGGGGTCGCCTCCAGGAAATTGCGATGGTTCTCGATGTGAATCCGCACCTCACGGTCGGCCTCGGCGAGGTCGCCGGCCTTGAGGGCGTCGATGATGATCTGATGGCCCCGGACGGCGGCGTCGACGTCCAGATGCTCGCCGAACCGGCGGAAGAAGACCGCCAGCAGATCCCCGAAGGCCATAAGGGGGGTCAGCCCGCTGGCCGCGACCAGTTCGTGATGGAACGCGCGGTCCAGCTCGATCGCCGCCGTCAGGCCCTTCGCGCGTCCGAGTTCCCGGTTGATCCCGTCGAGCGACTCGTAGAGCGAGCCGTCCCCCGCCATCCTGCGAGCGACGTGGGGGAGCACGCCGGCTTCGAGCACGACCCGGGTGTCGATCAGCACGGTGGGGGGGACGTCCTGGAGCGCCGGATGAAAGCCCAGGTACTCCGTGACCCGGTCCATGTCGACCTGGCCGACGCTCAGCCCCCGGCCCGGGCGGGCCTCGACGATTCCCAGGAATTCCAGCGACTTCGTGGCCTCGCGCAGGCTCAGACGACTGACGCCGAACCGCTTCGCCAAGTCGTTCTCTGTCGGCAGCCGGTCACCTGGCTTGAGGTTCGCGTCGACGATGTACGATTTCAGCCGCCCGGCCACCACGTCCCGGAGCTTGATCTTTTCCACCGTGTTCAGCATGACGTCTCCCAAAGTCCGGGGCCGACTGCGGCTCGCGAGTTTATCAGACAATCAGACCGGATCCAACAGGTTTTCAATCGCGGTCCGTCGGCCTTCGCGGCGAGTCGCCTCGATCGGGCGTCGGACTGAGAGGGCGCTCCACCTCGGGGGCCGGCTGCCCCGAATCCTGCGGCGGGGTCACCGCGGCCGGGCTGAGTACAAGTGCGAGCAAGGCACCGACGTCGCGATGGGACTCGATCGGGGGGCGGAGCGGCAACTCGGGATGGACCTCGTAGTGGTTGCGTCGGCCGGAGCGGGCGCGTTCCAGGTAACGTCCCGCCTCCAGGTCGGCCACGATCCGCTGAACGGCTCGCTCGGTGATGCCGACTCTCTCGGCCACGTCGCGCAGGCGGATCTCCGGCTCGCGGGCGATGCAAAGGAGCACGTGGGCGTGGTTGCTCAGGAACGTCCACTCGGCGGCCCGCCCCTGCGAGGCCTTCTGTTCCGCCATCCTCTCGACTCCTGCACTCTCGCACGAAAAGACGTGCGCCACATATATCGCATCGTTTCATACCGCGATTCAAACACCGCGCGGCCTCGCGAGGCCCCTCGGACGACAGGTCTTCGCGAGGCAGGCGCGTCGGGCCCCGCGGCGGGGGACGGTCCCCGACGGCCCTTGGGGCGGTGGCCGGCGGCGAGTATAAGCTCTTGGCTGAGTCTTGGCACTCGCCGTTTTCCTGGTGACGACGCCCGTCGGGCAGGCGTTCAAGCATTCGCCGGTCGCTTCCGGCCCGATGTTCCCCGGCCGGGGTTGCCGGGCGCGCCCGGCGTCTTCACGACGCCCTGTCTCGATGAATCATCTCTTGCTAATCTGGGGTATATTTTCCGCGGCCCCTCGACATCTCGGCGGCGGGCCGGACCCGCTGGCGAATCCCGTCGCTCCTGAACCCCCTCGGTCACTCGGAGGGACTCGACGCCGCCGAGACGGCCAGGGTGCTGGGGGCTCGCGCTCACGTTCGACGACGGGGAGGATCGGCGATGACGACCGAAGGGACCGATGCGGGCGGAACGGGGAGCCCTTCGGCCGCGTCGCTGGAGGAGATCCTCGACGACCTCATCGAACGCCTCCAGTCGGGCGAGGACCTGGATCTGGAGGCGCTCGTATGCGAGCACCTGGGGCATGCCGGCTCGATACGCCGCGTCGGGTCGGCGCTCAAGGCCCTGGTGGATTTCGGGTGGGCGTCGACGCGCGGGTCCATGGGTGCCGGATTCGACCATGATTCGAGGACCGGCGTCCTGGGGGACTTTCGGATCGTGCGGGAGGTCGGCCGCGGGGGCATGGGGGTCGTCTACGAGGCGGAGCAGATCTCGCTCCGCCGCCGCGTGGCCTTGAAGGTGCTCCCCAAGGCCGCCGCCGTGGATCCGAGGCACCTCCAGCGATTCCAGCTGGAGGCCCACGCCGCCGCCGCCCTCCAGCACGCGAACATCGTCCCCGTGTACGCGGTCGGCGTGGAGTCGGGGACCTCCTACTACGCGATGCAGTTCATCGAGGGCCGAAGCCTCGCCCAGCTGATTTCCGAGCTGAGGCGGCTGGCGGGCCTGGACGCGCCCGAGGGCCCCGCGCCCGGCCCGGCCTGCCGGACCACGCGGACCCTGGCGGCCAGCCTGCTGGCCGAGGGCCCGCCGACCCCGGGGACCGTCACCGAACCCGCGCCCGAAGGAGGGGCTCCGACCCCGACCCCCCCGGGTGCGCCGACGGTTGCCCAGGAGGCGACCCCCGGCCCCGACGATCCGTCGAGAGAGCGAGCCTATCTCCTCTCGGCGGCGCGCCTGGGCCGGGAGGCGGCCGAGGCCCTGGACCACGCGCACGCCCACGGCATCCTCCACCGCGACATCAAGCCCGACAACCTGCTCGTCGACCTCGACGGCCGTCTCTGGGTCACGGACTTCGGCCTCGCCCAGATCCAGGGCGATCATCGCCTCACGGTCAGCGGCGACATTATGGGAACGCTCCGCTACATGAGCCCGGAACAGGCCCTGGGGCGGCGGATCGTCGTCGACGGCCGATCCGACCTCTACTCGCTCGGCGCGACGCTTTACGAGCTGCTGACCCTCCGGCCGGCCTACGACGGCCGCGACCGGGTCGACGTCCTTCGGCGGATCACCATGGAGGAGCCGACGCCGATCCGGAAGCTCAACCCCGAGGTCCCGGACGACCTGGCGACGATCGTGCACAAGGCCATGTCCAAGGAGCCGGCCGATCGCTACGCCACGGCGAGGGACATGGCCGAGGACCTCGGCCGCTTCCTGCAGGACCGGCCGATCCTGGCCAGGCCCCCGAGCGTGCTCGACCGCCTGGCGAAGTGGTCCCGCCGTCACGCGGCGGCGATCGTGGCGGCCGGAGCCGTCCTGATGGCCGTGATCCTCGTCCTGGCCCTCGGCCTCGTGCTCATCTCGCGGCAACAGGGGCTCACGGCGTCCGCCCTCCGCGTCG
>VFQN01008778.1_pt1 | contig 10068 bp, 4 predicted proteins | sample 3512371 | NCBI WGS metagenome assembly VFQN01 (sample SAMN10412370, study PRJNA504923) | tailings metagenome | isolation source: Replicate 2 from Balatoc abandoned mine | place: Philippines: Itogon, Benguet | collected 2017-08-28 | reverse complement strand
CACGTCGAATGAGATTTGCGGAGACAGCGATGTCCCGCATGGATGTGTGGGTCAAGCACGGCGTATGATGGTTCCTGACATCGACGACCAGCATCGAGTGATGATCGAGTGTGTACAGAATCATACACCGGAAGTGATGATCATCGATGAGATAGGACGGACGAAGGAAGTGAAAGCAGCTCAAACTTGCAAGCAGCGAGGTGTGAGGTTGATAGCGAGTGCTCATGGAGACTTGCGCAGCTTGTTGAAGAATGGAGAGTTGAATGGGTTGCTGGGAGGAGTGGCATCGGTGACCTTAGGCGATGCAGCAGCTGCGAAGACGAACCATGGTAATAAAGTAAGTGTGGAGAGAGGTGGAGCGCCGATCTTTGAGATAGTAATCGAGGTGACAAAGGGAAACTACAATTCCTTTCGTATCACGATGGATTCGGGGAAGACGGTGGACTTTCTCTTAGATGGAAAGGAGGGTAAAGCAGAATATCGAGAAAGACAAACGATGACATCATTGACCGATGAGGCGCAACCTCAAATCATTTCATCAAAGTTTGTTAAAATTTAGAAGTTAGATTTTGTTACCCCTTAGTATATTTGTCTCCTGGTAATACTCATTGAACTCTATATGAATGGAGTAACGTGATTTTACGGGAAGTGAACAAAAAAAAACACTGTAAGAGATGACCTCGGTGGAAGTGCAATTTCTCATCGAAAGGATCAGAGAGAAGCCAGGGAAGAAGATTGAGTTTCAAGAAATTCGTGATAAGTATCCCTTCATACAAATCGAGGTGAACATTTCCTGGAATTGATTACCTCTCTCACTGTCTCTCATTTCTAAAGGATATTGCAAAGAATAAAAAACATTATTTCATTCTTGAGGGTGAAACCCTTTCCTTGAATCATGAGAAATTAGCTCCATTAGAATATATTGTATCTCCAATTTTCACGAAACATTTAGCAACTTTGACACATGTTCGAGGAAGAGTGATGAAAGTATTGAAGTCTGCCAAACAAGGATTAAACCAATCCCAGTTGGAAGAAAATTATTTTAAAAGATATTTAAAAACATTAGAGTTCCCAATTCAAAAGATAACAGGTAATCTTATCTCTAAGAAAGAGATAATAACTGAGGGAACTGGTGAAGAAATGATCTTTTTTCACGGGTCTTATAGCAGCACGAAAGATGAACTTGAATCGAATTCCGATTCCAAATCCGAAGTAACTCAAAAATATGTCCCCAGGGTGGATGTCAGTATTATGAGACAATCCAGAATGTCAACCGATCAATCGAGTTCAATCATCGGAAACCTCCTCAAGAAGATTGATGAGAAGAGTCGACCAATCTCTAAGAGCGTAATCCGTGTGAAAGAGATTCTCCCTCCACATAAAGAAGGAAAGGAGGATCATTGTAGCGATGGCACTCACAATTCTTCGATTCCTACAGAAAGAAAAGTGATACAGAGGAGTTCTTTAACCACTGATCAATCAACCGTGCCTCATCAATCAATCGTTGAGAGCCTTCTAAGGAAGATTGATTCCAAGAATCAATCCATTTCGAAAAATAAAATTCAAGTTCAAGAATCCCATAATAAAGAAATTTGTCAAAAGTTTGGAGTATCGCCGTCCGGTAACAAGGGTCATTTAAAGTTGCTTCCGTCAGATGATTGTCTTATCTCTCAACCCGCTTTACCATCAACTCCTCTTAGCTCGCATGATTTCTCATTAAACTTTGAAGCTGAAGGATCTTTAGCCTCTCAGACGATTAGTTCAATGTTTCATAAGCAAGATTTGCGAGAAGTGCCTGATCGAAGAGAGAGCTCATCGTCAGTGAGTGGGGAAGATGAAGATGAAGATGAAACGCTTACTAATTTTGAAGTGGAATTTGCTGAAATGACCTCCCCCGTCCAGGATAAAGCCGCTGCTAATAAAAATTCTATCGAGCTCCATGCCATGATTTTCCCATCTCCTGAGAATAAAGCAGACCATAAATTAGAATCAGCTCTTCAAAAGCAAGAAGAAAATCATCAATGCAATAGCTTATCGTCAGTTAGCAATGCAGATGACCGAGAATACGTTGAGCCTGATAGTTGTCACAAGCTTTCATCTCAATCCGCTTTATTGCTAGCTCCTCTCAACGAACAGGCTAAGCCCCATCGTAATATTGAAGTGAACTGTATTAACAATAACGATTCGGCCTCTGTTATAGAGCTCTCCTACCCAAACCTCCTGGAACCAGCCGACGAATTTCCTAATCCGAAGTCGAAAGGTGTATGGATCCAACCTCCACATGGATCATTAGTTCAGGGACCCGATCCGCACCTTGACAAAATTCTCAATAAAATATTTAAAAAGAGAGAGGACAATGTTCGAGAGCCTCCCTCGCTGAAATTAAATGATCAGACCCCTAAGCAACTTGACTTATCTTTTGCAGCTGCAGTTTGCGAGGATCCTATGAAACGCATCGTGGAAAGAGTTGTGCAGCTCTTACAAGAAGCGGGAAGTAATGGACTGGATGTGTCTGGAATCGAACGTCGTTTCTTGGAGAAGTATGACGAAAAATTGGAAGGTCTTCGAGATTGTAATGGCAAAATGATTAAAATTCGACAATTTCTTTCTGATCAAAAGGAAATCAGAAGGATGGAGAGAACAGGACGAACAGCAAGAATGTATTGTTATAATTTTGATGGAAGCTCTCAAAGTGCACTTAGCTGTCATTCTACTTGTATCGACTCAACGTTTCAGCGGGTCGAAGAAGTCAATCTGTCAACTGCAGCTACCACCTCCTCGACGAGCTTATCGCATCGATTGCCTCCAGAAAACGATATACTCTTGATTAACTGGCCTTTCGATGCAGATCATTTGAAGCATATCCCAGGGAGACTGGCGGCGCTACTAAAAGAAATTGGTGAGAAAATAAAAGTTGCGAAAATTCGGAGTCGTTATTTGCAGAAGTATGGCGAATCGTTAAATGGACTTCGAGATAGGAAAGGCAGAAAGATCAAGCTTAAAACGTTGCTTCTATGTCACAAGGAGATTGAGAAATTTGGAACAGGAAAGAATAAGCTTTTTCGTTATAATCCAAGTGTCTCTCCTCTTTCGTTTGAGGTACAATCTACCTCTAATGTTGCATCTTCCTTTCCACTAACCGGGCCAATGAATGCTCCGATGTCGATGGATATTCCTGCAGTCCAACTCAATGATAGAAATGCAGCTATGGATGAGCTGACTCCCGTACCAGGGACGGCTTCCAACTCTGCAGTTGTTACAGCACCACCAATAATGTTGCCAACATCAACGATGGGAAATGGTGATCTGGGCGAAGAATCTTGTCTTCTCTCCTTTTCCATATCGAAAAACTCTTTCGTGAGAATGAATAAAGGGTTCAGCGGGAATATTTTAGCGAATCAGAGATACACAGCATTAGATATTGAAGGTTTTAATGAGAGAGATAGGGATTATTCTCTGGCTCAGATGAGTTTGGGAGATGGTAATTCAGCGATTCTCTTCGATCATCAACAAGGGAAAGAAGCTGTTCACCGTACTCTCCTAAACAGTTTTCTGAATGCAAAGGACTTACAATACATCTTTATTCATGACTGTTATCAAGATGTCATTGCATTATCGTCGTCTTTTGTGAATGAGTTGTATCGGAATAGCAAATGCTTCATCGATACTCAATTAGTGTATGAGTACTTCCACCATAATTTCCATTGTGGGTTCTATTCATGTTTAGACTTCTTCACACCAAATAAGGAGAAACCAAAAATGAAAGATGTCGTGAAAGATGATTCAACTTATTGGCTTCGAAGACCTCTGACATTAGAACAAGTGCAGTATGCAGCTTTAGATGTTATCTTGTTACAACGAGCAATTCCCGCTATTTTGAATAAAATCAAAGTCGCTGGTGAGGCGGCTGAGTTGGATTTACTATCAGTTTTCCTGCACGCAACAGAAAAGAGAATCACTAATGTGTTTGAGGGCCTCAATCGCACTTTGGTTTTTGATAATGACGCCTTCCGACCTGTCTCAAAGGAACTGGCAGAAGCATTATCAGACTTTTGTCCAAACTCGAAGTACTCGCGCATGGTTCGTAAGATGGACCACCCATCGTTGTTTCCAGTTGACAATTTATCATCTGCAGTTCCTTCTAAAGCAATTTCTGATTCTCATGAGCGGTTCAACGCTGCTCAGATTCAAATTACCAAATTGGAACAAACAAACAGTAAGCTTACATCTGAATTACACTCGAAGAATCAAGAATGCGAAAGACTGACTGCACAACTTCGTAGTGTTCTGCAGCGATTAGCTGAAGCAGAAAGTAAGACGAATAACTCTGATCATTATCACCTAAAATTAAAAACTGAAGAATTTGCAATAAAAATGAATGAAATTGAACATGAAGTCCAGGAATTACAGAAATTACGTAAAGCTGATTTAAATCAATTTTTCATTAATATATCACAAATTGAAGATGCTATTAATACAATCAAATGCAATAATTCTAATGTTAATGATGATAAAGGTGATGTTGGTAAACTACGTCCAGAAGAAATACAAGAAGTATTCCACTTACAGAAAGCATTAAGAAATTTTATTGGTTCATTAAAAGTTCAATTAAAACAAAAATATGACGTCATAGCCATGACATCACAAAAATTTAAACCATTAGAAACTGTTAAAACTGCAACGGTCCCACTTAATGTCTCTGGTGGTAATGGTGTAACGAATTATTATGCTTTTAATGCACTTCCTGGTACTCTCATGTTGCCTCACGCAGCTCCCGCCCCTTCCGTGCAGTGGTATGTACCTTATAATCCTGCTCAAGTACAAGTCAATCCAGAGTTCTGTGCTTTGCCAGGATGCAGAAATCTAGGTCTCCATACATGTACAGGATGTAAGAAACTGAGTTATTGTAGTGTTGATCATCAGAGGTAAGTTATTGTAGGTATGCAGTGATTTCTAAGCTTGATGATCTTTTGCATAGATTCCATTGGGTAAATCATAGGTTGAGCTGTCATCCTTAAATGGAAGAAGTTGAAGGAGGAGTCTGTACAAGTTGTCTTATTCTCTTTCGTTTTCTCTTTTTTTATTGCCTACTTAAAAAGAATTTGGATGAATTTACCAAGGTTTCTACTTTTCAGATTACCGAAAACAGAAAGAAGGAAGAAATACAGCCTTCAAAAATTCATTAGTTTTATTTATTTATAATGTTCCATTTTGCTTTAAAAAAATGACAAATCTCAAAAACTTTTAATATATTGGTGCTTATTTCGAATAAGATTTAGAATGGTTTCTTAACACGTCAATCTCAATCAAAAATTGCCGAAACAGCTGGGAAAATAGCGAAATTATGGACAATAGCATTTTTTGGAAGTCAGTTTGGTTTGGGTAGTGTAAAGTATTAAGAAAAGGCCTTCTTCCGAAATCTACGGAGTTGTTATCCGTAAAAGTACTGTTACCAGTGTTAGCCGTTAACGTCCCTTCAGACACCACATATCTAAACTTAGTATTAGAACATTGGTGAAACATTTGATTAGATAGTGGAATCATGGTGCCGCAATTTGATGTTCAAGATGTAATTGATTGTATCCGTAATGCTTCTGGTGGTCAAATCCCATTGAGGGAAATGGATGAGAAGTTAAACTTTAACACTGCTCAAGAGGTAATTCCTTTTATCTAATTACATCTTATTATCGCAAATAACTAAAATTCGATTCATCATTGGACAGATTATCCAATCTAGTGAAAACAGGCAGTATTTCATTGTTCAAAGCGATGGCTTTGTTTCATTGAATCACGACCTCCTTGCTTCTTCGGGATATTCTCTCCTGAAAAAGAAACTTTCTCTAAAGTTGCCATTGGACCAGAGGAAGAGCCTAAACGATCAGCAATCAAAGAAAGATGATTTATTGGTCGCTGCACGGATAGTGAGCGCTACTCAGATGAAGACCATCTTTGAAAGAGTAGTGAAGCTGTTAAAAGAAGCTGATGGACTGAGTAGTCTTCAGATACAACGTCTTTACTTCGAAAAGTATGGCGAAAGATTTGATGGGCTTCGAGATAGTATTGAAGGAAAGAGTAAACTTCAAAGATTACTTTCAAATCGAAAAGAAATCAAAAGAATGGATACGATAATGGGACGAAACCGAAGGCTTTCCTCCAGCAATTTCGAAAAATCTGTTTCGAACGATGCCCAATTAGCTGATTAGTTGATCTCTTATATTGCGCTGTGGACACAAGATGATGATGATCGATGGGATAGCTCATCGGGAGTGAGTACAGAAGATTCATCGTCAGCGGAAGATGACAACGAATTCCTTGATTCAAAGGTGAAAGTTGTTCCTCCCTCAACTTCAACTGCAACCTCCCCCATGAGCTTATTGCTTCCTGCACAAGCGACCTATAATACTGCATCCCCCTGCTTCACCACCCATATCAAACATTACCCGAAAGTCTCTGTATCTTCCTGTGGTCCTACAAAATCATAGAAGTTCAGTCGCGGATCGGATGAATCTCGTACCGGAGGCGACTTCCTCCCCTGTAGTCTATTCAGCACCACCCCTGATGGCGCCCACTTTAATATTGACAAATGGAAGTCCAGATCAAGAATTATGGTTCCATATATTTTCCACCTCGACGGAATCTTTCGTGAGAATGAATAAAGGGTTCAGCAGGAATATTTTAGCGAATCAGAGATACATTGCATTAGACCTTGAAGGTTTCAGTAAAAATGAATCGCAATTATTCCCTGGCTCAGGTGAGTTTGGGAGATGATAATTCAGCGATTCTCTTCGATCATCAACAAGGAAAAGAAGCTGTTCATCTACTCTCCTAAACAGTTTTCTGAATGCAAAGGACTTACAATACATCTTTATTCACGATTGCCATTATGATGTCACAGCTTTGTCTTCATCGTTTGTGGAGGAACTGTATCGGAATAACAAATGCTTCATCGATACTCAATTAGTGTATGAGTACTTCCATCAGAACATTTATGGCGGGTTCAATTCATGTTTGGAGTTTTTCTTACCGGACAAGGGGAAACATGAAACGAAAGATGTGGTGAAAAAGAAGATGAGGAGTGACCCAAAGTACTGGTTTCACAGACCTCTGAACAAGTACAATATGCAGCTTTAGATGTGATATTGTTGGAGCGAGCAATCCCATCTATTTTAGAGAAGATCGAAATAGCTGGTGAGTTAGCGGAGGTTGATTTGTTGTCGGTTTTCGTGCGCGCCACAGAAAGAGAATCGCCAACGTGTTTGATGGCCTCAATCGCACGAAGTTGTTTAATAGTGAGACTTCTCAACCTGTCTCATCGGAGCTGGCAGAAGCATTATCACAGTACTCGATCCAGTCCTTTTCATCAGGAACGGAGTTGTTGAAGCCGTTTTCAGAGAGAAATTTATCATCTGCAGTTCCTTCTAAAGCAATTTCTGATTCTCATGAGCGGTTCAACGCTGCTCAGATTCAAATTACCAAATTGGAACAAACAAACAGTAAGCTTACATCTGAATTACACTCGAAGAATCAAGAATGCGAAAGACTGACTGCACAACTTCGTAGTGTTCTGCAGCGATTAGCTGAAGCAGAAAGTAAGACGAATAACTCTGATGAACATTTTCATCATCAACAAAAATTACAAATTGAAGATGCTATTAATGCAATCAAATGTAAAGATGATGATAATAATAAGCATAAATATAATGCAAGTCAAGTAACAGTCCAACATAATATCTATAGTACCTTCAGGTTGCCTCATGCAGCTATCGCCCCTCCTGCACAGTGGTATGCCCCATATTATCCTGCTCAAGTACAAGTCAATTCAGAGTTCTGTGTTTTACCAGGATGTAGAAATATAGGCCCCTACACTTGTGCAGGATGTCGGAAATTGAGTTATTGCAGTGCTGAACATCAAAGGTAAGTACGATCTATCCAGTGATTTCTAGGCATAATAGCTCTCTTGCGTAGATTGGATTGGTGTCATCATAGGCGAAGCTGCCATCTTTAATTAAGACGATGCAAGAGAGTGTGAGCACGATAGATTCCAATGGTTTGCATATATTGAGTGAAAAATTAGTTAGGGCAGTGTAAAATATTAAGTATTTCATTATTTCATTGCAATGAAAGTCTTCCAATGGCTTAGTTCAACGTTTCCACGACTAGCTCGACAAAATATTAGCATTCCGTTGTATCTATTTCAAGCTCTTGATTCGATTAAACGGCTTCCTGTTGATCAGCAAGCTCAATTTCTCATAGATTCAATCAAAAATAACCCTGAAGGAAAAATCAAACTCGAAGAAATACATGAAAAACTGCATTTTATCAAAGCTGATGAGGTAGGAGATTTCAAAATTTCTTGAAGTATCTGTGTATTGATCGATTTTTTTGTTTTATAGATCATTGAGCAAAAGAGTTATAATAAATATTTCATTATTGATAAAGGCAATCTTTCCTTGAACCATGAGCTGTTAAAACCGCTGAATTATTCTCTCGAACTAACGTCCAATGCATCCAAAGTTGATCCTGATAATCTTTCCAACAACAATCAGCAGATATTCCCTCGATTAGTCAAGTTAGTTAAATTAGCGAAAGATGAAGGATTAAAGGAGTCTGACATACATGAGACTTATCTCAAGCGATATAAGGAAAGGTTAGACCTTCCAAGTGATACAATTAAATCTTTCCTTTCTTCTCAAGAGCAGATTACTTGTCAGATAGTTGATGAGAAGTTCATTTACTTTCATAAAGGTGAAGAAGAGAATGGCGATGACACTGCATCTCCTGTTGGGGTGGATGATCACACCACGAAACAAGTTGATGAATCGGATACCAGCTCAAAGTTTCGAAAACCCCAACTTTCACCCATACGGAATAAAGCTAATAATGAGAAGAAAATAGTGAATTACTTGCGTTACAATATATTAAAAAGGTATTTTACTGCTTTAGGAGAAACACATTTCTCATTCCAAAATCAACAATATATTGCATTAGATCTAGAAGGATTTAATGAGACCTTAACAGATTATTCTCTCGCTCAATTGAGTTTAGGAGATGGTACTTCAGCTATTCTCTTCGACCATCAACAAGGGAAAGAAGATGTCCAAAAAGCCCTTCTTAGTCATTTAACTAATGCAAAAGACTTACAATATATCTTTATTCATGCTTGTCATTCTGATGTGGCAGCCTTATCGTCTTCATTCGTGGATGATTTATATCTGAATAACATATGCTTTATCGATACTCAATTAGTGTATGAATTCTTCCATCAAAATCGGTTTAACAGTTTTAGTGATTGTTTAGAGTTTTTTAATCCAAGTAGTCAAACGAAGGATGAAATCTCCAGGAAATATCTGATAAAATCAAAAATGAGAAATGATCCACATTACTGGCATAGGCGACCGTTATCTCTAGAACAGATTCAATATGCAGCGTTAGATGTTGTTTCATTACATCAGACAATTCCTTTAATCTTAGAAAAGATCGAAAGACTTGGACAAGAGATGAATGTTAATCTTTTATCAGTCTTTCTACGTGCAACAGAGAAAAGAATTGCGAATGTATTTAAAGGAATAGAGCGTACAATGGTATTTGATGAAGAAACCTTTCACCCCATATCACGTGAATTAGCTGAATCATTAGCAGAACACCTTCCTGATTCCAAGTATTCTCGTCTTATCAATCAGTTTGATCGTTCCATCCAGTCGGTATCGTCAACTACGAGATTATTGAAACTTTTCCCAGAGAGATATCTTCCTTTCCTTGATATACCGATATTAGACACTAGTGTTTGTGACATCGTTCTTGACAAAGGTCGTGCTCCATTCCTTCGTATGATGGATAATAGTCGACAAGACTTATTTCCTGATCAACCCGAGTACAAAGTTACGCGGGATGATTTGGTGTCAATCATCGAAAACCTCAATGGCGGTTTTGGAAGTGACAACAGAACAGGTGTGGAGGGAGAGTTACATCGCATTACTGCTATTCGTAGTAAGAAGACAGTGTCTCCTAGCAACCCTCATGATAACATCATCGGCCTCACGATTCGTATCGGTCGATACTTTGTGGGGA
>VFQN01008777.1_pt1 | contig 10070 bp, 9 predicted proteins | sample 3512371 | NCBI WGS metagenome assembly VFQN01 (sample SAMN10412370, study PRJNA504923) | tailings metagenome | isolation source: Replicate 2 from Balatoc abandoned mine | place: Philippines: Itogon, Benguet | collected 2017-08-28 | reverse complement strand
GTTTCTGCTGTACAAGGAGGACGGTTAGTGGCGGTCGCGCTAACTGAGGGGTCTAAGCTCGTCCGTCTGAAGCGCCTTCTCGGCGCGACGGCTCTGGCGTGCCTATTTGCTTGCGGCGCCCTGTCGCAAGTCGCCCATGCACAATCTCTCGACCTCGAACCCAACGTCTCGCCGAACGCGCAGATGCTGCTCGAGGCCGACACATTGGTCTATGACAATGACAAGCGTACGGTGACAGCCGTCGGCGGCGTGCAGATCGACTATGACGGCAATCGGCTGGTTGCGCAGCGCGTGACCTACGACCGGAATACCAACCGTCTGATCGCGAGCGGTGCAGTGCAGCTCGTCGAAAAGGACGGCAACAAGATCTATGCGGACGAGGTCGATATCACGGACGACTTCCGCGACGGATTCGTGAACGCGTTGCGTGTCGAAACACCCGACAAGACCTATTTCGCGTCCGAGAGCGCCGATAGGGAAGGCGGCGTCAAGACGATCTTCAACAACGGTGTCTACACCGCTTGCGCACCCTGCGAGGAAAAGCCCGACAGGGCACCGATTTGGCGCATCAAGGCGCAGAAAATCATATGGGACGGCCAAGCCAAGACGGTCCGATTCGAGCGGTCCCGTTTCGAGATGTTCGGCTTCCCGATCGCCTATCTTCCGGCGTTCGAAGTTGCTGATCCGACCGTCAAGCGTAAGACCGGCTTCCTGATCCCAGGCATTACCTACAAGAGTGAACTCGGTGTCGGGGCGATCGTTCCATTCTACATCGCACTCTCGCCGACTTATGACCTGACATTGCAGGGACGCTACTACACCCGCCAGGGTTTCCTGGGGCAGGCCGAATGGCGTCAGCGCTTCAACAACGGCCAGTACAATCTGAAGATCGCCGGCATTCGCCAGGGCGACCCCGATGCCTTCGCATTCAATACGGTCGACCGGGGAACGCTGGCCGATCCCACCCGTTTCCGCGGGATGGTCGCAACAAAGGGCGACTTTGTCATCAACGAACGTTGGATGACTGGCTGGGACATCCTGGTCCAGACAGACAAGAATTTTTCCCGAACCTATAGCGTCGGCGGCTATGGCGACCTGGTGAATACCTCCCAGGTCTATCTGACCGGAATGGGCGACAGAAACTTCTTCGACCTGCGCGCCATGCGCTTCCAGGTGCAGGAGAGCATTCGGGATCAATTCCCCTCGGCGCGCAACCCGCAGCAGCCCTGGGTGTTGCCGAGCTTCGACTATTCCTTCACCTCCGACGAGCCGGTCGCAGGCGGCGAGTTCAACCTCGATATCAATTCCCGGGTAGTCTACCGAGATACGCTCGACGAGGCATTTCGTATTGCTAGGGTGAACGGAGTGCCTGTGAAAACTGTCAGCGCAGTGCGCGGCATCGAAGGCACGAGCGGCCGGGTCACGGCGGACGCCGAATGGAAGCGCAGCTTCGTCAGCGATGGCGGTCTCGTAGTTACTCCGCTCCTGGCCTTCCAAGCCGATACCACCTATGTGAGCCAGACTGCCAATTCGGTGCAGGCGATCAACCAGATGGCGGCCAACCCCCAGATCGACGCAGCGACCGACATACGTTCGGCCTACTATCGCTATATGGCTACGGCCGGGCTCGACCTGCGTTGGCCGGTTCTGTTTTCGTCGACTTCCTCGACCCACGTGCTGGAACCTGTAGCTCAGCTATTCGCCCGTCCGGACGAGTCGTACTCGGGGAAACTGGGCATACCCAATGAGGACGCACAGAGCTTCGTGTTCGACGCGACAACCCTGTTCGAACGCGACAAGTTCTCGGGCTACGATCGTATCGAGGGCGGCACCCGCGCCAATGTCGGCTTCCGCTATTCAGGCTCGTTCGGCGGCGGCTGGACGACCAATGCGATCGTCGGCCAGTCCTATCACATCGCCGGGGACAACTCGTTCGACAACCCCGATCTCGTCAATGTCGGGGCCTATTCGGGCCTGGAGACGGAGCGGTCGGACTATGTCGGCCTGGTCGGCTTCGCCACCCCCTTCGGCCTCTCTGCTTCGGCGAGCACACGACTGGACGAACAGACGCTCGAGGTTCGACGCGCCGAATTCAGAGCCGGTCTCAGCACCAAGCTGGGATCACTCACTGCCAAGTACGCCTTTATCCAGGCCCAGCCGCTTTATGGCTTCCCAACTGACCGCAGGGAAATGACGCTCTCCGCCAGCGCGCGGGTACACGAGAACTGGCGCGTCTTCGGATCGGGCACCTATGATTTCGAGTCGAGCACGACGACTCGCGATGCATTCGGCTTCGCCTATGACGACGAGTGCTTCTCCTATTCGATGACCTTTGCGGAGAGCCGGAGTACCGGCACCGACGAAAGCTCCCAGACCGTGGGTTTCAACATCTCGTTCCGGACAATCGGCGATTTCGGTTCGAACACGGCAGGCTTCACGCAGTGATGCGTCATCGTTTCGCCGCATAAGGCGGCGAAGAGCTTATGCTTTCAGCACGTCCTATGTCGGGCTTGGGGCGTGCCGCAAAACGGGGACAACAACAATGACCGCGATCAGAAAGCGCCTCGTCGCATCCGGAATCGCTCTGCTGCTGGCCATGACCGCCGCACCCGTCGCCTTCGGCATCGATGTCGCTCACGCCAGCGAGATCAAGTATGTCGTGAACAACGTGCCGATCACCTCATACGACATCCAGCGGCGTGCTGCCTTCTTCAAGCTTCAGCGGCGTGCTGGCGGCGCCAAGGAGGCCAGCCAGGACATGATCGACCAGGCGATCCGCGCCTCGGAGATCAAGCGCTATGGCATCCAGATCAGCGACCAGCAGGTCGACGACGCCTACGCCCGCTTCGCCGCGCAGAACAAGATGCAGCCGGCGCAGATGGACCAGATCCTTGCCCAGACCGGGGTCACCAAGCAGCATTTCAAGGATTTCATGCGCTCGCAAATGGGCTGGAGCCAGGTGCTGCAAGCCAGGTTCCGCACCAAGGGAGCGCTGAGCGAGCAGGATGTGGTACAACGCATGCTGCAAAAGGGCGGCAGCAAGCCCAAGGCTACCGAGTATATGCTTCAACAAGTCGTCTTCGTGGTGCCGGCCGCCGACCGGAAGGCCCTGCTCGGCAAGCGGAAGCGTGAGGCCGATGCGTTGCGCGGGCGCTTTTCAGGCTGCGACAAGACCCGTGAATTCGCCAAGGGCCTTGTCGATGTGACCGTGCGCGATCTCGGTCGCGTGCTCGCTCCCGAGCTTCCCCCGGCCTGGGCCGATGCCATCAAAGCCACACAGACGGGCTCAACCACTCCTGCCCGTGAAACCGAGCGCGGCATCGAGTTCATCGGCATCTGCAGCGCCAAGGAAGTCTCCGACGACCGGGTCGCGCAGATGGTCTTCCAGAGCGAAGCGACCAAGCAGGGCGGCGAATCCGAGAATTTCTCGAAGGAATATATGGAAGAACTGCGCAAGAAGGCGAAGATCGTCCAACGCTGACCGACGACGCACCAATTGTCCGAGAGTGCCTTGCTTCCACTCGCATTGACGACCGGTGACCCCTCAGGCATCGGACCGGAAATCGCCATTGCCGCTTGGTTCGCTCGCAAGGCATTGGATCTTCCGCCCTTTTATCTGATCGGCGACTCCAGTCTCCTGTCCGCCAGGGCGAAAGCGCTCGGTTACGACCTGCCCGTAGCCGTGGTCAGCGCAGCCGAAGCGGTCGCAGCCTTTGCGGACTCATTTCCTGTCACTCCCCTCGCGTATGGCTTCAAGGACACAGCCGGTATTGGCGATCCCGCCAATGCCGCCGGCATAGTGGCATCGATCGACCGCGCTGTCGCGGATGTCCTCGCCGGCGAGGCCGCAGCCTTGGTCACGCTGCCGATCTCCAAGAAGCCGCTCTACGACGCGGGCTTCGCCTTTCCCGGCCATACGGAATATCTCGCCGAGCGAGCATCCCGGCATACGGGGCGGCAAGTCCAACCGGTGATGATGCTCGCAGGCCCCGAATTGCGCGCAGTGCCGGTCACCATACACATACCTCTCGCAAAGGTGCCCAGCGCGCTCACCACGGAATTGATCCTGTCGACCGGCCGGATCGTCGCCGCCGACCTGCGCGACCGATTCGGTATCGCCAATCCCCGCCTCGCCGTCGCCGGCTTGAACCCGCATGCTGGTGAGCAGGGCGCGCTCGGCGCCGAGGACGAGACCATCGTGCGCCCGGCCGTCGAAATGCTGCGTGCCGACGGGATCGAAGCATTCGGCCCGCTGCCCGCCGATACGATGTTCCATGCGGCCGCCCGCGCCCGCTACGACGCAGCACTCTGCATGTACCATGACCAGGCGCTGATCCCGGCAAAGGCGCTCGGCTTCGACGATACGGTCAACGTGACGCTCGGACTGCCTTTCGTGCGCACCTCCCCTGACCACGGGACGGCATTCGATATTGCCGGACGGGGCGTTGCGCGTGCCGACAGCCTCGTCGCCGCGCTGAAGCTCGCCGCAAGGCTGGGGGCCAGCGAGGTCACCCCGGCATGAGCATCGACGGGCTGCCGCCGCTTCGCGACGTCATCGAGCGGCACGGACTTGCCGCAAAGAAGTCGCTCGGCCAGAACTTCCTCCTCGACCTGAACCTAACGGGCAAGATCGCCCGTACCGCGGGAAATCTCGAAGGAACGACCGTGATCGAGGTTGGCCCCGGCCCTGGCGGGCTTACGCGCGCGCTGCTGATGCATGGTGCGGCGCGTGTCATTGCGATCGAACGCGACGACCGCTGTCTCGCGGCCCTCGCCGAGATCGCCGCCCACTATCCCGGCCGCCTCGAAGTCGTTTCGGACGACGCTCTGAAGACCGACTTCGCGGCGCTCGCACCTGGCGAACCGGTCAAGATCGTGGCCAACCTGCCCTACAATATCGGGACGGAACTCCTGGTTCGCTGGCTGACGGTTCCCGCCTGGCCGCCTTTCTATGCATCCCTGACACTGATGTTCCAACGCGAGGTCGCGGAACGAATCGCCGCGGTACCGGGCAGCGGCAGTTACGGACGGCTGGGCGTTCTGGCGGGCTGGCGGACTGAAGCGAGAATCGCCTTCGATGTGCCACGCCAAGCCTTCGTTCCGCCGCCGAAGATCACCTCGTCGGTCGTGCACCTCCTGCCCCGTGCCGAACCATTGCGGGCTGATGTCGTCAAGCTGGGGCGGATCACCGAGGCAGCCTTCGGCCAGCGGCGCAAGATGCTGCGACAGAGCCTGAAGGGTGTCGGTGGAGAAGGGCTGCTCGCGTCGACCGGAATCGATGGTACCCGGCGCGCCGAAACGCTCGGCGTGGCGGAGTTCGTCGCGCTCGCAAACGCGCTGTAGGCGCTCTTTTGGACACGGGCGCCGGCAGCCTTATCTCGACAGCGCCGCAGCCGTTGCAATGCCTATGACGTTTTTTCGTCCAACAATCCCGACACGAAGTCGAAAAGTCCCGGGCGGCGATCGCGTCGCAGCCGTTCCGCGGTGACGACGGCCCTCACCTCGGCAAAGGCCCTGTCGAGATCGTGGTTAATCACGACGTAGTCATACTCACGCCAGTGCTCGATCTCGACCCTGGCGTTCTTCAAGCGCGTGTCGATGGTCGAAGCAGAATCTTCCGCCCGCCGTTGCAGCCTGGACTTCAGCTCGGTCATGGACGGCGGCAGGATGAAGACGGAAACGATGTCGCCGCGCATCTTCTCCTTGAGTTGCTTGGCACCCTGCCAGTCGATGTCGAACAACATGTCGCGCCCGTCCGCCATCGCCCTCTCAGCGGGCTCACGCGGCGTCGCGTAGAAATTGCCGTGCACCTCCGCCCATTCCAGGAGGGCGTCGTTGTCGCGTAGCATTTCGAATTCGCGCCGGCTGCGGAAATGATAGTGCACGCCATCGATCTCGCTGCCACGGCGCGGCCGCGTGGTCACACTGACCGACAGCTCGAAGCCGGCGTCGCTTTCGATGAGGCTGCGCGCGATGGTCGACTTGCCTGCGCCCGAAGGCGAAGACAGAACCAGCATCAAGCCGCGCCGCTTGATGGCTTGCGATGGTCGCTCTTCGGCCATCCCACTACTCCAGATTTTGAACCTGTTCCCGGAACTGGTCGACTACGGCCTTCAGTTCGAGGCCGATCGCCGTCACCGGTGCTGCGTTGGACTTCGAACACAGCGTATTCGATTCGCGATTGAATTCCTGCGATAGAAAATCGAGCTTCCGTCCGATGGCGCCGCCGCCGGCAAGCAGCGCTCGGCCCGAGGCAACATGGGTTTTCAGCCGGTCGATCTCTTCACGAATGTCAGCCTTGGTCGCGAGGAACGCCGCCTCCATATGGAGCCTCGTCTCGTCGAGACCCGCCGCTGCGTCCATCAGCAGCCGAACCTGCTCGGCAATACGCTCGCGGATCACAGCGGGGTCGCGCGAGGGGTCAGCTTCCGCGGCGAAGGTCAGCGCTTCGATACGATCGAGGTGAACGCCGAGCACGTGGCCGAGCGCCTCTCCCTCCGTCAGACGCGCCCTTTCGAGGCCCGTCAATGCCTCGTCCAGAACCGAGAGGATCGCCTGGTCGAGACGCGCACGGTCTTCCTCGCTTTCCCGCGCTTCCGGTATCTCAAGCACGCCCCGCAGCGCCAGCAAGCCGTCTGCGGTGGCGGGAGCGGCATCGAATTGTTCTTCCAGCCTCTTTGCCAAGCCGGCCAGGTCCTTCAGGAAGCTCTCGTTCACGACGGGTTGAACGGCAAGACCACCGCGCTGAACCACGAGGCTCGCTTGGATGTTACCGCGCGAGAAACGTTTCTGTATCGCTTGGCGTGCAGCCTGTTCGAGTCGTTCGAATCCAGGCGGCAGCCTCAGCCGGGCGTCGACGCTCTTGCCATTCACCGACTTGATTTCCCAAGCGATCACCGCGCCGTCCTGGTCGGCTGCCGCCCGCGCGAAACCAGTCATGCTCTGCAAACTCATCACCCCCACCCGTGCCTTCGAGTCGGCCGGCAGGATCCGGCTCGGATCATTGCGGAGCCCCGTTATTGTTGGTTGGTCGTCTGGCCGGCGCCCTCGGCCTTTGCAGCGTCTTCCGCCTGCTTCTTCTCAACCGCGCGCCAACGGGCGACGTTCTTGTTATGCTCTTCGAGCGTCGCGGCGAAGACATGTCCGCCGGTACCGTCGGCGACGAAATAGAGGTCGCTCGTCTCGGACGGATTGGCGACGGCCTCGAGCGCTGCACGCCCGGGATTGGCGATCGGTGTCGGAGGCAGGCCGTTGATCAGATAGGTGTTGTAGGGCGTCGGCTTGTCTATGTCGGACTGGTAGATCGGTCGGTCGGCCGGCTTGCCCTTACCGCCGAACAGCCCGTAGATGATCGTGGGATCGGACTGAAGCCGCATCCCCTTGTTCAGCCGGTTGATGAACACCGACGCGACGCGTGAGCGTTCGTCCGCCCGCCCTGTCTCCTTTTCGACGATCGAGGCGAGCGTGACGAACTCCTCGATCGATGCAATCGGCAGATTGTCGGCACGGCGCTCCCAGACGTCCTCCACCAGCTTCTTTTGATCGGCGAGCATCTTGTCGATGATCTGCTGGCGGCTAGTGCCACGGGTGAATCGCTGGGTATCGGCGGCGAGGCTGCCTTCCGCCGGCATGGTCGCAGGCATGTCGCCGGTAAGGGCGTCCTGCTCCGCAATCCGCTGGAACGCCTGCTCGACGGTCAAGCCCTCGGGAATGGTCAACGAATAGAGCACCGACTTGCCGCTTTTCAGGAGCTCCATGATGTCTCGCATGGAAGCAGCGGCCTTCACCTCATATTCACCGGCCTTCATCTTGCCTTCGTTGCCATAGGCGCGAAGGCCGAGCTGGAAGATGCGCGCGTCGGAAATCAAGCCGCGCCGCTGCAATTGGTCGGAGATCTCGGTGACGCCTGTGTTCGGCTTGACCAGGAAAGTGCTGACGGTTTGCGATGGACCGGGCGCGTCAAAGGCGCGCTTGCCGAAATAGACGGCGATGCCGGCGGCCAGCGTGACCAGCACGAGGGTCGACATCATGAAATTGAGAAAGACGACGAACTGATTGCGCGACTGGCGCGACCGCCGCGGAGGCGGCGTCCCGGCCTCCGGCCTCAAAGCCTCGCTTGCGCTCTTCGGTACGATCGGCTTCGTCTGCGTCTCGCGCTGCGCGAATTCGCCTTCGCTCGGAGAGTTCGTGTTCATCTCGCCTCGGCCCATGCTCGTCCATCCAGAAATCCTGGCGAGACTAGATGCGAATATGGCGAAAATCGCGGCAATCCGACCGCCGGAACGCCCGGATCACCCATTGTAGCGCTGGAAGATCAACGATGCGTTGGTGCCGCCGAAGCCGAAGGAATTCGAGAGGGCGACATCGACCTGCCGTTGGCGCGGCTTGTTCGGGACAAGATCGATCGCCGTCTCGCGCTCGAGATTGTCCAGATTGATCGTCGCCGGCACGATATTGTCGCGGATGGCGAGGATCGAGAAGATAGCTTCCGCCGCGCCGGCAGCACCGAGCAGATGCCCGATCGAGGACTTCGTCGACGACATGGAGATTTTCGAGGCCGCATTGCCCACGAGACGCTCGACCGCGCCGAGTTCGATCGTGTCGGCCATGGTCGAAGTGCCGTGCGCGTTGATGTAGTCGATGTCGGACGGAGCCAGCTTGGCGCGCTTCAATGCAGAAGTCATGCAACGGAAAGCACCATCGCCATTCTCGGCAGGCGCCGTGATGTGGTAGGCATCGCCCGACATGCCGTAGCCGGTGACCTCCGCATAGATCTTCGCCCCGCGCGCCTTGGCGTGCTCGAGTTCCTCGAGCACGACGACGCCGGCACCCTCGCCCATCACGAAGCCGTCGCGATCCTTGTCGTAAGGGCGCGATGCCGTCTCAGGGCTATCGTTGCGATCGGTCGAAAGCGCCTTGCAGGCAGCGAAACCCGCCAGTGCCAGCCGGCCGATCGGAGATTCCGCACCGCCGGCCAGCATCACGTCGGCGTCGCCGAACATGATCAGCCGAGCAGCGTCGCCGATGGCGTGAGCACCGGTCGAGCAGGCGGTGACGACCGCGTGATTCGGCCCTTTCAGGCCATGACGGATCGACACCTGGCCCGACACCAGATTGATGATGTTTCCGGGAATGAAGAAGGGACTGATGCGGCGCGGACCGCGGTCCTTGAGGATGAGGGCGTTTTCCGAGATGCCCTCGATTCCGCCGATGCCCGAGCCGATCATCACGCCCGTGGCGCAACGCTCGTCTTCGGTCTTGGGCTCCCAACCGGAATCCTTCAGCGCCTCATCCGCGGCAGCAATGCCGTAGAGGATGAAATCGCCGATCTTGCGCAGCTCCTTCGGCTCAAGAACGGCCTCGGGATTGAAGCTGTTGTCGCTGCCGTCGCCACGCGGAATCACGTTGGCGATCTTGCAGGCGAGATCCTCGACCTCGAATTCAGTGATGCGGCGGGCGGCACTGCGCCCGCTGAGCAATTGCTGCCAGGAATGCTCGACCCCGTATCCGAACGGGGAGAGCAAACCCAGGCCTGTGACGACGACGCGTCTCATGGCGCAACTCTCCCCATGCGATACGGCATAATACCCAGCGTCAGGCCGACGCCTTGTCGATGTACTTGACGGCATCGCCCACGGTCAGGATCGTCTCGGCAGCGTCGTCCGGAATCTCGACACCGAACTCTTCCTCGAACGCCATCACAAGTTCGACGGTGTCCAGGCTGTCTGCGCCGAGATCGTCGATGAAGCTGGCCGCCTCGGTGACCTTGTCGGCATCGACGCCAAGATGCTCGACAACGATCTTCTTGACGCGTTCTGCGGTATCGCTCATGTGGGCACCCTCGTCTTCTGAGATTGTCTGTCTTCGTTAGCGGCCCGATTGCCGCTAATCAAGCTGAAAAGATGTTCCTTTCGGAACGGGACGGCGGAGCAGGTTCTTGCGCCCTCCTCCGCCGGATCGGAGGCCGCATTACACGAAAAATCGCGGCTGTCCAAGGCGAAAACGGCGCAATTCCAACGTTCTCAGATCATCGCCATGCCGCCATTCACATGAATCGTCTGGCCGGTGAC
>VFQN01008776.1_pt1 | contig 10071 bp, 9 predicted proteins | sample 3512371 | NCBI WGS metagenome assembly VFQN01 (sample SAMN10412370, study PRJNA504923) | tailings metagenome | isolation source: Replicate 2 from Balatoc abandoned mine | place: Philippines: Itogon, Benguet | collected 2017-08-28 | reverse complement strand
TATTATTATTATTATTATTATTATTATTATTATTATTATTATTATTATTATTCTTTATTGATCGTACCAAATCCTCCAAATTCTAATCGAACAATCATCACTTCCACTAACCATTAGATCACTCAAACTATTGTTCAATCCATTAGCACTACTTCCATTATCCTTACCAGCACCACCACTCACATAGAGTGACACGTCTTCCACTGCTTTCCCTAAACTAATCGCTGTTACTCCACCTGAATGAGCTTTAGTATACTTATGAATCAATTGCATTTGTCCATTAGACATAATCCAAACTCTAATTGAACCATCTTGACATCCTGCAACAATAATACGACCATCTGTATCTAACGAAAGAATAGCAGTATCAATACTACCACCAGCATATAATTTACCATTTTGATCTAAACAAAGAAGATTACCATCTTCTGTACCAACAATTAGTTTATTAACAGTAAAGGATGGATGTTTATAATAGTCAACATCTGTTGGTAACCATTTCATTGCTGTTACTGGTCTATAAGGAACGAACATCAACTACTATAAGTATAACACTTTTCTTACCTTTTTCCTTCACCAGAACAACTATAAGAGCATAAAGTAAGTTGTGAACCAAGATCCCAGATCGTTAAACTTCCATCTTCTGCACCCGCTGCACCATAATCACCATCAGCATTAATGGCAACACAATGAATAGGATAATCATGTTCAGAAAACTCTACACTTGCACCAGGACTGAAGATATTACTTGTGCCTTGCTTCAGCGACCATAGCTTAACGGAAGCATCTAAAGATCCACTCAATAGCCATTTATTACTATAATAAACCAGTTAATTTAACGATACTTAATGTTTAAGATTGTATAAGCGATCTTACCTGCGATCGACAGACACTGATGTCACACAATCATAGTGAGCATAGCGTTTACCAATAGAAGATGCACTCGAAATCGAATAACTAGAGAAAGGTTCACAGTTACTGATGCAATAGCATTCATAATAGAGATCTTACGCATATAGATGATTATCCCATGAACTAAAGATCACTTTACTGCCTTCAGAAGAAAGAATAACTGACGACAGACTTGAACCAGATGCTGAATAACTTCTAGATATTGTGCATTGTGTACGGACAGTAGAAGCAGCTACATTAGGATCAGGACTAGCTAAACCAGCCTTTCTCTCTAAATCTAATGGATTAAAATCTTGATCTACCTTAACCACCTATAAATCAGATAGTATCGCATAGGTTAAAGAGGTATTCTGAGTTTAATACGGAGAATTTCTTACTTTGAGAAGGGAATCTTTCCCAATAGAACATACTGTGGCTGAAACTTTCCTACGATTGGCGATAGTATCTAATGTATTCATTTGAATTCTCATGGATACACCTGTAACAGCCTTGCTATGCCAATAATAAGCTTCTGACGGTAATAATCGAATTTTACTAAGATCAGTCGCTCTTTGTGTCGTCACTGAGCCCTTACTAGATCCTATCGTAGCTTCCCCACCAACTGTTAGCGGACTGATACTTTTATTAATAGCAGGAGGGACAGCAGTAGGTGTAGTGCCTTCATTTGAGATGTGTCGCTCCACCTCTAATCGAAAGTCTTCACCTAGATGCATAATCGCAATGTTATCATTCACATCCTCATAAGATGAATCATTTTGAGTAGTTGATGATGCAGGAGGTGGTGGAGTATTCAAAGATGATCTTTTACTACTATTATTTGACTTGGTACTCGTCTCGTTATTAAGGTACATTGTATTCGAGGGAGGTGGTGGTAATGGAGGCGAAGAGACAGAGCCACCATCATTACTCTTTCTTTCGGCATTAGATCGTATTATATCTTCCTTTGATGAAGAATTCGACTTCATTGGTATGTTATTACCGTTAGTATTGTTATTTCCCATAGCAGCACGGAAATAATCTTCATAAGCTTGTTGTACAGCATCTGTAACAACAACAGCAGCGTGACTATTCTTTCTAGATGGATGTGCAATTTTAAATAATTGTCTTGGTGTTTGTCCAAATTCTTGTATTTGACTTTCTAATGCAGCACGTTCCCTCACATCTTTCACTGTGTCGAGGTTCACAGCACCTTCATAGGTTAAATAATAGAATAAATTATCTGATTGTATCGCTTCATCACCTTGTTGTTTATAACCAAAGATTAAATCAATCCATTCATGTAAATGATTTGATACATATTCACTTTCTAATGCTTTAATATGTTTTCTAATAAAATCACGTGAGCTATCTGCCCATGGTGGTAATTCAACATCATGTAAACGATCACCAGAATAACGATGTCCTAAATCTAAATCATCTAAATTATTTAAAAATTCACCTGAACCAATGAAAAACTCTGGTATAAGTTCTTTTAAATCAGTTGGATTCGTTAAACATGATTCCCATGTATCAGCGATGGAATGAAACATACGATCAGGTGCATCAAAACGTCCATTCTGTAAACATAACATATACTCTGGTGCAACACGTACTAAATAATATAATACATAACCTGGTGTACTATAATGTGTACCATAAAGGAAGGGAGGTGGTAAACCGAACGAGGGATCAGCCGGGGGCATTGAATAATAACGTTCTTTAAAATACTTTAAACGATCAGCATTTAAAGCACCAATAGGTTTAGATAAATCACGGAAGGTTGATGGATTATCTAAATGTAATTTCCTTGATTTATAATCTGCTATAATATGAGGGAATACAGGATATTGTGTTAAATCATTCGATGTACGCCCTGCTTCATGATTTAAATACATAATATATTCAAAATTACTAATTTCACGTCTTTGCCATTTACGTGTCATCTCTGGTAAGGAGATTGGTAATTTACTATTTGCATTCATCATAATAACCTCAGGTGAGTGAAGGACATCGAATACACGGTCGCGTTCGATGGTACTTTCAAAAACAAAGAAAAACGAAGATCCATCATGTAACATGAACTCTAAACCTATAGAACGTAGCATATGACGTCTTTTATAGATTTTAATAACCTTCTTTAATTCAAAATGTTGTGTCGTATCACCAATATTATTTAATTGTGCTGGTTGGAAATAGATTCTTTGTTCTGTAATGACTAATGTACCTGGATTAGTGACTAATGGTTTAATTTTTCGCACTGATATTGGTGAAGAGAGTAAGAATCTTTCATGGAAATCAACTAAATTGGATGTATCAAAGGATGATATTAATGCATTCTCTAAGAAAGGTTTTAAATGTTGTGATGCAATGATGGATCCTAATTTCTCTGACATGGAATAAATATGACGAAAATTTTCAATTTTAGTTAAAAATAATTGTAAATCAGCATAGACTAATGCAAATAATAAACGATAACCGTAAACATTTGATGCCGAAGATGAAGAAGAAGGAGTACTATTATCATCTTTAGGTTTGGTATATTCAATCATTTTATATGGTCCAATTTTATTATGTGCTTTCATTTCATGATATTGTGAACATAAAAATGTGAAAAAACCATTTACTTGTATGGATAATTGATTTGTTTCGTTAGGTGTTAAATTAAATTGTTCAAGTTGTGAAATCATATAACGATATGGAAATTTTAATAATGGATAACGTACATCATTTGGTTCAAAGATAATAGATCTAGAATTTAATTTTAATCTTCCTTGTATTTTACTATGATCATGGATTTCAAATGATTGTTTTAAATCATTGGTAGGTAATGGGAAATGATAAGCAGAAAAATCTTCTAAAAAATATTCACCATAATCTAATAATAATAAATTAAATCTTGAACGATTTAATTTACGATGCTTTTTATCCCAAAAGAATTGAATATTCATATTTCACCTAATAGTAATTATTAATTTATTTGAATAATAAAAAATGAAATAATAGGAAGAGCTTCTTTGCAGAAGAATTTTTAATTTCAAGTTTGGTATGAAGAAAATAAATAAATAGATTGAATAAAAGATGAAGACTACAATACCAATGGATTGTGTTGGAAGAAGGGAAGCTCTTTGGAGTTTGTTTTCCTCTCTTTTTGGTTGATTCCTCTTGACAAGAAAACGATATCGTTTTTCAAAAAAGCGATCGTATCTCCAAAAAGAGTTCGTGTGAAGCAAAAACCGTTATAAAATTCTATAGAAATTATTGTGGAAGAAAATTTCTTTCGAAAGAAAAGAGAAATCGATCCCCCAAATGAAAAAAAAAAGAAATTTAGTCTATCCCTAGATCGATATGGTATCTTATTATGCGTAGAGGAACTTTTCTTTCTGCAGACTTGTAGCGTAAAGAAAAAGAAACTCCTTGAAATCAAAAAGATCAAAAGATTAGATGATGTTTGAAAATCTTCCATTAGACCTTTTTCATGTCTTTGCATCCTATTCTACTCATGCAGACTTTCGTTATCTTCTCAATACAAACAAAGGTTCCTTTCAGAGCATTAAAAGAAGATTGATTGTTTTGAATCTTAATGAAACAAAAAGCCAGGAATATCTAACAGATGTTTCATTTCGCGAAAAAGTATTGAGTGTGGTAGAGGACGGATGGAAGCAAGTGGATGTGTATGTTAAAGAAGACGATTGGAATCATTCAAATCTTCCTTCAGATGTTCCAGTTCACGCATTGTTTGTTCGCCCAAAGCTGAAAAAAAGGGGTCCTTCCGCTTTCATGATCTTCTGCTCCGAAAAGAGAACTGAATTAAAAGCTGCTCATCCAAATGATACCTTTACTCAGATAGCCAAGTTGCTTGGTGAAATGTGGCGTCAACTGGACGAAAAAACTAAGGCGGTAAGTATTATTCCTTCTCCCATAGAGTTCACTTATTGTCTTGTGTCTGATTTGGAACTCAAATGTAGGCATACGCGAGTAAATCTGTCGCTCGACTCTCCTCTGATTACAAAATGTTTCTCATTTCAAAAGTGTAAATCGCCTTTAAACTATTGAATAAACAGAGGACGAGGCTTCTTGGGATGATAGATATTCCTTCTAGTAGGATTAATGATGATTTAAATGCTTCGACCTTCCAAAGGTTTCGTTCTCTTGGCTGGTAAAAATTTTGTAGCGTAAAGACAAATAAATCACACAGAAAATACAAAGCTGGTAACTGTAACGTTTAGACATATCTCAACCGATCGATAATCTCCTCCTTGATATTATATGAATGATTCCACATTAAAGATAAATTAGATATTTAAGACTATTTGTAAAACTAAGGTTCAAAACAATCAATCTCTTCTTGATTTGCTGGAAGGAATTTTTATTCGCCATTAGCTCGAGCCAGAGTTAGAGTCAAACCTTGATTAGTTCGATCTATCGAAGACGACATAGGTCTTATAACCTGAAGTGTATGGATGATCTGTTTCTATCTTTATGTATTATTTATTCCTTCTCGAGATAACGATCAGAAAATGTGTTTTGCAGGCTTCATATCAAAATTACCTTAAGCAAAATAAGTGTGAATTTAATGACCGTCTTAGCTTTTTGGTCCATCTGACCCAAAATTCTCCCGGCAGCCTTTGACTGGGCAGCTGAAGAGAAGGAGCTCTCTCCGAGCGAAAGAACAATGCGCGAATCGGAATATAGCTTACTCTTTTTCGGAATAAAAAACAATCTCTTCTTCATTTCGTAAAAGTTGAGTGTGGTGGAGAATGGATGAAAGCAAGTTAATGTGTATGTGGACCAAGGCGACCGTTGGAATCATTCAAATCTTCCCTCCGGTGTTCCAGTTCACGCATTGTTTGTTCTCCTGAAGAATTTCCACTCCTTACATCATCTTCTGCTCCGAAAAGAGATCGGCGTTGAAAGAGGCTCACCCAAGGTAGGATGCTTGGTAAAATGTGATCTCAAATGGATGATAAAGCAGTAAGTATTATTAAATTTCTTTCGATTGCAACTTCACTGATTCTGTTATCGATAATGATATTGATGTTATCTCTATCTAAAATTCAAATTTTAGGCCTACGATCGCCATTTGTGTAAGATGTATCTCATTTCAAACGAGTAAATCACATTTGAAAGGTTATCCTAACTCAGTTGAAATACTGTGGAAATCATATTTCTTTTACACTCTTCCTTTCAAACTCCACAACAAAGATGTCTTCAAGTGATTGTATGTAGTTTTTCTAGTATACTAGTCGATTGATAGTTGTAGCGTAAAGATAAAGAAATGCGTCAAGTAAAGTATGATTAGTTTACCTTTTGACATTATTACAGTGATCGCATCCTATTGTACTCATGATGACTTCCATTATCTTGTCAATACGAGTAAATATTATTTTCAACACATCAAGAGAAGATTGATCGTTTTGAATCTTAGTCTAGCAAAGAGTCTTGAATATCTAACAGATGTTTCATTTCGTGAAAGAGTGTTAAGTGTGGTGGAGAATGGATGGAAACAAGTAAATGTGCATGTTGTGGAAGGCCGTTGGGACCAATTTACTCTTCTGCCAGATCTTCCGATTCACGCGTTGTTAGTTCGCCCACAGTCGTTTAGTTACGATGAAAGTACTGAGGCATCTCCCCTTGATAGATTCGGTCATATCGAGATATTAACTGGTCTTCACTGCGATGGGTTTATCCCGTCATTACCAAGGGTAAAGGAACTGGAAATAATCCAAGTACATGGAGAGGTCTCCAGTGATATTAGTCATCTGAGTCATTTAGAGAAGTTAACAATTGGAGATGCTAGTTCTTTAACAGATATTAGTTCCCTCAAAGATATTCCTCATATTGATCTATACTTTTGTTCTTTGATTAAAGATTTCTCAATGTTTCATCACTCACGTCAGAAGAGTTTGGTTCTATCATATTGTTCTAACTTATTCTCAGTCGAAAGCTTTCGAATGATTCATTATTTAGAGTTACGGAAATGTCAAAACCTCGAGGATATATCGCCACTGTATGGTATTCATCATCTTGTTTTGAGATCCTGTCCTAAGGTGAAAGATATTTCAAGTTTGGGAGGTCATCATCGTTTATCTTTGAATCGTTGCGGTTTGGATATGACTGGATATGAGAGTTTACTTCATATCCCACATGTATCACTGTCACTAATTAATATCATAGATGTGAGTGTGTTAAGATACGCTAAGTCGCTTTCTTTGATTCAGTGTCGTCTTGTTCAAGATGTTTCGTCTTTAACTAATGTGAGGACAATAGAAATCAGGAATTGTGATATGGTGAAGGATGTGAGTAGTTTAAGGAATGTTCAATCGTTAATGTTTGAAGCCAAAAGATCAGAAGGCTTCCTAAGTCAAGATCAATTAACACTTCTGAGGAATAGAAGGTTACATCTCGAAGGCCTCGATGTTACTCCTATGAGTTTTTCCTTTCTCCAACCAGAAGTACACAATCTGACCTTAACAATCCATCCAATGTTCACTTTACTCGTCTGTTATCTGAGGAATTCGAGAATCTTCCTGAATATTTCAAGAATCTGCAATCTCTTACACTTTACTCTTTGGATCTCACAAATGCGAATGGATTAGGAGAAATTCCTCGTCTTCGATTAATACGATGCTCTCGATTGGTTGACATCACAGCTTTAGGAAGGAATCGATGTGTGGAGATAGAAGAGTGTAATGTGTTGAAAGACTTTAGTAGCCTCGCTACAGTTCCTGTGGTGACAATAAAGCTACTTTACCGGTCTGAAAGTAATGTAACTTTAGACAAAGTTCCTCGCTTGAAAATTCTCTTCAAAGACTTTTAGCGGTCTTAAAATTCCGACATTAATAACTGAATCCATCAACGTGTAAGACATGTAGCGAGAGAGTATTGGACTTAATATCATTTATTCTTTAGTAAGATCTGTCCAGTCCTTGTTTTATCTCGATTTATACTTCTGGAAGTGATAACCTCAAATTATGGATTCTTGATAATCCGCATGGATTTGCGAGTTTGTTGAAGTATCATCAAGGTCTATCTCCATACGGTGATCTGTCTTCCAGTCAACTAGTAGGCCAGGTAATTTATATTATTATTAGGGGCACTATCTTTTGTGAAAGTGGAAGATAAAACGTCAACGAAGACACTGTTGAACTATCCAGCAGAGGAGAAGAAAGGAAGCTCTTCATCAGCAACACCAGTTGGCAGTAGTGTCAAAGTTAGCAGTTGCGGAAACTTTGCTGTCATTGGGTATGCAAACGGTCTGATCGCGAAGTTTAATATTCACGAAGTCAGTTTGATGATGGCAAATGGTCAGCTGAAAATGTGGTTAGAAAAGTCTTAATGCCTATGTTTTATGATTATTGAAATTTTTTATCTTTAGCAGTTAATTGGTTAAAAGAGAAAGCAATTTAGATAAATAATATTCTAACATTCCTTGAAATTTTTCTACTTTTAGTGTGTGTCTTACAATAAAGAACAGCAGAATTCCACACAGAACGCTACCTGTAAGAGAGGATAAGAAAAAAGGAAGCAAAGTCATCAAACTTACCAATAAGGAAGAGACGATCGTTTGCCCGCTTTCTTTCCTCACGCTCTTTCTTCTTTTCTATAAGCTCTAAGATTCTTAGCATCTCAGGGATCGCCTTTTCCTTGCTGAGTAAGACTTCACAGTCTTTCATCAACGCTTTAATTTGGTTGTCGCTTTCGTCGACCGTCTTTTCTTTTGAAGGAGCTGCTCCCATCTTCCTCTCTTTGAAGGAGAGGAGACCGTAACGGAGGAGTGGTAACGAGCGTGACGACGAAGGGTAGGGGGAAAAAATACAATTACACATGTTGATAATTCAATTTCCTTACCTTGATGTTAATTGGAATTGTAATTCCTGAGATTTACTTGGTCTTGCTTGACTCACGTCGTCCCGTGTAACCATTTTTTATCGGAGTTTCGGGTTTTCGAAAACTACCCTCTCTCCCAACTTTTAATTCTTTTTACTGATGTGAAAAACGATGTCGTATGCGAAAAAAGCGATCGTACAGGTTAGAAGGGATTTATTCATTATTGGAAGAAAAGCAAGGAATAAATAAACTCATAATAAGAATAAGGATATTTTTACAGGAAAGATTATAGTAGTGTTGTCTTTATTGCACATGATGATCAATGATCTTCCCCTCGACATTTTTGGAGTAATCGCAACTTATTCTTGTGAGACTGACTTTCATTATCTTCTCAATACAAACAAGCAGTCTTTCCAACACATTAAGAAGAGATTAATCGTTTTGAATCTAAATGAAGCAAAAAGTGAAGGATATTTAACAAATATTTCATTTCGTGAAAGAGTGTTAAGTGTGGTGGAGAATGGATGGAAGCAAGTGAATGTGCATGTAGTGGAAGGTCATCCAGACCAGTCATCTCTTCCACCAGATATTCCGGTTCATGCAATGTTCATTCGCCCAAAGAAGAACAAGAGAGATCCTTCTCCTTACATCATCTTCTGCTCCGAAAAGAGACCTGAGTTAAGAGCAGCTCACCCAAATGCTAACTTCGGTGAGATGGGTAAGATGCTTGGTCAAATGTGGTCTCAGATGGATGAAAAAGCTAAGAAGGTAAATATTATTGATTCATGGTCATATTCACTTCCTCTGTTGATGCTATACGTGTTGTACATTCTTAATATAGGCCTATGTTCGCAAACCCTCTCCTGGTTACAAGATGGTTATCATTTCAAAAGAGTAAATATCATTTTGATCACTTTCTCTGTTAGCAAAGAATCTATGAAAACAATAGGACACAAAAATTCAATTTGGATAAGGTCATCCCTTACTAGAGCGAGATAATATTTGGAATCTCATATTCATTTCCACATCCTTAAGTCACCTATTTATGTTTTTGTTTATGTTTATGCCTATGTTCATGTATTGTAAAATCGATCATAATGATTGTTTTTTGAGTATCAAAATTACCCTTTTTGAAATCTTTACAACTATTGCAAGAAAAAATGTACTTGAAAAAGGAAAGGAAAAGGAAAAGGAAAAGGAAAAAAAGTAAATGGAACCTCAAAAAAAAAAAAATTGCACTCGACTGTTGTCGCGTAAAGAAAAAGAAAACACTTCATAGCAGAATCTACTCAACCGAAACAGGGGTAGGGAATCGCACAATCCAATCCAATCTCGAACTTTTTTTGCCATTCC
>VFQN01008775.1_pt1 | contig 10074 bp, 21 predicted proteins | sample 3512371 | NCBI WGS metagenome assembly VFQN01 (sample SAMN10412370, study PRJNA504923) | tailings metagenome | isolation source: Replicate 2 from Balatoc abandoned mine | place: Philippines: Itogon, Benguet | collected 2017-08-28 | reverse complement strand
CACCAGCAGGTCGTGGTGCAGCAGCTGCAAATGTGAGGGTGTGGGTTAGCGGCGTAGGTGAATACCCAGCAGGGCAGCCAGGGGCGAGTGGTAGTCCTCACGCTCGCCGACCAGCAGGTCGTGGTACAGCAGCTGCAAATGTGAGGGTGTGAGGTGTGCTAACACTCAGCAGGCTCAGCAGCTGCAGGCGCGAGGGTGTGGTATTCCGTAACCCACAGCCGGGTCACACGGTGTGTGATCAACGCAACGGGTCGTGGGTCCCCGCCCACCCCGCCCTCACCCACCTCTATCATGGCCCTGGCCCGCTCCAGGCTGTATCCCCTGCCCCCGTTGTCTCCAAACGCCTGCTGCAGCCGCTGCACCAGCAGCTGGGGGGTCAGCATGGTGCTGACCCGAACCTGCGCCGAGGGAGTCAGTGCGCGTGTGGACGTGGGTGAGCGTAAGCGTAAGCGCATGCCAAGGTAGGCGCTAAGAGCATGTGCGGCGCTAATCGCTGATGGCTCATTGCCAGTAGCTGCTTCCCCCGGTCTGGCTTCGGGCAAGGACTGGTCGTGGGCAGTTGGGATGCCGCATGCTGTGTGAGCGACCACTACACCGTTGTGTATCACAGGGTGGTCAAGTATCACCAACGCTCGCACCCACTGCCTAGCCGGCCACTACCGGTAACTCGCTCACCCTACAAACCACGCCGTACCGTACCGTACCTCACCGTACCACACCGTACCCATCTCTGGCGTGTGGCTCGTGAAGCAACCTGCAAATCATGCCTGCCCACCTCGGGTGTGCCCCAGCAGGTCCGCCCCGTGCCCACACATCCCGCTGCCTAGCCAGGCGCTACCTACCCCAACAACCGACTAGAACCGCACCCACGACCCACCTCTGGCGTGTGTCCCAGCAGGTCCGCCACGTGCCCCACGTCGTCGCCCATCATGCCGCCCGCCCCCGTGTCGAAGCACACGTCCAGCGCACGGCTGCCGTACACCTCCGTACGGGGGGCGGGCGGGCGGCACGTGGCCAGGCGAGTGACGGCCACGGCGGCCTGAGGTGCGGGGCACGGGGCACCGGGGGGGATTAAGGGAGAGCACAGGAGGGGCTCGTGTGGGGCAGTTGTGTGGGGCCATGGGGTGGGCTAGCGAGGTGCATATGCGCAAAGCTGGCCCGTGTACGGAAGGCGCGGCAGTGTGCCTGGGGTCATGGTGGCGGCAGGCGGAGGCTAAGCTATACCTTGGGGCAGGGGCAGCCCCAAGGTCGGGCACGGGAGACGCCATGCGACGGTCTACATGGCTCGGCTGTGGGGTGCGATTCAAGACGGACCAAGGCCAGCCGACGACCATGATACTGCTAGCGATATGTGATCTATGCTTCATTGTTCAACAGCATCCTTGCCATGCGTAATACTTGGCGCAGCTCGAAACACTCAAAAGCTGCCGCGAAACATTTGTGCCGAGTTCACTGAGATTGCGACATTCTGACGCTTTTCACTTGACAAATTCATGCGACCGGTACTGGCACCCCAGTGCTTGCGCAGCCTGGGTGAAGACCGTTGCTGCTGCGTGCAGTCACTCCAGGACCAACCCGGGACCCACCCGCCTCATGCGCGGCAGGTCAAACGACTGCCGGACGTGCGGGTTGCCCAGCCTCGCCAGGTTGACCAGAGTGAGCAGGTAGGACGCCTGGCCCAGGCCCGCGCCCTCGTCGCACACGCCTGAAAGGCAACCGGCAGCACGCATCACCAGCTCAGCACACCTTACTCCACGGCACGACACGCGTCTCGGGCGGGTCCCCTCGCCAAAGCAAGCAACCGCCCACCCAGCCATAAATCTCCCAATGGGTTGGCACCACACCACCTAAGCAATACTGCTTCAGTCAATAGAATAAAACTTGTCGTGATTCGATGCTGCCCCTGCCCACCTGCCCACACGCCGTCGCAGCCGGACGCGAGGCACTCCACCGCCACGGCCCCCGCCAGGCCCCGACCGTGCGCCGCCCGCGCCAGCAGCCGACCCGTGGTCCACCCAGCCCCCGCGATGGCACGACGTACGGCGGCTATCCAGGGAGCAACCTCGAACGGCAGCAGCACGCCTGAAGAGGCAAGCAGGTGTGTGGGTGTAAGGGTTGGGAAAGCTGACAGGATAGACAAGAGCATTGGGTGGGCAGTCAAGAGTCAACCCCACAGCAAGGCCTCGGTGGACAGCATACACGTTGGACATGCAAGGTGCTGGCTCATGCTGCACGGCGCCCACCCACCCACCTGTGTCCTCCTGCACCAAGAGGCCCATGGGTCGCTCTCCGGGTGGCAGGGCGGCCAGGCCCCGAACCAACCCCAGCACCGCGTTGGCCCGGCCCACACCCTGCCCTTCCCCTTCCAATCCCTCTTGCTGGTGCTTCTGCAGCCCCTGCTCCTGCTGCTGCTGCTCGCCCTGCCGCTGATGCGCAGAGTTATCCGCCATGGCTGCGGTAAAGCCCGCCAGGTGTACCCACACGGGCGCCTCTGCCTGGCGAGCTGTCTGCTCCTCCTGAGGAGATGACGCCGGGGGTGCTGTTTGGTGCTGGGTCTCCTGAGCCGTGGTGTGCTGGGAGCGGGCTTGGATGTGCTCTCCAATGTGACGGCAGCGCCGCGAAATGAGGTCGACCAGCCTTGACACGCCTTCCGGGCTGCGGCCACGCAAACAGGGTTTCGCGGGTGGGGGACACAGGTGAGAGGCCGCAGGGATTCATGCACGCGCCTTGTTGCGCTGGTGCTCACTGCTCAGCCACCGCAGTTGCACCGTACACAGAAGATGCTGCCGTAACAACCCACATTGTAGCACTTGTGCTTGTGTTTTTACTGCAAGGAAGGCTATGTCATGCACCTTGCCGTACGGCTACTGCTTGCGCTGTGGCTTCACGGCCACGTGCCCTCACCTCCAGTCAAACCGCTCGTCCATTAGGTCGAGCTCCAGTACGAATGTACGGATGATGCCGTACCGGGGGTCGGTCAGCAGCAGCTGCAGGCTGACGGGCGGGGCTGGCGACGGCCGTCCATCTGCGACACAACCGGGAGCAGGATGTTTGTAGGTAGGCGAGCGCTGCGTGCCATTGGCGTCACTGCGTGCGTGCTGATGCTATGTGGTGTTGCTGGCTGTTGGAGCCACAGGTAGATGAGTGCTGTGCGTACTTGCGTTGTGTGCGAATGCGAGCAGCTGACGTAGATGACACAGTGAGGATATTGACAGCACACCCATCGTCGTACTTTGGAAATTTTGCATGCCCCGTATCGCCATACGGTACTGATGCTTGCCGTACGCTAAACCCTTGACCCACCAGGCTCCACGCTGTCGTACAGGTCTACCCATGCGGCGCAGCCGCCGCTGCCCAGCCGGCGGCCGCCTGCGCCTCCCTCCTCATCCACATCCTCCCCCTCCTCCTCCTCATCTTCCTCCTCCTCGTCGTCCCGCTGTAACGCTACTCCCGCGGCAGCCGCCAGCAGCTGCTCGTCCGGCAGTACGACAGGCCGCCCTGCCACGTGGCGGGCGATGACGTGTGCCGCAACGCCTGTGCGCTGTACGGCACGGAAGGCTTCCGCGAGGCGGGCGGATGGGCTCGGGGCGGCGGCGGACGGGGAGGGCGGCGGCGGCGGCGGCGCGGCGGTAGTGGCGGCGGCGGAGGCCGAATCGGCGGTGACGTTGATGGCGACGGGATCGCTGGCATCCTGGCAATGGCAGGTACGGGTGGTTCAATCATGGATTGGATTTGTACGTGGGGCATTGTATTTTACGCACGTCACAATGAACGAAAAGATGCTGGCAATCCACCATTGAACTGTGCCTGTGCTACAGTAGCCTAATACCTCACCAAAGCCGCTCTCAACTGGAGCTCTCTAGGACCTTCAGCGGGCTTCACGTGTCAAAGCTGTCCAGCACATGGCGACCACACACCCCAGCCTGGTCACTCTGTGCAACAGTTGACATGCCATGACACCCATTGCACCTGCCGAACCCACATACACTGCCCCACAACTCCTTCTGCGTGATTACGCCCCTTGCTCCAATCCTGCCATGTCTAGATTGTCCCCCGCAAGCCGAGATGTACCGCCACGCCCAGCACGACTGTGTGCAACACCGGTAGGGGCCACACACAGCAGTGCCTAACCCACAACTCACTGCCTGACATCGCGCCCCTCCCACACGCACTGCCATCCAGGACCCACCACCACGTCCAGGACGGTGGTGTCCAGCACAAGGGGCGCCAGCCGCTTCAAGCGAGCCAGCCGGGCCGCGGCAAGCCGTGCGGAGCGCTCTGCAACCGCCGCAGCCGCAGCCGCTACAGCCGCTGTCTGCGTCGCTTCCTGCACCTGCGCCGGGGCCTTTCCCGCCCCTGCAACAGCAGATCCATCAGCAGGAGCCTTGGCGTCTGGGGCTGCTGTTGTCGCGTTGCCCCCGCACCAGGCTGTGGTGTTGGAGCTCATACCAGGTGCGGCAGGGCTTGCTGCTTGGGCTGGGCCGTCCGGTGGCATCGGTCGGGGGTGGAGAAAGAGGGGGCTAGGAAAGCGAAGAAATGGGGGGCGGGCGGTGCGTTGCGCAGCTGCACAAAGGCTGCTGCGTACGGTATTCTGGGCTTGAGGGTCAAGTTTGTTCCTGCTGCGTGAGGGGGTCCGGGGTGGATGGGATTGGCTGGCACAGCGAGAGCTTGGGAGGGGCGCTTTGTGCGCCAATCGGCCGCCGGCTGGTGCGTTGCGGGCGTGGGCGTTACGGCTCGCCGCTTTTGCTTGCCTTGCCTCGGAGACTGATGAAAGTAGGGCGGACTGATGGATTGAAGTGAAGCTGGATCGATAGTTTTACCGCTAGCCGATATTTGCACTGTGTAGCTCACTAGTAGCTCAGCAAGCTCGCAACTAGGGACCCATTGACCCGTGGGTCAGTGAAGCGCCTGAACTCGTCAACTTACAGCCTTGTTCAATATGGCTCGCATAACGCTGATTTGCGGTCTTGCGATATAGTGAGATGTCACATGGCATCTGACATTGCTCGTTTGCGGAGATCCAACTGCTCGCGTCAGTCCGACGCCGCGTTGGCACTCAGGTCAAACTCAGGTCCGGTCGTGCTTGCCGCGACACCGCGAGGCGCGCCAATTGACTGCCGCACGCATCCTAGCATTACCGTAAACGCCTATGCTGCGTCTGGCCCTCCTTTTTATGCCATATCCACTTGCTTCCCTTTGAAGGTCGACGAACCTTTGCCTACAAGTCCCCGCGTCTCAAGCCAAGCACACGAAGACTTAAACGTTTCAAATCTACTTCCAAAACGCCTACGACTACACACGGAGGCAGCAAGCGGGCTCAGCCAGGGCCAGGAGAATTAGCGCTCGGTGCAGCATCCATCCCATGCCCACACGAGCGCCGGAGGGCGGTTGCGCCGCGGAGCCCGCAGAGCCCGCTGCCGCTGCCGTGTGGGAGGCCGGCGGCCAAAGCCAGGAGCACGACAACGACCACCAGGAGCAGGTGGGCTATTGATGGGGCCACACAACTGCCATGCGTACTCACATGTCCACATGGCCTCCGTGTACATCCTCCTTTAGTTTTACCGCAGGCACTGGTCAAGAATTATGCAGCACCCGCAGTGCCCGGCCATGCATCCTGTCCGCAGTAAATAGAGGTTCACCAGAGCCTGTGACATCTACTGACTCCCACTGTCCTCCATTGCCTCGTTAATGTTCCTTGCTGCTGCGTTCCCGCGAACCCGCCCGCCAGGAGGACCCCATCCTGTACGACCAGGTGAGTTGCCGTACGTGTGGGCGGCAGGTGGGGGAGACAGGTGCGGAGGACACGTGTGGGGGGCGCGTGTGGGGGGCACGTGCGGAGGACACGTGTGGGGGGCGTTCGTTCCATGCCTCCTGGACCCTGGACCCACACATGTCGTGGACCCATTGTGCCGCGTGCTCCGTACGGGTCCACTTCCTTATCATCGCCTTAGTTACAGGTATAGTTATCACAGGCACAGTCGTAACTGTAACATGTCCCGCGCCCTTCACCCCTTCTCGTCCAGGCTGTTCTTGAGGAGCTGCGTGACTCCAAGTTGCGGCGGCTGAGGGAGCTGCGGCCCTTTGTGCTGGACAACAGCCTCAGGTGCTCCTAGAGAATGCATGGGCCTGAATGGGGTTGGTGTTCTGTGTGTTGCGTTCTGCGTAAGTGGGCACCGGGCGGACGGGCCGTGTGTGTGGGCTGTAGCTAGGGGCGTAGCGAGAAGGGTAACAAGAAAGCAGTAACGCGAGAACGTAGGTGGTAGTGGTAGTAGTAGTGGTAGCAGTACCGTGAGGTAAAAAACGACCCACTGCAGTGGTGCGAGAAGGGGTAGCCCGGGAGCAGGACGCTCACCCAGGCATATGAACATTGCGTATTCATTGCGTATATGAACATATGAACACTGCGTATCCACCATGCACGTGGGCCATGCGTGCTTGCTTGAAGCAAACTCGCGTGCTGTTTCCTGGGCTGTGTTGCTACCGGTATGTCCGCAGGGAGACCAATGTGGCGGCCATCCGGGGCCACACGCTCAAGGTGGGCGGTTAGGGAGGCGGTTAGGGCGGTTAGCGAGGCGGCTAGGGAGGCGGTTAGGGGTGTTAGGGCGGTTGGGGAGACCGATGTGGCGGCCATCCGGGGCCACACGCTCAAGGTGGGCGGTTAGGGAGGCGGTTAGGGCGGTTAGCGAGGCGGCTAGGGAGGCGGTTAGGGGTGTTAGGGCGGTTGGGGAGACCGATGTGGCGGCCATCCGGGGCCACACGCTCAAGGTGGGCAAAATGGGAGAGGGAGGGGGGGCAGGGCGGGTCTAAACTGCAACCATGATGTGGAAATGGAACAGGACGAGTCAGCATGAGTTGCTCTGCACAGTACCAACAGTGCGTGGTGGTGGGTGTAGGTGCTGTCCTTGAACACGCCTAAGCCACATAAGTGGAAACCATGGATAAGGTGGGGCAAGCGAGTAGGCTTGGTGCGCTCTGCACAGGGTCAGCAGTGGGTGGTGGTACGGTGTGGGTTAGGGGCGTGTGGGCTTGTGGGAGGCCACACACGCGCTCAAGGTGGGCAGGGCGGGCGGGAGCAGGGAGTGCGGGGGCAGGAGGTCCATGCAGGGTCATTAGTACGGTACTGCGGTTGGTTCGCCATGTCTCCGTCATTAGGGTTGGTGGCCAGCGTGCGGTTCAACTGCGTGTATTTGCTCACTTACTGCCCTTACTTGTGATGCGGGTACCCTGTGCTATCCTGCTCCCCTTGCACGCTTTTGCAGGACAAGTGGGAGCTCGTGCGGTTGGTCAAGGAGAGCAACATGGGCCAGTGGGTGCGGGTGGGGGTGGGGGTGCGGGTGGGGTTGGGGTTGCGGGTTCTTATTTGGCTGTAGCAAGGGCCGGTGGTTGCATGTGGGTGCGTAGGCGGGCGTAGGCAGGGAAAGCAACAAGTTTGTGGATGCGGGTGCGGGTGGGTGTGCCGGTAGCATGGGGGCATGGGCCGATTGTTGCGGGTGAAGGTGCGGCTGGTCAAGGAGAGCAACATGGGCCAGTGGGTACAAGTGGGGGTACGGGTGTGGGTGTGGATGTAGCATGGGGCGTTCGGTGTAGGTGCGGGCACGGGCGCGGGTGTCGGTAGGGCATGGGTGGGCGCGGTTTTGCGGTTTATCCACATTAATTGGTGGCTGACCAGTGAGGGCGTATGTGTGAGTGCGGGTTCGTGCGTGCAGGCTGACCGGGCGGTTGGGTTAACCAACTCAAATCTTAACCACTCCTCCCCAGGTACCTGGTGGCAAGCTTCAACGCCCTCAAGCAGGTGGACGACCAGTTCGTGCTGGTGGGTGTGGGTTAGGGCGCGTGGGGCATGTGGGTTAGGTCCTAGCTGCCGGGTACCTCGTGGCCAGCTTAAATGCCCTCAAGCACGTGGACGACCAGTTCGTGCTGGTGGGTGTGGGTTAGCGGCGTGGGCCTCGTGACCAGGGGCGTGGGTTACGCGATGTGTGCTGCTGTACCAGGACCGCGCTGCTATTATTCTAGACTTTGCCAAGCAAGTGGACTGCCGCGTCGTGCTCGTTGTTGAGGGGCGACGAGCCACCAATCAGGCACACGAACCTTGCTGCCTTGCCCAATAAGTTGTGTATTTTGATGCTGTTGGTATGTGCATATACAGGATATGAAGGCCAAGGGTGTCATGTGCAACAGGGGCTACGGCTTCAGCGAATGCTGGTGCGTTATATCTTCAGAGGCTGGTCGATATTGGCATTATTGGCACGTGCGGCTCCGCCGGCGCCCGCACCCGACGTGTACCAGTGCCGTATGATGCTCTGCTGGTGACCTTACCCTTACGCCACCCTCCCCTTTCCTCCCTGTGCACACCGAGTGGCGAAAGCCCCGCCCGTCCCTGACCACCACTTCCGATGCCTCATGCGTTCCCTTCTGCTGCCCACTGCCTCATCCCCTCTCACAAGAGGCAAAAGCGGGACACCCATAGACGACGCGTCAGACGACGCGTAGTCCCTTCCTGACCGTCTCTGTCAACCCTTCTCTCCCCTTCCGGCCCCCCACAACATACCCTTATGAAGGCGGATGTGGCGCGCCCAGGGACAAAACACTTCCTCATCCCCTTTGTGACTTGGCTCTCTTTACTGACCATCCCTGCCTGCGCAATCCTCCCCGTGCCCTCCTATCCATCGTACCATGCCAATGCAAGGGAGAAGTGGGACGCCCAGGGCGTGCCCCTGCTGGACGTACCGCTGGGTCTGGCCAAGATGCGGGCGTACGGCGTGACTAATGCCGTACTGGAGGCAAACTTCGCGTGCAGGGCCACCAACTGGGACAGGCAGGTGTATTAGGACCCTACCATACCGTCGTAGCACACAGTACAGAAGGGCCAGGTGTGCTTTACTTGACTGCTTGCACTAGCTAGTTGTGCCCCGTATGACAGAGAACGCCTTTGCCCGCATGCACTTCCTTCTGTAAGTACGTAGAATGCATGCGTCTTCAAGTGAAATCCTCTACGCGTTGGTAGGACTGCTTGCAAGCTCAGGCTCGCACGGGACTAACCTGGATTAACGACTGGGTCCGGACCACATGCCAGGCTTCGAGTTCCTTAAGTACGAGGGCATAAAGTCACTGTCAGTGGCTGAGGGCGTACATTGATGCGACGCCCTGGTCCTTGACAGTGACCCCGTGTCCTTGGACTTTAAGAACATGAAGTCTGGCATGTGGTCCAGACCCAGTCGCCAGTCCCGCACAGCTGTCCTTAAACCGTTATCAAAACTCCACTAGTACTGGTACGGCACCTGTATTACGGTGAGTTGCGGATGGACCACCATATCTCTACACATACAACTCTTAGTGCTTTGAAGTAGACTGGTTCGTAATACATCTTTCAGTGCATGAATCCCACGTACGTAGCAACCCACCCGCCCATCCTTTTGACCTACCGGTATTTACCGCCTCAACGCCCTCGCCGCAACGCATCACCACCGCCCCAGGCAGCCGTGTGGTGATACAGTGCGTGCGGTCTAGTACACACACTCATTTGCCAGTACGACCCGACCCGGGCCCCTTCAGGTTTGGCGAAGACGGGCTGTTTGCGCTGCTGGAGGAGCGGTGCCGATGGGCGGTAGAGCACCTCTCGCCACCAGCGCCTGCTGCACCAGAGGCTGCTGCTGCTACTGCTACAGCACCAGAGGCTGCTCCTCAGTCCACACCCACACCCACATCCACACCCTCACCCGGAGCCCCTGCGCCTTCTGCCGAGAGGCGGCGGGCTTCGTCCTTCATCAGTTGAGTGCAGCAGGGGAGGGTGGACATATGCATGCCGGTCCTTTGGGGCTGGCAGCACATAACTTCAGCTCGGAGCACTGGCAACCACATGGGCTGTTCCCTTACCCATGTACAACACCACCTCCTGTAACCCACCTTCATCAAGGTGGCCCCCAGCCCCTGCACCCTGCTTTATGCACTGCGTCTCCGGTTCCTCCTGGGCATGAGGGTGGTGGGGAGCCACGACAGGGGGCCTGCTTGTGTTCTGTGGATGCGTCTTGGCGAGAAGCTATGTAGGGGTGGGACCAGGCTGTGGTAGGAGAACTG
>VFQN01008774.1_pt1 | contig 10076 bp, 11 predicted proteins | sample 3512371 | NCBI WGS metagenome assembly VFQN01 (sample SAMN10412370, study PRJNA504923) | tailings metagenome | isolation source: Replicate 2 from Balatoc abandoned mine | place: Philippines: Itogon, Benguet | collected 2017-08-28 | reverse complement strand
CTCCTTAACCCACGCGGAGGTGCTTCGCCTCCCGCGTTAGTATTATTATTATTATTATGGCGGACGGAGCGCAGCGTTGTGCCGTAGAGATACGAAGTTCACCGGACTGGGCGCAATAGGGATGCTGCAATAAACACGCTTTGCGCCTGTGCGCAGGGCCCCAGCCACGCAGGCGCCTCCATTTGCCGCGCGTTGCAGTGCCAATGTACGACAGCCTTGCACGATTGACTGTCTTCACCTGCTGCAGCACGACATGCAACAACAGCCGCCTACCTACGCGCCGCCGCTCGCGCCGCAGAACACACCTGCTCCGCCCTCCTAGGAGCGTTAACCCCGCAACTGCATCGCCACATACTCCAGCTGCTCCCCGTGCGAACGCAAACACGCCACCGAACAGTACCTCCCCGTACCCTCACCGCAACCTTCCTGCCCACCAGACCCCTCACCGCCACCCTCCGGCCCACGAAACCCGTGGCCCGGCTGTCCCGGGCCTCCAACGCGTGCAGCAGCTTCGCTGCCTCCGTCCCCAACCGACTGAACCCCCAGCTCCACGCCTGCCTCGCTCTCCCCGCACACGTTAAGACACAGCGGGTTGGAGCAGGTAGGCAGCAGCATAACGGCGTAGTACGGCGCATGCGGCACCACCTGAACCCACTGCTGCTGCTGCTCCTTGTCGTCGGCGTCGCACCCGCCCAAGCACTCGCCAGGACGGCTGGCAAGCTGCGCCTCTGCTCCCTCCTCCGCGTCCTCAGACGACCCATCGTCTGCCCCCGCCCCCGCTTGGCCCGCCCCCACGTTATTGGCCTGCAGCCGCACCCAGCTCTCCTGTGCGTCCCCGTCACACAGGTCCTCGGCCACCGCAGCCCCCTGTGCCGCTCGACCCAGCACCTGCTGCCGGGTGCGAGCCAACCCGTACACCTCCTCCGTGCCGCCCAGCCCCGCCGCAAAACACAGCGCACCAATGCGGGTTAGCACCGGCAGCAGGCGGGGCAGCATGTAGGACATCAGCCTTACCCGCTGCACGTCAGGGCCCACTGAAAGAACCCCCGTGTAGCCCCCCAGGTCACAAGTGTCCCCGTTGTCGCTGCTGCCGCCGCTACCGCTCGTGGCAGTGGCACCGGCACTGCCCTCAGCTGTCTGCTCTGCCAGCCCACGCCTCGCACACAATCCACACAGTAGGGTCTGTGCCAGCCCCGTTATCATACCCGCCGCCTCCGCCAGGCCCTCCCTGGACCCCGCCTTCGCCGCCAGCTCCGCGTGCTGCAGGTGCGCCTTGCACAGGGTGGTCGCCAGCGCCGCCGCCTCCCGCGGGTCGCCCTCGCCCAGCAGCAGCAGCAGCTTGGAGCCGGGGGCCACCAGCAGCAGCGAGCGCAGCAGGCGGGTGGCCTTCCTGGCCGCAACCTGCGCCATAGTGGAGTTGCTGCCGGCACTGCCGCTGGCGGTGCTGGCAGGCAGGCTAAGCTCTGGACTGCGGCAGGCTGCGCGCAGCAGGGCCTCATAGGTGGGGATGTAGCCGGCGGAGAGGGCGTGGGGCAGGCCGGCGGGCGGCGCGGCGGCGAGGACCACCTCTGCGCACAGCATGTCGCGTCGTAAAAGGTGTCAGTGTGCAGCTCTAACAAGGTTGACGTTGCAATCACGCGATGCACGTGGGTCTCGGGCCAATGTAGGTGAAGGCACGGGTAGCAGCAAGCGCACAACCTTGGAAGCGCAACGTTCCCATCCCGTTTCCAACCTCTCGAGTGTTATGGAGTCTTAGACGCCATTCTGCCCAATCCGCAGCCCAGACCCACCAGGTGAAGGCCACGTGGTGAGCTCGCTGTCCTTCGTGCGGCCGTCCAGCTGCAGCAGCAGGCACAGCCGCGGCAGCAGCGAGGCGCTCAGGGCTGAGCCTATATCCCGCCGCAGCATGGTCCGCACGCTCTGCACCGCCAGCGGCCACCAGCGGGCGGCGGAGGGCGCGTGGTGCAGTCGGGGGTCGGGACGGGCGGCAGGCGGCGTAGCGGCGGCGCTCTGGCTGCTGCCGCTACCCGCGTGCACACACCCAGTAGAAACCCCACCTCCACCACCGCTGCCACTGTCTCCACCGCTGCCAGTACCGGTAGTACGCGCACCACCAGCACCAGCACTCTCCGGGCCGCAGAGCACCATGGCCGACAGCTCCAGCGATTTGAGAAGGACCATACCCGCACAGGGGCCTGGCTCAAGAAGCCACCTGAGGGGCCTGCCCTGCAGGTTGGCCTCCCCGCCTTTGCCGGCCCCCTCACTCCCACTGCAAGCAGCCTGCTGCTGCTGCTGTTGCTGCTGCTTCAGGATCCGTCCCTGCTCCTCATGCACGTCCCACGAGTCCAAGGTAAAACGCGCCGTGCGTAGGCACAGTGCCACCAGGTGCCTGGGCCTCAGGGGGTCCAGAAGCACGGGAGGCTGTAGGCTGAGGCACAGCCTCCAGATGGATAGGGGGGCGACGAAACCGCTGGCAGCCATGAGCGGGCGCTGCTGCCCCTGTCGCCGTTGCTGCTGCCGCCCTGTCCGAGGCACGGGAGGTTCCTCCTCCTCCGCGGCCAACGGCGGCATGAGCGCATCGTACGGCAGGCCGTACAGAGGTCCACCGTCCGCCGCGTGCAGCTGCGACACAAGAAAGGCTGACATGAAGTACTGCAGGCAGGGGCCGGACAGGACGGGTCGCATGGAGGCCGGGGGATTCGCTGTGGACGGGAGTAGGATTGTAGTATGCAGCATCGCCTCCTGAAGGCGGACGCGAGGGCTATCGCCGGCGCTGCTGGATGGCATGGGCTTAGGTGCTGCTGTGGACGCCGTGGACGTTGTTGCTGTTGCTGCTGCTGCTGCTGCTGCTGCTGCCCCTGCCCGGGGCGCCGCTGCCTTGGCGAGGTGCTCCAGCAGGCTGCTGCTGCTCAGGATGTGCATCACCTTGAGCAGGAAGCCCTGGTCGTCCTCGGCCGTCCAGCTCATAGTGGAGAATATCTTGTACACCACTTCCGCTTCGTCGATCGATATGGGCGCCGACTGGGGCCTGCTGCGGCCCCTGCTCGCCGCCGCGGCCAGGAACCGCGCCAGCGCGGGGAGCGTTTGCACGTCGAGTAGCAACGACACATGTTCTTTTGCGGGTCGTAGCGTCTGCCTCACCCTGGCCGCGCCGGAGAGCCCTGGCTCGCATTCTGCAAAGAGCTGGGTCATGAAGGCCATGGATGCGCGCGAGGCGTCGAGCAGCAGCGCAGAGGCGCGCTCCTCCACAGCAGCGCCCTTCCCAGTCTGCCCTGCACTGCCCCTCATACCGCCTTTGCGCCCGGCTGCGCTCGATGTAGAGGCTCCTGTGCTTGCTGCTCCTGCTGCTCCTGCCGCTGCCTGCGCGGCAGCGAGCCCAAGGCTGGAAGTAACCGCCGTGGAGCTGTGAGCCTGGACACATGGGTCCGCCGCAAAACAAAGCGCGGCTGCTTGCAGTTGCACGAGCGCCGCGTGGGCTTGCGGCGACCGTTGGATAGCGTCTGTGACATACGGCGCATCTTGACTGCAGAAAAGAGCTGTGAGCTCTCGCAGATGGCGGGAAAGCTCGGATAGCTTCAGGTTGGGCGGGAGCGAGGCCAGGCTGCCGCCGCGAGCAATGTCGACAGCGTTAGCATAGCGGCATATGCTGCTCAGCAGCTGTTCGGGTGACCTGCGCTGCGGGCCGTTGTTGGATCGGCTCCGCGGCCTCGCAGTAAACGGCAAGGTTGCTTGTACTTGAGTCATAGAAATACTCGAAGTCTGATTGCTGCAACACCGCCAAAATGCCGGCTTGGCCAACTGCCTCTTGCATGTACGGCCAGCCGCCCAGCCCTCCATCAGCAACCCTTCAAGCTAAGGTACTGTGCTCCATAGCAGCCTGTGTCCCGCCAGGGTCCGTGCAACCTGTAAACGTCAACATAACCATGCATTTGGGCACATGTGCACGGCCCCACCACTCACTATCTGGGGCCAGGGTAGACCCCTAAGCCGGGCGACCATGCAGCAATCCCTTGACACGTGCTCAGCGATGCCCCAGGAGGAAACAAGCACACCGCCTGAAGTAACCTATGACGCCCGCTCCACCACAAGGCGTATCTGGTGCATGGAAGAGTTTGGGGCCACGCCCCAATTGCTATGGTGGAGGTGCGGAGCGACTAGTAACCCACACCGACCTTGCCCCTGCTGCCAACTCCCCGCTCCCACCGTACATTTTGACATTTTATGTTACATTCCAGGTGGTGTGGCCACACAGTCGTTACTGGTCCAGACCTATCAGGAATTATTAAAATGTAGCGTTGCGTCGCGGCTGTACAGCAACAAGGCAACGTCCAACCTTAACAGGGCAGGAAGTGTCCCAGCATGACATGAAATCCTGCTCAAAGCAGAGTCCACTGCTAGACCGAAGGTCGTTGTAAGCAGCACACTCAAAGACCACATGATACTCATCCTCAGGCATACGCAATCGCATAGCACCCTAGCAATGCATGGTCCGATTGGGTTCATTGTTTGTTGTTTCAGGCGGGCAGAACAAGCCTCATTATGACCCCATACGCAGCGCATCAGGAGCAAGCACCTACTGCTGCCCAGCACCACTTCGCCTGCCGCAGACATGATAGGGCCGCGCCAGGGCAGGGCCAGCAGCCCACGGCAGCCTGCACAGCACGTCAGCGCCCCGACGGGCTCACCCCCAGCGAAGGGAACAGCGACTTGCAAAACTCGAAGTAGTTGACGCTGCCGTTGCCGTCCTTGTCAAAGCTCCTCATGACGGTGTCTAGCACCTGAGGGCCAAAAGACGATCCATTACATTATACTGCAAGTGTTCGTTCGTCCCCGCACGCCTTGCACGGACGCCAGGGACCGGAGGTGTGCACGCGGCACGGGCCCTCCCTGGGGCTCGACGCCCCGACGCCCCCTGTTCTGTGTGCGAGCGCCACGGCAGCAGTGGCAGTTGCACACGGCATGGTGCAAGGCCGCCCCAAGGCGCCTGCGTACCAGGGAGGCCCTGCTGCCTGCAGCAGCCCGCGCCTCCGCCCCCGCTCTCCGGCCCGTGGCCCCACGGCCGACTGTTTCCGGTTGCCACATAGGCGCTTGCGGTTACCCCCCTCCCCGTGGCCCCACCTCTCTGGTCACGAAGATGCCCAGGGAGTTGAGCGCGTCCTCAATCTCCTCCGCGTTCAGCGCTCCGCTTCCGTCCCGGTCGATGAACCTGAGCGTTGGGCAGCAGGGCGGCACAGCGTGCGGTGGGCAATTGGGCAGGTGCGAAAGCCTTGCCAACTGAGCGCTACCCGTTCCCTGGACCCCTGGCCCTCTCACCATTTGCTTCACCGGAGGACTCAATGCACATGCTGTGTAGGGCACGGCGGTAACATCGCACATCTACCAGGTCCACCCCCCTCCCGACCACCCACTTGAAGGCCTCCACCAATCGGTCCACGTTGACCGACCGACCGCAGCGCTTGAGCTGCAGCTTGTGCATGGCCAGCTGCACAGCCATCTGCACCGACTTGGTCTGCCGGAGGACAACAGCCGGCAGGGCATGCAGCGCAAGCAGCAGAGTTGGTGCGTGGTGTGATGTGGTGTGGCGTGGCGGACCAAAGCCGTGTGGGTCTCATGTCAAGGAGCACTTCAAGAACCTTCGTACGGACCCCCACCACCCCGTAGACCACGCACATACAGCAATCCTAACGGTGCCCTGTCAGTAATGAAGTCCCATGAATCACTGTCTCCCACGCACCTCCGCGACATCCTTCGGCTTGCCGTCCTCGTCTCGTGTTACCTGCAGAGGGGCATGGTGTTGCAATGGCCTCAACAACAGCGCAGCCATCACCATCACCATCAGCCATCTGAGCTGTGCCCGTGCACCAGGATGGAAGGACAGCACTACTGAAGCGATCCCTCGCGCGCCCTGCTCGCTTTCCCGTTCCCTGCTCGGAACTACCGCAGCTCCCCGCATGCGCCTGCCGCTTCCGGCTGTCCCCCCTCACGTGGCCTAACGCCCTGATCCTGCGGCGCTTTCTCCTGGCTCCACCCATTAAGAATAACACCCTTTCCCTTTTAGCCCATACTGCCAATGCGCCATCCAGTTGAAGGCTCTCATGCCCCCGCCTCCATCCTGCCGTGCAGCTGTGGACCCCCCACCTGCACGTATCGCTTGGTGAAGACCTCCATGTGCCGCTCCATCGCAGGGGAGCCCCACTCGCGGATGGTGGCGTAGCCGCGGCCGTCAGGGTCCAGCCTGGTGTGAGGGGGGTTGCAAGGCGCGGGTGCATTCGTTGGTGCAGGGTGCAGAGTGGGCCACCATGCTGCTGCTAAAGCCCGGGGGCGTGGTGGTGTTGAGCCGGGGGTGGTGGCGTAGCCGCGGCCGCCAGGGTGCAGCCTGGTGTGGGGCCGTGCGGGGTCGCGAGTGCAAGGCGAGGATACATTGATCACTGCGGGTACAGGGTGGCCCTCCATGCTGTAGCAGCAGCCTGGAGCATGGTGGTCCATAGGCCCGGTGCGCGGGGGAGAATGATCAGGTGGGCAGGACAGGCCGCAAGGGACACGCAAGCTATTCGCGAAGAGGTGCTGGCAGCAAGCTGGTGCGTTGGGAGCAGCCCAGTTGATGACGTGCTGCTTGCATGCGCGCATGGTGCATCCCCTTGTCATGCACACCTGTCGAACAGCTGCCGCGCCTGGGAGGGCCGCATGCCGATTTTGCACGCCGCCTGCTCGAACGATGAGTACGTCAGCCGCCCCGTGTCCAGATCATCCAGTTCCTGTACGACGGTACGGCAAGCACAAAATTAGGGTATGCGCTTACCTGTTTCTGCAGTCTGAGGCACGCAGTCTGGAACAAGCTGCAAAGGCAGAGCATTCCTTGGGCGTGTTGCCACCCTGCTATCCCGTACATGGACTTGCCATGCATGCAAACAGCCTCTCTAGCCTTATCTGCCCCACACCAGCGCCCAGCACCTGCCCTTACACTACCGGTATGCCAAGCGCGCCTCTCCTGAACGCCAGTGGATTCTACCCGCTAGAGCATGTGCGCGCCCAGCCCCATGTACTTTGACTCCAGTCTAAATCAAAGCCATGCCCAGCAGCATGCCTGCAATGTGCCTTACCGTAGCCAAGCTTCCCAGCTTGGGACTATTCCCCCAAAGCCCAGAGCCAGCCTCGCCAACGCCCCTCCTTCCTACCTGGAACACGCTGTACTGCATGCCTCTCGACACCTTGAAAGACGCCAGCACGTTGGGCGTGTGCGCCATGCCCTGCAGCGCCCCCGACGCCGCCGCGCTCTCCACCGCCCGACGCGTCGCCACGTGGTGAAAGCCACGCACGGGGGACTGCCCCCCGCCCCCAGGCGCTGTCGTACACCGGCTCGAGGGGGACGACGGCGTCAGGGGGGCGGCGGGGGAGCTCTGCCGTACGAGCGGGGTGCCGGGTTTGCTGCCGGTGGGCCCAAAGGCGCCTGCCCAAGGTGCGCCGCCGGGCCAGGCGGAGCTGGTGGAAGGTGCGGAGGGGCTGAGGCCGCCGCCTAGCGGACGGCCCATGCGGCCGCCTGGCTTTGGCAGTGCGAGGTCGTGCACTGACATGGCGGCGGTGGAGGGCCGGGAGGCGGTGGGGGACTGTAGTGCGAAGCGGACTGAGGTTTGTTGTGGTGGTGGTGGGTGGCGTGGGGAGGAGGAGGTGGCAGCAGCTGCTGCGGGGAGCTGGGGCTCGTCGGAGGGTTGGAGGGGAGGTAGGGCGGGCTGTGGCGTGCGGGGCGGCTGCTGCGTGGAGGTGGATAGCCGCAGGGGCGGGGTGGAGACGGAGCGCAGGGCCCCGGGGGAGGGGGAGTGGTAGGGGGAGCCGCGGGCGCGTTGGAGGGAGCCTAGGTGTCGGGCCACCATGCTGCGTAGGGCGGTCACCTGAGTGGGGGTGCGTGTGGGTACGGGTGGTTCGCGGCGTTGGCGCCTCGGCACGCAAGGGCTCTAGGGTGGAGCGCGAGTTCGACAAAGCTAGACCATAAGCTGCATGGTGTCGAGCACGCTTTGAATAATTTGGTGTCCATTCCGGTGTTCTGCGCACGACTCCGGCACCTTGCTCTGGCGCTTGACCCTCAACTACTGGGTCGTGACCTTGGCCAGACAGAAGGTTCTATGCTTGCGGAGAGCTAGCGGGACCTATTCTGCTGACCAGTACTCATAGGTCATGACCCAGTTCCTAGTAGGGCTCCTGTTTTGCAGGGGGAGAAACCCCGGGCTTCAGCGCACGGCCGCTTCTGCGGCTGTACACCCTGCTGCGTGCTCCCGGGCCAACGCACCTCTTCCGGGTTACCCTTTGGTGTTGGTCCGCTTGGTGTTCCAATGCGCGACCCAAGAGCGCCTCGTGCCCTGGCATCTGCTATCTGCTGCTCGATGTAAGCTGCGGCTGATTGTGGTCGGAAGCTGCCTGCGGATTGCGCGAGGGTGTGGGTTAGCGGTGGGGTAATCGCCTTGCTGGGGGACAGGTACGGCATGGGTGCAGCTTGCCTCGTTGTGGCCGGGCTGGCGCATGGCCTCTTGCAAGGCAATGCAAAACAACTGCCCGCAGAGATAGGGCAGGTTTGGCTGGCAGCACCTCAGATAGATGTGGGGCCATTGAGGGCCATCGCCCCCAACACAGACACGCCGTGGCTGCTCCAAGCTCCTGCCAAAAGCGGATTGCGTAATGCTACCAGCCCAAATCACAACTGTGCTCATGGACCCGCGTCCTACCTGTAAGCACAGACGGGCTAGGTAGGGGGCGAGGCGCTGCGAGCAACTCCATCGCCCTCGGGTTTTGGGGCGCTCCCTCAGTGTTTTTCCTTGTAGCCGACTTTTTTGTATGCTCTATGCATAGTCATTACGTAGAATCAAGATGCTAAACCGTTACAGTGGCCACCTGGGCGTCGTAAAGTATCCCCTTTCGATTGCCGATTATGCCGATTATGCGCTTCGGTCCTCTATATATCTTGTGATGCAATCTATTAGTTGAGACTGTGACCGTGCGGCACTGATGGGATCGAAGGTCTGTCAGCACGCCGTTGCGCAGTGGCAATTCATAGGCAGCCAGGGAACAAGTCCTGGGCAGAAACGGCAAGACATCATCCCAATAGCACTTGCATATTGTCTCCGGCCTCATGGTAGCGCAGCACGGACCGCCGTACCGCCCGTGGCCCACACAGGACCGGCGAGACACCCCCAGCGTCATGCATCACGGTGTCATAGCCCACCAGGCCAACCATGCATTCCGTCAGCAAGCCCAAGAGCACAACGTCAGCGGCACAATCAGCAGCAGTCCACGCTGTACACAGTGGTGTAGTTGCTGACCGCCGCTACCGCCACGAGCTTTGGCTCCGGGTGCAGCACACCCGCCAGTACGGCAGTGCTTCTCCCCTGAGCACGTCCCCCGCCACTTCCTCCCTCCCCCGCTCGCCCGTCCACCTACGCAGACGCCGCGTCGCCGTCCTTTGCCCCCTCCGCTTCTCCAGCCTCCCCGGTCCCCGCCCTCCTCGACCCCGCTCGCCCACACCCCCGTTCCCTGCCGCCGCGCCTTGACTATCCCCGCAACGTCCCACACCAGCACCGCAACGCGTGGAGGCATGGCAAGATGTACAACGGTGTGGCAGTCAGCATAGCCCCGTGTGCGCGCATGGCAGGTGAGGGCTGACGCTGGGAGCACAGGAGTGCCCATGGATGGCCCATGGATGGCCCGTGGCTGGCTGCTGGAGGTATAGAGCCGTGCAACAGAAAGCAGTTTTTTTTCTGTGGAAAGGTTTACAGGTAAGGAGACGGGAAGGGACAGGCCAGCGGGAGTCCAAGGCCCGACCAGCACAGGCAAGCACCAGCACCACCAAAGCCCAAACCCAACCCTTGTTTTTTTTTTTTTTTTTTTTTTCAGGAGAAGGGTTATGGGATTATCGGAGACCTATTTTTTGCGGTTGGGGTTGTGGTTAGTCCGTGCCCAGCCTCCCTGTGTCCTGTGCCTGCTTCCTTTTTTCGGGTTTTTTTCCCTGGTCCCTGGGTTTCTTTTGGCCTGTTCCCTTTCTCCTGTTCTGTGGTGTTTGGTTTCAGGTCCTCTTCGTCTCTAGGTGTGCC